>ERZ1106944.103-NODE-103-length-72968-cov-10.965356_pt1 | contig 72968 bp, 76 predicted proteins | sample MGYA00403672_ERZ1106944 | MGnify/ENA primary metagenome ERZ1106944 (study PRJEB35170, sample SAMEA104062454) | human gut metagenome | biome: human gut; feature: human-associated habitat; material: faeces | place: Denmark | collected 2012-10-16 ...
TCTGCGTCTTTCTTGTTTCGGTTTTTCTCTCACCAACACTATTTTTGAAAGAGCCGAAAAAATAAAAAAATGCGTAACTTCGAGAGAAGAAAGCGCATTTTTTTAGTATCATTAAACTATGCAAAAAGTATTAAATCCACAAGGAAATTATAAGGGATACCCGACAAAAATGCTACTGGAAATTTCAATATCCCAATCGGATTGTGGAGACATGACGCTGTTTCAGACGATTCAGGAAGTCATCGGGAGGATCAATATCGGAAAGTGGATCGACTTCCATCGTCAGCGTCGGGATGCCTATGATCCAATCGCATTACTTACGATTCTTCTGTTTGCCTATGCTCGCTATGGCTATGCATCCCTGCGTCAGCTGGAAGAAATGAGTCGTTACGATCTGCGCTGCCGATGGCTTCTTCAGGGACAGACACCGTCCTATAAAACCTATCAGCGCTTTATCAATGATCAGCTGAAAGGAACCCTGGAAGAAATCAGTCATCAGGTTTATCTGTGCATCCAGGATCAAAAAGCGCTGGAGGCTGCGATCCTGATGATCGATGGAACGAAGTTTGAGGCGAATGCGAATAAAATGACGTTCTTTTGGGGTGCCTGGGTCAAACGGTATCGTCCACGTCACTGGCAGAAAGCGATGGAAATCGTAAGACAGTTGAATCGCTATTTTAAGATCCAGGGAATCGCAGTGCGATATTCGATCCTGAAGGAACCAACACTGAAGTATTTGATGGAGATCGATGAACGGCTGGATGCGTGGCTGCAGGAAGTCGGAGCGATCCGGAAAGGACGGGGAATCCATCCTGTGGCGAAGCTGAAACGGGAATTGGGCAGCGTTGCCAAAAGTCTGTTCAGTTACGCCTTAGCGAAAGATATACTGGGAGAGCGAAACAGTTTCTCCAAGACCGATCCGGATGCGACAATGATGCATATGAAATATGACTATTACAATCAAACGAACGTGTTTAAACCAGGATACAATGTCCAGATCGGAGTGAATAACGGGTATATTGCCTATTCCTATATCAGTCCGGATGTCAATGATACAAAGACCGCAATCCCCTTTCTGGAAGGATACCGAAATCAATTCGGAGACGATCCGAAAATGGTGGTGACGGATGCCGGATACGGCAGCTTTGAGAACTATGCCTATGCCCAGCTTCATCAGATTCAGGCAATCCTGAAATATCCGGGGTACCAAAAGAAGAAAGAGAAAGTGAAGGAAAAGAACCAGTTTCAGTTAATGCATATGAAACGGAATGGGGAAGGAACCCCGATCTGCCCGCAAGGGTATGATTTTGAAATCGAGAAGATAAGAGTGGACATGAAGACCGGAGTACCGAGAACGACGATTCATTATCGGAATCAGCACTGTGAGAATTGTCCGCTGCGGAACCGGTGCACGACATCGAAGAAGGGACGCAGTGCGAGAATCAGTCCGCAGCTGGAGAAATATCAGAAGGAAGTCGATGCCTATCTGGAAACGGAAGAAGGATGGCGCAGCGGAGCAGTGAGGCAGAAGGGGCGTTTGGAGACATCAAGAAAAACTTCGGGTATAGTCTGCTTCGGAGGCGGGGAGAAAGCGGAGTGCGAGTAGAGTTGGGGCTGGTGATCCTGGGGTACAATTTGAGGCATTATCATCGACAAAGAACAAAGTTGATGAAGTAAGGAACAAGTTATCCACAAAAGACAGGAAAGGAAAGAAAAAGCAGACTGAGAAACAGCCTTGAAAGGGTCAAGGTGTTTTCAGAATGCTTTCTTTTCCATTCGTTTTATCTAAAATTGTGGAAAACTTAGAGAAATGGCTGTGAGCTTATCGCTTTTTCTTATTTTCCTGATTTGTCACAGCCCTATATCATTATTTAACTAACTCTAAAACTTCATCCAGATCCTGTTTTTCTGATTCTTTGAATTCGCATACGAACGCATCGTTTTCGCTGTAACGCGGAATGATGTGGAAATGCAAATGATTCACAGTCTGGCCTGCGGCCTCGCCGTTGTTGTTCAGGATATTAATCCCCGAAGCTCCTGTTTTTTCCTGAATCCGTTTCGCTAAGTGCTTGACGACCTGAATCAGGTGAGCGGCTGTTTCATCGTCACATTCCAACAAATTGTCGACATGCTTCTTAGGCATAACCAGAGTATGACCTTTTGTAACCTGGGAGATGTCCAGGATCGCTAAGACCAGATCATCTTCGTAGACGACTTTTGATGGAATTTCATGGTTGATGATGCTGCAGAATACACACATGGGAAGCTCCTCCTTAACAATGGATTAATTCATATTCACGCGTACCCAGACCAATTTCTTCGCCGTGGGCAAGACACGTCTGCCAGTTGGTATCCGGGTGAGTATCGGTGAAGTGATCGTGGTGATCATGCTGATGCTCATTCAAGACGCTGCCCGCAATCACCGGAGCCTGGTTTACCGCATCAACACAAGCCTGATCCAAAGCTATCGGATCAAAGGAAGCAAAGATCCCGATATCCGGAACGATCGGCAAATCATTCTCCGCGTGGCAGTCACAGCATGGTGAGACGTCCATGACAAAGCTGATATGGAAGTGTGGCCGACCCTGAATAACCGCCAGCGAGTACTCGGCAATCTTCTCGTTGAGGATATCGTTAGCCTCGTCGTTCATCGGTTCAATCGCATCGAAGTTGCACATGCCGATGCAGCGCCCGCAGCCAACGCAGCGGCTGTGATCAATGTGCATCTTGTGATTCTCATCGAAGTTCAAGGCGCTGTGGGCACAGATCTTCTGGCACATGCCGCAGCTGTGGCACCGTTCAGGATTGACCTGCGGCTTTGAGCTGTTATGCATTTCCATCTTTCCGGCACGGGAACCGCAGCCCATCCCGATATTCTTCAACGTCCCGCCGAATCCCGTGGATTCATGCCCTTTAAAATGAGTCATCGTGATGAAGATATCCGCATCCATAATTGCCCGGCCGATCTTGGCTTCTTTGACATGCTTTTGATGAATCGGCACTAAAGTTTCGTCCGTTCCTTTCAAACCATCGGCGATCAGAATGTGGCAGCCGCAGCTGAACGGATTATAGCCGTTCTGATACGCTGATTCAATATGATCCAGAGCGTTCTTTCGTCCGCCGACATACAAGGTGTTGCAGTCAGTCAGAAACGGTTTGCCGCCCAACGACTTGATCAGATCTACGATTCGATGTGCGTAATTCGGCCGCAGGTAAGCCAGGTTTCCCGGTTCGCCAAAATGAATTTTAATCGCGACATATTTATCTTGAAAATCCAGTTTTTCAATTCCCGCCTGTTTCACCAGTCGTTCCAGCTTGTCCAACAGGCTGGTCGTTCCATAGGTCCTCAGGTTCGTTGTATAAACCTTTGCTTTTTCCATAATTATCATCCCTCCATGCCCCTTATTATATAGGAAAGTGGAATGCATTTCCAGCGATCACCTGCGGATTGGAAAAATATTCGCAGACCTTTTTCAAATACAAAGATTGATAAACTTTTATCTTTCCGTCACCGATCAAAGTCAGAAAAAAGCCCTGGGAATTTGCGTTTGCAGCTCCCGGGGCTTTCGTGTTTAAGGTTTCTTTTTACTTCGATTTTGCTTGAATCAGATAATCCGCGTAGTTGGATTCCAACTGATCATAGATCGTCTTATCATAGACTGTGAAATTGTATTTTTCAAAATAGAAGATCGACGCTTCCGAAGACAGCGCGCTGATCGCAGCGATCGTATCGACCGCTTCATCCTTGAAGCTTTCCGCATCCGTCGCGATGACCTGAACGATGTAGAAGTTCGCGCCGTTGTCATCAGCGATCACGTCGGTCAGTGTTGGATCTGTGATCACCGACAGCGTCGACAGGACGTTGGTCGCATAGCTGCTCTGCGTCGTTGCGATTGTCTCGGCGGCGGAAACGCTGGAACCTAAGCTTGTCGCCGTTTCTTCAAAGTTCGCGCCGTTCTTGACCTGTTCCAGGGCCTGGTTCGCCGTCGCTTCATCAGTGAACTGCATGATCCGGATTTTCTTCGGGGAATAACGGGAAACCAGATCGCCGAACTTTTCGTTGACGTAAACCTTCGTCAGTTCCTGAGCCTGCAGACTGACTAACAGACTGTTGTTCAGGTATTCTTCCTCATCCGCAAAGCCATAGGACTGCAGGTAGCTGGCAAACGAATCGCCCAGCATCGTCTTGTACGTGTTCAGCGTTTCTTCCGCTTCGCTGCGCATTTCATCCGTTACTGGAACTTCTTTTTCAAAAATAACTTTCTTTGCTTCATTGATCGTGAAATAGCCGGCATCCCGCGCCAACATGAAGTTGTACATGTCGCCTTTGGTCAGCGTCTGATTGCCGACGGAGAAGACGGCCGTCTTCGGATCTTTCAGGGACGCGCGCGCATCGCTGCAGCCCGCTAACAATAAGGCCCCGAGGGCTAAAAGAACAAGCTTCTTCATTATTCGTTTCCTCCCTGTTCGCCGTTGTTTTCACCGTTTTGATCTTCGGCGTTGTTCTGATCTTCGCCCTGATCTTCAGGATTTTCCGTGTTTTCCGTAGTTTCCGGCTGAGTTTCCGGTTCGTCTTTTTCATTTAACCCCATGTAGATCAACAGTTTGTTCTGCAGTTCGTCGTTGCCCTTGAAGTCCAGGTTCATTTCCTGAGCCTTCTCCCAGACAACCTTCGGCTGCAGGTTCGGGTAGTAGGTCGCCAGGGCGTCGTAGAATTCATCATAGCCTTTCAGCGTCTCCGTGTCGGAAACATCGCACTTGATGATGTGCCAGCCATAGGTCGTCTGAATCCATTCGCTGACCTCACCCTCGTTCATCGCCAGCGCGGTTTCCAGGAATGGGGAAACTAACTGGCTGTCGGCATCCATGTAGCCGATCGAACCATTCTGGACGGCAGAGCCGGAATCTTCTGACAACTCCTGCGCCACTTCGCCGAAATCGCGGCCGCTGGCCAGCGCGTCCTTAACCGCATTGACACGGTTGGTTTCTTCTTCCGTCGGGTTGGCCGGATCATCCATCTTGATTAAGATATGGCTGACGATCCGCGGCTTCTTCGCTTCAACATACGCCGGGATGTATTCGTCGGCATGCACGTTGATGTAATCCTTGATCATCTGCTGCGTCTTCTGAATGTGAATGAAGTAGTCCGTCAGTTCAGAAAGCTTGCTGTAGCCGACGCCGTTGAGCGCTGTCAGCAGCATTTCCTTGTACTGATCGCCGTAGGTCGACTGATACTGCGCTGTAATCGAATCCGCATACGACTGGGCCTGCGTCTTCATTTCCTCCGTGGTTTCAATGGACGGGTCAACGACCGCTTTCTCCATGAACTGATAGACGCCGGCGACGCCCATTTCGTTAAACAGCGTGTCGTAGAATTCTCCGGCTGTGATATCCTCATCGCCGATCGAGAATACGACGTCCTCGCCGCCGACTGATTTTCCTGGGAGCTTTCCTTTGTTCTGGTCGTATGCAAAATAAATGCTGGCTCCGATTAACAGAACGCCAACAAGGCACACAAACCAGTACTTTTTGAGTGTTTGTAACATGAATGTACCTCCTAATGAACTTTATTATTATAGGGTATTTCAGGGGACTTTGCAATTTGATCGGCGGGCTTTCTATCTGAATTTTGTGTGAACAACCTCATTTTCACGCTTTTTTCCATCATCGCTGGAAGAAAAAGGCCGAAAGAGTGCCTGGCAAAGCCGTTTGAACAGATAATAATCCGCACATCCTGAAACAGAATATGCTATAATCATTCTGGACATTTTTTGTCTGGATAACAACTCGAATCATGAGCGGAAAGGATGAGAGAATGAGTCAGCTGATGATTAAAAATCTTCATGTTGAGGTCGAAGGCAAGGAGATCCTCAAAGGGATCGATCTGACGGTCGCCGATCATGAAATACATGCTTTAATGGGTCCTAACGGAAACGGAAAATCGACGCTGCTGGCGGCGATTATGGGGCACCCAAAATATACTGTGACAAGCGGAACGATTGAATACGACGGACGCGACGTTTTGGCGATGAGCGTCGACGAGCGCAGCCGCGCCGGTTTGTTTCTGGCGATGCAGTATCCTCAGGAGGTACCGGGCGTCACGAACTCTGATTTCCTGCGTGCGGCGATGAACGCCCGCCGGGAGAATCCGATTTCCCTGTTCTCTTTTATTAAGGAAATGGAAAAGACGATTAAAGATCTGCAGATGAAGCCGGATTTAGCACATCGTTTCCTCAATGAGGGCTTTTCGGGCGGCGAGAAAAAGCGCAACGAAATCGTGCAGATGAAAATGCTGAAGCCGTCGCTGGCGATGCTGGATGAGATTGACAGCGGATTGGACGTCGACGCCCTGAAAATCGTGGCCGACGCCGTGACGCAGATGCAGCAGGAAACGGGATTAGGCATGATCGTCGTTTCGCATTACGAACGATTCTATCAGTTATTAAAGCCGACGCACGCGCACGTGCTGATCAATGGCCGGATCGTCATGGAAGGCGATGAAACGCTGGTTCAGAAAATTGATCAGGACGGCTACGACTGGCTGTATCAACAGCTGGATCTGCAGCCGGCCAAAGAAGAAGTGAAGCTGACCTTCACCCTGGGCAGCTGCGCCGCCAGCGCAAGGGGCCGCAAGCATGGCTGAAACAGTGCTGACCCTGCATGAAAGTCCGGTCAGCCCCGTCGTTTTACAGGAAACATTGCACGAGCTTGTCATCGACGCTTCCGCGCCGCTGACGCTGACTTTGACCGCGCCTGCGCAAACGGCCTGCTCCCTGGTCGTCCGGATTCGTCAGGCCGAGGCTCTGACGATTCAGGTGCGGGCGGAAGCGGCCAGCCAGCTCACGCTCTTGTATTGGAATGAGAGCAGCGCGCCGATCACGATTCGCGAAAGCAACGAAATTTACCGTGACGCCCGCTTCAAAGCGGCGTATGTGCAGCTGAATCCGGGCACGGTCGATCATCAGTCCAAGACCCTGTTGAAGGAAAGCGGGGCCGAGGCTTTGGTTCAATCGGCGGTGATCGCACAGACCCAGAAACAGTTTGTCGTCGATCTCATTCACCAGGCCGGACAGACGACGGGAATCATGGAGAATTACAGCATTGTCCTGCAGGGCGGCCGCTACCGCATGGAAGCGACCGGCAAGATCGAAAAGGGCGCCCGCGGTGCCAAGAGTCATCAGACCAGCCGCGCGCTGACCTTTGACGCCCAGCAGACCGCGACGATTCTGCCGAAGTTATTGATCGACGAAAACGACGTGGAAGCCAGCCATGCGACGACGATCGGACAAATGGATGAAAACCAGATGTATTATTTACAGAGCCGCGGCTTGAGTGAAGACGAAGCGATCCGCCTGGTCACGATCGGCTATCTGCTGCCGATCGCCCGGATCAGCGACGATCCAAAGCTTCAGGAAGCCCTGGCTCAGGAAATTGAAACGAAGGTGAATGAAGTATGTTTGACGTCCTCAAAATAAGACAGGATTTTCCAATGCTTCACGACCGCACGATGCAGTCGCATCCGCTAGTTTATCTGGACAACGCCGCGACGACGTTCAAGCCGCAGTGCGTGATCGACGCCGTCGTGCGCTATTACACCGAGCAGACGACCAACGTCCACCGCGGTGATTATGAAATTTCCTATCAGGTATCGGAAGCCTATGAGAAAACCCGCGAAGACGTGGCGCGGTTTATCCATGCCGAGCCGAAGGAAATCGTCTTTACGGCCGGGGCCAGCGCGTCGCTGAATCTGGTGGCGTATGGCTACGGACGGAAGTATTTAAAACCCGGCGACGTGATTCTGTCGACGGAGGCGGAACACGCGTCCAACATCCTGCCGTGGTTTAAAGTCGTGGAGGAAACCGGCGCGAAGCTTGAATACATTCCCCTGACGGAGGATGGCCGGCTGACGCTGGAGAACTTCCGCAAGGCGATGCATGAGCAGGTGAAGATCGTCGCTGTCGCGGATATCACCAATGTGCTGGGCTATGTCGCGCCGATCGAGGAAATGACGCGGATTGCCCATGAACACGGAGCGATCGTCGTCTGCGACGGGGCGCAGTCCGTGCCGCACACGCCGACGGATGTGAAGGCCTGGGACGTGGATTTCCTGGCGTTCAGCGCGCATAAGATGTGCGGTCCGACCGGCATCGGTGTGCTGTATGGCAAATTTGAGCTGCTGCAGAAAACCGATCCGTTCATGCTCGGCGGCGGCAGCAACGCCCGCTTTGACATGTGCGGCAACATCCTGTTAAAGGACGCGCCGTATAAATTTGAAGCCGGGACGCCGAATATCGAAGGGGTGCTCGGCCTGCAGCAGGCCGTCCGCTATCTCGAAAACATCGGCATGGACAAGATTGAAGCCTACGAGCATGAGCTCAAGGCCTATGCGATTGAAAAACTGAAAAAACTGGATAACCTGATTCTGTATAATCCGACCTCACCGACCGGCATCATCGCCTTCAACGTGAAGGATGTGTTCGCTCAGGATGCGGCCGGATATCTGAATTCCAAGGGGATCGCTGTGCGCTCCGGCAATCATTGCGCTAAAATTCTGCTCAATGTGCTGAAGACCTCGGAAACGATCCGTGCCAGTTTGTATTTCTATAACACGAAGGAGGACGTCGACCGGTTTGTCCAGGCGTGCAGTGAAATTACGCTGGAAAACTGCGTCGGACTGTTCTTCTGATTGAAAGGAGGAAGTTTATGTCCAGTTTGCTGGAGGATCCGATGGTCTTGCGCGAGATCATCATGGATCACTATCAATATCCGCACAATCATAAGCTGACGGACGACGCGGGCTACCATCAGGTGCATATGGCTTCGGAATCCTGCATCGACGATATTACGGTTCAATCCAAAATCAACCCTGCGGGCAGCATCGAAGACGTGCGCTTCGACGGGGTCGCCTGCACGATCTCAACGTCGTCGACCTCGATCATGACGGAGCTGTTGAAAGACAAAAGCGTTGCCGAAGCCAAGGCGATCATCGACGAGTATTTCGCGATGATCGAGGAACAGCCATATGATCCGGAACGGCTGCAGGAGGCGGTTGCCTTCAAGAATGTCAGCAAGCAGGCCAACCGGATTAAATGCGCGACGATCGGTTGGAAAGCGATGAAGGAAATGATCGAAGAATGGGAGAAAAATCAATGAGCCGCGAACAAGAAACAGTCCTGAAGACGCAGGACGATTACCAATACGGCTTTCACGACGAGGACGTCAGCGTCTTCAAAACAAAAAAGGGCCTGACCCGGGAAACGGTGATCGAGATCTCAACGATCAAGAAGGAACCGCAGTGGATGCTGGATTTCCGTCTGAAAGCCTATGACGCGTTCGTCAAGATGCCGATCCAGGATTGGGGTCCTGACTTAAGCACGTTGAATTTTGACGATTACACCTACTATATCCGTCCGAGCAACAAGAAGGAAACGGATTGGGAAGAGGTACCGGAGACGATCAAGGACACCTTTGACCGGCTGGGCATCCCGGAGGCGGAACAGAAGTTCTTAGCCGGCGTCAACACCCAGTATGAATCGGAAACGGTTTATCACAACATGCTGAAGGAAGTCGAGGAGAAGGGCGTCATTTTCCTGGATACCGACTCCGCTCTGCAGCAGGTTCCGGAACTGGTGAAGGAATACTTCGCGACGGTTGTACCGTATACCGACAACAAGTTCGCTGCGCTCAACAGCGCCGTGTGGTCGGGTGGTTCGTTCATCTATGTCCCGAAAGGGGTAAAGCTGGAAAAACCGCTGCAGTCCTATTTCCGCATCAATTCGGAACAGATGGGTCAGTTTGAACGGACGCTGATCATCGTCGATGAGGGCGCCGACGTGCATTACGTCGAAGGCTGTACGGCGCCGACGTATTCCAAGGAATCGCTGCATGCCGCGGTGGTCGAGATCATCATCAAGGAAGGCGGCAAGTGTCGGTATTCGACCGTTCAGAACTGGTCGGACAACATCATCAACCTCGTTACCAAGCGCGCCAAGGTCGATGCGCATGGGGCGATGGAGTGGATCGACGGCAACATCGGGTCGCAGACGAATATGAAATATCCGGCCTGTCTGCTAGTCGGCGAATATGCCCGCGGCATGTGCATTTCGATCGCCGTGGCATCCCGTCATCAGGTTCAGGATGCAGGAGCTAAGATGATTCATCTGGCGCCGCATACTTCCAGTACGATCATCTCCAAGTCGGTTTCCCGGCTGGGCGGCGAGGTCAATTACCGCGGTCTGGTCCAGCATGGGCCGAAAGCGGAATACGCCCGTTCGAAGGTGGAATGTGATACGCTGATTCTGGACGAGCAGTCCCGCAGCGACACGATTCCGACGAACGTGTCATCCTCGCGGACTTCGACGATCGAGCATGAAGCGACAGTCTCGAAGATTTCCGAGGAACAGCTGTTCTATCTGATGTCACGCGGATTGACGAAATCGCAGGCGACAGAAATGATCATCATGGGCTTTCTGGAGCCGTTTACCCGCGAGCTGCCGATGGAATACGCGGTCGAGCTGAACCAGCTGTTAAAGCTGGATATGGAGGGCAGCGTTGGATAAAAAAGCACTGCGGAAGCTGGCGCAGATGAAGCGGCACGAGCTGCCGCCGCTGCTCAAAGCGCAGTTTGATGAAAATATCCGGTCGCAGCTCATGAAGGTGCAGGAGCCATATCAGAAGATCGGAATGTATATTTCGATTAATGATGAAGCGGATACCCGCCGGATCCTGCAGCATCTGCTCGATCAGGGTAAACAGATCGCCGTTCCCAAGTGCGTTGTGCGCGAAGGGCGGAACACGCTGGATTTCTATTGGATCGAAGGGTTAGAGGATTGCATCCCTTCCCGCTTCGAGCTGTTGGAACCGGTGGCGCAGCCCTCCCGCAAAGCGGCGTTGTCCGAGCTGGAGCTGATGATCGTCCCGGTCGTCGGATTCGATTGGCGCAAGAACCGGATCGGTTACGGCAAAGGGTATTATGACTCGGTGCTGGATACCTTTCCCGGCTTGAAAGTCGGACTGGCTTACACAATGCAGCGCGTGGCTGATTTTGAGCCGGAGACTTTCGATGTTCCGCTGGATATGATCATCACGGAGCAGGGAGCCTTGTAAACAAAAATCTCTTAAAATGAGAAACAACGATGAAAACCGGGGTGAACGCTCCGGTTTTTGATTTGATAAAAAAAGAAGCTTTCGCTTCTCATTTCTGATCTAATTGTTCCAGGCATGTCTGCCGGGCCTGCTTGGCGGTAGTGAACGCAACATCCTTTTCAAATAAATACGTTATAAAATGATTCCAGTCCGTAACCGGGAAAGAATCCGGGTCAATCTGCGTCAGGACCTCGGCAATAACGGAGTAATTATCCTGCGCCTTTAAATCAGAAATGAATAAACCGCACTGGTCTGCGATCTGATCAATTAGTGCCATAATCCTTCTCACTCCTTTATCGTTTCAGTAAAGTGTACTTTAATAAAACACCCAGCAAATCACTCTATTCTTTATTTTAATAGGTAGAACGTTTCCTGTCAAAACCTATTTTGGTAATTTTTACAGCTTGTTTCCAATGTGTCAGAAAGGTACACCTTTTTAAAACAAAGCGGTTGATCAAAGGGAGAAAAAGTTTACCATCTCCCTTTTTTCTGTGTCTATGATGTAATGAATGCATGGAGGAGGAAGTTATGTCACAGACCGTTTACGGATATATCCGCGTTTCATCAAAGGATCAGAATATCGAGCGTCAGAGGAAGGAGCTGATCGCCTATGGCGTCGCGCCACGGCGGATATATATGGATAAGCTCAGCGGAAAGGATTTTAACCGTCCCGGTTATCAGAAGCTGACGCGCCGCAAGGTCAAGCCGGGCGATCTGATCGTCGTTCAAAGCCTGGACCGGTTAGGCCGCAATTATGAAGAAATTCTGGAGGAATGGAAATGGATTACGCGTACCCGTAAAGTCCATATCAAAATTCTGGATATGCCGATTCTGGACACCAGCGTCGATCAGGATCTGGTCGGCACGCTCATCTGCAATCTTGTGCTGGAGCTGCTTTCGTTTGTCGCGGAGAACGAGCGCAAGATGATTCGCCAGCGCCAGGCCGAGGGCATCCGGATCGCCAAGGAAAAGGGCGTGCATCTGGGCCGTCCGCAGCTGGCGGTGCCGCCGGAATTCATGCCGCTGTATCAACAATGGCGGCAGAAAAGCCGGCCATCCAAGGAGCTGATTGCCCAAAGCGGAATGTCGTATCAGAAATTCTACCGCACCTGCCGGAAACTTCGCCAGCGGGAAACGAATGCCAGCCGTTAAACCGGCGCGCTGGATTCTTTTTATTGTCCGCCAAACTCTGCCGGCTTTTTCCGAACTTCCGTTTTCGCGGCGCTTAAATTATGATATGATAAAGGACAGAATTCGGAGGTGAGAGCGCATGCGGATCGCGAAAGTTTGGATTGAACATCCGGTTTTACAGCTCGATCAGGTGTTTTCTTATGACGCGCTGCAGCTGCCGGCAGAAAAGGGCAAGCGGGTGACTGTTGATTTCAACGGCCGTCAGAACGTCGGGTTTGTCGATGCGGTGACGGAGGTGGACGACGGTCAGCCGGAGACTCAGGTCAACGGGCGTCCTTTGAAACCGCTTTTGTCCGTGCTCGATGAGAACGCGCTGATCACGCCGGAATTGTTTGAGCTGGCTAAATGGATGGCGGAGGATACGCTTTCCCCGGTGATTTCCTGTTTTCAGGCGATGCTGCCGAGCAAGCTCAAGCCGAAAAGCTCGAATCAGAAAATTAAAATGGAACAGATCGCCGTGTATGTGGGCGAGCATCCGCTCTTAACACCCCGGCAGAAGGAAGTGCTGGGCTGGCTGCGGACGGAAGGCCCGACGGTTTTGGCGCAATGGCGCAAACAGTCGCCGGCGATCACCCGCACACTGGAAAAGCTGGGCTGTGTCCGGCTGGACAGCCGGCCGGTAAAAGCGCGGGAAGAACAGGCCGGTCAGGCGGAAGCCTTTCTGCCGCTGAACGCGGATCAGAAGCGGGTCGTGCAGGAAATTCAAACGAGCACCCAGGATGTGATTCTGCTTCATGGGGTGACCGGCAGCGGAAAGACGGAGGTCTATCTGCATCTGGCTCGTCAGGTGCTTGATGCGGGCCAACAGGTGTTGATTTTAGTGCCGGAAATCTCGCTGACTCCGCAGATGGTAGCGCGCGTCAAAGGCCGCTTCCAGAACGATGTGGCGATTTATCACTCCGCGCTGAACAATCAACAAAAATACGAACAATACTGCCGGGTATTTGAAAAGCAGGCTTCGATTGTCGTCGGCACCCGCTCGGCGGTGTTTATGCCGTTTGACCATCTCGGCCTGATCATTCTGGATGAGGAGCACGATTCCAGCTATAAGCAGGATTCCCTGCCGCAGTACCATTGCCGCGATATCGCCATTCATCGCGCACGTCATTTCGGATGCAAGGTGATCCTGGGCAGCGCGACACCGTCGCTGGAATCCTACGCCCGGGCGCTAAAAGGGGTGTACGGTCTGGCTGAGCTGAAAGAACGGGTCAACCGTCAGCTGCCAGTCTGCACAGTGGTCGATATGAAGAACCAGAACCGCGCGCAGTCGGGAATTCTGAGCGACGTGCTGCGCCAGAAGATCGCGGACCGGATCAAACGGGGCGAGCAGGCGATCCTGTTATTGAACCGGCGCGGATACAGTCCGCTGATCAAATGCGGCCAGTGCGGCGAAACTCTGCAGTGCCCGCATTGCGACGTGGCCCTTTCCTATCATAAATCGATTCAGAAGATGAAGTGTCATCTGTGCGGCTCGGAGTTTCCGTTGGTCACGGTCTGTCCGAAATGCGGATCGCGGACGTTTGCGGCGCCGGGCTACGGCACGCAGAAGCTGGAGGAAGAAGTCGCGCGGCTGTTTCCGCAGGCCCGTGTGCTGCGCATGGACGCCGATACGACATCGCGCAAGGAAGCCCATCAGAAGCTGCTTGAACAATTCGGCCGGCATGAAGCGGATATCCTGGTCGGCACGCAGATGATCGCCAAAGGTCTGGACTTTCCGCAGGTCACGCTGGTCGGCATCCTCAACGCCGATGCCGGCACGGCCCGGCCGGACTTTCGCAGCGTGGAGATGACGTTCGATTTGATCATGCAGGCGGCCGGGCGCAGCGGCCGTTCCCAGACGCCCGGAGAGGTTGTCATCCAGGCGTTTGATCCGAACCATTTCGCGGTTGTCGCCGGCAGCCGGCAGGATTATCAAAGCTTTTTCTATCAGGAGATGCAGTACCGGCATTTAGGCGGCTATCCGCCGTATACCTATCTGATCGCGCTGACCTTTTCCGACGTTCGGCCGGACCGACCGAAGCAATCGGCGCAGGTCGTGGCGCAGGCGCTGCGGCAATCCAGTTTGTTCAAGGTGCTGGGGCCGAGCGATCTGTTCAAGCTTCAGGATCGCTACCGCAGCCGTCTGGTGCTGAAAGGCAAGGATCTGGATCAGATGAAGGCCGCGCTGGCGCAGGTTCTCCAGGAATACCGCAAGCAGCGCTCTCAGGCGCATTTAAGCATCGACGTCAATCCGCTGATTCTCGAGTAGCGGATTTCATTCATTCCATCTATCTTTAGGGAATCGTCTGCCCTGTCCCGGCCGGCGGTTTTACAGGAAGATCAAGTATAAGCAAGCAAAGGAGCAGGCTGATGAACACAACAAGAAAAAGAGCGTGGCAGGGGCTGAACGCGATCCTCAATGAAGGCCAGTATGCCAATCTGTGGCTGCGCCAGCACGGTCAGACGCTCAGTGAGGAAGAAAAACGCTGGGTGACCGCCGTGATCTACGGCGTGCTGCGCCATCGTGAACCGCTGCGCTGGCAATGGCGGGATTTAGTGCGCAACGTGCCGGAACCCAGCGTCGCGGTCTTGCTCGACATGAGCGTGTACCAGCTTTTTTATCTCGATAAAGGCGCTGAGTACGCCATCGTCAACGACGCGGTCGAGCTGTGTCCGCAAAGTAAAAAAGGTCTGGTCAACGCCGTTTTGCGCCAGCTGCTGCGGCGCGGACCCAAACCTCTGCCGGAGCCGGAATCCATCGCGGATCTGGCGTTAGTGACCAGTCACCCGCAGTGGCTGCTGCAGCTGTGGAAAGCCCACTATGGCGAAGAAAAAATGCGCCGGATCGCGCTGGCGGACTTGGAAGAAGCGGCGGTCAGCGTGCGGATCAATCCGCTGAAATTAAGCCGGGAAGCGCTGGCGCAGCGGCCGGATTGGGTGCTGGAGTCCAACGGCTGGACGATCCGCACCGCGGGCAATCCGGTCAGCGATCCCTGGCTGAAGGAAGGAAAAATCGTCATTCAGGACCGTTCCAGCCAACAAGTCGCGCTGATGCTCGATCCCAAACCGAACGACACGGTTTTTGACGCCTGCAGCGCGCCGGGCACCAAGACGACGCAGCTGGCGGCGATGATGAACAACGAAGGCTCGATTCTGGCCTGTGATCTGCATGCCCATCGGCTGGCGTTAGTCGAGGAAGCGGCGCAGCGCTGCGGCGCGACGATCATTCAGACCCGGACGCTCGATGCCGCGCAGGCGGACCAGCAGCTGACCGGGCGGCAGTTTGACCGCGTGCTGCTGGACGTGCCGTGCAGCGGATTGGGCGTATTGCGGCATAAGCCGGAAATTCTGCTGCGGCTGACGCCGGACTCGCTGGACGAGATCGTCGCGCTGCAGGCTGCGATCCTGACTCATTGTGCGCCGCTGTGCAAATCGGGCGGAACGCTGGTTTACAGCACCTGTACGCTCAACCGCAAGGAAAACGACAAGCAGGTCGCCGCGTTTTTGCTTCAGCATCCGGAATTTAAGCTGCTGGCGGAACAAACGATCTTCCCGGATGAAGGCGCGCAGGATGGCTTTTATATCGCGAAAATGACCCGCCGCGGTTAAAAATATGATAGAATAAAGGACGGTGATAGAATGAAAACAATTTATGATTACAGTTATTCCGGACTTGAGGAACTCGTCCTCAGCCTGGGATGGAAAAAATACCGGGCCGATCAGATTTTTCAATGGCTGTACCGCAAGCATGCGACGTCCTTCGATCAGATGACCGATTTAAGCAAGGAGATGATCGCAGCGCTGAAGGAACAGTTCTGCATCAATCCGATCCAGCTTGTTGAAAAGCAGGTGTCGCGCGACGGCACGATCAAGTTTTTGTTTGAGCTGGGCGACGGGGCGTTGGTCGAGTGCGTCTTGATGACCTACAATTACGGCCGCTCCTTATGCGTAACCTCGCAGATCGGCTGCAACATGGGCTGCACGTTCTGCGCCAGCGGTCTGCTGAAAAAACAGCGGGATCTGACCAGCGGTGAAATGGTCGCACAGGTCATGACCGTGCAGCTGGAGCTGGACAAGGAAGAAGACCGGATTTCGCACGTCGTCGTCATGGGCACGGGCGAACCGTTTGACAATTATGACAACGTGCTGAATTTCTGCAACACGATCAACCATGACAAGGGGCTGGCGATCGGCGCCCGCCACATCACGATTTCGACCAGCGGGCTGATTCCGAGCATCGATCGGTTTGCGGCCGAGCATAAGCAGTACAACCTGGCGATCTCGCTGCACGCCCCGACCGATGAGCTGCGCAGCCGGATCATGCCGGTCAACAAGGCTTATCCGTTAGGGCCGCTCATGGCTTGTCTGCGGCGCTATTCGGTGGAGAACAACCGCCGCCTGACGTTTGAATACATCCTGCTTCAAGGCGTCAACGACACCAACGAGATGGCGGTGAAGCTGGCCGCCCTGATCCGCGGCATGAACGCTTACGTCAATCTGATTCCCTACAATCAAGTCGATGAAAACGGCTATAAGAGTACGGATTACAAATCCGCGATGCGCTTTTACGACGTGCTGATGAAGCAGGGCGTGAAAGCGACGCTGCGCCAGGAGCACGGCAACGACATCGACGCCGCGTGCGGGCAGCTGCGCGCCAAGCATGAAAGGATGCGCGGGCAATGAAGTGCTTCGGCGCTACCGATACCGGCTTGGTCCGCGCAAACAATCAGGACAGCTATGTCATCGCCTCCAATGAGGTAGGCGATGTTTTCGCTTTGGTCTGCGACGGCATCGGCGGGGGCAATTCCGGCGACGTGGCGTCACAGACCGCGATCCAGTATTTCAGCGAGGTGTTCAGCGCGAACAAAGGCTTTAAGGATGAGGAGGAAGCTCTGACCTGGCTGCGCTATCAGATCCGCAAGGCCAACGACACCGTGTTCACGCTTTCGACAACCCGCCGGGAATATCAGGGAATGGGCACGACTCTGGTCGGGGTGCTGCTGATCCCGCAGGGCAGCTACGTGATCAACGTCGGCGACAGCCGTGCCTATGCTTCGTTTCAGGATGGCAGCTTCCGCTGCCTGACGCAGGATCACACGCTGGTTCAGGACATGGTCAACCATGGAGAGCTGAGCGAGGAAGAAATGATGAATCATCCGAAGCGGAATATGTTGACCAACGCCCTGGGCATCTGGTCCAACATCCGCATCGATCTGACGCGGATTGACGATCTGGCGGATACGTTTTTATTATGCTCCGACGGACTACACGGCTATGTGCCCGACAGTGTGATCGCCAAGGTCATGCTCGACAGCCGCCAGACGCTGCAGGCCAAAAGCAAACAGCTGATGAATCTGGCGCTGCTGCAGGGCGGCTACGACAACATCACGATCATCCTGATCCAGAAGGAAGCGGGGGATAAGCGATGAACAAAATGATTGCCAAGCGCTACATGGTCGTCAAGCACATCGGCCAGGGCGGAATGGCGGACGTCTATGTCGCTGTCGACACGCTGCTCAACCGGGAGGTCGCGGTAAAGGTGCTGCGCGGGGAATTAAGCAACGATCCCGTTGCGCTGCTGCGGTTTCAGCGGGAAGCCAACGCCTCCACGGCGCTCTCGCATCCCAACATTGTCGACATATACGACGTCGGCGAGGAAAACGGCTACCATTACATCGTGATGGAATACGTCCGCGGCAAGGATCTGAAACAGCTGATCGCCCAGCGCGGCGCTTTGTGCAAGGAAGAAGCCGTGGCGATTATGAAGCAGTTGGTCAGCGCGGTTGCCGAAGCGCACCGCTGCAATATCATTCACCGTGATATCAAGCCGCAGAACGTACTGATCAAAGATGACGGTACGCTCAAGGTCGTCGACTTCGGCATCGCCTTGGCGCAGGACGCGCTGCAGCTGACGCAGTCGGATTCGGTCATGGGGTCGGTTCACTATCTTGCCCCGGAGGTGGCGCGCGGGGAAGCCGCAACGCGCCAGAGCGATATTTATTCCTTAGGCATCGTGTTCTACGAGCTGCTTTCCGGCGAGGTGCCGTTCCATGGCGAACAGGCCGTACAGATCGCGATGAAGCACATGCGCGAGGAAATCCCCTCGATCCGCAAGCTCAATCCGCAGCTGCCCCAGGCCGTTGAAAACGTGATCCTGCGGGCGACCGCGAAAAATAAGAATTTCCGCTATCCCAGCTGCGAGGCCATGCTTCAGGATTTAACGACCTGCCTGTCCCCGCAGCGCGCTGATGAGCCGCGCGTCGTGTTCAAAACACCGAGCGAGGGCAACAAGACGATCGCCATCGACACGGCCCGGCGCAAGGAGAACGGTTCCTCACATCCCTCGGCCAAGCCGAACAAAAAGAAAAAGAAACGGAAGAAGAAAAGCAACGCCTGGGTGGGCCTGCTGATCACCGGGTTAGTCGTTCTGTCAATCGCGGCGGTGGTCTTTATCCTCGCGCTGACCGGCAACTGGGGCGGCAAAAGCCAGCTGGTCGAAGTGCCGCCGTTGATCAACCTGACGGTCGAGCAGGCAGCTTCCACGCTCAGCGACGCCGGGCTGGAGCTGAACCGCGCGGAGATCAGCTACGCGTTAACCGACGACGTGGAGAAAGACCGAATCTATGAAAGCGATCCGGCCGCGGGTACGGCACTGACGGGCGGCAGTCAGGTGAAGATCAAGGTATCGCTGGGCCGCTATGTCGTCGTTGAAAATTACGTCGGAATGAAGATCGGCGAGGCCCGCGAAAAGCTGGAGGGTTCCAATATCCGCATTCAGACAAGCCAGGAAGCCAGCGACAGCGCGCCGGGCACGATCCTGCGACAGGAACTGCTCGATCCACAGACCAAGATCGATCCGCAGAAAACCAATACGATCCGGTTTGTGATCGCCGCGTATCCGACCTTCCAGATTGACTGGTCGATCAAAGGCATGGACGTCTTTGAGGCCCAGTCGCTGTTGGAAAGCCAGGGTGGGGAAGTCATGCTTTCCGTGCTGGATACCAGCGGCATGAGCGAGGAAGAAGCCGCGAATCTGCCGCGGGGCGTCGTGATCAACTGTTCGCCGGGTTTCGGCACGTTGTATGAACAAAATGAAGACAGCTATATTACCTTATATTATTATTAAAGCATCCATCGGAACGATTAGAAAAGGAGCGTTATGATCGGAAGAATAATCAGAATTATTTCCAACCAGTATCTGGTTGCGGACGAGGAAGGCCGCCGCGTGGCATGCGTGGCGATGGGCAAGGTCCGGCGGCAGGACAAACCGCGCGTGGGCGATTGGGTCGAATATACGGATTTCGGCGATCAGACCGGAATCGAGCGGATTCGTCCGCGGATGAACTCCCTGATCCGTCCGCCGGTTGCCAATGTCGATCAGGCGCTGATCGTCATGTCCGCAAAGGATCCGGATTTTTCCTGCACGCTCGTCGACCGGATTCTGTTTCTGATCGTCAACGCTTCGATCAAGCCGGTGCTGTGCATCACCAAGATGGATTTAGTTCAGCCGGACGACCCGGTTCACGGCTGGATTGAGGATTACCGCCAGAGCGGATATGAAGTTGTGCTGAGCGGCCGGGAAGAGCTCGATGAAAACCTGGCCGGGGTGCTGCGGGGCAAGGTGACGGTGCTGACCGGTCAGAGCGGCGTCGGCAAGTCTTCCTTATTGAATAAGCTGAACCCTGAGTTTCAGCTGCAGACTCAGGAGATTTCCAAAGCGCTGGGCCGCGGCAAGCATACGACCCGGCATGTCGAGCTGCACGAGGTGGCCGGCGGCTGGGTGGCCGATACGCCGGGCTTTTCCTCGCTGGATTTCAGCCGCATGACGCCGACCGAGCTGGCGCAGAGCGTCCCGGACTTCGCGCCGTATTTAGGCCGGTGCCGGTTTCGCGACTGCATTCATCAAAACGAACCGGGCTGCGCGATCAAGCAGGCCGTAGAAGACCGGCAGGTCTCCCGGATCCGCTATGCGGACTATTTGGATTGTCTGACCCTGGTGCAGGGCCGAAAGGAGAAATATTGATGACGATCATATCCCCCTCGATTTTATCGCTGGATTTTTCCCAGCTGAATTCCCAGATGGACGCGGTCAACGCTTCCCGCGCCCAGTGGCTGCATTATGATGTGATGGACGGCCATTTTGTGCCGAACCTGACGTTCGGCCCGGACATTCTCAAGGCGTTCCGCAAGCTGACCGACCGCCAGCTGGACGTGCATCTGATGATCAGCGATCCGCGGAAGTACGCGCCGGTCTTTGCCCAGGCGGGAGCGCAGTGGATCACGTTTCACTACGAAGCGATGAACGATGCCCAGGACTGCCGCGCGCTGGCCAAAGAGCTGCGTGCGCTAGGCGTGAAGCCGGGCATTTCGATCAAGCCGCAAACGCCGGTGTCCGTGCTGGAAGCGTTGTGGCAGGATTTCGATCTGGTGTTGGTGATGTCGGTGGAACCGGGCTTCGGCGGGCAGCAGTTTGATCCGTCGGCATTGGATAAAATTACCGTGCTGCGCCAGTGGGCGCAGGCGGCCGGCGCTGATCTGCGGATCGAGGTCGACGGCGGGATCAACGCCGAAACCGGGAAGCTGTGCCGTGAGGCCGGCGCGGATGTGCTGGTCGCCGGCAGCTATATCTTTAAAAACAACATTGTGGAAGCCGTTGATTCGTTATGTTAAAGCCGTGCACGATCGTGCTGGGGCTGGCGCAGGACTGTACGCTGGCTGAAGGGGATCTGATCGGCGCGGACCGCGGGGCGCTGATCTGCGCTCAAGCACACCGGCGAATGGTAATGGCGATCGGCGATTTTGACTCGGTCACTCCGCCGCAAAAGGAACTGATCCGGCAATATGCCGATCAGATGCAGGTGCTGCCGGCGATGAAGGATGAAACCGACGCGCTGTCGGCGCTGCGCTGGGCTGCCGGGCAAGGCTATAATCCGATGGTTCTGATCGGCGGGGTCGGCGGAAGACAGGATCATCAGCTGGCCAATCTGCTTCTGGTCATGCATCAGAAGCTGCCGGTCATTCTGCGAGAGAAAAACAATGAATTGTTCTGTCTGGATTCGGGACGGCATGTGTTTCATCCCGATGCCCGCCGCTTCATTTCCTTTTTCGCGGTGGAGCCGGCGGTGCTGACGTTGGAAGGGTTTCTATATCCGCTCGATCATTATGTGATGGAGCGCGGCGACACGATCGGCATCTCGAATGAAATCGCGGCGGACGAAGCGGTACTGACGCTGGATCAGGGCCGGCTGCTTGTCGTCCGCAGCCGCGACGAAGGCGAATAATCCAATTCTCAGCGAAGGAAAGCCGCACAAACGCATGTTTGAAATAAAATTATCTGAACAGCCTTATTTCCTCAACGGGGAGTAAGGCTTTGTCTTTAAAAGGAGAGATCAGCGTGGATTCTTTAACGATGCAGAATTTAAGCCGGGCGACGATGGAATACCTGATGCAGAATTTATCGGCGGGGATGTCGTTAGTGGAAGTAAGAAGCTTATGCGAGCGGTTTATGCTGGAAAACGGGGCCGATTCATTTTGGTACTATGATGTCGGGGCGTTTGTTTTTTCCGGGGAGGAAACGACAATTTCAATTTCCGGGAAAGACTATACAACCGCGGACCGGCGGATTCATGAAAATGATCTTCTGACCGTAGATCTGAGCCCGCAGTGTCAGCGGATCTGGGGCGATTACGCAAGAACGATTGTGATCGAAGCCGGGAAAGTGGTTGTTCATCCGGCGGATATCCGCCATCCGGAATGGAAGCGGGGACTGCGCATGGAAGATCATTTGCATCACGTTTTGACGGAGGCGGCAACGGAAGCCATGACGTTTGAGGAGTTATATTATGTCATGAATGAAGAAATCACAAAGTAAGGCTTTGTGAACCTGGATTATCTGGGAAATCTGGGCCATTCGATCGTTCAGGATAAACAAGATCGGATCTACATTGAAAAAGGGAATGGTACGAAATTGTCGGACGTTAAAATGTTTACCTTTGAACCCCATATTTGTCTGCCGGGTTCGCTTTATGGCTTTAAGCAGGAAGACATCTATTATTTTGAAAAGGGTAAGCTGAAGCGATTGTAAGGATAGTCGGATTGAGGATGCGGCATCGTTTTCCTGCCTGATGAAGATGATCCGACTTAACCGCAGGAATCAAGACCGTGAGTCCGTTGGCGGAATGCCGCCGGTGCGGTATAATGAAAAAAAGGAGTAAATAATCAAGCCTTCCTGATTGAGAGTCTTGATTTTGAACATGACGATGAAAACTTGTATTTGTATTGCCGGGATGCCGGCCAGCGGAAAAACCACGGCGGCGCTCCGGCTCAGCGAAAAGCTGGGGATCGCGATGTTGTCCAAGGATGAGATCAAAGAGAAGCTGTTCGACCGGATTGGTTTTCAAAGCCGGCAGGAAAAGGTTCAGCTCGGTCTGGCGGCGATGGAAATTCTTTATTATGCGGCAGAGCGTTGTTTAGCGGCCGGTCAGTCGGTGATTCTGGAGAATAATTTTGAGGATCTTTCCCAGCCGGGCTTGCAGGCGCTGCAGGAGCGAACCGGCTGCCGGATGATCACAATTCTGTTCGATGGGGAAACCCGGGCGGTTTATGAGCGGTTTGTCAAGCGTGATCAATCGCCGACCCGGCACCGCGGCCATGTCGTGAACGACCGGTATCCGGAAGTCGGAGCACCGACAGAAGTGAAGACGCTGAGCTTTGATGTTTTTGAACAAAGTATTGCGCAGCGCGGATACCGGCGCTTTGCGATCGGTACGCTGATCCCGGTTGACTGCACGGATCCGGCGCGCATCAACGTGGAAAGGCTGGCGGAACAAATCCGGGAGCAGATGGACGCATGATCATGATCGAAGCTAACGCCGGGTTGGCGGACCGGCTGGCAAAGCTGAAACGCCGGGTGTGGCAGGAAACCTATACGGGAATTTATCCAGCGCAAAAACTCCTGAAGTTTGACGAAGCCCGGCACGCGGAAAAATTCCGGCGGTTGATCGCGGATCCGGCAAATCAGGTCGTGCTGCTTTGCGAGGAAGGGGAGGACGCTGGTTATTTTGTGCTGGGAAAACCCCGTCCGGGATGGACCGGGCCGCCGATCAGCGTCAACGCCCTCTATTTGATATCCGATTTTCAACATCGTGGGCTGGGACGGCAGGTCTGGCAGGAAATTGAACGCCGGGTGAAGCAGGCGGGATTCACGGTCTTTGGCTGCCGCTGCAATGAGCACAACGAACGCGCGCTGGCGTTTTACTTCCGGCAGGGTGGCGTGGAAATCGCTCGGGAAAGCGGGCATGCGGATTGTTCGGAAGATCAGATCTCCCTGCTTTTTCATGTTGAATAAATCTGAAGGATGAAGGATCCTGGCAACCGTCGGTTGCCTTTTTGTTTTGTCGGTTTCTGGGCTGGAAATGCCGTTTTGATCGTGCTACACTGATTTCTGTCGGAAGGAGTGGACGATGGTGAAATTAGCGGAAAATATTCAGCGGAGGCGCAAAGCGGCCGGCTGGACACAGGAACAGCTGGCTCAAAAATGCGCGGTTTCCCGGCAGGCGGTGTCAAAGTGGGAGGCCGGACAATCAGTTCCCAGTCTGGACAAGCTGCGTCAGTTAGCGAATTGCTTTGGAATTTCAGTCGACGAGCTCGTTCAGGATGACCCTGCCGCTGCGCAGACGGAGACGCCTCAAACCGAATCGCCTTCACTGGTCGAGCTGGATCAGGCGCGGCAAACCCGGCAGCGACGCCACGGCTGGACTGCGGCGGCCATCGTATGCCTGATCGTGGCGGTCGGAATTCTTGCGCTTCAAATTGTGACGTACACGATCGTCCGTGCCCGAGGCTGGGAATACATTGCGGACTGGATTTCACCGCTGTTAAATTTAATGTTGGTTCTGGCATTGACTTTATCCGGCAGCGTTGTGATCCGCACGCCCAGCTGGCGAAAAAGCGGCTTGGGCATCGCGCTGGTGCTGATGGCGGGGTTTGGCTGGCAGCTGCAGCAGGCGATCCAGCAGCGGCCGACAACGATCAGCTTTTCCGCTGACGGCCGTCATCAGGTCGTGATCAAGCAGGATAAAACAACCGGGAAGACTGTGCTCTGCCGCAGCCGCTATGGTCTTTACCGGCGTGAAAAAGACACGTTTCCCTATACGGTGGAAGGGCCGGTGAAGCTGCAGTGGCTGGCCGAGGATGTCTGTGCAATCACCTATCAAACGCTGGACCGGAGCGTTCATCAGATGATCGCGACGTTTGGCGACCGCGGCGATCCGATCAGCTATCATAACATGGCTTCGGCGATCCAGGGCGAATGGTCGTTGATGGAAACCAACGCGGCCGGCTGGAAAATCGTAGTCGACCGCACGGGAATTCATCTGGAAAATGGAACGCTTCAGGAAGATTATGCTTATGACGACGCGGTGCCGTTCGGGACGCTGGCGCTGGCGTTGTGCCGGGACGGACTGCCGCAGTGGACGCTGGTGTTAAGCGAGGAGGGAACGTTGAACGAACAGGATCTGTTCATCGACGGTTCGCTGATTCTCTGTCCGGTCGCAATGAACCCGACCGCGCCGCTGAACTTTGTCCGCACCTCGCCCCTGCCTGATGTCGGTTTATTTCAGACCCCGGACCTTCCGGAGGAAGACGAAACGCCGTTGGTTGAAGTGATGCGTCAGACGATCCTTGCGGATCCGACGTTATCGCAGCCATTACCCAACGGCGCAATGAAGCTGGACACCGCCAGCACCGATCCGCTCTGGCTGAGTTTGTTGACCCTGCGTCAGCGGGATGAAGGCTATCGGGTTAACGGCGTCGATATCCGCGTGGAACTGGCTTCTGTACAAGTGCTGGCGGGGACCGATGCCGATCAGCTCGTGGAGGTCAAAACGAACGAATGGGCGGTTTCCCCAGGCAACCAGGGCGCCGGACCCAGCGGCGAAGCGTTTACGATGACCTATAAGCTCCGTTTGATGCGGGCGGAGAACGCCGTGTTGGCAGCGCTGATGCCTTCCCTGGAGGAAGGAATGAGCGGACTGGAGCCCGTGGAGCTGGAACCTGAGTTTCCAGCGGTGCCGGAATTGGTGCATTATTTTGTCAGCGGTCTTTATGATACAACCTATATGTATATTAACCGCCGTTCCCCCGCACAGGCGATGCAGATCCTGCTGGATGAAGCCTTTGCGCAAAAGGAAGCTTCGCTCAGCACCGATGGGCAGCAGGCGCTGCTGGAAAGCGACGGCGGTCAGACGCTGTGGCTGCTTTACGATGGGATCGCGGAAGACCGGCTTCACTATCGTTTCTGGCTTGTCCGCTGCGAAGGACCGGACTGGCTGCATTGCGACGGCCTATGGCAAAGCGAAGGGGAGTACACGATCCCGATCCGGGAAGCGGAAAACAATGCCCAGCCGGAGTAATCGTTCGATCCTGAAATAAAGCAAAAGTTGAGTGAAAAACGCCTGGAAGTATCTGGAAAAAAAAGACCGCAGACGATCGGAAAAAGAACAATTTTCCTGGGCTGCGGTCCTGTTAAATAATTTTTTTTCTAAATACCGAGATTAAAATAATTAGCCTGCTTGCAGCAGCGTCTTCCGGCTTTAACCTGACAGAGACCAGCCAGAGAGAAACTTGAGCCAAGAAAAAAAGGAGCGTGAACTCCTTTTTAATTAACCGTTTTTCTGCTGAGCCTTCAGTGTTTTTAAAGCACGGGCGGAAATACGGATTCGCTGTGGCTTACCATCAACCATCACTTTAACTTTTTGTAAATTAACGTTCCACTTGCGGCGGGATGCGTGCAGGGAATGAGAACGCTTATTTCCTGATAAGGCTTTTTTACCGGATACGGCACATACTCTAGACATTAACCGTAACCCCCCTTTCTGTCTTAATTTCGCTTGTAAACTATAACATGATCATCCAAAAAATGCAAGGCGTTATCCGAAAAAGGTGATAAAGAAAAAGGATTTTTTTACAACGGCGGCTTGGAAATACGAAAAACCGCCGGATTTCTGCCAAAATCGCCAGCGTTCGCAGGAAGCTGACATCATTTTTATCCGGCGTGGAAGGCAAAGCGAATTGTTGGAAAAATTCTTTTGTTGAATAGTGTTTTATGATATAGTATATATGTGTAGCTCAGGGGGTCGAAAAAGGCATGGACAAGCAGATTTTCGCGGCGCTGGAGATAGCGGATCACGAAGTTAGATTGCTGGTAGGCGAGTTCTTCAATACTCGCTTTAATATAATCAAAGTCGAACGGGTTCCTGTGGCGGGCGTTCAGTTTCATCAGCTGACGGAACCCAATGAAATTGTCAAAGCGATCCGGAGGGCGGCGGAAAACGCTTCCCGCATGATCGGTGCACGGATTGAACGGGTTTTGTTATCCATTCCCTCGCGGGATATGATGCGCAAATCGCTGAAGATTACGGTGCCGGTTTCTTCTTTTGACCGCCGGGTAACCGTTCTTGATGTTCGGGAAGCGGTTAAAAACGCCATGAAAACGAAAATTGAGAACGGACTGGCGCTGATCAGCGCAGTGTGCGTGCGGTATACGTGCAATGGGATCTCGACGCGGCGGATGCCGATCGGCGAGCTGTGCGACGAGCTGACGGTGGACGTCGATTTGTTATGCGCGAACCGTAAGATCGCGTTTGAATATGTCAGCTGTGTCGAACAGGCGGGGCTGGAAGTGCTGGATATCAGTCTGGACAGCTTTGCGATCGCGAAGGAAGCGGCGTTGTTCGAGCAGACGATGGATCAGAATTTAATTTTAATCCGGCTGGAAGAACAGACGACGACTCTGTCGCTGTTGTCCAAGGGCAAGCTGGCGAGCTGTGAGATTATCGAACAGGGAATCGATCAGTGGAGCCAGGCGCTGGTGGAACGGTACGAACTGCCGCTGGCGGAAGCCGTCCGCTTAGTCAAATACAACACGCGATTGAATCAGCGTCGTCCGGTGCAGACGCCGATCTATATCTGGTCAAAAAATACAAAAACGTACACGCTTTCCGAAAAGGAACTGTGCGAAGCGATTCGGGAACCACTGGAATCCTGGATGGAACAGATTGAACAAATGTGCCGACCGATCCTCAAAGCGGGCAAGACGCAGATTGTGATCGTCGGCGAAGGCGGCGAGCTGCAGGAAATCGCGGAATATGTCCAGGATCATCTGGGAGCGCCGGCGAAGGTGTATTATCCGGAAACCCTGGGTGTGCGCGACAGTGCGTTAACCGGGTGTCTGGGATTGTTCTATGCTTACAAGGATCAGCAGCCGCTGTTAAATACCGATCAGGTCGGCGTGAACGCCGCACAGTTTGAAAAAGCGGTGACGATCGGCGGGTTGAAGAAAGAAAAAACCAGCGTTGACGATTCGATTACAAAACGATTAAAAGACATGCTTTTTGAAGCCAAACAGAAATAGGAAACGAGAGGATGAATGAAGATGGATTTAGAATACAATCAGGTTGCGAAAATTAAAGTCTTCGGCATCGGCGGCGCCGGCTGCAACGCCGTGAACCGCATGGTCGAGGAAGGCGTTCAGGGCGTTGAATTCTATGTCGCCAATACCGACATGCAGGATCTCAACAAGTCTCCGGTAGAAAACAAAATTATACTGGGCCGGGAAACAACCCGCGGCTTAGGCGCTGGTGCGAACCCGGAAATGGGACGCAAGGCGGCCTTGGAAAATGAAGAAGAAATCCGCGAAGCGATGCAGGGTTCCGATATGGTCTTTATCACCGCCGGCATGGGCGGCGGCACCGGCACCGGCGCTTCTCCGCTGTTTGCGAAGATCGCCAAGGAAATGGGCGCGCTGACCGTCGGCATCGTCACCAAGCCGTTCTCCTTTGAAGGACCGCGGCGGATGGCGCAGGCCGAAGCCGGTTTAAGTCAGTTGAGCGAATTCATTGATTCTCTGATCATCGTTTCCAACAACCAACTGCTTCAGGTCATCGGCCGGATTCCGTTTGTTGAAGCGTTTAAAGAAGCGGATAACGTTTTGCGTCAGGGCGTGCAGACGATCACCGATCTGATCGCGGTTCCTGCCATGATCAACCTCGACTTTGCGGACGTGCGCTCGGTCATGGAAGGTCAGGGCAGCGCGCTGATCGGCATCGGTATTTCCCAGGGCGATAACAAGGCTCAGGAAGCGGCGCAGAAAGCGATTCAGTCGCCGTTATTGGAAGCTCAGATCAACGGCGCCAAGAAGGCGATCGTCAACGTCACCGGCGGCGCGAACATTTCGATTTACGACGCGAACGACGCAGTCGAATACATCCGTGAAGCGGCCGGCAATGACATCGACATCATCTTCGGCGTAGCGATTAACGAGAAGATCGGCGAATCGATCATCGTGACAGTCATCGCCACCGGCTTTGATCTGCCGAAGATCAAGGTGCCTTCCCAGGCGAAACCGTCGGTCAAGGTCGCGAATAAGATCACGGAAGAAATCAAAAAGGAAACGGAAGAAGACGAGGAAGACAACAGCGGCATCCCAAGTTTCTTTCTCTCCCGCAAATAAACGAACGTGAATGAAGACGGAGCTTTGGTTCCGTCTTTTTTCTTGTTCTGGTTGAAAGCGCTTGATCGTGGTAAAATAAGAATAGAAGCAATGCGGAAGGAGGTCCCAGTCATGGATCTGGTTTACCTGGATTCTGATATTCTCGGCGACAGTTATGACGCGCAGCTTTGCCGGAAACGTTTTATTCGTTATGCGCAGGATCATCCGCCGGTATTAATCGCCGTTGCGCGGGTTGGCGAAGCGGAAAGAGAAGTCTGGAACAGCCTGAAACAGGCATGTTCTTTTGTGCGTTATTTTCTTGATGATCAACATCCGTGCGAGCAGCTTGACGGGATGACGGTTGAGCTTCAGGAGCAGTGTCTGCAATGCGGAAACTGGCAGATCAAACCGGAACGGGGCGCGGCTGCCTGGATTCAGGCGGAAACCGGCGTCAGCTGGCGCTACATCGTATTGGATATGTTAAGCGATCCTGCGTTTTCCTATTATCACCACATGAAGACGTTTTCCGACCTGCATTCGGCCTATGTCTACATTCGAATTCGAAACGGAATTCATAAAATTTTGAATTAAGTATATTTAAATAATTAATCAATATATTAAAAATATTAAAAAGTTCTTGAAATAATTCAAATATAATTTATAATGTTCTCAGGAGGACACGAGGATGGCCAAAAAGATTAAAATCATTGTGGAGTCGCCTGAACAAAATGTCGTGATTCCGGCAATTCCGCTGAGCGCCGCCGCGGCAATCTTGAAAGTTGTGCTGTGGGGATCGCAGTATGTTCCGGCTCAGTCGCGCGATGAAAGCGTGCAGCTCCTGCTGGATAACCGCGACGCGATTCTGGAACTGGTGCAGACGTCGGTCTGGGAATTGAAAGCCTGCGAGCCATTCCGGCTGGTCGAGGTGGAATCCGGCCCGAATCGGGTGCTCATTGATATTTTAGGATAAGGAGGAAACACGATGCGAAATGAAGTGTTCGGAACGTGTCCGGTCTGCGGCAATCAGCTGCTTGCGACACGGTTAACCTGTACCCGCTGTCATACGGAGATTACCGGCGAGTTTGCCTTATCCCGTTTCAGTTATCTGAATCGAGATGAACTGCAGTTCGTCGAGACCTTTATCCGGGTTCAGGGCAACATCAAGGAAATGGAAAAGGAATTCAATATTTCCTATCCGACCGTCAAGAAAATGCTGGATACGATCATCACCAAGATGGGCTTTCCGGTCAAACAGGAAGCAGAACCTGCCGTCCGTGCCGACGATGTGCTCTCACGTCTGCAGCAGGGCGAGATCAGCGCCGATGAAGCGATTGCGCTGTTAAAAAAGTAGGAGGAACAACATGAACTCCCGAGAAAAAATTATGGAAATGGTCAAAGATGGCACGCTGAGCGTGGAAGAAGGGCTGCGGCTGCTGGATGCGATCGAAGAAAGTGAAAAACGCACGGAGAAGACGTCCAAACCGGCTGAATCGGAGGTGCGTCCGTTGATTTACAGCGCGCCTTCCCATCCGAAAATGCTGCGGATTCAGGTTGAGTCGGCCAATAACGATCGGGTGCGCGTCAATGTGCCGGTGTCGCTAATCCGCGCAGGTCTGGATTTCACCAAACAGATGAAGCTCAGCGGAATGGACGTGGATCTGAAAGGCGTGGATCTTGACTTGATCATGAAACTGGTTGAAGACGGTCAGGTCGGCGAACTGGTCGACGTGGTTTCGGCGGAAGGCGACAAAGTTCGGATCGTCGTCGAATAGTCATTCAATTTTAAGGAAGCGAAGGCTTCCTTTTTGCGTCGTTGTCCGTATAATTAGAGAAGAGGTGTTGAATATGCTGAAAGAAGAGTGCCGTTTGTTCCAAAAGGTCTGGCTGGGCTGGACAGAATCACAGATGGATCAGTTTGTCCGGATCGGGACGCAGTTAGCGCAGGCGCTGGCGGAAGGCCGGAAGGTGTATGCCTTCGGGATCGGCGAGGATCATTGGTTTGCGGAAGAGCTGACGGCCCGGCTGCAGGGACATCCTGAAATCATCGGTCTGTTTCCCCGTGAGCTGATGACCTACGATCGCCGCTATGCCTCGTTAATCCGATGTCCGGAATATGCCAGGGTGCTGATCGAAGCCTGGAAAATAGAGCGAAATGATTTGGTTTTGTCCTTCCACAGTCAGGATACGCCGCTGTATGCCGCGATGGAAAAGCATTGCCGCCGGTTAGGGATTCAATGGCAGATGCTGCAGGCGGACCGGCAGACGGAAGTGCCGGGATTGTTCAGCGTAGAAGAACGTTTTCTGCCTATGCTGCAGGTCTATGGCGCCCAGGCGGTCAATGCCGTCAGTTTTGCGTTGGCGGCCGGGATGGATCCCGCCAGCGCTGTGCATGAACTGAATAAAAGCATGCTGGAAATTTTGGAACAATTTGAACAGACCCAACTGCCTTCGATCGCCAAAGTCACTGAGGAGTTGGAGCGGAAGCAAGGCCGGCTGATCGTCATGGGCAGCGGTCATTCGCACATGCTTCAGGATTTGATGGCGCAGGAGAAGACGCCGGATAACGTCGTTCCGATTCTGGAACAGGAATTGATGGTATTCGATCCAGTCCAGAGCGGCTGGACGCAGAAGCAGCGCGACTATGCCCAGATGTTGATTGATAAATATAAAATTCAACCCCAGGACGTATTCCTGATGCCGTCCAACACCGGGAAAAGTGTGATGAACGTCGAGCTGGCGCGGTTGTTGTGGTCGAATAAAACGACGGTCGCGGCAATCACGAACATGAAACAGTCGCCGGTGATCAAGTCCGATCATCCCAGCGGCCGGCGCTTGTTTGAGACGGCGGATATTGTGATCGACAACTGCTGCGTCAACAAGGACGCCTGCCTGACAATCGACGGTCAGCGACGTTGTCCGTTGTCCTCGGTGACGGTGTTGCTTTGCGGGGTTCTGCTTCTGGAACAGCTGCATGAACTCAGCGCAGAGTAAGAAAAACAGAATTTAATGTGAGATATAGAAGGTCAGTAAACAAAGGCTGGAAAAAGCACAAAAAGTTAAAAAGATGGGAATGCTGCGAAAATAGGTTTCCATCTTTATTTCATATGAATAATAAACAATTTGTAAATGAACATCATCTTGTTTTGCGGTATGATTAAAGCAGATAAAGAGGATTTTTATGATGGAAAAAGAACGCAGCGACGAATTATTGAATCGGGGCGCGAAAGCGTATCAAAGCGAAACGCCGGAAGGCTTCAGGACGGCTGTGCGGTATTATCTGGAATCCGCCAGTCTGGGTAATGGTCAGGCGATGACGAATTTGGGTTATGTTATACCTATGGGCGGGGCGTGACGAAGAATCCGGCCGAAAGATTCCGCTATTTTGTGCAGGCGGCGAAGCTGGGAAATCCCGAAGCGATTATGAAGGTTGCCGACGCTTACCAACGTGGTCAATTTGTTAAAAAGGATGAAATCCGGGCGTTTCAGTTTTACCGCAAGCTGTTTCAGCATCTGCGGGAAACGGGAGAGCTTATGGATTATCCGGAGGTCTGCCTGCGCTTAGGTCGATGTTATTTGGAAGGAAAAGGGACCGAAGCAGATTTACGGCAGGCGCGGCGGTTTTTAGTGCTGGCGGTGCACGGCTACTCCCTGCATGAGGATCAATATTTCTACTATCCGAAACAGCGCCGTCAGGCAGAAGAACTGCTTCGGCAATGTCAATAAACGCAGGCTGACTAAGAATTCAAGACGTGGGAAAGGGGGAAAATTATGCAGCGGAAAAAGCGAAGCCTCAGGATCGTGGCCGTGCTGGCTGTCCTGTTTGGCGGATGCGTACCAGCTTCTTCGCCGATAGAACCGACTCCCGTCGTTTCGCCGGCTGTCATCTCGGCAGAGACGGCGTTTACCATTACACTTTCACCTGCGGATGAAACAGGCTTCGATATTACTCAGCCCTTAAATCAGGTTGAGATCACCAATCATACTGATCAGGAAATCCAGATCCTTTCTCTGGATCTTAAAGGCAACCGAGGCGGAATCCGCGAAATTCCGATCAACCGCACACTGGGACCGCAGGAAATGGGCTGTTATTTCATTGCGGGGGAATATCGCAAGGATATCGATCCGGTGGCGGCGGTGACGTTTGCCAGCCAGGCCGCCGCGAGCGTGACAAAATATGATTATGATTCGCAGAAAACAGAAACGCTGAAGCGGGAGAATCCCCCGGCGCCGTTTCAGTTCAATTTCGCATCGACCGTGCTCGTCAGAACGACTGATGCAGGTTTTCAGTTCGCCATTCTGCCGGGGAAGCAGGCATCCTTGCGCGAAGTCGAAACGCCTTACGGCGGATACTGCACGCTGGAGGATGAGCTGCTTGACAATCAATATCGCTATGGCAAGAAGCTCTTTTACAGCTTTGTAGACACAAAGCTGGAGCTGGGGGATCAGGAAAAAGCGTACATTGAGAACCTGATGCTTCGCTATAACTGCGATTACGCTTATAATGGCGAATATGATCCGGTAAGGATCATGGAGGAATATGCCCTGTTAAGAACTTATTCGCTGATGAAGTCAGAGGATCCAGATCATCCCTACTGGCTTTTGTATTGTACTCCCGATGTTTATGCGTTCACCCCGGCGCAATGGGAAGCGGCACAAGCGCAGAAGCTGACGTGGGAACAGCTCTGGCCGATGCTGAAGGAAGAACCGAATTCCTGCCAACAGATTTACTTTCAGGGCTGGGATGCTCCGCTGACAGACGCTGACCGGGCTGCGCTGATCAACCTGTGTGATTTAAAAGAAATTCCGGCCTGCTTTGAAGGAGAACCGGAAAAGTCTGAAATCGGCGCGGATAAACCGGTGATTTATCTTTATAAGGATACGGAAATCGACTTCACGCTGACCTTGGGGACGCCGCCGACGCTCAGCTATCCGCAGTATCGGCAGGGATGGTCAGGCACGGTGACGGCAGAGGATTTGATTATTCAGGATCGCCGCTATCCATATCTCTATTACGAAGCGCAGATCCCGGATGACTTCGACTTTGATTAAGGGTTTGTCGTAGCCCGTGAGGATACCGTCGGTTTCTTAGAGGAAAAGCTGGCGATTCTGGGCTTAAATGAAAGGGAGAGCGCCGATTTCATCACCTACTGGCTGCCGGTCCTCTCCCAATCCGACTATAACCGGATTACGTTTCCCTGCGCCGATTATGCCCGGCTCGTTCCGCTTCAATGCCAGCCGCAGCCGGATACACTGATCCGCGTCTATATGCTCTCGGAAGGTCTGGACGAGGCGGTTGTAATGGAGCCGCAGACGTTAGACCCGGCCCCGGCCAGAACCGGATTTACTGTTGTGGAATGGGGCGGCAGCCGCCGCAATTCATAAACATTTGTCAAAGAAAGTCCAAAACCGGAGGAATCCGGCTTTTTTTGGCACGCTTTGCGGACGATCCGGCGCTGCGCCGCGTTCTAATCCGAGGGGATTTGCGATATAGATGGGAATAGGTAAAGGAGAAGTGCTATGCCCTATCGTCAAACTATACAGGAACTGGAAGCAGCAACACTGACTAATGCCCGCGAGGGCCTGAGTGAAAAAGAAGCGGCCGCCCGGCTGCAGCGCTTCGGCGGCAACGAGCTGGAAAAGAAAAAAGAAGAATCACTGCTGAAAAAAATCGCGGAACAATTCAATGATCCGATGATCCTGATTCTGATCCTCGGGGCCGTGATCTCCATTTTTCTGCATGAGGTGATGGATTCCGTCATCATCGTTGCGGTGATTACGATCAACGCGCTGATCGGGGTATTCCAGGAATGGAAGGCGGAAAAAGCGCTGCACGCGCTGGAAAAAATGACCGCGATGAAAGCTGTGGTCAAGCGTGACGGACAGCTGAAGCAGATCGACGCAGCCGAGCTGGTTTTGGGCGATCTGGTGTTTCTGGAAGCCGGCAACTTCGTGCCGGCGGATCTGCGCCTGATTGAAACCGTACATCTGAAAGTGGAGGAATCCAGCCTGACCGGCGAATCGGTGCCGGTCGATAAGGATGCCTCGGCGCGTTACCCTAAGGATCAGACGCTGCCGCTGGCGGATCAGAAAAACATGGCGTTTTCCTCGACGATCGTTTTGGACGGCAACGCCGCGGGGTTGGTCGTGGCGACGGGAATGGACAGCGAGATCGGCAAGATCGCGAAGCTTTTGCAGCATGAGGAAAAGCTGCTGACGCCCTTGCAGCGGCGTTTGGCTGAGTTGTCAAAGGTGCTGGGGGCGCTGTCGGTCATCATCTGTGCGGCAATTTTTGTGATCGCCGTCATTCAGAAACGCGATCTGTTTGAAATGCTGCTGACGTCGATTTCCCTGGCGGTGGCGGCGATTCCCGAGGGACTGCCGGCGGTCGTGACGATTTCCCTGGCGCTGGGCGTCCAGAAAATGAGCGATCATCACGCGATCGCGCGCAAGCTGCACGCCGTGGAAACACTCGGCCAGGTTTCGGTCATCTGTACGGATAAAACCGGGACGCTGACGCAGAACCGGATGACGGTTGTCGCGTACTATCTGAATGGTAAAATCCAGACAACGTCGCAGAAAGTGACGGAACGGAGGCTGAAGGAAGGCTTCTATCTGTGCGGCAACGCCAAGCTTGACGCAGAGGGTGTCATCGGCGATCCGACCGAAGTGGCGCTGATGCGCTGGGCGCTGGATAACGGCGTCGACGCCGCGCAGATCATCCGGCAGTTCCCGCGCGTTGCCGAGATTCCGTTTGATTCCCGGCGCAAACGGATGAGCACTGTGCATCAGACGGGCTTGGAAAAAATCGTCTATGTCAAGGGCGCGTTGGAAAGCGTGCTGCCGTTATGTACGCATTTGTGGCAGGATGGCCGGCGGGTGGAGCTGACAACGCCGATGCGGCGGCAGATTGAGGAAGCCGCCGCACAGATGGCCGGCGAAGCGCTGCGCGTGCTGGTGCTGGCGACGCGCACCGTCGCCTCGCTGGACGAGAGTCAGTTTGAAACCCGGTTATGTTTTATCGGAATGGCAGGGATGATCGATCCCCCGAAGGAAGGTGTCAAAGAAGCGATTGCGTTGGCGCATAAAGCAGGCATCGACGTCGTGATGATCACCGGCGATCATCCGGAGACCGCGCTGGCCATCGGCCGCCAGTTAGGCATCGCCCAATCGCTGGCGCAGGTGCTGACCTCGGTGCAGATGCAGGATCTGAGCGATGATCAGCTGGCTCAGGCCTGTCAGCGCATCCGGATTGTCGCACGCGCCACGCCGCAGGATAAGGTCCGGATTGTGAAAGCCTACCAGTTGGATGAAAAGATCGTGGCGATGACCGGCGACGGGGTGAACGACGCGCCTTCATTGAAGCAGGCCGACGTCGGCATCGCGATGGGCAGCGGAACGGAGGTATCGCGGCAGACGTCCGATCTGATTCTGACGGACGATAATTTCGCGACGATCATCAGCGCGGTCGAGGAAGGCCGCAACATTTATCTCAATATCCAGAAGGCTGTGCTGTATCTGCTTTCCTGCAATCTGGGGGAAATCACGACGCTGTTTCTGGCAATCGTGCTGATGCCGATCGCCCCGGCGCCGCTCTCGGCGATTCAGATTCTGTGGATCAATCTGGTTACCGATGCGTTCCCGGCGCTGTCGCTGGCCGCCGAACCACAGGATCCCTATATTATGGATCAGAAACCCCGCGTGGCGACGGAAAGTCTGTTCGCCAACGGCGGCTGGGCGTTCATGGTGCTCAATGGTCTGTATATCGGCACGATCTCGTTAGTCGCGTTCAAATTCGGATCAAACTATGATCCCCGTACAGCACATACGATGACGTTCATGGTCCTGTCGATCGCGCAGCTGTTCCACAGCTTGAATCTGCGCAGTCTGGACCACTCGATTTTCAAGGTTGGGATTCTCCGCAATAAGCTGTTGTTAGCGACGTTTGTGATCGGCGTGGCGCTGCAGGTGATGGTGGTGAATCTGCCGATCTTCCAGATGATTCTGAAAACCGCAGCGCTGGACTGGACCTGCTGGGCCGTCGTGTTCGGTTTGTCCGCAAGCCTGATTTTGATCAACGAGATCTCCAAATTATTCAATCCTGTCAACCATTCATCGCGTCCTCGCTCCCGGAAATCCTGATCCGGGAGTTTTTCAAATTTCTTACAAAGCGCAGAAACTTCTGCAGGGCGCAGGACTCTATGTTAAAATAAATCCAGTGTAAATCGGATAAACGCATCGCAATCCGCGATGTTCAAATGCTAAACCTCTGGAGGACTGCCGACATGGACAAACGTAAAACTCAGCCGCACAAGAAAAAGAAGGTCCGGCGTGATTTAACCTTGATCAATCAGATCATGGCTTTTTTCGTGCTGACCGCCGATTTGTTTCTGGTGCTGGCGATGCTCGGGCTGACGCAGTTCAGCTCGTTAAGCCGGACGCTGTTTATCCGTCTGAATCTGATCGTTCTGGCGGCGGCGCTGATTTTGAATTTCCTGGCGATGCTGGCCGTTGGCCGGCGCAGCGTCAGCCTGTTGAAGACCGCGATGACGGCGGCGGTCGTGATCGGCTTGATCAGCGCGTTTGGCGTGTATGTCGAAGGCCGGCTGAACGTCAATCTGGACAAGATGATGGATCAGGGATCGTCGCAGGAAACCGTCGGCGTTTCTTTTGTCGTGCTGGGTGATGATGAGCATGCCGCGCTGCAGAGCGCGCAGGATCTCAACGGCAAGGTGTTTGGGATTCTGGATGACGAACAGGCGCAGCAGGGCTATCAAATGCCGAAGAACGAGATTGAAAAATTAAAGTTAAAGGTAACATACCGTGAATATTCCGATTATACACGGCTTTTAAAAGGGCTGCTGAACAAGGAAATCGACGTGGCCGCCCTGCCGGAAAACTATAAGGGCATGTTTGAAACGAACGAGGAAATCGCGCCGGAGCTGGCGGCGCTGCGCGATGTGCATAACTTTAACCGCACGCTGACGATTCATACCGAGCAGGGCAGCGATAAGGACGTGACGAAGGAGCCGTTCACCGTGCTGATCATCGGCGTGGACGACGACCGGAGCGACGCGCTGATGTTGGCAACGGTCAATCCAGGCAGCATGACGGTGCTGCTGACGTCCATCCCGCGCGACAGCTATGTGCCGATCGCCTGCTATACCAATCAAAAGTCGGATAAGATCAACAATTCCCGCGTGCGCGGCCGCCAATGCACGATTGATACGGTGAAACAGCTGCTGGACGTCGATGTGGACTTCTACTTTGAAAGCAACTTCCACGGTATCATTGAAATCGTCGACGCTTTAGGCGGCGTGATCATCGACAATCCGAAGGAATTTGTCGGTCAGGATTCCTCCGATGAACGTGGACATCAGACAGTGTGGGTGCCGCAGGGCGTTAACCGGCTGAATGGCGAACAGACGCTGGCGTTTGCCCGGGAACGGCATTCTTATAATTCCGGAGATTTTCAGCGTCAGAGCAATCAGCAGCAGGTGATTCAGGCAATTTTGACGGAAGCGGTGCGGCTGAAGGATGTCAATAAGGCGCTGAAGGTGCTGGATGCGGCGGGCGAGAACGTGTCGACTAATCTAAGCATGGAACAGATGATCGGCTTGTTTAACTTAACGATGAAGAAGATGAACCGCAGCTATGTGCAGAATCAGAACATATTCAATGTGATCGGCGCGCGGATTTCCGGCGTCAACGACCGGGCGCCGAATCGGATGTCGATTGTCCGGTTGTATCAGGGCTCAATCGAAGACAACAAGAAAGCAATCCACCGGGTGTTTAATTTGAACAGCGAGATCGACGCGCCGAAGGCGCTGTCGTTCAGCATTGACTGGGTCTATGAGGCGCCGGCGATCTCAAAGGATGAATATGACGAGAAATTTGCGCCGTTAAAGCAATGATCTGTTAAGGAAGACTAAAAGAGAATTTCTGAGGAAAGCGAGACGGGGATATGGATACAACACATCAATTTCAACAGGAGCTATTAGCGGCTTGCGATGAACACGGCCGGCGCTTTTCTTATCCTGTTTTGCGGGATGCGGTGCTTAAAAACGGATACTTTCTGGGCGTGGTCGCAGTGATTGAAAATGATCAGCATCAAGTTTTGATCACCCGCCGGGCAGTTGGGAAAAGCGATGGGGGACACTGGGAATGCCCCGGCGGGATGGTGAAATTTCACGAATCCAGTCTTGATGCAGTACAGCGTGAGCTGAAGGAAGAACTTGGAATTTTGGTTAATTCTGAAACTTGTCTTTCTGTACGAATTGTATTCCATCAAAGCCGGAAAATTTCCCTGTTTCATGTCCGGTTCAATGGAAGTATTTACGAGCTTGTTCTGCAAAGCGAAGAAGTGACAGAAGCCTGCTGGGCGTCTGTGAACGAAATCGACGAATTGATGCGAACAGGTCAATTCATCGCTTGTTCAGTCCTGACATCTGATTTATTAAAGGAAATCTTATCATGAAACTCACATTGACCCGCTATGCGGTACGCCCGGGGAAAGAGCAGCTGACCCGCGAATGGATGGCTGTATTGAACCAAAGACAGGCGGAGGTTCAGGAAACGCTGAGCGATGAAAAAATGGCTTTGGAAGCAATTTTCATGGAAGAAGACGCGAAGGGAATGGCTTTGATCTGGGTGGATCTGCAGGGTGAGGGGACGGATGTCCAAGATTCTGCGCATCCGATTGATCAAGTACATCTGGCTTATTGGAGAGAATGTATTGATTCTTCGGTTCCTCCTGTGGAGTTAACTTCTGTGAATTGCTTCGCTGATCCCAAGGTCCAGTTAGCGCTGCTTGCAGCTGCGGGGATGGGCGAAGATTGATCATTGCGGTTAAGAATACAGGGTAAAAAATTGGACGTATAAATTAGTGCATAAGAAATGAAAAGTGGAAATCCCGCTTTTTTTCATCCTATTTTCAAGAAGATAATAATGAAAAATAGTGTAATTTTAGTGAAAAATAGTGGAAAGCGGCCCTCACAAGCATTTCCTAAAACCAGAACAGGAAGTTAGAAATTATTATCTGGCACTTTTATATTTAGAGAATAAGTTGAAAAAAAAGGAAAAAGTTACAAAAAGAATGATTTTGGAAGTTCAGGCGATCGTGGAAAAGGGAGCTTCCAAAGAAAAAATAGGATTGCGGGGGCCCATGCCGGCAGGCGTTTTATTTGCGGTTTATGATTCTTTGAGCGGGAACGCGGATTATATTCCGCCTGAGTATATTGATGTTCCGATACTGCTTGATGAATTGGTAGACTATCTTGATCATACTGATGATCATCCGTTGTTGATCGCGGCGATTGCCCATTATCAATTAGTTACAATTCATCCATTTGAAGATGGGAATGGTCGAACGGCAAGATTGATTTCTGGATATCTGCTCGATTATTTTGGATATGGATTTCAGGGGATTGGTTCGTTAGAAGAATATTTTGCTTATGATGCAGAAGAATACTACAATTCCCTGCAAATGGGGTTGCCTGCTTTATATTATTCAGGCAGAAATAATCCGCCGCATCCAGAAATTTGGCTTACTTATTTCTTAAGAATGATGGAGCTTTACTCAAAGAAAGTTTATGATTTGTCATATAAAACAAAGGAAAGTAATGTTGTTTCGAGCTTGACCTATTTGAAAAAAAGGGAGAAGGAGCTGCTTAGTTATTTGTTTGAAAATGGAATTAGAGAATTTACTCCGATTGAACTTGGAAAAAAATTAGGAGTTACCAATAAAACGGTTATCAACAGAGTTGCTGGTCTTGTTCAGCACGGATTTCTTATTCCGGTATTAGTCAATGAAAGAATACGTTCTTATCAAATAAGCGAATTAACGAAGGAGAATGAAGAAGAAATAATCAAGCTTCAGCATGGGTTGCAAACTAAGAAAGCATAATTAAATAACAGAATAAAGAATTCGGTTAACAAGTCTAACTTTAGAAAGGAGACAGGTCTATGATGGAGGCTATTTACACGTTTAACGGAAAGGACATAACGATGAATGTATGTTTACAGATCCGAGCCGTTGTGAATATCATTCAGGAACAACTCAATTTATCTTTTGAAGACGCGATGCTGGAGTTCTACCGTTCATAAACGTACAAAACGCTGCAGCCGACGGAAAATGCGCTGTGGGCGGAATCGCCGGAATTTATTACCGATATGTTTTTTGCCGAGCGGGAAGGAAGAGAATTCTAAGCGGCAGTCCAAAATAAAAATCAGCGGGGGAAGGTTTATCTTTCCTCGCTGATTTCAGGTTTGCGGTTTATTGGAGTTCTGTCAAAATACGCTGGGCAAATTGCCGGCCACCTTCAAGATTTGCGCTGTCCGGATGCGATAAAGCGGCGTCAAAGTTCTCCAGCAGGGAAGCCCAGCGCGGATTCTCCGGCTCTTTTGCCTGCAAGGCCAAATACCGCTGTTTAACGGTTTCCGGCATTCTTCCCTGGCAGGCGTAGCAGCCCAAGATCGTGTTGTCGGCAGGAACTTGATCGGCGCTTCGCTTCAGGATCGCCTGGAAATATTCGTCCGACTGGCCAAAGCCGCAGGTCGCAAACAAGGCCAGCTGCTTCTGATGACACTGGGCCAAAAAATCCAGGACCGGCTTGGCGAAGACGCCTTTGTCTGTCCAGGAACCGACAAAAATCAAGTCTGCCTGCAGCGCTTCAGGCGCAGGCGCTCCGGAATAAATAAGCATTTCGTCCGGCAGGGCGGATTGAATTGCTTCTGCCAGCTGACGGGTATTGCCGGTATTACTTTGAACTACGATTGCGATTTTCATTGGATATCACTCCTTTTCTGATCATAAATACAATGAATTCCCTGATGGCTCATCAAACCTTGCAGACATTTTTGATTGCAGCCGGCACAATACCGGATCGTTTCCGGATGACCAGCCAACAGTTTCGCGGTCCAGTCGGGATCAGCGATCAGCTGCCGGCTCATTGCGGCTGCGTCGATCCGACCGCTTTCGATCGCCTGGTCGATGAATTCTGGATGGCGCAGATTCCCGACGCCGATCACTGGTTTGCAGGTCAGCGCTTTGACTTGATCGGCAAATTTTAGAAAACAACCTTCCGCGGAAAACGCCGGGTGATTCGCGGGCGGAATCGTGTCGGTCAGCGCGCCGTGATTCGCCAGGGTGACGTGGAAACAATCGACGCCTGCCTGTTCCAGCCAGCCGACGACCGGATCCAGATCCTGTTCCAGCACGCCCGCTTTGCCATAATCCGGATTGATCTGCCGGACGGCCAGCTTGTAGTCGATGGGCAGCGAGCAGTGCTGCCGGACCTGCCGCACTGCTTCCAAAGCAAACCACATCCGATTTTCCAGACAACCGCCGTATTCGTCGGTCCGCTTGTTGATCAGTGACGAACTGAAGCTGCCGATCAAACGATCGCCGTGTACCTGAATCATATCGAAGCCCGCGGCCTGAGCCTGCTGGGCGCTGAGACCGAAAGCCGCAAGGATTTCGCGAATCCGTTTTTCACGCATTTGATTGACCGTGACCGCGGCGGAGTCGTTCAGTTTCTGACGCAGCTGATCCGCGGTGAGTCTGTGTGTCAGCAGCGCGGGAATTAATTTCAGCATCGCTTTGAAATTGGCGTCTGAAAGATGCAGCTGGGCGGATACTTTTGCGCCTTGTTGATGCAGCTCGCTGATCAGCTGCCGGTAAGCGGCGAAAGTGCGGGGGTTTTGTAAACTTTGGGAACCGAGAACCGGGATATCCGGCAGGATGATCAGGGCGGTCTGGCCCTGAGCGATCGCGCTTAGCTTCGCGGCTTTTTCTTCCGGCTTTAAGCCCAGGGTGGTGGGGGCAAAGATGATCCGGTTTTTCAGTTCACATTTGCCGATGGTGATCGGCTTAACGCAGGCGTGCGTCATTTTTCACTCCTTAAGCTCAGGACAACCTGACTTAAAAGCGCAGTTAACTGTTTCGCTTGATCCGGTGAAAGACAGGCCAGCGCCCCCTGCTCCCATTGCTGGTTGGCGACAGTGATTTCCTGGCAGATCTGTTCGCCTTTTTCGGTTAACGAAACGGTGAACGCCCGGCCGTCCTGCGCGCTGCGCGTGCGGATCAAACAGCCGAGCTTTTCCAGCTTGTCTAAACAGCGGGTGATGTGGCCGTTATCCTGACGCAGCTTTCGGGCCATGGCGGACGGCGTACAGGCGCCGGTATGCTCAAGATAGATGAGATAAGGGAACAACCCTACGGTTAACCCGAAGGCATCCAGCCGCGTTTGCAGCGTGGACGTATATTCCCGGCGCAGCTGGCAGATTAAATATGAGAAAGGATAGGACATAAAACACCTCCTGACTTCTTCAGTATAAGCATAAATTTGACTAAGTCAAATAAAATAATCAAAGAAAAGCGAAAATTTCCGCTCAGAGCTGACCGAAAGCTTGCAGCGCAGTAACGATGCCGTCCTGTTCGACGGAATCGGTGACGTAGTCGGCAATCGCTTTAATTTCTTCCCGGCCCTGGCCCATCGCTACGCCGACTCCTGCCGCCTGCAGCATTTCCAGATCGTTGATCCCATCGCCAAACGCCATTGTGGCCTGGGGATCAATATGGAAGTGCTGGCAAAGCCGGGTGATCCCGACGCCCTTGTCTATACCCCGGAGAACCAGATCGGCATAGTGAAACGGCGTCGGCAACACCGTCAAACCGGGAATCGTCCGGTAAGCCGCATAATCGCTGTCCGCTGCGTCAAAGGCCAGCGCCATCGTCGCCTGATCGTCTGACCGCGTCGCCCGGACGTCGATCGCGGCCGGATCGCGGTGAAAGAATTCGCAGGCCGCGATGAAATCCGGCGTCGGCGGACAATTCAGCCAGTCGTCATGACCCATATACTGGATCGGTGAGCGGAGCTGCGCGGAGACCGCTTCTAACCCCGCCATCGTTGCCTGATCAAAGAAAACCCGGAACAGCTCCGTTTTCTGTGCGTCGGCAATGACGCTGCCATTGCGGCAGATATAGCCGTCCCACGCAATCGCCGCCAGCTGCGGCATCATCAGGATTGTATTCACATCCCGTCCCGAGCTGATCACAATCTTTTTTCCATTTTTCTGCAAGCGTGTTAACGCCTCCATGACCGCCTGCGAAATCCGGTGATTGCGATTATCCAGCAGCGTTCCGTCGACGTCAAAGAAAAACATTTGAAATTCCTTCATTCCGTTCACCTCATGGTTTTCATTATACTCACAACGCGATGAAAAATCATCCTGAAATTGCCGCGGAAACGCTTTCGTCCGGTTGTGATTTAAGGGTAAATCCAGTATAATGTATGGGTCTTTAGACTTTATTGTATTGATGCGCTGCCGCGCAGGAATACTGAAAATAGAAAAAGAGGAGGAACTCAATGGAAAATCAAAAGCTGGACGCTTTGTGCGAAGCCTTTTTCACCGAGCATCAGGTCCGTGCGATGGATGTCGCGATCTTTCAGCAGGGAGCAGAAATTTATCATTACCGCAGCGGCCGGACGGCGTCGAAGGGCGCGAAGATCACGGAGAAAACGATGTTTTCAATCGGCTCCATCAGCAAGATGTTCACCACGGCGGCCGTGATGATGCTGGCGCAGGAAGGCAAGCTGTCGCTTGACGAGCCGATCGTGAAAAAACTGCCGATGTTCAAGATGCCGGATGCCCGGTATAAAAATATTACGGTCCGGATGCTGCTGAATCACAGCAGCGGACTGCCGGGCAACTGCTTCAAGGGGAAATACACCAACGCCCGCAACCGTAATCACCTGAAGGAAGAAATTGAATACGCGGCGCAGAGCCGGCTGAAGGATCAGCCGGGAAAGTTCAGCGTTTACTGCAACGACGGGTTTTCCCTGGCGGAGCTGTTAGTCGAGGTGGTCAGCGGGCAGAGCTATTCCTCCTATATTTACGAGAAGATTCTCGAGCCGTTAGGCATGGAGCATACCGATTTCCCAATCCATGAAATCATGGATGGCAAATACATCAAAGCGAAATCACCGTTTGGTCTCGACTTCCCGCAGGAATATGTCAACGGCATTGGTTCCGGCGGGATTTACAGCACGGCCGCGGATTTATGCCGTTTCTTAGACGCGCTGCGTGAAGGCAAACTGGTTGATGAAGCGGGTCTGACGGAAATGAATCGCGATCAACAACCGAAAGAGCTGATCGTTGCGGACAATACCACGGAACGTTATGGTCTGGGTTGGGACTGCGTGTCGATGCGGCTGTTTGAGGGCTTTGGCAAACAGGCGCTGTGCAAGTCCGGCTCGACGTTCGGGTTCAACTCCCATTCCCTGATTATCCCGGATTGTCAGCTGAGCGCCGCGGTTGTCCTGTGTACGGATAAGGGCAGCGCTTCAAAGCTCAATCAGGCACTGGTTTATGAAATTCTCAAGGCTCAGGGCTGCGCGTTTGAAGCGACGCCGCTGCCGGCGTTGAAAACCGTCGTGCATCCGGTGGAAATTACTGGTTTGTACGGCAATAAGGATCAGATCGTGCGGGCACGCTTTGAACATGGCGATCTGACGCTGGAGGTTCGCGAAGCCAAGGGCGGCTGGCGGCTGGAAGTTTCCGGCTTGCAGGAAGATCACGGCTGGTTTGCGGGACAGCCCGGCACGTCGGTCTTCGGCATGGCCGATTTAAGAATCGGGTTTGTGCCGCAGGGCGAAAAGCTGTATCTTGTTTATCAGATGCCGGGCAGCGTCGTGGCGGAACAGGCTGAACGCCAGGTTTTTCTGCAGAAGCTCAAGCCGTCCGGTAAAGTAAGCGGCTGGAAGAATCTGACGGATAAGACGTGGATCATGGATAACGAATATCTGCAGCAGCGCACGCTGGGCAATGTCCCGATGACCTTTACCGTGCAGATGGAAAAGGGCTACGACGACCTGCTTTTAGCCCCGTATCCGCTGCGCATCCTCAACGATTATGAGGCGGTGCCGGCGATTGAGATTCCGGGCAATTATTCGCGCGAAATGTCGAGCGTTTTGTGGCTGGCGGATGGTTCGATTCAAAACGGTCAGTACCACTATGTTCTCTGTGAGAACCTGCCGCCGTTGGACGTGCGGGAAATGACGCTGCGCGATCCACTGATTCACTGGTATATCGGTGCCGCGCCGATTGACACGCTGAAAATTGATGGGATTGCCCGCGTCGTCGTCCTGGACGAAAACGGTCAGGTGGAATTTGACAGCCAGCTGTCCAGCGGTCTGCCAACTTCGCTGCGCGGCAAACGGATCGGTTTCTTCGGCGAACTGAACAGTAAGATCAGCCTGCAGTATCTGGAGGAAAACGCATGATTTACCTTGATCTGCATACGCATACCGTCGTCAGCGGACACGCGTACAGCACGCTGAACGAGAACATCGCTGCAGCCAGGGAACACGGTCTAACGATTTACGGCGTCAGCGATCATACGCCGAAGATGCCGGGTTCTACGCATCTGTTCTACTTCCGCAACCTTCATGTCGTCCCGGAATTCGTGCAGGGAATCCGCGTGCTCAAAGGCGCGGAGCTGAATGTGATGGATGTTGAAGGACATGTCGATCTGGACGAAAGCACGCTGAAAATGCTTGATTACGCGATCGCATCCCTGCACGTTCCATGCTTCGGCACCGCGCATACGGAAGCGGAAAACACGCAGGCGATGATCAATGCCGTGCAGAATCCTTATGTCAAGATTCTTGGCCATCCGGACGATTCCCGCTATCCGATCGATCAGGAAGCGGTCGTTCTGGCATGCAAGGCGACCCATACGTTAGTCGAGGTCAACAATTCCTCGATGAATCCGAAAAGCTCGCGGGTCGGCGGCCGGGAAAATATGCTTGGGATGCTGCGGTATTGCAAGCAGCACGGCGTGCCGGTCCTGTTTGGCAGCGACGCGCATTACTGCGACGCGATCGGCCGGTTCCAGCGGTGTGAGGAAGTCTGCGCCGCCGCGGAGTTTCCAGCATCGCTGATCGTGAATTCCAATCCGGAACTGATTTTTGAATATTTTCATCTAAAAGTCGAATAAACAGTCGGTAATGCGAGTAAGATAAGCGTTTAACAGAATAAAGGAAAAATATAGTTAAGAAATCGATTCCCTTCAAGACGGGGTCGATTTTTTCTGTTGAATCCCATTTGCTTTCAGGGGTTGGCAAATTTATCTTTTCGCAGCCAGGATAAAGTCAGACATGTTGAAGATTTTCGGGCTTATGCTTATCTTTTCTTGGTTCAATAAAGTCGTTGAAGTGAAGTTAAGGATAATCAGAAGTTTGAAAGCAAAAAGAAATGAATGTCTGATTCAATTACTTCGTCGATTCGCAAGACCATTTCCAGTGTTCGGAATTTAATTTGAAAATGGTTACAAATAAGTTTGCGATTTTGTCGAAAATAATTGAATTTTCATGAAAAAGAGGAAGGCTTTTTTGAAATTACCGCAATATTAACTTGTAGAGGAGGTGGGGGAATGTCCATCAATCTACTTGAACGGAAGAAGCAAAAGAAGAGAAGGATTTCTTTGTTGGACGACTGGGTCTTTAAAACTGTGATCGGTGATCCTGAGGATTTGATATGTCTGACGAGTCTTTTCCATGCGATTGATCCTGATTTTAAAAAGGTGCGGTTGTTGCCGAATGAGAAAAAAGCAGGACATCCTGACGACAAAGCAATTCGTTATGATATCTGCGGGGTGATCAACGAGGAGATTTATTTTGATCTGGAAATCCAGCAAAACGGGAATCCCGAGGAGCAGGGAATCCGCATTGTTTTCTATTTATCGCGTCTGCTTTCCGGCCAGAAGACAAAGGGAAAAGATTATCGGGAACTGAAACCAGTGCGCGTGATCATGATCACGAATTTCTGCTTTTTTGACGATCCGGATGTGAGCAGCGATGTGTTTTATTTAGCCGGTGAGAAAACGGGAAGAACCTTGACAAAACACATTCAAGTGAGTATTATTGAATTAGCAGAAGTGGAACGCTTACAGCGGATTCCAGTCAAGGATTTAACGCCGTTGGACCGGTGGCGCGTGGTATTAAAATTTGCAGGCGATCCGGACAAAGCGGCGTGGATTCAACAGATCATAGCGATGGATGAAGGATGCAGAAGGGCGGTGGAGAAAATGATGGAGATTCCGATGAGCACGATCGAGTACATGTGGGAAACAAAGCGGCTGGACAGAGAAATGATGCGGAATTCAGAGATCCGCAAGGAACGGGAAAGAGCTGTGAAACAGGCGCGGGAGCTGGCCTTAAAGCAAGGTAAAGATCAAGGTTCTCTGTTGAAGCTTATTACAATTACACTGAAAAAAGCGAAGAAAGGAATGCAAGCTGCTGAAATAGCGGATATTCTAGAGGAAGAAGAAGCATGTATTCAAACCATTCTGAAAATCAAAGCACAACATCCGGATTACACGGAGGAGCAAATTGCAATAAAGATTATCAGTGAGTCTGTTCATCCGGCAGCAGTGCGAAACAAAGAGAGACTTAACGAAGAAAGCGGAGGGTTTCCACTCACATGAGGTCAAATCCTGTATAGAGGGGCAATAACCTACTGCTGAATCAGAACGCCGGTCTATTATTTTTCTGATTGCCTGTGTTAACCTTAAAGTAAAAAGAGCCTGAATATTAAAAAAAGGAGAAAGTATATGATCCAACAACTTATTGAACAGCATCTCAGCGCGATAACCGCTCAAATCCGGACAAAGTACCCGTCTGAAATTGAAAGCTTTACAGAGCGGCTTATCGGCTTAGGGATGGATGCGGATCAGGTCGAGGCGGATATGCAGGCCGTTTTAAGATCCTTGGTAATGAGAAACGAGTCGATTTCCGATGAGGAATTTTTCTATATTTTAAACTCGTTCCCCGATTATGAGCAATTCGGCAGGCAGGTTATCGAATTTAAAATTACGCTCGAGGGAACAAAAAGCTGGCGCAAAGTTCGCCTTCCGGCACTTCTCAATTTAACGGAGCTGGCCTGTGCGGCGATCGCCGCCTTTCATGGAATGGGCGGACATTTATTTACGCTCAAGTTGAAGAATAAACAATATTCTCCATCTGAATTTGAGCTGGGGGATTATGAAGATTCCAGCCGGGTTTCGCTTTGCCATCTGGAACTCAAAGAAAAATCGAAGATCCAGATTGACTATGATCTGGGTGAAGGCTGGAGCTTTAACTGTGTGGTCACCAAGGTTATAAATGAGGGTGAGCCTCTGTCAGAGCCGGAGCTGATCAGCGGGAAAGGCTATAATTTGTGGGAAGATAACCGCGAGTATCTGGAGTACTTGATACAAGATCCAAAAATTAAAGTGCAGGATTGGGAAGGCCGTTACCGTCAGGTCGGAAAGATTGCGAAGGAAGAAGGCATTACTCAGTTTGACATGGATGACCGCGAGGAATTTCCGCTGGAGATGCATCTTCTCCAGGAGCTTTACGAGCAGGCCTATAAAGCTTAAATCAGGGCGTTTTTGCGGGAAATTTTGAAAAAGGGGTTGACTCTGAAAAAAGAGTGAACTATAATCAGGTACATAAACAAAGGCTTTGAAAAGAATAGTAACTCCGATGGAAACTTGACAGAGAGCCCGGGCGCTGAAAAAGGGCAGTGAAAATCGTTGTGAAAATGGTCTTGGAGCTGCATACCGAGGGAAACTTAGGCTATGACGGATTCACCCGTTAACGTGATACGGTATAACGTTATTCAACGCGTACCGGAAGAGGCAGAACGTGAAAGCGGACTGCGAATTAAGGTGGTAACACGGGAAATCAACTCTCGTCCTTGTTGGGGACGGGAGTTTTTATTTTAAGGAAGGAAGAGGAACATGATAGAACTGGTCGGAGTCAATAAAACCTTTACGACGAAGGACCTGAACGTTGAGGCGTGCAAGGATGTTAACCTGAAAATCGAAGACGGGGATATCTTCGGCATCATCGGATTTTCCGGCGCAGGGAAATCGACGCTGGTCCGCTGCATCAACCTGCTGGAGCGGCCGACCTCCGGCAAGGTGCTGATCGACGGTGTCGATATCACCCAGCTGAAGGAAGCAGAGCTGCGCAAGATCCGCAAGAAGATCGGAATGATCTTCCAGCATTTCAATCTGATGCGTTCGCGTACGGTTTATCAGAATATCGCTTATCCGTTAAAAGGAAGCAAGCTCACTAAAGCCCAGATTGACAAAAAGGTCAAGGATCTGCTGGAACTGGTCGGGCTGAGCGAGAAGCTGAACGCTTACCCCTCGGAGCTGTCCGGCGGACAGAAGCAGCGTGTCGCGATCGCGCGGGCGCTGGCTAACGATCCGAAAGTGCTGCTGTGCGACGAGGCGACCAGCGCGCTTGATCCGCAGACAACCTCCAGCATTCTCAAGCTGCTGAAGGAAGTCAATCAGAAGCTGGGCATCACGATCGTCCTGATCACGCACGAAATGGCAGTCATCAAGGAAATCTGTAATCGCGTTGCGGTTATGGAGCTGGGCAAGGTCGTCGAAACCGGCAACATCCTGGATATCTTCTCGCATCCGAAAGCGCAGATGACGATCGATTTCATCAATTCCACCAATCCGATCACCAAGATTTACGAGCTGATCGACAACGGTGCGGAAATCGTGCGGCTGCATAAGGGCCAGCGGTTATTGAAGCTGACGTATGGCGCTGAGGAAACCAAGGAAGCGCTGATTTCGCAGCTGTCCAAGAAATACGACGTTGTGTGCAACATTGTGTTCGGCAACGTCGAGGTGATCCAGCAGGCCGCGCTGGGCAGTCTGATCGTCATGCTGGAGGGCAGCGAAGACGCGATGCGCAAGGCGGAAGCTGAATTAAAGCATTACAACATTGAAGTGGAGGTGCTGAAATGCTGGAACAATTAATTCCCAACGTGATGGTGAAGATCCCCAAGCTGATCCAGAGCATACTGGAAACCTTCCAGATGATGGGCTGGTCGGGATCGATCTCGTTTGTGCTCGGGCTGTTCTTCGGCGTCGTGCTGATCGTCACCCGCAAGGAAGGCATCATGGAATGTCATCCGGTCTATTGGGTTCTTGATAAAATTATCAACATCCTGCGTTCGATTCCGTTTATCATCTTAGTCCCGGCGACCTTATTTCTCTCGCGGGCGATTATGGGCACGGGCATCGGCGTCAAAGGCGCGATCATCCCGCTGATCATCGGCACGGTGCCGTTCTTCTCCCGCCAGATTGAACTGGCGCTGGCGGAGGTTGACGGCGGCCTGATCGAAGCGGCGCAGGCGATGGGCGATTCGCCGTTACAAATCATCTTCCGGGTCTATCTGAAAGAGTCGATTCCTGCGATTGTCCGGGCAACCACGATCACGTTCATCTCGCTGATCGGCCTGACCGCGATGGCCGGTGTTGTCGGCGCCGGCGGGTTAGGCGATTTCGCGATCCGCTATGGACATCAGCGCAGCGAACCGGACGTCATCTGGGTCACGATCCTGATTATTTTGATTCTCGTAACGATCGCGCAGGCGATCGGCGACGTGATCATAAAGAAAACAACACATTAAGGGGGAACTGAAAATGAAAAAACTACTCTGCTGCATCCTGGCTGCGCTGGTCTTAACCGGCTGCAGCGCCGCACCGAAAGAAAACAACACGACACCGGAAGGTTCTGAGGCCCGCACCGTCAAGGTCGGCGTCATCGGCGAAAACAACGAATACTGGCAGCCAATCATTGATGAAATGGCGAAGGACAACGTCACAATCGAATTTGTCACCTTCAGCGATTACGCGATGGTCAACAAAGCCTTGGCCGCCGGCGATATCGACATCGACAGCTTCCAGCACTACGCCTACTTTGATAAGGACTGTGAAGCCAACGGCTACGACCTGACGGCGATTGGTGAAACGGTGCTGGCACCATTAAGCCTGTATTCCAAGAAGATTGCCGGCATCGACGAAATCAAAGACGGCGATAAGATTGCGATCGCTTCCGACGTAACCAACGGCGGCCGTGCGATCAAGCTGCTGGAAAGCCTGGGCTTTATCGAAGTTGATCCGGAAAAGGGTTATACCCCGTCCGTCACGGACATTACGAAATACAACGTCAACATCGAAATTATCGAAATTGAAGCGAATACGATCCCAAGCATTCTGCCGGATGTGACCGCGGGCTTCATCAACGGCACAATCGCGATCGACTCCGGTCTGTCCCCGAACAAGGATTCGATCTTCATGGAATCGGTTCAGGAAGGCTCGGATAACCCGTATATCAACATCATCGCCGCGCGTACTGCGGACAAGGACGATGCGGTTTACAAGAAGATCTGCGAGTTATTCCAGACTGACGCTGTTGCTCAGATTATTAACGATCAGTATGACGGCGCGCTGATTCCGGCTTGGAAATAAAGCAATCGACTTCAGTAAAATCAGATTCCAATTAAAATTCAATTAAAAAGGCAGTGCGCAGAAGAGTACCGCGGAACCAACTGAAAAAGCGATCGGCAGAGGGTGAAAGGCCGAAGGGAAGTCCGTGGAAAGATGATCTGCAAGCCGCGGCTGTGAGCTGGACACGTCCAGGTGAGCGGCCGACGGGTTCGCCCGTTACCGCGAACACGGTTCTTCCCTGCAGGACAGAGAACGACCGGATGAGGCTGAGTCAGCGATGGCTTGGTAAAGAAAGGTGGTAACACGGAGGCTTCCGTCCTTTTTCGAGGATGGGAGCCTTTTGTTATAAATGAGAAGGAGAAAATGAAGATGAAAACAACGTTAAAACATGTCAGTGTTCTGTTGGCCTGCGCCGGATTGATCGCCGGCTGCTCCACAAAACCGGCTGCGCAGCCGTCCGCCGCGCCGCAGGATCAAACCGGAACGGAAAAAACTGTGATCACGATCGGGGCCTCGACCTCCCCGCACGCTGAAATCCTGGAATATGCCCAGCCGTATTTGGAAGAAAAGGGCTACACGCTGAAAATCGTGGAATTCTCGGATTATGTTACGCCGAACACCGCGCTGGAACAGGGCGATCTGGACGCGAATTATTTCCAGCATGATCCTTATCTGGAGCAGTTCAATGAGGATCACGGCACGCATCTGGTCACGGCCGGGGGCATCCATTTTGAACCGTTAGGCATTTATGCCGGCAAGTCAAAAGCCTTATCCGCGATCGAACAGGGCGGCTGCAGCTTTGCCGTGCCCAACGATGGCACCAATGAAGCGCGGGCGTTGCAGCTGTTGGAAAGCCTGGGTTATATCAAGCTGAAAGACGGCGTGGGCTTAAAGGCGACGCCGGTGGATATCGTTGAGAATCCGTATAACGTCAGCATTGTAGAGATAGACGCTTCGCTGGTAGCCCAGACCAAAGACGACGTGGACTTTGCGATCGTCAACGGCAACTATGCGCTGGACGCCAAGATCACCGATCTGCTTCTGACCTCGGAACAGGCTGATTCCGAAGGCGCGAAGACGTATGCAAATATTATCGCCGTTCGCGAAGGCGAGGAAAACAGCGATAAAACAAAAGCTCTGATCGACGTTCTGACCAGCGATGAAGTCCGCGCCTATATCCGCGAGCATTACAACGGACTGGTGGTTCCCGTCGAATAAGCCATGAGCCGCCCGGCGTGTCCGGCGGCTTTTTTTCATGAGAAAGTTTTGCCAGCACCGGCAGAGAGACCCACTATGGCAATGCAATACATTTCCTTGCGCAGGCAAGAAGCGCAGGTATAACCGAACAGGCATCCGATCCAAAGGAGTTGAAAAAGACAGTAAAGTCCGGCTGCGGGTTCTTGTTCGATCCGTCATGCTGAAAAAGGCTGGCGTTTCAGCGAAAGCAGCGCATGGCGAAGCCTAAAAAGCCGAAGCGGCGGATCGAAGCGGAAGGGGAAGTGGGATGGAAGCTGGAAATTCCTTGAGAACAGGCTGTGGAGTGTGATAAACTTAGAGCAAAAGACAGGAGGAAGCTGTGCGTGGAAGAGAAACAGATACTGTCGGAAATTGAGAAACAGGAACGCCAGCTTTCAACGTACTGGCGGAATCTGCATTGGCGGGTGTGCGCGGTGCTGGCGGCGGGAACGGCTGCGGCGGAGATTCTATTGTTTTTTGTCTTGAACGCCGCGGCATTGATCAGCTGCACTGTGCCGGAATATCTGCTTCGCTATATCGCGGTTCCAACATTGATCAACGCAACGCTGGTGCTGGGCTGCCGGCGGCTGATCAATACCCGGCATTGGGAAGAAACGAAAAAGGATGGACTTGTGTCGCTGACGATGACCCTACTGTGTTTTGTCATCACGGTCATCCACGGGGCGTTCAGTTCTGTTTATATGATGTTTGTGCTGCCGACGTTGCTGACAACCTTATATGAGCGCAAGCGGCTGACGGTCGTGATTGCGGCAACGGGGATGGCGTTATGTGTTCTCAGCGCGTTTATGCCTTCCTGGGATCCGGACAAGATCGTCACCGCGTATTACTTCAGCGATATTCTGATCTGCCTGATGGTGCAGGCAGGTACGCTGGCTGCCTGTTGGGAGCTGCTGGAATTCCAGCGCCGCCGTCAACAGATCAGCCGGCGCAGGGATGCGGAGCGGATTTCGTTAGAGCGGGAAGTCAGTCATGACGCTCTGACCGGAGTCGGCAGCCGGATCGCGCTGAACCGCTGCTTTGAAGAATTGGAAACGGAGCGGGATTACACGCTCGTCTTGTTGGATCTTGATGATTTCAAACAAATCAATGATCAGCTCGGTCATCTTTCCGGCGATGAGGTGCTGCGGTACGTTGGAAAATTGTTAAATGAAACTCCGGAATTCATGCATGCCTACCGCTTTGGCGGCGATGAATTTTGTCTGGTGCTGAAGCAGCCGCAAAGCGAGGAGCCGGAAGTGATGCTGCGGCGGCTGCAGAACCAGTTCAGCCAGCGGATGATGGACTTGTTCCCGCAGTTCCCGATGACGCTCAGCCTGGGGATTCATCGCCAGCAGCCGGGCGAATCGGCGCTGCAATGCTTTCGCCACGCTGACGAAGCTTTGTATGCTGCGAAAGGGTAAGGCAAGAATCAGCTTACGGTAAAGTAAAGGAGTTTTCGATTATGGAAATGTGGGACTGCTATACCTGGGATCGGCAAAAGCTTGGCCGTCAACATCGCCGCGGGGAACCGATGGCGGAAGGCGAGTATCATCTGGTCGTGGAAATCTGGACGGTGAACCGGCAGGGGGAGCTGCTGCTGACACAGCGCCATCCTGATAAACCCCATGGATTATTGTGGGAAATGACCGGCGGTTCGGTGCTGGCTGGCGAAACAAGCCGGGAAGGCGCCTGCCGCGAACTGCGCGAGGAAGTTGGCTTGCGGTGCAGCCCGGAAGCGCTGGTCTACATCGGCACGGTCGTGAAGGGGCGTGCGATTGTCGATTTGTATCGCTGTGATCAGGAATTTGACGCGGCAAAACTGTCGCTGCAGCCGGAAGAAGTGGTCGCGACACGCAAGGTTACGCGCGGGATGTTTTTGGACATGATCGCTCAGGGCGAAGTGGTGCCGCACGTCGGGCTGCAATTCCAGTTATTTGCGGAAAAGATTCTGGATCCGAAAACTTCGAATTGACGGAATGAAACAAAATGTAAGAAAATGAAAGAAATTAAATGAGCGTCTGATTTATGACGCTTTCTTCTTACACGAATGATTGACTTTTTTTACAGGATTGTGTATCATTACTTCATTGATAAACATCGGCTTATCAATCAGTGATTTAGAATCGCCAACAACTCTTGGTGGGGCTCACTGCATTCCTGTTTGAAGGAAAGAAATTGGAATCAGAGGTTGGGGAACCGCTGATTTTTTTCTGCGATGACCTGCTCTCACGATAGCGAAAAGGAGAAAGAAAATGCGAACGATTTTACGAAATGCGAAAATCTGGCTGGGCGGCGATCAATTTGCCAGTGCCGTGCTCTTTGACTCATCTCAAATTCTGGCGGTCGGCACCGACGCGCAGGTAAAAGCCCGGTGCCAAAAGAGTGATCAGGTCATCGACGTGCAGGGCCGGCTGGTCCTGCCGGGATTGTGCGACACGCATCTGCATTGTTACAACAAGGGCTGCACGCTGCAGAACATCGACTTGCAGAATGCTGCCTCGATTGAGGAGGTTGTTGCCCTCAGCCGGGATTATATTCTGGCACATCCGGATTTCAGCGTGATCCATGGCCGAGGCTGGAATCATGATTATTTTGCGGAAGGCCGGATCTTAAACCGCACGGATCTGGATCGCATCAGCACGCGCGTGCCGGTGGTTTTGACACGGGCCTGCGGACATATTGCCTGTGTAAACACATGCGCTTTGCAGCGGCTGGGCTTCACCGGGGCGATCGTTCAGCCGCAGGACGGTCAGATCGACGTTGACGAGCAAGGCTGTCCGACCGGAATCTTCCGCGAAAACGCAATGCTGTTGTTAAAGCCGCTGGATCCGCCGCTGACGGTGGACCAGATCAAGGAGCGGTTGGCGCTGGCGTTGGACGCGGCGGCCCGGGCGGGGCTGACGACTGTGCATTCCAATGACATTACCAGTGAAAACCTGGATCTGATGCTCGAGGCTTATCGCCAGCTGCGCGCGGAAGACCGGATGCCGGTGCGGGTCGTTCTGCAGTGCACGCTGACCGATCCCGAATCATTAATGCGTTACCTGGAAATCAGGAAACAAACGCCGCCGGACGAGGTGCTGGTGTTCGGCCCGCTGAAATTGTTGACCGACGGCTCGTTGGGCGCGCGGACAGCCTGGATGCGTCAGCCGTATGCCGACGATCCATCGACACGGGGGATTGCGACGATGACCCGCGTGCAGCTGGACGCGCTGGTGTCACTGGCGCATGCCCATGGACTGCAATGCGTCTGCCATGCGATCGGCGATGCGGCGATTGAAATGGTGCTCGATACGTTTGAACACGTGAACCGGACATGTCCGGATAATCCGCTGCGGCATGGAATCGTACATTGCCAGATCACCGATTCTGCGCTGATCGACCGGTTTGCCTCCACGCATACCGCGGCGCTGGTTCAGCCGATCTTCCTTCACTATGATCAACATATCGTCGCGCAGCGGGTGGGAAACGAACTGGCGCAGACTTCCTATGCCTTCCGTTCATTAGCTGAGCGCGGCGTGGCGGTTTCGTTCGGCACGGATTGTCCGGTAGAGGATCTCAATCCATTTGCGAATCTGTACTGTGCGGTTACGCGCAAGGATCTGCGCCATCCCGAAGCGAGCGGCTACCGCCCAAAGGAGGGATTCTCTCTGAAAGCGGCGCTGCGCTGCATGACTGAAACCGCAGCCTGGCAAAGCTTTGAGGAAGGCCGCAAGGGCGTAATTCAGGTCGGGGCCCTGCCGGACTTTACGATCTGCGATCAGGACTTGTTTACGCTGCCGCCGCAGAAGCTTAAGGATGTCCGCAGCTGGATGACGATCAGTCAGGGAAAAATACAGTGGCAGGCGAAATAATCCGGATCGTTTGAGATCTGTGATTTTACGCCGGCTGTGCACGATTGAAAAAACGCCGCATCACCGGTGATCCTTATAATAACGGATAAGATTACAGAAAGAAAAAGGCTCAGTTTCCAGAGGTTATGGAAGCTGAGTCTTTTGACTATGAATTATTGAGCACCGCGCGGCCCAACGCCTTCGCCACATCCTCGCATCGGTCGCAGCACTTTTCCAGCCGTTCATAAATTTCCATCCAGACCATGATTGCCAGCGGATCCTGCGGCGTGGCGAACAGTTCGTGCATCGTTTCGGCATACAGCCGGTCGCCGTTCTCCTCCAGTTCGTTAACTCTGCGGATCAGATCTTCCAGCGTCGTGGATTTTTTGAAATGCCGGAACTCTTCGAGCGCCTGCTGCAGCGTGCGGATGCACTCGATGATCAAGCCGCAGAACTGCAGCGCCGGCGGGTCGATTTGATGAATATTATACATATACAGCCGGATCACAACGTCCTCGATCGCGTCGGTCAAATCGTCGATCACATCGGACAGCTCCATGATGTCCTCACGTTCAATCGGCGGCAGAAATTCGCGGATCAGCTGATCGGTCAGCTGATGCTTCAGCGTATCCGCACTGTGTTCCACAGTATGAATTTGTGCCATCCGCTCCTTGAGCACAGCCGGGTCATACGTTTCCAGCGTTTCCTTCAACAACTCCCCAGCCCTTAACGAATGCCGGCCCATTTCCAGAAACGCGTTGAAATAATCAAATTGTTTGCCCATAAACAACTCCTTCCATTAAAAGAGAATAAAGAACAACTTCGCCATCAGAAAGCCGATCAATCCGCATCCTGGAAAGGTCAGAACCCAGGTCATTACCATTTCTCTGACGACGCCCCAGTTGACGTTGGACAGCCGCCGCGCCGCGCCGACGCCCATGATCGCCGTCGTCTTGGTGTGGGTCGTGCTGACCGGAACACCGGTTAGTGAGGAAACCAACAGGCACAGCGCCGCCGCGGTATCCGCTGCGAAGCCCTGATATTTTTCCAGACGAACCATGTCCATGCCGACGGATTTGATGATCCGGTAACCGCCGATACTGGTGCCTAAACCCATGATGGCGGAACACAGAATCATCAGCCACAGCGGGATCACGAAGGATTCGACATGCGCCTGCCCCTGGCGAGAAAGACGCCCAGCAGGAAAACACCCATGAATTTCTGGCCGTCCTGCGCTCCGTGCATGAACGCCATCGCCGCCCCGCCGCCGATCTGCGCATAGCGGAAAAACGAATTCGTGCGCCGCCGGTCCAATTTGCGGCACAGCGCTTCAACCAGCTTCACGCACAGCCAGCCCAGCGTGAAACCCAGAATTGTCGAGAGCACCAGCCCGTAAAGAACCTTGATCCATTCTGATCCATTAATCCCGCCCAAACCGCCGTGCAGGGCGATCGCCGCCCCCGACAGCCCGGCGATTAAGGCGTGGCTTTCGCTGGTCGGAATGCCATATTTCCACGCCAGCACCGCCCAGCTGACAATCGCGAACAACGCCGCACACAGCGCGATGAGCGCCTGTTGGGGATCGGAGCCGAAATCCGCGATGTTGTAAATTGTTTCGGCGACCGTAGCGTTGACCATCGTCATAAACAGCACGCCCAGAAAATTGAAGAATGCCGCCATCAGCACGGCGCTGCGGGCCGACATCGAACGGGTCGATACACAGGTTGCGATCGCATTGGGCGCGTCCGTCCAGCCGTTGACCAGAATTACGCCGATCGTTAAGATCACGGTGATCAATAACGGCAGGCTGTGGGTCAGCTGCTGCAGAAAATCAAATAACGAAATGCTCATTCTGCGCTCCTTTCTTTGTTTGGCTTCATTGTAGCATTTCTGCCGCCGGCGGAACAGGAAAACTTCGGGAGTACGACAAACAGATCAGGCTGAATGTCAACTTGAAGAAAACGCAAATTCTGCTGTTGTGTCGTCAGATCTCAATCAGATGTTCGATTTCTGCCATAATTGACAGAAAAGAAACAGTGCCGGCCGGGGATCCATGATATAATAAGGTCGAAAAATGTCAGGGGGAGAAGTATGCCAGCAACTTATACACATGCCGTTTACGGCCGTCAGGTTCTGGATCAGCTGGAGCCTGCGCTGCGTGAACGGATCATTTCACATTTAGATTGTTACAACATCGGTCTGCACGGACCGGATCTGCTTTTCTTTTATAAACCTTTAAGTCAGGCGCCAATAAAAAAACAAGGCTATGCGATGCACCATGAACCGGGCCGTCCGTTCTTTGAACACGCCCGCACCCTGATCCGTCAGAGCGTGGATCCGGAGGCGGCGCTGGCCTATATTCTGGGCTTTATCAATCACTTTGTGCTGGACAGCCTGAATCATCCGGCGATCTTTGCGTTTCAGGAAGAATCCGGGCTGAGCCACAGCGAGATCGAGTCGGAATGGGATCGGGCGCTGATGGTCGCGCAGGGCAAGGATCCGCTGCGCACCCGCTCGACGGAGCATCTGACGATTTCGCCCGCGTGCTGCCAGGTGATCGCGCCGTTCTTTGACGTCCGTCCGCGCGATATCGAACAATCGCTCAAGACGATGACCGGCTTGCTGGATCTGTTTGTCGCTCCCGGCGCGGCAAAGCGCAATTTCATTCTCGGAGTGATGGGCTTGGTCGGAGTCCGCAAGAGCGAAGGCGGCCTGATCATCAACCGCGAGCCGAATCCGCGCTGCGCTGATTTTATCCAGCAGCGAATGGCGGGGATGGACGAAGCCGCAGTGCTGTCCGTGCGTCTGATCCGCGAATACGTCGCGACGCTGAACACTCAAAAACCGCTGGATCCGTGGTATGACGAAGACTACGAGTAGAGGATGAACAATGGGGGACAACATGGAAAATAAGAAACTCACAGCCTTGGAGAAACAATGGATTTTATACGACGTCGGCAATTCCGCGTTTATTCTGTTAGTCGCGACGATTATGCCGATCTACTTCAATTCTCTCTGCCAGAGCGCGGGGATTGCGGAAGTCGATTATCTGGCGTACTGGGGTTATGCCGCTTCCGTTTCAACGCTGATCGTGGCGCTGAGCGGACCGGTGCTGGGCACGCTGGCCGATTATCAGGGCCTCAAGAAGAAAATATTCGCACTGTGCGTGATGGTCGGCGTGTGCGCGCTGGCGGCGTTGTGGATTCCGACCTCATGGCGAGTATTTTTGATTCTGTACATCGTGGCCAAGGTCGGCTATTCCGCCAGCCTGATCTTTTACGATTCGATGCTTTCGGACGTCACGACGCCCGAGCGGATGGATCGGGTGTCCTCGCATGGTTATGCGTGGGGTTATATCGGCAGCTGCATTCCGTTTGTGATCAGTCTGGTCTTTGTGCTGTTTTACGAACAGTTTTCGATGACGATCATGACGGCGATGATTCTGGCGTTTGTGATCAACGCCCTGTGGTGGCTGGGCTGCACGCTGCCGCTGTTAAAAAACTACAAGCAGAAATACTATGTTGAAGATGTGCAGAAGGATAAGCTTCGCGGCAGCTTCCGGCGGTTAGCCGATTCGTTCCGCAAAATCCGCAGACATCGGAAAATCTTTCTGTTTCTGATCGCGTTCTTCTTTTACATCGACGGCGTCTATACGATCATCGACATGGCAACCGCGTATGGCAGCGCCTTGGGATTGGATACTCAGGGCTTGTTAGTGGCGTTACTGGTAACGCAGATCGTTGCGTTTCCCAGCGCGCTGGTGTTTGCCTGGCTGGCCCGCAAGATCAACAACGCCAGATTGATCCAGCTCTGCATTTTCGCGTATACCGGCATTGCACTCTTTGCGATTCAGTTGGATAAGCAATGGGAATTCTGGGTGCTGGCGGTGTGCGTCGGCTTGTTTCAGGGCGGCATCCAGGCGCTATCACGTTCCTATTTTGCGCAGATCATCCCGCCGGAAAACGCCGGAGAATTCTTCGGCCTGTTCGACATCTGCGGCAAAGGCGCAGCCTTTCTGGGCACAGCTTTGGTCAGTCTGACAGCGCAGATCTCTGGCAGCGCCAATGGGGCGATTGCGATTCTTGCGGTGATGTTTGTCATCGGCCTGTTTTTGTTCAACCGTGCCCAACGCATGGAATAAACTGAAAACGATGGGGCAGCCCATCGTTTTATAACGTTTTATGAAGATTGTGCGGTGCGCATGGAGGACAAACCGTGGTTCTAATTTAGAAGTGGAACAGCTGGTGCAGGAAGCCGTAAGAATTTCCCAGAAGGTAGCAGATGATGAATAAAATCAGACAACTGGGGATCAGTACCAGCATCAGATTTTTCAAATTCAGCGGCCGATGTTTCGCCATCGCGTATCCCTCCTGTTCTTGTCTTTATTGTACCCCAATTCCGGCGTTTCATCCTTTAAGACTTCGTAAAGAAAAATAAAGGATTTATGAAGAAATGGGCAAACTGCGATCTTCCGGATTGTTCTGCGTATGGATGATTAACTCGAAAACAACTTCGTAAATTGTTTGAAAAGCGCGCAGATAAAGGCTTTTTCATTATTTTGAATGCCAGGACCATTGCGCCGGGAAACAGTTCATGCTATAATTCAAAAAATCAGTGAGGAAAATTTCATTGCCATAAGTGGGCGGATGAAGCGCTGAAGCAGACTGAATGGCAGCGACGCACGAAGGGCGCCGCCGCTGAAATGAGACTGATCGGATCCCTTTCGCGGATCCAAGGCGGCAACCCTGCTGTGTCATTATGAGAGACGCAAGGCTCATAGTGTGAATTGAAATGAAAGGATGTGTTTTCGTTGGACGATTTGCCCCACCCCACGGTTAAGTCAGGGCACCTGCCATCTCCGATTTGGATGAAACTGTCAAGGATCAGAATGTTCATCCGATATCATGTTATCCGATTCTGAGAGTGAAATCAGAAATAAATCAGAAGGATAAAAAAGGAGAGAGGTAAGATGAGTAATACGATGACGCTGATTGGAATTTTAGCCATTCTGGTCTTTTGCTCGAGTTTTTTCTCGGCGACTGAAACGGCGTATTCCAGTATCAATAAAATAAAATTAAAAAATATGGCTTCGGCCGGCAGCCGCAAGGCGCAGAAAGCGCTGGAGCTGGCGGACGGCTACGACCGGTTGTTATCCACGATTCTGGTCGGCAACAACGTGGTCAATATTCTGGCTTCGTCGCTGGCGACGGTTTTGTTCGTGCAGAATTTGGGCTTCGGCGACGCCGGAGTCAGTCTGTCGACCGCGGTCATGACGGTCGTGATCTTAATTTTCGGCGAGATTTCACCGAAAAGCATTGCGAAGGAAACGCCGGAGAAGTTTGCGATGGCGGTTGCGGGGGTGATCGGGTTTATCCAGACGCTCTTAACCCCGATCAACTTCCTGTTCAGCTTGTGGAAGAAGCTGCTTTCGATGTTGTTTAAAGTTGAAAACGACGATTCGATGACGCAGGAGGAACTGTTGACCATCGTTGAGGAAGCACAGAACGAAGGGGATCTGGAAGCCCATGAAAGCGATTTGATCTGCGCCGCGATTGAATTCAACGATCTGGACGTCAAGGATATCTTAACGCCGCGGGTCGACGTGGTTGCGGTCGATGTTACGGATTCGCTGGATGAGATCGAGCTGATGTTCCGCAACAACAATTTTTCGCGTCTGCCGGTCTATGAAAACTCGATTGACAATATCGTCGGAGTCATTCACGAAAAGGATTTCTACAATTTATACTACAACCACATGGGCACGTTCAAATCAATTACCCAGACGTTGTTATATACCAGCCCGCACGTCAAGATATCCACGCTGCTCAAACAGCTGCAAAGCTCCAAAACTCATATGGCGGTCGTGCTGGACGAGTACGGCGGGACCGCCGGCATCATCACGCTGGAAGATATTCTGGAAGAACTGGTCGGTGAAATTTACGATGAACACGATCAGGTCAAGGAGTATTACAAGGAACTGGATCCGAACACGTATCTGATCGAGTGCGACATGGATCTGGACGATATGTTTGAATTCTTTGGTCTGGAAGATGAGGAAGATTACGACTTTATCACCGTCAGCGGCTGGGTTATCCATGAGCTGGAACGGATTCCGAAGGTCGGCGAATCATTCACATATAAAAATCTGGTCGTCACAGTGACGCAGACTGACGCCCGTAAGGTGATCGAGGTGAAGGTCAGCGTCCTGCCGCAGGATCAGGATGAAGAAGATGACGATCACAAGCCGAAGAAACAAAACGGCATGAAGATGCTTTCGTTCTAAAATCAGGAATCAAGGAAGATGATCAACGCCGGCTGCCGCCGGCGTTTTCTTGATGGGAACGCAGTGAATCCGGATTGGGCAGAAAGGAAAACGATCTGGCCGGAAAAGGAAATTCAGCTAGAACTTGCGGTCAGGCACAAACGGGCTTAAAATGAAACCAGGAAAACAAGGAGGATCCGTTATGAAAATAATTTTGGATTTGGATACCGGCATCGACGACGCGCTGGCGCTGAGTTATGCGCTGGGCGATCCGGCAGCAGAGGTGATCGGCGTGACCTGCACCTATGGCAATGTGTTTCAAAAGCAGGCATTGGAAAATACGGAAACCTTGTTAAAAGCGCTGGGCCGAACCGATATTCCGGTTTATGCAGGACCGGTTCATCCCCTGACCCAAACCGACTTTGCGCCGACACCGATGTGCCGGGTTGTGCATGGCGAATATGGATTTGGCAAAGCGCTGATTGAACCGGATCCGGATCTTGTCCGGCCTCAGCCGGCTGTGGAATTTATTCTGGAAGCCGCCCGGCAGTATGGAGCGGAACTGACGCTGTTGACGGCCGGTCCTCTGACGACGCTGGCGGAGGTGCTGCGCCGGGAGCCGGAATTCAAAAACCGGATTGGCCGGGTTGTCTGCATGGCCGGGGCGCTGACGGTGGCCGGGAATGAAACACCGTTTGCGGAAGCCAATGTCCGCGTCGATCCGGAAGCGGCGGCCGAGGTTTTTGCCAGCGGGCTGCCGTTGGTGCTGGTGGGACTGGACGTGACGCTAAAGACGCTGTATGATCAGGCGCATATTGATCATCTGCGCGCCTTGAAGACGCCGGCTTCGGAATTAATCGGCGGGCTGATGCAGTTTTATCTCGACTATTACAAAACTGATAAGCGCCGTCTGGCCGGTTGTCCGCTCCACGATCCGCTGGCCGCAGCCGCCGCGCTGCATCCGGATCTGATGACAACGCTGCCGGCCAACCTCAAGGTTGAGCTGGAAGAGGCCGCCGGACGGGGCCGGACCGTCGCTGATCTGACGCGGCTCAACGACTCACAGAAGGATCATCAGATGGCGATCGACGTTGACGTTCCGCGCTTTCTGGAGCTGTTTACCCACGCGTTGGAACGATCTTTGGGAAATCGTTAATCCGGAATTGGAAACGTGGTGTGAGATCGAAAGGAAGTAAACTTTGAGTTTCTTTGTATTGAATGTAAATAAAATGAAAGTGATGAAATTCTGCCTTTATCACTTTCATTTTTTGTAAAATTTTGTATAATGAACCTATTGAAAGAAATGAGGGTGAACTATGATTTGTATTAAAAATGGATGGGTGCACGACGCGGTTCATGAAGAACCGTATATTGCGGACATCTTGGCAGACAAGGGCAAAATCACGGCGATCGGTCAAAATCTGATCGTGCCGCAGGACTGCGAGATCATCGACGCGACGGATAAAAACGTCTATCCAGGCTTTGTCGAGGCGCATTGTCACATCGGCCTGGATGGCTCTGGGATCGGTTTTGAGGGCGACGACTGCAATGAGATGACAGATATTCTGACGCCGCAGCTGCGCGCAATCGACGGTATCAATCCGATGGATCCGACGTTCCGTGAAGCGGCGCTGGCCGGCATCACAACCGTCTGCACCGGGCCGGGCAGCGCGAATGTGCTGGGCGGTACGTTTACGGCGATCAAGACAGTCGGCAAGCGCGTCGATAAGATGATCGTCAAAAAGGAAGTCGCGATGAAATGCGCGTTTGGCGAGAACCCGAAGCGTTGTTATAAAGATAAGAATAACTATTCCCGGATGTCGACGGCATCCAAGCTGCGCGAAATGCTTTTGAAGGCCAGAGAATACGACCGGAAGGTGCTGGCCGCGGGCAGCGATGAAAGCAAGCTGCCGGCTTACGATATGAAGCTGGAAGCGCTGCGGCCGGTGCTGCATGGCGAGCTGCCGCTGAAAGCGCACGCCCATGAGGCCAACGATATTTTCACGGCGCTGCGGATCGCGCAGGAATTCAACGTGAAGATCACGCTGGAACATGTGACGGAAGGGCATCTGATCGTCGACGAGCTGAAGGATGAACCGGTGCCGATGGCGGTCGGGCCGTCTTTGACCCATGCGAGCAAATTTGAGCTGCGCAATAAAACGTTTGAAACCCCGGGAATACTGGCGAACGCCGGCTGTCAGGTTTCAATCATCACCGATTCGCCGGTAATTCCGCAGCAGTATCTGCCGCTGTGCGCCGGTCTGGCGATCAAATCCGGCATGAAGGAGTGGGACGCGTTAAAAGCGATCACAATCAACGCCGCCAGGCATATTGGCATTGAGGATCGCGTCGGTTCGCTGGAAATTGGCAAGGATGCGGACATTCTGGTCATGGAAGGCAGCTGCTTTGAGGTTTCGGCACAGCCGGAAATCGTCATCATCGACGGAAAGGTCGTGGCGTAAGGAATGCGGTTAGTTCAAAATGGACTGGTTACCACCATGGCTGGCGAAGGTCCGGCCATTGCGGATATTTTAATTGACAACGGAAAAATCGCGGCGATCGGGGAACATCTTACGGTTCCGGAAGGCTGCGAGATCATCGACGCGACAGGTTTGCAGGTGTACCCTGGGTTTATCGACTGCCATTGCCACATCGGTCTGTATGAAGACGGAATCGGCTTCGAAGGCAACGACACCAACGAATCGACGGATCCGATCACGCCGCAGCTGCGCGGGATTGACGCGATCAATCCGTTCGATCCTTCGTTTAAGGAAGCGGCCGCAGCCGGCGTTACGACGATCGGCACCGGACCGGGCAGCGCGAATGTGGTCGGCGGGACGTTTGCGGCTGTGAAGACCGTCGGCACCTGCGTCGACGAGATGATCGTCAAGGAAGCTGTTGCGATGAAGTGCGCTTTCGGCGAAAATCCGAAGCGCTGCTACCAGGGCAAAAACAACAACACCCGGATGGCGACGGCAGCCAAGCTGCGCGAGCTGTTGTTTAAAGCGAACGAATATTCAATGAAGCTCAGCGAGGCCCGTCAGGATCCGAGCAAACGCCCGGCCTTCGACATGAAGCTGGACGCAATGCTGCCGGTCGTACGCAAACAGCTGCCACTCAAAGCGCACGCTCACCGGGCCGACGATATCTGCACGGCAATCCGGATCGCGAAGGAATTTGATCTGAAGCTGACGCTGGAACACGTGACGGAAGGTCAGTTTATCCTGCCGCAGCTGCAGGCGGCCAACGTACCGCTGGCTGTCGGGCCGAACCTGCACGCCAACAGCAAGTTTGAAATCCGCAACATGACGTTTACGACCCCGGGCGTTTTAAGCAAGGCCGGGCTGCAGGTTTCGATCGTGACGGACGCCCCGATCGTGCCGCTAAAATATCTGGCGATGTCGGCGGGTCTAGCGGTTAAATCCGGGATGGATCACACCGAAGCGCTCAAGGCGATCACGATCAATCCGGCGAAGCATCTGGGCATCGCCGACCGGGTGGGTTCGTTAGAGGTCGGCAAGGACGCGGATATCGTCATCACCGACGGCGATCCGCTGGCAATGTTCACGACGGTCCGCACGGTTCTGATCAACGGCGAGATCGTTGCCTAAAACAGAATCAAGAAATCCTGACTGCTTTGATTAAAGCTTCAGGATTTTTTACATTTGAGGGAAGTGCAGGGCTTCGCGCCGGCGGAATTTTATGATATAGTGAAAAGCAGAGTTGCGGTTGAATGACCCTGTCCTAAGGACAGACGGGCAAAACCTGTGAAGCAAGGAGCGAAGTCTATGATCCGAATGTTAGCGTCTGATATTGACCATACTTTATTTTCTCATCAAACCTACGCGATTCCTGAGGTGAATCTGAAGGCGGCGGATACGCTGCGCAGTCAGGGCGTCGAACTGGTTCTCGCGACGGCGCGGATTTATGCCGGGGTGCGTAAGCTGGAAGCGCAGTTGGATATGCGGGAAAAAGGCGGAATGATCATTGCCTCCGCCGGGGCGGAGCTGATCGACTGCCGCCGCGGTATCCGCACGGTGCTGCACAGCTTAACCCTCGAGCAAATAAAAACGCTGAAGCAGTTTTCCGACGCGCATCCAGGCGTGACGCTGGCGGTGCAGCAGGAAGATCTGATGGTCGCCGACGGCTACGATGCTTCATTAGACAGCGACCGCACTGTCGTCGGAATTGATTTTCTCGTCGTCGGTTCCGATTTCTTTTCCTACATGACAAAACCGGCGTGTATGGCGGGATTGACCGGCGATCCGCAGCAGCTGGATGACATTGAATTCCAGGCCCGCGCCGTCCTGAAGGATGTGACCCTGACGCGCTCCGGCCCGGGGTTTCTCGACGTTACACCGCAAGGCGTGCACAAGGCGCTGGCGCTGAAGCAGCTGTGCGGTCGTCACGGTATTCCGCTGCAGGCGCTGGCGGCGATCGGCGATGGCAACAACGATCGGGAAATGTTGGCGGAAGCCGGCTTGTCGTTTGCGCCGTCCAATGCCGTGGAGGCGGTTAAAAAACAGGTCGATCACGTATTGGGGAGCTGCGAGGAAGGCGCGTTCGCTCAGGCCGTGGCGATGATTTTAGAACGGAACGAAAAGGAGCGCGCGCATGGAACGGTATAGTGCGATCAAACAACTGGCCGTGACCAGCGCGGAACTGATCGAACAGGTTCAGTTTGACGATCACCAGGGCAAACCGGAGAAAATCGAACCGCTGCTGGCGCAGATCATCACGCTGGCGCTGGCGGCGTCCGCCGACCCGGAAGCCTTAAAAACAAGCTTGTTTCAGAAAGAAAAGACGGAAAAAGGAGAAAAATAGGAAAAAATCTCCTTTTTTTCGTATTTGAGGCAGGCAAAATCGAATTTTCAGCGAATATTGTAAGTGAGCGGTCTGACTGAACCGGTCATGTTTCTCATAGGCTGATACCAGAGGTGAAGCCAAATGAAAAAAAGTTCGATTGTAACCATGATGGCCGTCTTGTTGTCGCTGGGCTTCTGCGTTCTGTATTTCGGATTGTTTGCGCGGATCAGTGAAACAAGCTCGGCGCCCGAGGATTCGCTGGAGGTCACCGTCACGCCCGGCACGCAGCCGGAATCGGCGGCGCCGGTGATTTCCGACGATCAGGGATCATCGTCGCTGAGCTGGATTCAGGCCGGGGTGTTCGCGCAGGAAAGCTCCGTGCGTGAGCTGACAGCGTTTTTAGAACAGGACGGATTTACGCCCGTGACCTATACGCGCGGTGAATACCAGATCGTCGCCGTCGGCGTCAGTCTCGATCCGGAAGTCACCCGCCAGTGCCGCCAGCGGATGATCGATCTGGATTACGAATGGATGGAACGCGCCTGTTCGCTCAACGAAACTCAACGGCAGCAGCTAAGCCAAGGTCAGACCGCATCGGTATTGGAGGGATGTACATCACAACCGTAAGAGAAATGCCCTGTGAGGAACGGCCGCGCGAAAAAGCGCTGCAGCAGGGAATTGAACACTGTTCCAACAAGGAAATTCTGGCGCTGATTTTACGCAGCGGCGTGCCGGGAGCGTCCAGTCTGATGATCGCCGACCAGCTGCTTCAGCGCAGTCAGGGCGTCAGCGGTCTGTCCCGGCTGACGCTCAAAGAGCTGACGCAGATCAAAGGCATCAGCCAGGTCCGCGGTCTGGAGATTTTAGCGTGTTTTGAGCTGGCGCGGCGGATCAGCGAGGAACAAACCCGCGATATCGACGTCGTTTCCAATCCGGAGGCGCTGATGGCCTGGCTGGGACGGGAAATCGGCGGCAAGCAGCAGGAGCACTTTTTAGCGATCTATCTCGACGCGAAAAACCACATTTTAGAGCACCGGCTGTTGTTCAAAGGTACGCTGGACGCCAGCATCGTCCATCCCCGCGAGGTGTTTAAGGAAGCGCTGCTGGCCTCGGCCTGCCGTGTGTTGGTTGTACACAATCACCCGTCGCAGGATCTGACCCCAAGCATGGCCGACCGGATCATTACCCAGCGCTTAAAAGAAACCGGCGAGCTGATCGGAATCGAGCTGCTGGATCATTTAATCGTCGGAACCACGCAGTATTTCAGCTTCCGCGCCCATGGATTATTAGATTGAAGTTCGGGGGCAATCACCGTATAATAGACGCAGGTGATAAAATGAAACTGAATCGTTTTCAAAAAATACTGCTTTGGCTGATTGGCATTTCGCTGTCCTTGTCGTTAATTTTAAACGTCGTCAGCGTAACGACCCCGTTCAGTGAAATCAGCCGGCAGGGGTATAACGTCTTTTCCATGCTTAAATATTCGTTGATTGATTATCCGGTCACGACGGTGACGGATTTCTTTACCTCATTCTCACGGCTGTGGCAGGTCCGTCAGGAAAACGACCTGCTTCGCACCCAGGTCGATCAGATCTCTTCGCTGCAGGGGCAGCTGGCGGAAGCCGAGCGGCAGATCGAGGAGCTGAAACAGATCGCGGACTTGAAAACGATCGTTTCGGATTACGATCTGATTCCCTCGACCGTGCTTTCGCGCACTCAGGAAGCCTGGAACAACCTGTTGACGATCGACGTCGGCAGCGCCGACGGGGTCGGGCTAAACTATGCCGTGATCACGCCGAAGGGATTGGTCGGCAAGGTAACGAAGGTTAACGAACACACTTCGACGGTGAAGCTGATCACTGCGGAAGACGGTCTGAATAAGGTGTCTGTAAAGATTGAGATCGACGAAGGGAAAACGGTCGATGCCATTTTGGTGAAATATGACAGCAACGAACAGGCTTTTGTGATGCAGCTGTTGACTTCCGGCGCGACCGTTACGGAAGAGATGCGCGTCGTAACCAGCGGTATGGGCGGCGTCTTTCCTTCCGGCTTGCTTGTCGGCACGGTCAGTAAGGTCGAGGAGCTGAGCAATGCGGTCGGCATGAATATTTACGTCCGGCCGGCTGCGGATTTTCAATCGTTTAACTATGTCTGCGTCGTCCGCCGCCAGGGGGCTTCGCAATGATTTACGAAGCGGCTTTCATCGGAATTTGCTTAGTTGCCGACATGATCCTCACGGCGCTGTTCCCATTTGATTTCGCGTTGATTCATTCAGTTTTTATTCCGTGCATGGGCTTTTGTGCGCTGATGCTGACGGTGCGGCAGAAAAATCTTCTGGATTCGCTGTTCATGGCGTTTGTGGCAGGGATGGTTTTTGATTTTCTCAACGCCGATCACTTCATGCTCAGCTCGCTGGTGTGCATGGCGTGCGCGTTTCTGATTCATATTTGGAGCAAGCATATCAGTTCTTCGTTATTAGAGCTGATGATTCTCTTACTTTCGATCATTTTCGTCAAAGAGCTTCTGATATACTTCTATATGACCGCAAGCAATCTGTCGGCGATGTCGCTGATGACATGGCTGAGCAAGCGTCTGGTAACGACGCTTGTCGGCAATCTGGCGCCGATCCTGCTTGTGATCTGGATGAATGATCAGCGGCAGACCCTGCAGATTCGGCGGGAGTCAATCCGCAGAAAAGGGGAGAAGCTCAGATGGGAACAGTTAAAATAATCGGACAAAACTCCGGACTCACGATTCGCATGGACTGCCGTCAATGGCAGGATCAGGCCGTCGAGCTGGAGGCCAAGCTTCGGCTGCTGAAGACCCGCGACGGTCATCCGGCCGAAGTTTTTTTTGACAGCGATCCGGGCGCGGAGCGGCTGAAACAGTTGTTTGAGATCCTGCAGGCGACCGGCTGCGTCTGCCGGGGACTCTATGTTCAGAAAAAACCGGAAGTCTCAGGTGATTTGACCGTGATCCGCGAACCGCTGCGGGCGGGCGAGGTGATTCAGTTGGAAGGTGCGGCCGTATTGCTTCACGATGTGCGCCAGCCGATTCAGATCGAAATGCGCGGCGGCGGGCCGTTGATCGTCCTGGGCACAGTTGCCGGGCAGATCCGCCTGCTCGATCCCGCCTGCCAGCTGATCGCGATGGGACTGGATCATGCCCGCGTCAAGATTTCAGACAGCGACTGGCAGATTCTGACAAATTTCGCGAAAGTCTGTGTGTATTATGAGAATCAGAGATGCATGAGTCTGAGTTTGAAGGAGGAAGAAGTGTGGCAAGGGTAATCATGATCACCAGCGGCAAGGGCGGCGTCGGCAAAACGACGGTCTGCGCCAACCTCGGCATCGCGCTGGCGTCATTAGGCAAAAAAGTATGTATGATCGACATGGATCTGGGCTTGAAAAATCTGGACGTGATGATGGGCTTGGAAAACCGCGTGTTCTATGACTTGAAGGATGCGGTCGAAGGCCGCTGTCCCCTGAGCCGGGCGATGATCCAGGACAAGCGCTGTGAAAATCTTTTTCTCATGGCGGCCTGCCGGACGGTCAATATCGGCCGGTTAAAGCTGGAAGATCTGACGACGGTGATCGATCAGCTGCAGGATCAGTTCGATTTTATCCTGTTGGACTCGCCGGCCGGGATTGAGCGCGGCTTCCAATATGCAATGTGCTGCGCGGACGAAGCGTTAGTCGTCGTGCAGCTGGATATCGCAGCTCTGCAGGACAGCGACCGCGTGATTGGAATTCTGTTAAAAGAAGGCAAGACGACGATCCGGCTGGTGATGAACCGCGTCAATCCCCGTTACATTGAAAAAGGCATTTCGCTAAGCGTCAAGGAAGCGGCGGACTGGCTGGGGTTGGAAGTGATCGGGTTAGTTTATGAGGATGAAAATCTGATCGCCTGCAACAACCGCGGCGTGCCGATGGCGTTCAAGCGCAGTACGATCACTTCGCAATGCTACACCGTGATCGCTCAGCGGCTGTTGGGCGAGAAAGCAGCGCTGCCGAAATTCAAAGAGAAAAACATCATCCAGAAATTGTTTGGTTAAAGATCGCCGCGGCGGTCTTTTTTACTTTGTCTCAGAGATAAAAAGCATCGGGAAATAAAGAAAGCAAAAAAATAACAAAAAATAATTTTTCCTATTTACAACAGAATAGGAGTAGTCTATAATGTGAACAGAAAACATATGAACATATATTCATATATAACGGAATTTCTGTTGGGTTTTCATCAGCCCTGTTCCATGATCGGAACATCCAACATTTTAGCTGGAGGAAAAAACTATGAAAACAGAAGTATATGCGCTGCCGGAACTGGATTGCCCGAATTGTGCGATGAAGGTGGAGCGTCAGGTCGGCAGAATCAAGGGATTGAACGAGGTCACCGTCGATTTTGTTCACAAAAAGATGATTGTTGAATTTGAAGGCGAATCCAGAAAAGAACAGATCATTCAGGCTGTGAAGAAGGTCGAGCCGGATATCCGCATCGTGGAAGTGACGGATAAAAAAGAAGCGGCGCCGCACAGTTCGCTGCCGTCTGAAAGTCAGAAATATGAACATCACCACAAACATTGTGACTGCGGTGAAGACCACGAGCATCATCATGGAGAGGAAGAATGCGGCTGTGGTCATGATCACGAACATCACCACAAACATAGTGACTGCGGCGAAGACCACGAGCATCATCATGGAGAGGAAGAATGCGGCTGTGGTCATGATCACG
>ERZ1106944.107-NODE-107-length-71898-cov-13.129630_pt1 | contig 71898 bp, 78 predicted proteins | sample MGYA00403672_ERZ1106944 | MGnify/ENA primary metagenome ERZ1106944 (study PRJEB35170, sample SAMEA104062454) | human gut metagenome | biome: human gut; feature: human-associated habitat; material: faeces | place: Denmark | collected 2012-10-16 ...
GCTCCGGACAAGTGGCGGACATTTGTCCGACATTCGTCCACCAGAGATAGAGATAAAGTTAGAGAAAGAGATAGAGATAAAGAGAGAGATAGAGAAGGTACGCCCTGAAACGGGGCACCCTTCCCACACCTATGGCCGTTACCAGAATGTTTTCCTGACGGATGAAGAACTGGCAGACTTGCAGGCCAGCTTTCCTGCTGTATGGGAACAGTACATCGAAAAGCTGTCCGAGTACATGGCTTCTACCGGCAAGCGGTATCAGAGCCATGCCGCCACCATCCGGCGCTGGGCCGGTGAGGACGCGAAGAAAGCAGCCCCGCCCTCTCGCAACCGGGATTACAGCGTAAAGGAGGATGAAACCGTATGATTGAGATTACCGCAGAAATCCGGGCGCTGATTGACAAGGCAGCCGCCGGTGTGGAACTGGCTGAGGACGAGTATATAGACCTGTCAGACGGTCTCATCCACTGTAAGAAATGCGGCGGCCAGAGGCAGACTGTTGTGCCATGCTTCGGGAAATCCGGCTACTTTATGCCGCGCTGCATCTGCCAGTGCCAGCGGGAGGCTGAGGAGCAGCGCAAGGCTGCTGAAGAACGGCAGCGCCGCATGGAGCGTATCAAACGCCGAAAGGCCCAGGGCCTGCAAGACCGCTATCTGTACGACTACACCTTTGCCAACGACAACGGCCAAAATCCCCTGATGGACAAGGCCCGCGCCTATGTGGAGAACTGGAAGGAGGCATACAGGAACAACACCGGCCTGCTGCTGTTCGGGGATGTGGGAACCGGCAAGTCCTTTTTCGCCGGATGTATTGCCAATGCTTTACTTGACCAGGATGTGCCTGTGCTGATGACGAACTTCCCCACCATTCTGAACCGCCTGACCGGGATGTTTTCCGAGGACAAGGCCGACTTTATCGCCAGCTTTGACGAGTACGACCTGCTTATCATTGACGATTTGGGTGTAGAGCGCAGTACCGAATATGCTATGGAGCAGATGTTTTTCGTCATCGACAGCCGCTATCGCAGCCGCAGGCCCATGATAATCACCACCAACCTGAAGCTGGCTGAACTCAAGAACCCGCCCGACCTGGCCCACGCCCGTATCTATGACCGTATTTTGGAACGGTGTGCGCCGATTCTTTTTGACGGGAAGAATTTCCGGGAAGAAAATGCCAGTGCTACCCGACAGACAGCAAAAGACATTGTAAACAGTAAGCAAGACTGATTTTTTACCGGGCGGCACAGACCCGTTCGGAGAAAGGAGCGCCATGAACAAAGACCCCCGTACTATGCAGGTGGCAGACGCCGCTACTGCGTCCAGAGCGCCGGAAAACACGCCAGCGATGGTAAAGAAAATCGGTAAGACAACCTACAAGGTTCATGTCCATTTCAGCAATACCAGCACAGAAACCATGAGCGATAAAATCAAGCGTATGCTCAAAAATGAAATTCAGCAGATGTGACAGACTGATAAACGAAGCCGCCTTGTGCTAAACTGATGATGGTACGCACCAGAATTTTTGTCAAGGAGGACACGAAAATGCTTTACACAGAAAAAGAGAAGCATGAAATTGAACGAGTAAAGGAGGTCTTTGCGGAACATCTGCGGCAAAGCCCTGATTTTGAACTGCTCTGGTCGGACAAGGTAGGCTATGTCTGGCTGGCGATTGGCGTAAATCCACTTTATGTGGATACTGGCATCAGGATAGAATCAGCCGCCGATCTCTGCTTCAAGTGTTTGGATGATGTTGCTATGGATGTTTTGTATATGACGGGCAACGATCATGCACCGGAAGCAGCCGACCCGCTGGAATTAGCCGAAATCAAGCGGCGCTGGGAGCCATATATCAACCAGCTGCCAGACTATGCGTATCTCTGCAAAGACCTGCTGAACGGAAAAATGTAATCTATCAAACGAGGTGTCAGGAGCCATACGGTGCTTCTGACACCTTTTTTGTGGATTTTTGTGAATTTGATTAAAAAGTCCTTGACAATTTGTCTCTGGCAAAACTCTAAAATCTATACTTATTAGCTGCGGGGCCAGATTGTCCCCGTTTGATATCAAAGAGCTCCGCGACCTGATGGCGACGGACGAGATGGAGCTTGATACCCTGGGCGACAGCAAGGCGGCCCTGTTCGTTATCATTTCCGATACGGACACCACCTTCAATTTCGTTGCCGCCCTCATGTATAGCCAGCTTTTCAATCTGCTCTGCGACAAGGCCGATGATTTCTACGGCGGGCGCCTGCCCGTCCATGTGCGGCTCATTCTGGACGAGTTCGCAAACATCGGCCAGATACCCAACTTTGACAAGCTGATCGCCACCATAAGGAGCCGTGAGATATCGGCTTCTATTATTTTGCAGTCGCAGAGCCAGCTAAAGACCATCTACAAGGACGCCGCGGATACCATCACAGGTAACTGTGACAGCACCTTGTTTTTGGGAGGCAAGGAGAAGTCCACGCTCAAGGAGATTTCGGAGCTGCTTGGAAAGGAGACTATCGACCTTTACAACCAGTCCGAGAACCGGGGCAGCCAGGTTTCCCACGGCCTTAGTTACCAAAAATTAGGAAAGGATGTGCCATACTTGTTCGTGAAGAGTTCAGTTGCCTTGAATTTCACATGAACAGGGACACGATCAACTGGATTCTGAAAAAACTGAATACAGGAGGTCGAACATGGAGCATTTACCAAAGAAAAATCATCACAACGGCATCAGCTATACGCTGGTGGGAGACTACTACATCCCCGATCTGAAGCTGCCGGAGGAAAGCCGCCCCATTGGACGGTGGGGCCGGATGCACAAGGTGTTTCTACAAGAACACAAGCCCGGCCAGTACAACGAACTGCTTCTGTCGGGAAAACTCTGGACGTATCTTGCCGATCTGAACGAGCAGGCTGATGACCGGCTGACGAGAATCATCTCGCAGATGCAGGCTGCGGAGGGCGTCACCGAGGAACTGAAAGCCTGTGACCAGCTTGCCTGGGTTGGAGCCATGAACAGCATCCGTAGCCGGGCAGAGGAAATCATCCGGTCTGAGATGATTTATGTTTAAGGAGGTGCCTGTCTATGAGATACCGTATCGAATACTCCGATGAGCGCTACTGTAACTTTGTCAACGGCAGAGCCGAACTGCTGAAATGTCTGAAACTGCTGAAGAAAGCGGAAATCTCCGACATTCGCAAAGTGTATAAAAGCGGTGTGTCGGATTCCGTCCTGGAAACATACCGGAATTATATCCGTCCAGCATAAGGAGGCCGCTTATGGGTACAGATATTGAAAAACTGGTTGATTTGATGATTCAGGAGCGGATGCAGAGTCAATTCGCTAAATGGCGGGAGGCAGAAACCGGCAAGGAGAAAAAAGCGGATTACCTTCGCTTGGAAACCGAGTATGAAAAAGCGATCAGCGCATTGTCTGAGGAACAGAAGGACGCTGTAAGGCACTACTGTGATTCCATCTTTGATTCCGGCGCAGAAAGCGAATGCTTCTTTTACCGGCTGGGCCTCAAAGATGGCATCCGTCTCTGGAAGTTTATGAAAAAGCTGATGAAAACGGTCAGCTAACGGATGTATAACCGCATATTTTATTCCACCCACAAACGGGTCGAAAGCCGTCCAACGGTACAGGTTGGGCGGCTTTTTCATTACCTGCGTTTCTTCCGCTTGGGCGCATAGTACGGCTGCGGCTTGGCCTTCCCCCTCATGTTGTTGGGATTTTTGAGCATCTTGGACAGGCTCAGTATCCGCAGGAACGCCGAGAAATCCTCCGAGGAAATCTTCTCAAAGGGTATCTGCAACTTATCGCAGAATTCGCGGATCAGCATTTCTATATCGCTGCCCTGTTGGACGGCCTGTTCAAATTGTTCCTTGACATCCTCCAGCGTGGGCTGCGGGTCGGCGGTGGTCTTGTCTTTTAGATGTGCCTTCCGTATGTCCCGGACAATGCTGTCCAGATCGTCATGCAGGACATGGCTGAAAAAGTCGCTCTCCTGTATCTGCCCCAGTTCCAGCGTCCGCATATAAAGGTCGTTCTCTCCCGGCGCATGGCTGCTGATGACAGTCTGCCGGGTAGCTTCGAGGATCAGGTTCATCTGCTCCACCCGCATATCGGCAATCCGGTCAATGAAGATTTCCATATCCACCATCAGCCGCTGAAAGTTCGGATGTGTGGCAAGTTCGCAGAGAAGCCGGTTGTTGATCCTGCCGCTGCTCAAAAGCTCCACCATATCGTCACTCAGATGCAGAGCCTGAAGTTCTGTGTTTGGGTGATTTTTATTTTCGGACAGCCCCATCAGATAGTCGGTGGACACGCCGTAAAATTCCGCCAGTGTCGCAATCGCAAACGGGCTGATGTCCTTATAATCATCGCTTTCATATTTTCCCAGCGCCGATCTGGAAAGCCCTGTCTGATCCGCCAGCTGTTCCAGTGTCAGGTGCTTGTCCACCACCCGCAGGTCTTTGAGCCTCTCTGGGATTGACAGTTTTGTGTACATCCAATGCCCCCTCTCGTTATCGTTTTTTTCAGTGAATACATCTATTATAGCACGATTCCATAAGCGTGGAAATATGCGGGTTTCGAGCGTTTTTCCAACGTCTTGGATATACGGGAGCAGCCCCCTTTTTTCGATAGAATGGTTCTTGCAGACAGGCACTGAACCTTGAAAATCGAATGACCGGCTGCAAGGGGTATGACCTCCGGGGAAGTGACGCCATGACAGAAATCGAGCGCACCAAAGAGGCCGATACGCCGGGAGAAATTCCGGGCAGGAGCGGCTTGCAGGCAGACCGGCGGACGTAAAACAAGTTTATCATGCGGGGCGCATGGCTCCGCAGCAAAGAAATGGAGGAAATCATTATGACACTGAGTATGAAGGAAAAGAAGATTCTCTACGCTTTCGCCTGTCCCAGCCACCACAACACGGTGACACGGCTGAAATGGCTGACGGCCCTGACGGTTGACCCGGAGGCGAAACGCCGGATGCTGGGTCTGGCCCGGAAGATGGAGACGGAGGTGGACGAAAGCTGGTACGAGGCTTTTTACCACCATCTGCGCATGGAGATGGACGAGTACCGCCGTCTCAAGCGCAGCCTGCGTGTGCTGAAATCTTACACCGATTATGAGGAGGATTTGTATGACGAAGCTGTCTAAGTATGAGAAAGAAACTATCATCAACTGGAACGAGGCGGAAAGCCTTGCCAGTATCTACACCTTTAACGCCAGCTTGAAGCGTAGGTTGGCGGAGTTCAGCCGGAAGTATCCGATGCTGTGCCGGTTGGAGCGCAGCACGCCGGAGGGCAGCGTGACCTATGTGCTGGACAAGACCCGGCTGTCAATCCGGTTCATCCCGCCGTACAGCGAGGAACGGAAAGCCGCTGCCAGCGCCTACGCAAAGGAGCATGGCTTTCAGGTGGTGGGGGCGGAAGAAAAAATCGCCTGAAATCGGGGCGTTTACGGAAAAAATAGCGGGTCTGCACCCGGCGTTTTGACCGGCAATCTCCACAGACGTATTCCGTATCCACTTCCCGCCGAAAGGCGTAAATGTGTGGATACGGAGCCGGTGAAACTGGCAAACGCCGCTCCTGCGGTGGAAGCCAGCTTCGCCGGTGCGGGAGTACAGAGGGCAGCCAGCCCTTTGTGCCGGGGTGCAGGGGCGGCAGCGCACTGCTGGGGTCAAGGGGCAACGCCCATTGGCAGGTTAAGGGCGGTAGCCATTATCGGGTCAAGGACGAAGTGCCTTGGCAGGTTGAGGGCAGCCGCCCCATCGGGTCAAGGGTGAAACGCCTTGCCCAGGGAAAGTTGATGCCTGCGTCAACTTGTATTGGGTATTACCTGACGCAAAATTCGCAGGATTTGCGGCTTCGCCGCCCCTTCCCCGGCCCCAGAACATCTTCGCAGGAAGGAGGAAATCTGTTTGAAACTGACACGACACAATGGACGCTCCGGCAAGCATGGCACCTATAATCCCCGCCACAATGACCGCCGGTTCGATGTGGAGAACAGCGAACACATTGACGCAGAACGGGCAAGGCAAAATGTCTACTGGGACTGCTACCGGGGCTTTACCACCCATGAGTTCCGGGAGAACCCGGAGCAGCCGGATTTCAGCTTTGAGGAAATCGAGCGGATGTATTACTACGAGCATTACGGCGGCTATGTGGAAGCTCAGAACGCCCGGAATGAGAAAACCCGGCACACCGAGCGCAACCGCACTGTGGAGGACTTGCTGAAAAACAACAAGACCTGCCCGGAGGAAAGTATCTACCAGATCGGCACGATGGGAGAATCCGTCTCGCCGGATACGCTCTTTTCCATCGTCAATGAGTTTTATCAGGAATTTGAGCGCCGCTTCGGTTCCCATATCCACATCCTGGACTGGGCGCTCCATCTGGACGAGGGGACGCCCCACATCCATGAGCGGCACGTCTTTGACTGTGAGAACCGCTATGGGGAACTGTGCCCCCAGCAGGAAAAGGCGCTGGAAGAACTTGGCATCCCTCTCCCCAACCCGGAGAAGCCCAAAGGCCGGAACAACAACCGCAAGCAGACCTTTGATGCGGTCTGCCGAACGATCCTGTTTGACATCGCCAGACGGCATGGGCTGCATCTGGATCAGGAGCCGTCCTACGGCGGGCGGGACTATCTGGAAAAACAGGATTATATCCTGATGAAGCAGAAGGAGCAGCTTGCGGCGCAGGAGCAGAAGCTGGAAGAACTGACGCTCAAAATCGAGGACGTGGAGACGCTGTTAGATGATGTTTCCGATGCGGCCTATGACAAGGCGGTGGAGGTGGTGACCGATACCGTCCGGCAGGAGACACACAAAGAAGATATTCGTCTGATCGAGGAAACGAAAAAGTGGGTGCTTTCGCCGGAGCGGAAGGCCCCGAAGAAGGAGCGTGACTACGCTGCCGCCCGTCTGGATGGAGTGATTACCAAAATCAAACGGGTCATGCAGAACGCCCTGGCAAAAATCCAGAAAACTCTCATGCAGCCGGAGGTCAAGAAGGCCGGTAAGGAGCAGATTAAGGAGAAGGCCAGAGAATCCATCCGGGAGAAGCTGGCGAAAGGCAGGCTGAACGCTGACCGAGATAACCGGGAACGCTGGGAACGTGAGGGGCGGATTGCTCCGAAAAAGAAACACGATATGGAGTTATGAGGCACCTGATTTTCTGCGGAAACGGGTGCTTTTTTCTCTGCCTGGAGGTGAGAAAATCGAATATATTTGAAGCGGTGAAGGAGTCTGTCACCACAAGGCAGGCTGCGGAATATTACGGGGTGCAGGTTGGCAGGAATGGCATGGCCTGCTGTCCCTTCCATGATGACAAACATCCCAGTATGAAGATTGACCATCGGTTCCACTGCTTTGGCTGTCAGGCAGATGGGGATGTGATTGATTTTACCGCCCGTCTGTTTAGTCTGAGCAGTAAGGAGGCGGCGCTGAAGCTGGCGGAGGATTTCTCTGTCCACTATGACGCCAAAGGCCATGACCCGCCCCGCAGGAGGCCGGTCAAGCGAAAAATCAGCGAGGAACTGCGTTACCGGCAGGCGGAGCAGAAATGTTTCCGGGTGCTGTGCAATTACCTGCATCTGCTGGAACGCTGGGAGAAGGAATACGCCCCGCAGACGCCGGATGAAGCGTGGAATCCGCTGTTCGTGGAGGCCCTGCAAAAGAAACCGTACACGGAATATCTGCTGGATATTCTCTTGTCCGGCAGCATGGAGGAACGTGCTTCCGTGGTCGCTGAGTATGGAAAAGAGGTGAGGAAGATTGAGCAGCGAATATCAGAGTTTACCGCTAGCCACCCGGCAGGCCGCCATGAGCGCAGCCGAAGCCTTAGCGCCGGAGCGGAGCGTTGATGAGGTGCGGGAAAGCCTGTCCGTCACCGAGAAGGGCCAGCCCGCCAACACCATCGGCAACTGCCGGACGGTGTTCTGCCATGACCCTCTCCTGCGTGGGGCGATCCGCCTGAACCTTTTGACTGACCGGGTGGACATTGTACAGGATTTAGGCTGGCGCAGGAATACCAGTGCCCTGACGGATACGGACGTGAAATATCTGCTTCTCTATTTTGAGCAGACCTATGGCCTGACCAGTGAGAAAAAGATGACGGCGGCGCTCTCCATCGTGGCGAATGAGAACTGCTACCATCCCATACAGGACGTGCTAAACGGCCTTGTCTGGGACGGGACGCCCCGCATCCGCTCCTGTCTCCATCATTTCTTAGGTGCGGACGAGAGCGACTATGTGGAGGAAATGCTGAAACACTTTTTGCTGGGGGCTATCCGGCGGGTATTCCGCCCCGGCTCCAAATATGAGGAAATGCTCTGTCTGGTGGGCGGTCAGGGGGCTGGCAAGTCCAGCTTCTTCCGCTTGCTGGCGATCCGGGACGAGTGGTTCAGTGACGACCTGAAAAAACTGGACGATGACAGGGTGTATCTGAAGCTGCAAGGACACTGGATTATCGAAATGTCGGAGATGCTGGCTACCAGCAGCGCCAAAAGCATTGAAGAAATCCGCTCCTTTATCAGCCGCCAGAAGGAAACCTACCGGACGCCCTACGAGGCCCAGCCCAAAGACCGGCTGCGGCAGTGTGTGTTCGGCGGTTCGTCCAACACACTGGACTTCCTGCCCCTTGACCGGGCCGGAAATCGGCGCTTTTTGCCGATCATGATTTACCCGGAGAATGCAGAGGTTCACATTTTGGAGGACGAGGACGCCTCCAGAGCCTATCTTTTACAGGTCTGGGCGGAGGCCATGACGATTTACCGCAGCGGCCACTACTCTATGAAGTTCAGCAAGTCCATCCAGCGCCAGCTGGTGGAGGTGCAGAAGGATTTCATGCCGGAGGACACCGAGGCCGGACAGATACAGGGCTTTCTGGAACACTACACCGGCAGCATGGTCTGCTCCAAACAGCTGTTCAAGGAGGCGCTGGGCCACACCTACGATGAGCCGAAGCGGTGGCAGCTGCACAATATCAACGAGATCATGAACACGGTGGTGACGGGCTGGAAACCATTCTCCAATCCCCGGATGTTCACCGGATATGGCAGGCAGAGGGGCTGGGAACGGGACGTTTCCGGCAACGAACTGCCCGGCAACGAAGATGGATTTGTGGAGCTGACCGAGGAAGAATGCTGCCAGCTGGAACTGCCGAAGGAGTGGATCGCATAAAATTAGCGGTCTGTTGCCGGGATGGTTGCCACTTGGTTGCCGGGTTTGTTGCCGGGGATTCTCCGGTCTGGATACGGAAAAAGCCTGTAAATAAGGTATTTTCTAATATCTATCTCTATCTCCGGCAACGAAAACAACGAGATTTTTCAAGAAAATTGATAAAGTAAGATTTGCAGGTCAGACGGTAGTTTACAGGTTTTCAGAGGTTCGTTGCCGGACTTCGTTGCCAGTGCTGCCGTCTGGCCTGCTACTCTATGGAGGTAGCCTATGGAAAAAAGCAAACAGCAGAAAAATAAAGTCCGTTTTGTGGTGGTGCGGGAGTTCTCCGGGGAGAAGTCCATGCGGGAAGCCTTTGAGCAGCTGATCGAGCGCCAGACCTGCGAACACTTCGAGGAATGGCTGGAACAGCGGGAAATGGCCGAAAACGCTGCGTAAAAACGGTTGATTCAGGGGCAGGGACATGGTACTATAATGGTATCGTGTCCCTGTTCATAGAAGGAGAACGCTATGAGCAGGAAAAAACAAGTCTATGAGAAAATCACCGCTCTCTACTGCCGCATCTCTCTGGATGACGGCGGCGACAACGAGAGTATGAGCATCAGCAACCAGAAAATCATGCTTCGGGACTTTGCTGAAAAGCATGGAATGTTCCAGTATGAATATTATGTGGATGACGGCTATACGGGCCGCAATTTCAACCGCCCTGCCTTCCAGCGCATGATCGCTGACATTGAGGCGGGGAAGATCGGCTGCGTCATCACCAAAGACCTATCCAGGCTTGGTAGGAACTATATTGAAGCTGGCAGCTATATCGAAATCTTTTTCCCCAAACACAATGTACGCTATATCGCCATCACGGACGGCGTGGACAGCCTGACCCGTCAGGAGATGGACATTACGCCCTTTAAGAATATCCTGAACGATATGTACAGCCGGGATATTTCTAAAAAGGTGCTGGCAGGCATCACCACCCGCTCCCGGCAGGGGAAGTTCTGCGGAGGGACGCCGCCCTTCGGCCTGATGCGTGACCCGGAGGACAAGGGGCATCTCATCATTGACCCTGAGACAGCGCCAATCATCCGCAAAATCTATGACTATGCCCTTGACGGGCTGGGCTGCATGAGGATTTCCAAACGTCTGATGGAAGAAAAAATCCCAATCACCCATGTCAAAGCCAACACGGAGTTTGACGCCAACTATTATTTCTGGGGCGGAGCCAGAATCAGTCACATCCTGAGAAATCCATTCTATAAGGGCGCACATTTGGTCTTTCGGACGCATCAGAAAGGCATCCGCTCCAACACCTATGACATTATTCCCCGTGACCAGTGGGAAGTGATCGAGGGCTGCCATGAGGCCATTGTGACGCCGGAGGAATGGGAACAGGTGCAGGAACTCATTGACCGCAGGCCGACCATTCAGGGGAATTCCTGCCCCTTTTATAATCTGTTCCACGGTCTGGTCTACTGCGCCACCTGCGGGAAGTCCATGCAGGTGCGGTATGAGAAAGTGGGCCGAACCGGGAAGAACCGCTTCACCGGCGAAATGCGGGAGCCGATTGACAAGGCGTACTATATCTGCCAGACCTACAACCGCATGGGCTGCAAGGTCTGTTCCAGCCACAAGATCGAGGCCAGGGATTTATACAATCTGGTGCTGAAAGACATTCAGGAACTGGCGGCGCAGGCTATGAAGGATGCCGATGCGTTCTACCAGCGGCTCAGCCGCCGGATGGAGCACCGGTATCTGGTGGACGCCTCCCAGACAGAAAAGGAACGCCTGCGGCTGGAAGCCCGAAATCAGGAAATTGACGGGATGTTCCTGAGCCTGTACACCGATAAGGCCAAAGGCATCCTGACCGAGCAGCGGTTTGTGAAGCTGACGGCGGCGCTGGAACAGGAGCAGGAATCCAACCAGAAACGCCTGCATGACCTGGCAATGATGCAAGGTCGTGCCGATGCGCAAGAAAGCGAAGTCCGCACTTTTATCAAGGAAATCCGGCGCTATGCCGCCATCGAGGAACTGGACGAGGCGGTGCTGAACCGGCTCATTAGCCGGATTCTGATTGGAGAAATCAAGAAGATTGATGGTCAGAGGACACAGGAGGTTAAGATTATTTACAATTTTGTTGGGGAAATGTCAAGGTAGAATTTAGACGCTAAATACTTTTAATTTATATCAAAAGTGATACAACAATTTTCTTTTAATGCTATCAGGCAATAAAGTTATTCCTTTGGCCAGAGTAAAAGGGATAACTTTATTTTGCTAAAGCATACTAAAAAGGGCGCGTTGCAGAAAATTATCCGCAACACGCCCTCTTCTATAAGTCCTTATGTCAAAATCAAATTATTGGTAATCTTGAATATTGGGATAAGCGGCACCGTTATTATGCGCGTAAGCTGCTTCAAAGTAGTCGAGGCTTTCAAAAGTAATGCCCTGATAGTTTCCGACATTCAACACATCAAAAGTTAGATTCAGAACATCACCAGCGGAATATTGGTCAAGAAGATTTCCTGCAAATTTCCATCCTATGTTTTCCTCATAAGTATCCTCGGTAAAATAAAATGTAGTCGCATCCTCAGTCGCATCATAACTAATGTCAATAATTATATCAGAGAAATGAACTTGATCTCCAGCATTAAAGTCTTTGAGATAATCTACAGTTTTTCCATCAGCAGGATTAATAAATTGAGCATTAAGTTGTGTCATATCAACAACCTCTGGAGGAAGAGAATTAAGTCTGTAAGATTCTGCAACAGAGAATTGATAAACTCTGTTATTATCCCCAAAGTAAAATCCATCTTCCGTCATAGGAACACTTGAACGAGCATTGGCATTGTAATAATGGGCATAATACAACTGCCATTTGTATGTCTCAGTTGAAACAAACTGTGCTTTCCATGTACCAGAACTGTCTCCTGCTTTCTTTGTATAAAACATATACTGATTTGTACCAGTAGTTGCTTGACTTACCGTATCACCAGAGGCATCTGACAAGATGAGTGCAATCTGTGTAAAAATATCGACAAAGATAATCCTATGTCCATGCATACGGATAGAACCAACGCTGTTATCTACTTCTGGACGAAAATAAACCTCAGGCCCCATATCACCCGTGTTATATTCTATGCTAGGTGAAACAAGATAGGCCCAACTACTATCCTTTTCACTCTGTCCATCGAGATCGATAAGCTTTTCCACATAATCTGAAAGGATAATCCAGCCAATCTTCCACCAATTCACTTTGCTTGCTTCAGCAGAAGAACTGATATTCTCGTTGTCGGCATAAGCAAAAGTAGTGTTAGAAAAACTTATGCACATAACCAAGGAAAGAGTAAGTGCAACAATCTTACGTGTTAGCTTTTTCATTAAAAGCCCCCCTTCTCTTATAAAACCAAAACAATAATGCAAATGATGGATGCAATAAAAAAGAATACTCCAGCAACCCGCATCAAACCAAGATATAAATCTGTAGGTTCACCGCCTTTTACAGAAAAGAAGTGTTCAATTTTCCATAAAAGTTCCGGCTTAAAAATCATAAAAAAACTTAATAGAAGCAAAAGGATAAGCCATATGTTATCTATGTATAACACTTCCTTTCTGCTAATACTGAAAATTCAAATAAAAAAGCGCATAAGTAGACAAATAATCATGCCTAACTTATGCGCAAATAGAAACAATTTTAATTCTAAGCCTCCAAAGCTGGCAGCGTCGGTAAAAATGCTCCATTATTAAGTTAGGCAACTTAACCTTAAAACAAATCATCGGTCTTACCTCCCAACAATATAAATTTCGACTTTTCACTTTTATTTTATCACCTAAAGCAGAACTTGTCAATGAATTTGTCTAAAATAAGTCGATTTTCTTTTTTGATTATGTGCATTTTTAACTAATAGCTATAAATGAGCAAATATCGAATTTTGCACAAACTTATCCCACAAACTTAAAAGCTTCTTCGAATGAGGCGCTGCTTTTTATGAGGCGGTACAGGTTTGCAAACTGTTCCTGCTTTAGCTGCTGCTTCAAGGATGCGTATCCCTCTTCGAATGTGCAGTAGTTTCCAGAATGCATACAGCACAAATAGTGGACCAACGACATGATCAGCCAATACCTTTGGATTCCCTGACGGGATCGGATTTGATAACTATCCAGCGCAAGTTTACTTTTGCTCTGCCGGAAAAATAATTCAATCGGCCACCGTTTCGTATAGGTGTCCAGGATCTCCTGCGTGGATAACTCTGCATTTGTAGAGAGAAATACACGCAATGCTTTGGGATTCCCAAATCCATCCTTCGGATAGCTGAGGATCACCGCTGCATTTGGAATGCCATTCAACTCCCCTTCATAGCGGTATACATAGAATTCACGGCTGCCAACGGTCACGAGGCTGACATCCGGGTCTGTTTTCCGCAAATGAAGGGCAAATGCACTGGCTTTTTGACGGATCCCGCATGGATAAAGGATTCGGTTGGTCTTTAATGCCCCAACCGTATAGAATCCTTTCCGAATAAAACGGTCCATCACTTTTGCAGTAGTATACCAGCTGTCACAAAGAAAGTAGGAAATGACCGGCGCAGCGGGAAGTTCTTCCGCGATCTCCTGTACAATCTGGATCTTTGATCTTGATTTATCGTACAGGATGACTGCATAATTCAGGGTAATCCCGTTGCAGGAAAGCATAACGGAGACAACCTGATGCCCATAATCCTGACAGCCTTTTAAATGTGATTGATGAAAATACGCAGCTTCGATTGGATGAACCGCCTGTGACGAAGGCCGGGTATGTGAAGCAATCGTATCATCCACAATACAGTAAATCGGTTGTCCGGAACGCTGTGCTTCCCTATAAATGGCTTGGAGGATGCTGCTTTTTAAAACATCCTGCAATGCATCGTCCTTCCATTTTCCGTGATTCAGGAAATAAGCGGTCGTTGTCCTGTGGCAATGGCTGACTTCTTGGAAATCAACTGTTTTTCCCCGGTATCCCCGGAGAAAAACAGACAGGATGATGGTCAATAAGTGGTTCAGATACACATCGGATAAAAATAATCCGAGATTTAATGCTTTCAGGTAATTGTAAATATGTTTGGAATGATGTATACTGTTTGCAACGGACACCCCCTTGTTTGAGTGAGTATGTTGTTTGTTGGTACTTCAATTATACATCCTTCTACAGAGGGTGTCTTTCTTTTGTGCAATATTTTGGATTTGCTCATTTATAGCTAATAGAAAGAAAGTTGTATTGAGGGCGATTGGTGTTCCTTATTCCATATGTCGGAACTGTATGAAGTGAAAATAGTTTATCCGTTGAAGAGTCACTCCACAGGTTATGCTTGATTCTTTCAAAGTTATGTTTCTATAATATGCATCCGTACTGTCATATTATAATTCACATTATTGGATAATATAAATTGACAAGTATAAGATAAACAGACAAGGAGTCGCTGCCACCCGTAAAACGGGTGGCTCGGGACGCAGGCTTTAAGCCCACTCTACTTGGCCGCGCCTCAAGGCGCTAGCTTTCTCTTTTAGGCTATACTAAAGTTTTTATTTCCCTGGTACAACCGGGGATTTTTTTGCTTCAAGCCGCCAATTAGAACGGCAGCCACAAAGATTTTTCTTTGCGGCTGCCGTTTTCTTGAATTCATCACTTGACAATGTGGCAAAGAGTTGATGACCCAGGACGAATTAGCAGTGATGGACGGAGGCAGGTGTATCTTCATGCTGCGGGGCGTGCGTCCGTTTCTTTCGGACAAGTACGACCTGACAAAGCACCCCAATTACAGGTACACGGCCGACGCCGACCCTAAAAATGTCTTTGACATGGAGCGGTACATGAAGAAGCAGCAGCGCACCGTGGTAAAGCCCACGGATAGCTTCGAGGTGTACGAGATCAACGTAAACGAATAGATCAAACACATTTTTAGGAGGTAATTTTATGGCATTTTTCAATTCTGCTGTCAATGTTTTGCAGACCCTCGTTGTGGCGCTGGGCGCCGGCCTTGGTATCTGGGGCGTGATCAACCTGCTGGAAGGTTACGGGCAGGACAACCCTGCCAGTAAAAGCCAGGGCATGAAGCAGCTCATGGCGGGCGGCGGCGTGGCCCTGATCGGCATTACCCTGGTGCCGCTGCTCTCCGGGCTGTTCGGTTAATCCGCGGGGCGTAATCGCTTATGGGCGGCATACTCGACAAGCTCGATGAATGGCTGCGCGGGCTGCTCATCGAGGGGATCACGGGGAACCTGTCGGGCATATTCGATACGGTGAATACCAAAGTAGGCGAGATCGCCGGGGAAGTGGGAAAGACGCCGCAAGGCTGGAACAGCGGCGTCTTTTCCATGATCCGCAGTCTTTCCGAAACGGTGATCGTCCCGATTGCCGGGGTTATCCTGACCTTTGTGATGTGTTATGAGCTGATCCAGCTTGTGACAGAGAAAAACAACCTGCACGACGTGGATACCTGGATGTTCTTCAAATGGATATTCAAGACCTTCTGCGCGGTGCTGATCGTAACCAACACATGGAATATCGTCATGGGGATTTTCGATGTGGGCCAGAGCGTGGTCAACCAGAGCGCGGGCGTCATCATCGGGAACACCTCCATTGACATTGGCAGCGTTATCACGGACATGGAGGCGCAGCTTGAGGCCCTGGGGACCGGGGAGCTGTTCGGCCTGTGGTTCCAGTCCCTCTTTGTGGGGCTGACCATGAACGCCCTCTCCATCTGTATCATGCTGGTCACCTACGGCCGTATGATCGAGGTGTATTTGGCGGTCTCCGTCGGGCCTGTCCCCCTTGCCACCATGACAAACCGGGAATGGGGCTCCGCCGGGCAGAACTACTTGAAATCCCTGTTCGCCCTGGCGTTCCAGGCATTTCTTATCATGGTCTGCGTGGGTATCTATTCCGTCCTGGTACAGAGCATTGCCGCGGGCGGCGACCTGTCCGGGGCGATCTGGGCCTGCATGGGGTACACGGTGCTTCTGTGTTTCGCATTATTCAAGACCGGCAGCCTTAGCAAAAGTCTGTTCGGGGCGCATTAAAGGAGGCTTGACAGATTGGCGTATGTAACGGTCCCAAAGGACCTGACAAAAGTAAAAAGCAAGGTGCTGTTTGGGCTGACCAGGCGGCAGCTTGTGTGTTTCGGGGCGGCGGCACTCATTGGAGTACCGCTTTTCTTTCTGCTCCGAAGGACGGTTAATTCCAGCACCGCCACGGTCTGCATGATCGTGGCCATGCTGCCCATGTTCCTGCTCGCCATGTATGAGAAGGACGGGCAGCCGCTGGAGGTGATTGTATCCCAGATCATCCAGACGGTCTTTCTGCGGCCGAAGGAGCGGCCGTATATGACAAACAATTTCTATGCCGCCGTGGAGCGGCAGGTTCAGGCGGAAAAGGAGGTGAAGGCCATTGTTCAGAAAGCGAAAGCAAGGGCCGCAGGCAAGACCGGCAGCCGGGAAGGTAAAGCTGACCGCCGCTGAAAAGCGGGAAATCCGAAGGATCATCGAAACGGCCCAGGGCGACGGGAAACCCCATTCGGCCCAGGATACCCTACCCTTCCGGCAGATGTATCCGGACGGGCTGTGCAGATTGAGCGACACAAGCTGGAGCCGGTGCATTGAGTTTGAGGATGTGAATTACCAGCTCGCCCAGAAGGACGACCAGACGGCCATCTTTGAGGCATTGTGCGATATGTATAACGCACACGACGCCTCTATCGGGATGGAACTCTCCCTGATATGCCGGAGGGTGAACAAGGCGGATTTTAGAAAGCGGATCGAGATCGCCGCCCAGGGCGATCAATTTGACAGTGTGCGCGCCCTCTATACGGATATGCTCCGGGGGCAGCTCGAACACGGCAACAACGGCATGGTGAAAACAAAGTTCCTGGTGCTGGCCATCGAGGCAAAGAACAGCAAGGAGGCCAGGGCGCGGTTCTCCCGCATTACCCTGGACGCCCTCAATTATTTCAAGGCAATGGGCGCGCTGGCAAAGGCCCTGGACGGGAAGGAATGGCTGGCGGTGCTGCATGGCGTCCTCCACCCGGACGGGGAACGGTTCGCCTTTGAATGGGAGTGGCTGGCGCCCTCCGGCCTGTCGGTCAAGGACTTCATCGTGCCGTCCTCCTTCCGGTTCGGGGAGGCGAGGCGTTTTCAGATGGGCGGCAAATTCGGGGCGGTGAGCTTTTTGCAGATCACGGCCCCAGAGCTCAACGACCGTGTTCTGGCCGACCTCCTGGATACGGACAGCGCCATCTTTGTCAGCGTCCATATCCGAAACATGGACCAGAATGAGGCCATCAAGACGGTCAAGCGCAAGATCACCGATCTGGACAGTATGAAGATCGACGCCCAGAAGCGGGCGGCCAGAGAAGGGTTCGACCTGGATATCATCCCCTCCGATATTGCCACCTACGCGGGGGAGGCAAAGAACATCCTCCGGGATTTGCAGACCAGGAATGAACGGATGTTTTTAATGACCTTTTTGGTGGTGAACGTGGCGGACACGAAGCAAAGATTAGAGAACGATATCTTCCGGGCGTCCTCCGTGGCGCAGAAGCACAACTGCCGCCTGGTACGGCTGGACTTCCAGCAGGAGCAGGGCCTTGTGTCGGCGCTCCCTCTTGGCGTCAACCAGATCAGGATCGAACGGGGGCTTACCACTTCCTCCGTGGCGATCTTTGTACCTTTTATCTCCCAGGAGCTTTTCCAGGGCGGCGAGGCGCTGTATTACGGCTTAAACGCCACCTCCGGCAACATGATCCTGGCGGACAGAAAGCAGCTAAAGACCCCCAACGGCCTGATCCTGGGCACGCCGGGCAGCGGCAAGAGCTTTTCCGCAAAGCGGGAAATCCTCAACGTGTTCCTGGTGACGAAGGACGATATCATTGTCTGCGATCCCGAAGCCGAGTATTTTCCCCTGGTCCGGCGCCTGGGCGGGCAGGTCATTAAGATATCCCCCACCAGCAGCCAGTATGTGAACCCCATGGATATGAGCCTGAACTACTCCGAGGACGACAACCCCCTGGCGCTGAAAAGCGACTTCATCCTGTCCTTCTGTGAGCTGGCGGCGGGCGGCAGGAACGGCCTGGAGCCGGTGGAAAAGACGGTGATCGACCGGGCGGTGCGGATTGTCTACCGCCCCTACCTGGCGGACCCGAAGCCGGAGAACGTCCCCATCCTGGGCGACCTCTACGACGAGATCAGGCGGCAGCCGGAGCCGGAGGCACAGCGGATCGCCGCCGCCCTGGAGCTGTATGTGCATGGGAGCCTGAACGTCTTTAACCACCGTACCAACGTGGATATCAATAACCGCCTGGTCTGCTTTGATATCAAGGAGCTGGGGAAACAGCTCAAAAACCTGGGTATGCTGGTGATCCAGGACCAGGTATGGAACCGTGTCACGGTAAACCGGAGCGAGGGAAAGTCCACCTGGTACTATGCAGACGAATTCCACCTCCTTTTGCGGGGCGAGGTAGGGAGCTGGAGCGTGGAGATTTGGAAACGCTTCCGCAAATGGGGCGGCATCCCCACGGGAATTACTCAAAACATAAAAGACCTTCTGGCCTCCGTCGAGATCGAGAACATCTTTGAGAACAGCGATTTTATCTATCTCTTAAACCAGGCCAGCGGCGACCGGAAGATACTCTGCGAGCGTCTGAATATCTCTACTCAGCAGGCGGCGCATATCAGCAACTCCGGCCCCGGACAGGGGCTTATCTTTTTCGGGAACGTGATCCTGCCCTTTGTGGACCACTTCCCCCAGGACAACGAGCTTTACAGTATTATGACAACGCGCCTGTCTGATATTTCCGATCAGCAGCGCATGGAACATGGAGGTAAAAATGGAATACCTGAAAACAACGACATTCAACAATAAGGAGTTTGGCAGCGTCCGCATGATTGAGGACCAGGGGCGGCTGCTTTTCTGCGGGGCGGATGTAGCTTTCGCCCTGGGTTACAAGAACGCAAGCAAGGCCCTGGGCGACCACTGCAAGGGGGTAACGAAACGTTATACCCTTACGGCGGGAGGGCGGCAGAGCCTTTCCTTCATCCCGGAGGGGGACGTGTACCGCCTGATCGTACACAGCTGCCTCCCCGGCGCGGAGCGGTTTGAGAAATGGGTGTTTGAGGAAGTTCTTCCCGCCATCCGAAAGACCGGGGGCTACATGACTTCCTCCCTGCTGGAGCAGGCCGCTGCCGACCCCAACGTGCTCCTGCGCTTTGCGGGGGAGCTGCTGGCGGAGCATGAGAAAAATGAGCGGCTGGCCGGGGAGGTGCGGCGTCTGGAGCCGAAGGCCGCCTACTATGATACCTTTATCCATCCCGGTGACTGTACCAACATCCGGGCCACGGCAAAGGAGCTTGGGATCGGGGAACGGGCCTTCTGCCGGTATCTCATGGAGGCGGGCTTTCTGTACCGCTGCCCGGCCGGGTACCTGCTCCCCTACGCAAAGCCCTCCAACAAGGGGCTGTTCGAGGTAAAGGACTTTGTGGCGCAAAACGGCCATTTCGGGCAGCAGACCGTCATCACGCCCCAGGGCAAGGCGCTGCTGCGTATGCTTCTGCATGAAAACTGAATCAGGAGGATTTGAAGATGAACAAGAACAAAAACAAAAATGAAAACAAGATTTATCTGAACGGCGGGGCCCCGGAGGATACCGGGGAGGATTTTGAGGCCGCCGCATTTGCGGCGCTGTTGGAGGATATGGCGGGGAAAGCCCGCTTTCTGGCGGAGGCGCTGGATATCCTGGTGGATATGGGATCGGACGATCCTGATTGCGACTGCGGGCCTGCGGAGGATATGGAGGACATGATGGAGATGGAGGCGGAGCCGGAAACGGACCTGTTCCTCATTCCGGGCGGCGGGTTCCGCATCCTTGTGGGCGAGCTCTATGATCTCTTTGTAGGGTATTTCAGCCTGGCGAGGCGGCTGACCGGGGCGCAGACGGAAAAGGACTTCCGCAAAATCCAGAGAAGCGTTTCCCGGTATGAGGGCAAAATGAAACGGCTGTGCCGGGCCTGGGGGCTTCCGAAGGACGGGGAAGAAAGCTGGGCCTGCGACACGCTGGAGGAATGCCTCCAAAAGAAGCTGCTGACCCCGGCCTATCCGTTCGAGGACTATGAGTAAGCTGACCCATGTAAGCCTGTTCTCCGGGATCGGCGGGCTGGACCTGGCGGCGGAGGCCGCCGGGTTTGCCACCGTCTGCCAGTGCGAATGGGCGGACTATCCCTATTCCGTCCTGGAGAAGCACTGGCCCACGGTCCCCAGGTTCCGGGATATTACTACACTGACGAAGGAGGCGTTCTTTGAAAAAACAGGACTTGAAACCGTCACTATCCTTTCAGGGGGCTTCCCCTGCCAGCCCTTCTCCACCGCCGGAAAGCGCAAGGGGTTTGAGGATACCCGTTACCTATGGCCGGAGATGTGCCGGGTTATTCGGGAGCTGCGGCCCCGTTGGGTGCTTGGGGAAAATGTTGCTGGCTTCATCGATATGGGGCTCGACAAAACGATTTTTGACCTGGCAAAAGCGGGATACGCTGTTCTCCCATTCGTATTTCCGGCTTGCGGCGTCGGCGCGTGGCATGAGCGCCAGCGAACTTTTATCGTCGCGGCTGATGTTTCCCACGCCCCTTGCCTCCGACAAGGGGACCGCCAGGGACGCGGCCAGCCTGGATGTGTACCTGTCCGAAAATGGGATTTTCCGAAAGAGGAACAAAAACGGCGCAATCTGGAGCCTGTCGCTGTCGGCGGCGGTGTTCTACCTGACCCCGGTGGCGTCGGACGGGTTCCGCTCAACCCTGAAATCCTCCGCCTTCGACCCGGCGAAGAAGGACCGGAACCTGTCGGCGCAGGTGGTATTCCAGGAGCGGCCGGTATCGGACACGGCGGCCTTAAACCCGGATTGGGTGGAGTGGCTGATGGGATTCCCGAAGGGATGGACGGACGTATCCTCTGGGAACGGGAGCCCGATGGAGTCCCCCGCATGACGGAACGCATGGAGGGGCGGGCCCTGCGCCTGAAAACCTTAGGCAACGCGGTCTGCCCTCCCCAGGCGTACCCGATCTTTAAGTATATCGCCATGATCGAGACCGGCGGCTGTATCCATATCTGTCCCTACGGAAAGGCAGGTGAAGCAACATGAAGGAACTGAAAGCGCCGGAAAAGGTCACGCAGAAAATGACCCATGACGGCGCGGTGACGGAGAACCTTGCCACAGGCGAGGTCGAAAATGTCAGCAGCCGGGAGGCGGAGGCTGATCTTTCCGCAGACCGGGAGCCGGTGGAGGCAGCGGAGGCAGCGGCGGAACGGACCGCCCACGGCCATGACCGGCGAAGGGCAAAAAAGGCGGAGAAAGCCCAGACGGATACGGTCCGGGAGGGTTCGGAGGCAAGGCAGCGCCCTTCCTCCCGGCTGCAATTTTCCGACGAGGAACGGGCGGACCCGGATTTGCGGAAGTATATCCGGCGCTCCGATAAGGCGGCGGATAAGCTGGACGCGGCGAAGGAGGCCATCCCCACAAAGAAGGTCTTAAAAACAGAGCGCGTCTTTGACGAGGCAGCGGGCAGGGGCAAGACCCGGCTGCACTTTGAGGAAGTGGAGAAAAAGCCGAACGGCCGCCTGCGGCACAATCCCCTCTCCCGGCCGGTGCAGGAGTTCAAGGCCGCCGCCCACGGGGAGGTCCGCAAGGTGGAGCATGAAAATGTGGGCGTGGAGGCCGGGCACAAGGGCGAGGAACTGGCGGAGCGCGGCGCGGCTCGTGCGGCGGGCAGAGTCCGGGAAGGTATCCGGGAGCGCCGCATGAAGCCCTGGCGGGACGCGGTAAAGGCGGAAAACGCCTCCATCAAGGCGAACGCGGAATTTCTCTACCAAAAGGCGCTCCATGACGACCCGGCCCTGGCCGCCTCCAACCCGGTCTCCCGGTATCTGCAAAAGAAGCGCATCCAGCGGAATTACGCAAAGGAGCTCCGCCAGGCCGAAAAAACGGCGAAGAATACCGCCGCCGCCACAAAGAGCGCGGCGCAGAAGGCAAAGGACGCCTTCAAGGAGACCTTTGTCTACATCAAACACCACAGCCGGGTGGTGCTGCTCCTTATTGGGATCGGCGCCTGTGTGGGGCTGCTGTTCGGGGGGATGTCCTCCTGCTCCATCCTGGGCGGTTCCGGCGTCAGCGGCGTGTTCCTGTCCTCTTATCTTTCCGAGGATTCGGATATGCTGGCGGCGGAGGCGGCCTACGCGGATTTGGAGGCCGAGCTTCAAAATGAGCTGGACAATTATGAGTCCTTCCATCCCGGCTATGATGAATACCGTTTCGATCTGGACGAAATCGGCCATGACCCCTATGTGCTGATCTCCATCCTGTCGGCCTTCCATGAAGGGGTGTTCACCATCGGCGAAGTCCAGGGCGAGCTTCAAACACTCTTTGACCGGCAATACACCCTGACCCAGACTGTGACGGTTGAGGTCCGCTACCGGACAGAGACCTACACCGACCCAGAGACCGGCGAGGAAAGCAGCGAGGAAGTCCCCTACGATTATTACATCTGCAATGTGACCCTGGAGAATTTCGACCTGTCCCATCTGCCTGTCTACCTGATGGACGAGGAACAGCTTTCTTTGTATGCCACCTACATGAGCACCCTGGGCAACCGGCCGGACCTGTTCGGCACAGCGGAATATCCCAACGCCTCCACTTTGCAGGAGCCCACCTATTACGATATCCCCCCGGAGGCCCTGGAGGATGAAACCTTTGCGGCCATGATCGCCGAGGCGGAAAAATACCTGGGCTATCCCTATGTGTGGGGAGGCAGCTCACCGAGCACATCCTTTGACTGCTCCGGGTTCGTGTCCTGGGTCATCAACCATTCCGGCTGGAATGTGGGGCGGCTGGGCGCCCAGGGGCTTTACAGCATCTGCACCCCGGTATCCAGCTCCCAGGCGAAGCCCGGCGACCTGATCTTTTTTGTCGGCACCTATGATACGGCGGGAGTCTCCCATGTGGGTATCTATGTGGGCGGGGGAATGATGATCCACTGTGGATCGTCGATCTCCTATACGAGTATCAATACATCTTATTGGCAGGCTCATTATTTTAGTTTTGGCCGTTTACCATGAGGGGAGGCGGATACCATGCTCACCTTAAAGCCGGTATCCCTGGCGGACGCGAACGCCTTTGTCGCCCTCCACCACCGCCACCACAAGCCGGTCCGGGGCCATAAGTATTCCCTGGGCTGCTTCAAGGACGGGCAGCTTGTGGGCGTGGCGATCACCGGGCGGCCTGTCAGCCGGTATCTGGACGACGGCCTCACCCTGGAGGTCAACCGTCTGTGTACCAACGGCGCTAAAAATGCTTGTAGCTTTCTCTATGGAGCGGCGGCGCGGGCGGCGAAGGCCATGGGATACCACAAGATCATTACCTACATTTTGGATACCGAGGACGGAGGGAGCCTGCGGGCGGCGGGCTGGACCTGTGCCGGACTTGCCGGAGGCAAAGAGTGGACGGGCAGGCGCAGGCCTTCCGAACCGCTGTACCCGGCGCAAATGAAATATCGCTATGAAAAAATTTTGAATGGAAAGGAGCCTTGATATGGCAACTGTTGAGAAAATCCGCAATGATATTGCGAAAACGAAGGAGAAGATCACGGAGCTTCAGAAGAAGCAGCGGGCATTGGAGGCCCAGCTTGCGGAGGAAGAAAACCTGGAGATCGTCCGCATGGTAAAGGCCGTGAAGATGGATAACCGGGAGCTGACCGCCTTCCTGAAAGCCTATGCCAGCGGCCTGATCACGCTGCCGGAGGACAGGATGGCGGCGGACAGCGGCACCGAGACCGGAGAAACGGAGGATTTTGAGCATGAGGAATAAAGCGCTTCTGCGGCTGATGGCCGCATTTCTGGCGGCGGTGCTGTGCGTCCCCGCCTTTGCCCTGACCGCTTTTGCCTATGGCGGCGGGGATGACGCGGGGCAGACAGCGGAGGTTACGGGCGGACTGGAACCGGATACTAAGGCCACGGATACCACGGCCGCAGATAGTACGGAGGCCAGCGAGGATACCGCCCTGACCGATGGGGAGCTTGCCTCCCTGCTCTCTGCCCTGGCAGGTGTCCAGGTGAGCGTCACCGGGGACAGTATCCAGATCAGCGGCGGCGAGGATGGAACCGAAAACCATCAGACCGGCACCGTGACCACGGGCGGCGGAAACCTGAACGTCCGCACCGGCGCGGGGCTGGATAACGACGCCTTTACCCAACTCCCCAACGGGACTGCCGTGGAGGTCATCGGGACGGAGGGCGACTGGATCAAGATTCTCCTGCCGGAGCGTGTGGGCTATGTCTACTCCGATTATCTGACCGTCAATGCCGATGGAGCCGGTGATACCGATGGGAACGGCTTTTCTGTTTCAATCAATGAGGAAGAACTTGCTTCCTTGCTGGCGCTGTTCCTGGGCGGACTGACGGATGGGACCGGCGCCGCCCTGACCCCGGACGGGAACCTGACGCTGATTGACGATATCGGCAGCTCTGCGGAGAGCGGCAAGCAGTTCATCACCGTGGAGACCAAAAGCGGGAATGTCTTTTACCTGATTATCGACCGGGACGACGAGGGAGAGGAAACCGTACATTTCTTGAACCAGGTGGATGAAGCCGACCTTCTGGCGCTGATGGAGGACGGGGAAACGGCCCAGGCAGGCGCCGCCATTGTCTGCACCTGTACGGATAAATGTGCGGCCGGTGATGTGGATACCACCTGCCCGGTGTGCAAAAACAATATGAGCGAGTGTACCGGGAAAGAGTCTGCGGCGGAACCGGAGCCGGTGGAGCCGGAGGAACCTGCGGAGGAAAAAGGCGGCGGGGCCGGGGCGGTCCTGGCGGTGCTGCTGGTCCTGGCGGCGGGCGGCGGCGCGGCGGCCTATTTCCTGGTGCTGAAACCAAAGCAGGGAAAGAAGGTCCCGTCTGGCCTGGATGATCTGGACCTGGAGGATGAAGAAGAATATCTGAATGAAGATGAAACGGAGGAAACCGAATGAAGCTGATTATCTGTGAGAAACCGAGCGTTGCAAAATCCATTTCGTCGGCCCTGGGCGCAAAGTCCAGGGCCGATGGCTTTTATGAGGGGAACGGCCTGATCGTTTCCTGGTGCGTGGGCCACCTGGTATCCCCGCTGGACGCGGCGGGCTATGACGGGCGCTTCAAGAAGTGGCGCTATGACGACCTCCCGATCCTGCCGGAGCCCTTCCGCTATGTGACCGCCCCCGGCAAGGAGGACGCCTTTGAAACCCTCCGCTCCCTGATGGGCCGCCCGGATGTGGAGGCTGTGGTCAACGCCTGCGACGCGGGGCGCGAAGGGGAGCTGATCTTCCGGCTGGTGTATGAAATGGCGGGCTGCCACAAGCCGGTCTACCGCCTCTGGGTTTCCTCTATGGAGGATACGGCGATCCGGGAGGGTTTTGAAAACCTCATGCCCGGCGCGGAGTATGAAGCCCTGTATCAGTCTGCCCTTTGCAGGCAAAAGGCGGATTGGCTGGTGGGGATCAACGCCACCCGGCTTTTCTCCGTCCTCTACCACCGCACCCTGAACGTGGGGCGCGTCCAGACGCCCACCCTGGCAATGCTGGCGGACCGGGACCATAGGATCAGCAGCTTCCAGAAGGAGAAATACCATCATGTGCGGCTGAAGGTGGCCGGAGCCGAGGCAGTTTCGGAGAAGATCGTTTCCCCGGAGGACGTCCAGGCAGTACAGGAGGCTTGCCGGGATGGGCGGGCCGTTTGCACCTCCATGACCCGCGAGCAGAAAAAGGAACAGCCCCCAAAGCTCTATGACCTGACCACCTTGCAGCGGGAGGCGAACCGGATGTTCGGCTACACGGCGAAGCAGACCCTTGATTACGCTCAGAGCCTCTATGAAAAGAAGCTGCTGACCTATCCCCGGACGGACAGCCGGTATCTCACCTCCGATATGGCGGAAACGGCCTCCTGCGTGATCCACCTGGCGGCGAAGGTGCCGCCCTTTGACGGGTGCGCCAGCTTCTTCCCGCTGGTGGAGGCCATGATTTCAGATAAGGACGTATCCGACCATCACGCGATCCTCCCTACAATGGAGATGGAAAAGGCGGATATCAAAGGGCTGCCTGTGGGCGAGCGAAATGTGCTTCTCCTGGTCTGCTGCAAGCTGCTGTGTGCGGCGGCGGAGCCCTATGTATATGAAACGGTTACGGCCACTTTTGATTGCGGCGGCCATTCCTTCACGGCAAAGGGAAAGCGCATCCTCTCCGAAGGCTGGCGGGAGATCGACCGGGTTTTCCGTTCCTCCCTGAAGGAGAAGCAGGCGGACGGGGACGAGGTTGGCGGCGATCTGCCCGACTTCACCGAGGGGCAGGCCTTTGAGCAGGTGGAGGCCTCTGTCACGGAGCATTTCACCTCACCCCCGAAGCCCTATACCGAGGATACCCTTCTGGCAGCTATGGAGCGCACCGGTGCGGAGGATATCCCGGACGACGCCGAACGCAAGGGCTTGGGGACCCCGGCGACTAGGGCGGCCATCATTGAAAAGCTGGTGGCGGCCGGTTTCGTGGAGCGCAGGGGCAAGAGCCTGATCCCCACAAAGGCCGGGATCAACCTGGTGGCGGTGCTGCCGGAGCCGCTGACCTCCCCCATGCTCACCGCCGAATGGGAGCAGCGCCTTACCGCCATTGCGAAGGGGGAGGCCGATCCGTACGGGTTCCTGAACGGTATCCGGGATATGGTGCGGGAGCTGGTCAGGACCTATTCCCAGGTATCCGAGGACGGGCAAAAGCTGTTTGCCCCGGAGAAGGAAGTGGTCGGCGCCTGCCCCCGCTGCGGCAGGCCGGTATATGAGGGGAAGAAGAATTTTTCCTGTTCGGACCGGGCCTGCGGGTTCGTCCTCTGGAAGAATGACCGCTTCTGGACCTCCAAAAAGAAGGAGCTGACAAAGAAGATGGCCGCCGACCTTCTGAAAAAGGGCCGTACCAATGTCAAGGGGATGTGGTCTGAAAAGAAGCAGTCCACCTATGACGCGGCGGTGATCCTGGACGACACGGGCGGCAAGTACATCAATTTCAAGCTGGAATTTCCGAAAAGAAAGGCTGGTGCAAATGGAAGAAAATAAAAAGATCGAAGCATTACCCGAAGTGAGGGCGGCGGTTGCCGCCCTCTCCCCGGAGGATAAAGACCTTCTGGCGGCGGTCCAGGAGTCTCCCTTCCGCCTGACTACCCCGGAGCAGTTCCGGGAGTTTGCGGACAATATTGACTTTTTCGTTCTGGAGCCGGATATCCGCCGCATGGATGACCTGGGCTGGCGCTACCTGGAGCAGCACATGGATATCCCGCTGTCCCCGGCGCTCCGGGAGGCCATTGACCCGGTCCCCTTCGGGCGGCAGGCCATGGAGGAAGATCGCGGGTGCTTTACCAACTATGGATACCTCTCCCTCTCCGGCGACGAGTGGCAGCATGAGCAGGCGGCGGACCGCTCCCACCGGGAGGCGGAAAAGAAGCCCTCCATCCGGGAGCGGCTGGAACAGGGAAAAAAAGAATGTGCCGGCAGGCAGACGCAGCCCCATACGAGGGGCAAGTCCGGGCCGGAGCTTTAAGGAGGTGCTGATCTATGCCGGTGTATGAGTACAACAAGGACTATCCCTTTGCCGCTTTCGTGACCAATCTTGGCAAGTACAACGAGGGCGAGCTTGTGGGCGAGTGGGTGAAATTCCCCACCACCGCCGAGGAAATGAAAAAGGTGTTTGACCGGATCGGGATCGGCCAGAAGGACGATTTCGGCAATCCCTATGAAGAATGGTTCATCACGGATTATGACTGCTATGTGAGTAATCTCTACGACAAGCTGGGCGAATATGAAAGCCTGGACGAGCTCAACTATCTGGCGTCAAAGCTGGATGAAATGAGCCGGGGCGAGTATGAGCAGTTCCAGGCGGCTATGGAGATCGGCGACCATTCGGGCAGCGTGCAGGAGATCATCAACCTCACCGAAAACCTGGATTGCTACGATGTGTACCCGGATATCCACGACTACGACGACCTGGGCCGGTATTACATTGACGAGCTGGACGCCATGCAGGTGCCGGAGCATTTGAGAAACTACATTGACTATGAGGCATACGGCCGGGATGTTGCTATGGAGGAAGGAGGCGACTTCACCGACCTGGGCTATGTCCGGGATACCGGGAGCCGGTTCGTGGAGGTCTACGACGGTGAGCATGGCAGTATCCCGGAGGAATACCGGGTGATGACCTTCCAGGACGATATCCCGGAGGAAGAATTGTCTGAATGGGCTATGGATATCGCCTACGATATGGACGAGTTTTTCCGGCAGCGCGATCCGCAGTACGCGGCGGAGCACCCGGAGGAACATGCGGCGAAGGAGGAAATCTACGAAAGCCTGACCGCTGGCCGCATTTCCGCCCTGGAAGAAAAGTTGGCCGCCCTGGGCCAGACCCAGGAGGACTATTTACCCTCCGAGCTGGATAAATACAAGGAGGCCTCCGGGTATGAGGCGGCTTTGGATACCAGTAAAGAGGCAGTTCAGGAGAAACCGGCGCAGGAGAATACTTTTTCCATCTATCAGCTCAAGGGCGGGGATGAAACGCTGGATTACCGCTTTGAGCCGCTGGACAGTATCCACCGCAACAGCCTTTCTGTTGATTCTGCTAATTATGAGTTGGTCTACACCGCCCCGCTGACGGAGCGTGACAGCCTGGAAGGGAGTTACACCCGGTTCAATATGGACCGCCCGGCAGACTTCACGGGGCACTCCCTGTCCGTGTCGGATATCGTGGTGCTTCATCAGGACGGGCAGGATACCGCCCATTACTGTGACCGTTTCGGTTTCTCCCAGGTGCCGGAGTTCTTGCAGGAGCGGCAGCGGTCGCTTACCCCGGACGCCCTGGAGACCGGGGAAACGGTACGGACGCCCAGGGGCAGCTTCTATGTGACCTCCATGAGCCGGGAGCAGATGGAGGCGGCCGGGTACGGCCTGCACCATCAGTCTGATGATGGGAAATATCTTATCATGGGGAACGGCACGCGGGCCTTTGCTGTCCTGGCGGAGCAGCCGGAAAAGGACAATCCCCTCCGCACCGCTGAAATGACCCTGGAGGACGACTACGGCATGATCGACGGGGTTATCAATAACGGGCGCCGCGGCGAGGAAGTGGAGAAGGCAGCGGAGGCCGCCGCAAAAAGCACCCCAGAGAAAAAGCCCTCTATCCGGGAGCGGCTGGAGGACGCGAAACGGGAGTGTTCGGAGCGCAAGCCCCCGGAGAAGGGACGCCCCGGCCGTGACACGCCGGAGTATGGGGACCTATGAGCCGGAGCAGGAAATGGCGTCTGGAATGGTCCTTCTTCCTGGATGAAAACGGCAGGCGGAAATATAATGAGGTCTGCCGGGGCTGCGCCCATGACTGCAAGCAGAGCTTCCGGGCGGTGCTGGTGGCCTGTCCCCGTTACTGTTCCAAACGCTCCAAAAACTGTGAGGATAAGGGTTGAAAATGCGCCTTAAAATCCCCTGTGGCGGCTTTTTCGTGGGGAGCCTTTATGTTTTCCCATGCGTTGGCCTTTCCGCTGATATGGAGGAAAAAAGGTTGATTTTCGCACACTTTCTATAACACAAAACGGGAGTACAGCTTCTCGGTTCGTCCGATTGGCTGTACTCCCGTTCTTTTTTTGTTACCGGATGGCCCCGGCCTTCCACGCTTTTTCTTCCAGACCGTCCACTTCATCCAGTGTGTAATTCGCCAGCAGTTCATCCACGGATTTGTATTTCGTGGCTGATCTTGCGTATTGATCCAGCCAGGTCTTGGATACTTGTATTTTCTTTGTGGGCCAGGTCCCGGCGCTGTCCTGCCCGGCAGCCCCTTCATCGTAAATCTCAATTTCAATCATTATGATCCTCCTGTATGTGGGAAAGGATAGGATGGATATTCGCAGAAGCAGGCGTTGTGGGAATGTGCGTAAACTGCCAGCCCCGGCGCTGCTGTGGGAAACCTGTTTGCAGGCTGTGGGAAAGGGCCTGTCCTTTTCCATGGGCTGTGAATGGGTTTTCCATCGGCACAAGCGGCAGTTTTCCACATTTCCATGACGCAGGTTTTTATCCAACGATCAGACGGTATGCGGTCAAGGGCACATAGCACACGGCCACAATCAGACGCCATACCAGGACGAAACCTCCGATCACGCCGCCCAGAATAAAGTTGAGCGCGAACAGCGCCAGACCGCCGCCGAAGGAGCCTCCGCCCGGTATGATCCAGAGGCACATCCGATGGAGGCCGAAGGGCAGGCCGCAGAGTATCCAGAGCCACACATAGTCCAGCTCGCCGCCCTTTATGCAGGCGGATTTGAAAATGCAGTATAACAGCATGGCCGCCGCCACGGGCAGCACGCTTTTGATGAAAAATGCTTTGACTGCTTCACTTCTTGTCATAAAAGAAAACCTCCTTCCATGCCTCCATTATACAGAATGGTCCAGGCCGCGCCCAGGGCGTTCAGAAAATCATTTGCAAACATTCTGCGAACAGGGCCGCTTTAGGATCGTCTGCTCTCCCTGTATTCCAGGTATCCTTTGTGGCCTCCGTCTATGATCCGGTCAATGTCCTCCGCTGTGAAGGGGCGCTCCGTCTCGCCGGATATGACAGCGATCTTCAAGGCGCTCCTGACCGCCTGGGTGAGATGGAAGTCGATCTCCTCCCGCTTGGTGGGCCATCCTCCGGCCGGGGCGTCTCCCGGACGGTGCAGGGTATCCGCAAGGAAGGAAAGCTCCTCCAAAATGCGTCCGCTCTTTTCCTCGAACCATCCCCGTGAGTCAAGGCCGGGGCGGGTGGATACGGTGATAGTCGTTTTCACTTTTTCATTCTTCATGGTGATTCCTCCTGAAATTTGATTTTTATATTCGTGATCCGCATGGCGGCACTATTCCAGTTCATGGCGCTTCTGCTGCTCCTGTTCCTTTGGTACGGAAAGAAGGGCGTCCACATTCTGGCGGATGGTTGCATACTCCTGGGCCTCGCTCCTGGCGGCCCGGTATCCGGCAAGCAGCGTGTCCTTCTTGGCGGTGAGTTCGGCCAGCTCCTTCTTCATGCTCTCCGTGGCGGGCACAGGAACGGCGCCCAGCCGCTTTAGTTCCCTGGCGGCGGCCTCAAACAAGATGATCTCGCTCTCATGGCCCCGGAGGAATTTTTCCTTGTCCCTGGATTTCCGGTATCCGTCATAGACCGGCTTTAGCTGGCGGTAGTCGCCCGCGTGCTTCATCACAAGGGACAGCTCCGCTATTCTCGCTTCTGTTTCTTTGATGGAGGTATGGGAGGCATCCCGTTTCTCCGTCGCGGCGTCCAGCCTGCTCTCCAGCTCGTCATAGCTGTCAATGCCATGCTCCGTCAGAAAGTTCATGGTTCTGGCGGCCTGTTTCAGATTGTTCAGCTTTGCCCAATGCGCAAATCCGGCGTTCTGCTGGGCCTTGATGTTGTTCTGGATATCAATGAGCAGGCTGATCTTCCCGTCACGCTGCTTCGGCTGTCTGGACGGCCTGGAGCGTCCGGCGATCCGGGAGGTGACGGCTTCCTCCGTATAGTCTGCGCCCAGGGTCTTCATCCGGGTAAAACGCTCCTGGTCGGAGGCCCGGCAGGAAACATACTTCCCCCGTTTGATCTCGTATCCTTCCCTCTGCAGGCGGAGCAGCAAATCTTCAAAGTCGGCGGAGGCGGGGATCAGCCGGTCGATGGCCGCTTTCAGCTTCGCCTTATAGCTGGTCCCGGCCTGGGCCGCCTGGTGCTCGATGTAGCTCTTGCCCTTGTCCTGTCCGGGGATGATGACGGACAATCCATGTTCTTTACAAATGCGGTCGCTGGTGCGGCGGATATAGTGATAGCTCCGCTTGTTGGAATGGTAGTGCTTGTAATCCGTGAAGCTGACCGCATTGAAAATCAGGTGGTTATGGACGTGATCCTTGTCTATGTGGGTGGTCAGGACAAACTCATATTTGCCGCCCAGGATTTCCTTTGCAAGCTCCATCCCGATCTCATGGGCTTCCTCCGGCGTCACCTCCCCAGGCTCAAACGCCTGGATCAGATGGCGGCCCAGGTGGGCGCCCTTGTCGATGGAATGGCGGCGGGTCCATTCAAATTCAATGTCCGCTGTTTCGGCGGTGCAGCCATAGGAGGACACCAGCAGCTTTCCATCCGTCTTTTCGGGATTGCAGATATAATCAATGGCCGCTTTCAGCGTTGACTTGATAGGATGCGTCTTTGTAACTGCCATATCTGATCCAGCCTTTCCCGGATTTCCTCCATGTCCGCCTGATAGGGGGAGCCGGTGGCGTTGATCCGCTTTGCGATCTGGTTGATGTTCCGTCCGATGGCGGAAAGCTCCGCGGTGAACGCCTTGATTTCCGTGGTGTCGGTGTAGATGATAAACCCGTCAATCGCCATCTTGCGGAGATAAGCGCCATAGCGCCGGGTGGGGAGCTGGGACATCTTCTCGTCAATGAGGCGTTTTTCTTCCTCTGTGACGTAAAATTTCATCTGGATATTTCGTTTTCGGTTCGCCATGCGCCGCCTCCGTTCTTCATAAGGGTTTGGGACTATCCCAACAAGCATTTTTTCATTTTCGGGCAAGGGACCTGAAAATGCGAAAAATCGTAAGCGGGTACTCGCTTGCTGTGCTTGCTACCTCAACCCTACCTTCGTTTTTCCCTCTGCTAATACTACAATTTGGGATGGGAATTTTGGCTGTGCGAAATTGCAAAATTGACTTTTGGAGATGTGTGTTGTAGACTGTAATTAGCACAAACTAACCAAAGGAGTACACTGCAAATGAGCGAACAGAAATTTACCGACTTCTTTGACCCGGAAGTTCAAAAAATTGTCAGTGAAGATGGATGCTCTGTTTATAAAATGAAGAATGTGACGGGCGAAGGTGTTATTACTCACTACAAGATTCTTCCAGGCATTGAATTGTTTTATAATGACTTTCATATGAGTGACGGGCAAAATCAAAATAAACTCCCTCATTCAGATGTATTGGAAATTAATCATTGTCGGGAGGGACGCTTTGAATGTGAGTTTGCAAATGGAGATTATCAGTATGTCGGCGCTGGCGACCTCGCCATCAACCGTCTGACAAATGAAACCACGTCAACCTATTTTCCACTGTCACACTATCATGGTATCTCTATTACTATTGATTTGCCACAGGCCGACCAGACTCTGAAACGGATAGAGGGTGTAATTGGTGGACTGAATATAGACATCTTTGCGATTGCGAACAAATTCTGTAAAAATGACACTTGCCTTGTCCTGAGAAGCCAAAGTGAGATTGAACATATCTTTTCGGAGCTTTATCGTGTGGAACCACGGATGATTGCCTATTATCTGAAAGTAAAGGTTTTGGAATTGCTGATGTTTCTGAATCAAGTTTCACTTCAAGAGTATCAGGAGGAACGGCGATACTTTGCAAGGAATCAGGTACAGACAGTAAAAAAAATTCAGGCATATATGACAGCCGATCTTCGCAATCACTATACCTTGCAGGAATTATCAGAAAAATTTGAAATTCCGCTTACCTCAATGAAAGTCTGCTTCAAGGGCGTCTATGGGAGTTCTATCTACTCTTATATGAAATCCTATCGTATGCAGGCGGCCACGACTTTGCTTCGGAATACTTCGGACAGCATAACGGAAATTGCGGCTAAAATGGGCTACGATAATCCGAGCAAGTTTTCCGAAGTGTTTAAGAAAGAGTATGGGGAGTTGCCATCCGAGTTCCGAAAGAAATTGTCCAAATAGAGCATGTTTGGTCTTTTCAGAGTGGTGGCAAAATGCCGGATACTGTATACTGGCATCTGTGTGAACAGATGATTAAAGAGCGTCGCACATGGCGCTCTTTCTTTTTTTGGATAATGGTTAGCTAGTTCTAACTTCAATATAAGGAGTCGATGGTATGAAACGGGATATAAGAAAATATATCCTGCGGAAACTGGTTGAATTGATATTTACTTTGCTGTTTGTAACTCTGCTGTCCTTTTTGCTGATGAGACTATCATCCGTTGATCCGGCAACTGCTTACGCAAAAAGAATGATTGGTAATCCAACAGCGGAGCAAATTGAAAAAATTCGGGTTCAGTTAGGTTTTGATAAACCTCTGCTTGTCCAGTATGGCCGCTGGGTATGGGATTTACTTCACTTTGATTTAGGTGTTTCTTTAGCAAACGGGCATGATGTATGGACAGATATTGCAACAGCATTCCCAAAGACATTAGGAATTGTATGTTTGGCATCTGTCTTTCAGGTTATTTTCATTGTGATTGTTAGCTGTATTGCTTTCTTGCTTCCTTGGAAATTTCCTAAAAAGGCGGTTCGGCTTTTGTGCATATTTGGTGTATCTATACCGTCTTTTTATTTGGCAACTGTCTATCTGGATTATTTTGCGGTTCAAAAGTCGCTGATTTCTGTGGCTGGAAATACAACGCTTCTCAGCTACATATCTCCGGCAATCTGCATTGGAGTATTCGGAGCTTCTTTTTATACGCCGCTTTTGATGGACGCTTTGGAACACGAAAGTAATGAGGATTATGCGTTTTATGCCCGTTGTCGTGGGCTTTCGGAAAAAAGACTTTTGCTGTGTCATTTTTTGCCACGGGCAGCGATTGGACTGGTTCCAAACTTCTTGCAGAGCATTGGGCTGGCACTTGCCAATGCAACGGTAATTGAATCCATTTTCTCAATTCCGGGATTTGGTTATCTGATTGTAAACCATGTGCTTGACCGTGATACCCCTATGATTCACGCCGAAGTGTTTTTCTTGGCGCTGGCGATTGCTCTTTGCAATATTGCCGCTGATTTGGTGCAATGGGCAATCGGACGGAAAAAGGGGGTGGCATAAATGAAGGCAGCACGTTTTCGGAAATGGTGTGCGCTTCTCATCCCTACGTTCGTGATTGTATTCTTTTTTGTTGGGTTTCTATTTGCCCCCAATAATCCGATGGAATCAAATTTACTGGCAAGGTATGCTGATCCCAGCGCAGAATATCCATTTGGTACAGACGCATTAGGGCGCTGCATTTTATCCAGGATTCTATACGGTGGCTGGACAACGCTGGGGATTGTCTTAGGCGGTTCGCTCATAGTTTTTTTGACTGGCACTGTCATTGGAATGGTGACAAGTCGTGCCGTTATGAAAGAAAATGCACTTATAGACGGTCTTATCAATGCTGTTACGGCAATCCCTCCGATTGCGTATTTGATTGTATTCATCGGAGCTTGGGGCAGCGGAGCAAAGACCACGCTTGTTGCGCTGACTGTATCCTATATTTTGAGATACATAAAGCTGGTTCGCACCCGTACTGACATGGAAATGGGAAAAGCCTATGTCATGTGTGCGATAGCCGCAGGAGCTTCAAAGTTCAGAATTATGCTGATTCATATTTTTCCGAATTTGTTCGCTGAGATGATTCGCTTCCTGTGCCTTTCGTGTGCGGATATGATTTTGGCTATTACGGGATTTTCTTTTATTGGATTGGGACTTGGCGACAATGTAGTAGATTGGGGAAGTATGATTTTAGATGCTAGGGGTGCGCTGGTTCTCCATCCCACTTTAATTCTGTATCCGATTGGAGCAGTTATTATATCGACACTCTGCTTTAATGTCATCGGCAGACAGTTGACAGCAAAGGGGGCCGAGTGATGTTAAAAATTGATCAATTAGATGTAAAAGAACAGTCCGGAAGGTATCTTTTGAAAGATATATCTCTGGACATACCGGCAGGTCAGGTAATCGGACTTACGGGGCATAGTGGCTCTGGAAAAACGACTTTGCTGCGAAGCGTTTTGGGAATGCTTCACACAAGTTGTCATATCGACGCTGGAAAGATTTTGCTGGATGATGTGGATTTATCACATCTTTCCCGTAAATCACACCGCGAGCTCTGTGGAAAAAAGTTGGGGTTTATCCCGCAGAATCCTATGACCGCTTTTGACAGCCGCTTGAAAATTGGTTTTCAGATACGGGAAACATTCATCAATCGTTTGCAGATTAGTAGGAATGAAGCAATGGCGCTGGCAAGAGAAAAGCTGGTTTCTGTAAACCTGAAAGATACAGAGAGGGTCTTAGGAGCGTATCCTTCTGAATTGTCAGGAGGAATGCTGCAAAGAGTGGCAGCCGCAATTCTGCTCGGACTGTCACCGGACTATATTCTGGCTGACGAGCCAACTGCTGCGTTGGATGAAGAAAACAGGGATTTACTGCTCCAAATTATGCAAAAACAGATGGGAGACAAGGGAATTTTATTTGTATCCCATGATGTGGCTGCGCTTAAAATGCTCTGTCAAAATGTTTATGTGTTAGGCAATGGAAAGATTATTGAACATGGAACAATGAGGGCGCTTTTGGAAAATCCACAAACGGACTGGATGAAACAGTTTTCCATATTGAGCCACAAGGAAAACCGAGGTGAATGGAAATGGGAGAAATTGCAATCCAGAATATAAATCAAGTGTATCATAATGAAAATCTTGGAGATTTCAATGCGCTTTCAGACATCAATCTCCGGCTCAGAAAGGGGGAAAATCTTGCTATTGAGGGTGAAAGCGGCTCAGGAAAGAGTACACTTGCAAGGCTACTGATTGGGCTTGAAAAACCTACTTCGGGTAAGATTTTGTTGGATGGTGAAGATATAACCTGCTGGAATTATCGGACATGGAAGCAACATCGAAAAAAGATACAAGCTGTCTTTCAAGATTCTTCCGGCACTTTGAATCCGGCAAGATCTGCATATGCCAACGTGGAAGAAGCCCTGGTGAACCTAACTGACAAGAAAAAGTCTGAACGGAAAAAGCACATTTTAGATTTGATGGATGCCGTTCACATGGATTACAGACTTTTGGAAACTCCTGTCCGCCAGCTTTCGGGCGGTGAACAGAGGCGTCTCTCCTTACTTCGGGCGATTGCCGTGGAGCCTGATTACTTAATTATGGACGAAGTAACCAGTGGACTTGATCTAATCTCCACGGACGCCGTACTTACGTTAGTAGAGAACTTTGTAAAGCTATCCGGCAGTTCCTGCATTTTCATTACGCATAGCAGAAAGGACGCAATGCGTATTGCAAACAGGGTGATTATCATGCGGGAGGGCCGGATAGCTGAACAGGGTTATCTATTAAATCAATTACCAAACCAGAAAGGACAAGGATAACATGAAACAGATTTACAAGAAACTTATCGCCGCCGCATTGGGCGTAAGTATGCTTCTATCTATGGTCGGCTGCGGTCAGAGCAGTACCCCCGATCAGACACAAGCAAGCAACGAGCCGACGCAAGCGGCTGATGAAAGCGAAACGAAGGTGCTGACGATTGTTACAGCTAAAGAGCTGGACAGTCTTACTACCTTGACCATGAACAAGGAGAACAATATCGCCTGCGGCCTGGTCTATGAAACTCTGGTCGGCTATGAGGACGGAGAAATTGTTCCCGTACTGGCCGAGGAATGGGGATGGGATGACACAAATACCGTCCTCACATTCAAGCTCCGCCAGGGTGTTACCTTTACCGATGGGGCTGCTTTTAATGCGGAAAGCGTGAAAGCAATCCTGGAATTTGACAGTTCCAATCCCAACTTTAGCGGGATCAAAGGAATTTACAACATTGAAAATGTGGAGGTTGTTGACGAGTACACGGTGGCTGTTCATTATGCTGCGCCTTGCTTCTCCTATATCAATGACTTCTGTTTCCAAAATGTTGCTGGTATGATGTCCCCGAACGTGTTTGAAGCTGAGAACTTCCAGACATTCACGGATGTTGTCGGTACAGGTCCGTACATTCGTGAAGAAATGATTTCCGGCGATTGCACCCGTTTTGTCAGAAACGAGAATTACTGGGGCGAAGCTCCTTACTACGATGAAGTTGTTGTGAAATATATTCCAGAGGCTTCTTCACGGCTCCAGGCATTGCAGACCGGCGAAGTCGATCTGATTTATGGCGCTGATCTTCTCAGCTATGATGATTATAACCAGGCACTTTCTCTGGACGGCATTGAGGGTGCAATCAACGACGGGAATACCCTGACCCGAAATTTGGTGCTGAACGCTTCCAGCACGATTTTGAGCGATGTTAAGGTTCGTCAAGCTATTGCATACGCTATCAATAAGGAAGAAATCACTGAGGGTCTGACCTATGGCTATGAAACTCCGGCAACCTCCCTGTTTGCACCCGGAGCGCCCTACACAGACATCTCCTATAACAGCACATGGAGCTATGATTTGGATAAAGCTAACGCCCTGCTGGACGAAGCGGGATGGGTAATGAATGACAGCACCGGTATCCGGGAGAAGGACGGCCAGAAGCTCTCTTTGAATTATACTTATTGGACTGATCTTTCTCTCGCTCAGGAAATGGCTCTTGCAATTAAAACCCAGCTTGCAAAGGTTGGTATTGATGTGACGACTACTGGACAGGATCAGATGACTTGGTGGACAGAGGGCGTTGCTGGAAACTATGACATTACAACATGGAACACAGAGGGGTCTTATACGGAGCCGCACAAATTCCTTCAGGAATCTCTTGGAGCCGATCCCCATGCCATTTCTTTGCAGGCGCTTGAAGATTTCCAGAGCTATTCGGATGCGGTAAATGCGTTTTCCACCTCTGCTGATTCCGAAGTGGTTCAGACCGCTATTGCTACTGCATTAAATGTTTCTAACGACAATGTGATTGACCTTCCGATCTCCTATTCTAAGGATTTGGTTGTATATAATTCTTCAAAAATTGCCGGATATACTTTCTCCAGCGTAGCGCAGTTCTTTGAGATTGACAATGTACAACCTGTGGAGTAGGCATAATTTGATGTCTAAATGGAGGGTTAAAAAACCTATCAGAGTGGCGGAAAATAGTTAAACAAGTATAATGGAGGTTGGTTAGAAATGTTTAACCAACCTCTATTTTTATGAAAAGGAGCGTATGCGAAATGGACAAAAATAACAATCCAATGTCCAGACTGATGGAACTTGCTGCTCCATATAAGAGTCAATATGTTCTTTCAGTGGTATTGGCGGTCTTAGGTGTTGCCGCTGGGCTACTGCCTTTTTTTGTGGTTTCAAAGATCGTTGTTCTCCTGATGAATGGAGAAACCTCTGTTTCAATCTATATGGAGTGGTGTTTGATTGCAGGACTCGGCTTTTTTGCGAAAGTATGTTTTGCTAATCTTTCTACTTTGGTATCCCATACAGCCACTTTTGAAACCCTGGCAGAAATCCGTCTGAAACTTGTGGATAAACTTACCAGGGTTCCAATGGGATACATGATTAACACTCCATCAGGCGAATTAAAAAATGTTTTAGTAGATCGTGTTGAAGGGATGGAAACCACCCTCGCTCATTTAATACCGGAGCTGACAGCTAATCTCTGCATTCCTGTCTGTATCCTGATTTATCTGTTGTTTTTGGATTGGAGGATGGCTCTGGCCGCACTGATTACGCTTCCGATTGGTATGTTGTGCTACAAGGGAATGGCGAACGGATATGAGGAAAAATTTCAAGGCCTTATTATGCGTGTACGGAAAATGACAAATACCATTGTTGAGTATATCGGCGGTATTGAAGTAATCAAGGCGTTTAATCAATCAGCTAATTCTTACAAAAAGTATTCGGACGCTGTTGAGGATAATGCTTCCTATGCGGTGAACTGGATGAAAAGCGTGCAGCTTTATAAATCTATGCTCGTTACAATTTGGCCCAGCGTATTAGTGTGCGTTCTTCCTATCGGCTGTGTCTTGTATCAGAATGGAAGTCTGAGTGTTCCAGCCTTTATTACCTGTATCGTTTTGTCATTGGGTATTATTACACCGATCCTGAATGCCATGAATTTTACGGACAGCATTTCTCAGATGAAATCGGTGGTGGGCGAATTGTGTGCTGTACTGGACGAAAAAGAACTGGAACGTCCAGATAATCCTGTTTCCATTCATTCTTCCGAAATTAAATTAGAAAATATCAGTTTTTCGTATGAAGTTGGAAAGCCGTTGCTGAAAAATATCAACTTGTCGATTCCTGCAAATACTATCACTGCTTTTGTCGGTCCTAGTGGCGGTGGCAAGTCTACCATTACAAAACTGATTGCGGGATTTTGGGATGTGACGGACGGTGCTGTTAAGTTAGATGGAACAGATATTCGCAAAATTCCATTGTCGCAGCTTATGGATCATATTGCCTATATCTCGCAGGATAATTACCTTTTTGACGAAACAATTTTAGAAAATATCCGTATGGGAAAGCCCACGGCAACGGATGAAGAAGTCTATCAGGCAACCAGAGATTGCGGGTGCTATGAATTTATTCTGAACCTGGAAAATGGCTTCCAAACGGTTGTCGGTGGCGCCGGAGGACATTTGTCAGGAGGTGAACGCCAGCGGATTGCGATTGCTCGCGCCGTACTGAAAAATGCACCCATTGTAATCCTCGATGAAGCTACTGCCTATATTGACGCCGAGAACGAAGCGTTAATTCAAGAGGCGATGGCGAAAGTGATTGCGGGAAAAACGGTTCTGATGATTGCCCATCGCCTTTCAACAATCATTGACGCAGATAAAATTGTTGTCGTAAAAGACGGTAAGGTTGTAGACGAGGGAACACATGAAGAACTGCTGGCTTCCTGTACGCTCTATCAGAAAATGTGGAAAGCGCATATAGACACAAAAGATGTGGCGTAGCATGGGGGTGTGAATAATGATAAGAGTATTATGCAAAATATATCGGTTTTCAGGGAAAATGCAGGGAACAATGAAAAAGACAGTCCTGTTTTCTGTTCTTCATTCCCTTTTCGATATGATGTCGTTTGGTGCGTTAGCCTTGGTATTTTCGGGTTTAACAAACGGTTTTACCGCTTCTATGGTTGGGATGGTATTTGGAATTACCCTGACAAGTATGCTACTTAAAATCTGGTGCAGCTATATTTCTGATTTTGGCAAGGTACAAATCGGATATTTTATGTGTGCAGAGAAGCGGATTCATATAGGAGATCGTATCAAATATATGCCGATGGGCTATTTCAGCAATCATAATTTGGGAAATCTGACCTCTGTCGTCACTACAACAATGGGTGATATTGAGAATAATGCGTCTACGGTGCTGACTAATATATTGGGCGGTTATATCCATGCGGCAATCATTACCATTGTCATGCTCTGTATCGACTGGCACATAGGGGTGACAATTATATGTGGGATTCTGCTTTTTACATGGTGTATTAGCCGGTTACAGAAAAAATCAGAAACCATTTCACCGCAAAGACAGCAGGCACAGGAAACACTTGTGTCTAACGTGCTGGAATATGTCCAGGGTATGTTGATTGTAAAATCCTTTAATCTGGGACAGAGTTCCAATAGCAAGATAAAACAGGCCATCATGGATAGCAAGGATAAGAACCTGAAATTGGAACGCACATTTGTGCCTTATAATATGTTGCAGCAAGTCATTCTCTACGGCACAAGTGTTCTTGTTATAGCAGAAGGACTGTGCTTTTATCTGAATGGCACAATGGAACTTTCTATTTGTTTATTGATGACGGTCGCCTCATTTATGCTATTCGGTCAGCTTCAATCAGCGGGAAATACTTCTGCACTTCTGCGCCTGTTGGATGTGTCTATTGATAAGGTGGAAGAAATTGATAAAACACCTGTCATGGATGAACATGGAAAAGCAACCAAGCCAGAAAATTACAATATTATTTTTGATGATGTTTCCTTTTCCTACGGAGAACACAAAATCTTGGATCATGTCAGTCTGTCCATACCTGAAAAGACGACGACAGCCATTGTCGGTCCGTCTGGTGCCGGAAAAAGTACGCTCTGTAATCTGATTGCCCGGTTTTGGGATGTTGATGGAGGAAAAATTACAATCGGCGGAGTGGATGTGCGGGATTACACACTGGACAGCTTGCTCACAAATATCAGTGAAGTATTTCAGAAAGTCTATCTTTTTGCCGATACGATAGAGAACAATATCAAATTCGGAAAACCGACAGCTTCCCACGAAGAAGTGATAGCGGCTGCAAAAAAGGCTTGCTGCCATGAGTTTATTATGAGCCTGCCAGATGGCTACAACACCATGATTGGCGAGGGAGGCGCTACTCTGTCTGGTGGAGAGAAACAGCGGATTTCCATAGCCAGGGCGATCCTAAAAGACGCTCCTATCATCATTTTGGATGAAGCTACATCAAGCGTTGATCCAGAGAATGAAAATCTCTTGATGAGTGCGGTAGCGGAGCTGACAAAGAATAAAACAGTTATTATGATTGCTCATCGGCTGAAAACAGTCAGAAATGCAGATCAAATTTTTGTGTTGGATGGCGGTCACATTGTCCAGAGCGGTACACACGAAGAATTGATAAAACATCCTGGAATTTATGCGGACTTTATTGGGGTTCGCAAGAAGGCGATTGGCTGGAAATTAAAATAGTCGCGAAAAGGAGGCTACTATGAAAATCCATGCGTCGGGGGAGGACTATTTAGAGACTATATTGATGTTGCAACAGGAAAAGGGCATGGTACGCTCTGTTGATCTTGCCCGACACATGGGCTTTAGCAAACCGAGTATCAGCCATGCAGTAGGTGTCCTGCGGGACGGAGGATTTTTGACAGTGGATGAAGATGGTTTTCTCTATCTGACAGATATAGGCCGGGAGGTCGCAGAGAAAATCTATGAACGACACCAATTTTTTACAAATCAGCTTGTCGCTGCCGGTGTCGATCAGAAAACGGCGGAACTGGATGCTTGCCGGATAGAACATGCGATTAGTGATACATCCTTTCAAAAGCTGAAAGAAATGATACAGAAAACCGATTAGCGCATATCGGTTTCCATTACATAATGAGTTATCTGCCCCGGACGGGGAAAGAAAAAAACCGTTTGACCAGGGCAGATAATTTCGTGCGCCTATTTTGAAATTTTACCCTATCGGCGGTTTTGAGAAATCAAGGCCGCCGTTTCTTTTGCCCTCAAAAGGGATGACGCGCTGACGCTGGCACTTACGGCGGCTTTTAGGAGGGAGCCGCACATGATCCAGCCAGACAGCCGACAAATTTTGACGATGTTCTCGCAACAGTCAAAAAAAGCCAGACCGCCAAATGGGGGCAGTTTAACTATGGTTGCGAAAATTGTCAGAACTTAACTGAATATTGTGCTTTTTGCGCTCGTACAGCTTCACGCTGTCCGGGCGTTTTTCTGTTCCCACGGTGCCGCTCCCCGCCCCCTTCGTTTCAATCCGGTCCTGACAACCTGAACGAAACGAAAGGAGCTTAAATAATGAGCGGCAAAAAAATTTTTTTGTATTTTTCCCGGACGGACAAGCCAAAAGAGGCCTCCGGCAGACGAGTAGTGGGCGAAAGGGGAAGTAATGACCTGCCTCCCGGCAAGAAGGGAGGTGAGACAATGACACCTGACCGCCACTATGAACACAAGCAGCACGCCTTTGACTGCTTTTGCAAGAAAGTGTTGAAGTGCGAGGCCTACAACGGTTATCGGGAGATCAGCCGCAGACAGGCCCGCGAAGTCACTTTCAGCGAGCTGCCGGAGGAATCGATGGAGCAGCTTGCGGTCTATGACCGCTATCCCTGGGAATACACTTCCTTCCCTGTTGGGGGTGATGTGATTCTGATCGAGGATGACCGGCTGGCCGAGGCGCTGAACATGATGCCCCAGGAAGGCCGGGATATCCTTTTGATGTACTGGTTCCTGGATATGGCTGACCGTGAGATCGCCGAGCGTATGCACATGGCCCGCCGGACAGTCAATACCCGCAGGCAGAAAGCCTATCGGCTGCTGAAAGAGCTGATGGGAGGTGATGTGGATGCCTAAATCTGCAAGCACGCGGGCGGCCCTGCTCCCTTATCCAGTAATCGCCGCCGCTGTCCGGGGAGAGCCGGACGCGGTAAACACGGTGATCCGCCACTATTCCGGTTACATAGCCGCGCTTTCTACGAGGACAAGCTATGACGCTTTTGGATGCCCTCATTCCCAGGTGGATGAAGAACTGCGCCGCAGGCTGGAAACAAAGCTGATTATCGCAACCCTGGGTTTTGATCTGAACTAACCCCAGGAAACCGTCATGCGTCCCCCTTTCCGCATGGCGGGCTACCTTGACAAAGAAAGCCCGGCGGGAGGCCGCCGGTGCAGCATAAGGCAGACGGATACATTCTGTTCTGTATCGAGCCATACGGCCGGTGCGCCATGACCTCCCAGGAGCGAGCGATCCACACCAGGCCGCAAAGCAGGCGTGGCAGCCTGCGGGCGATGACATACAGGCAGGTCAAAGATACTCGCGCGTTGAACGCCCACAAAGCATTGCGCGCCGCACCCATCAGCATGGGCCGGGGTGAGACTCCCGTGGAGCTGTGCCAGCAGCCATCCGTATTTGCCTCTCTTTTATCAACACCGTCCCCTTGAAGGGGGACGTTACATTATAATCAGGAGGTGTTGTATTTTATGAACACGAACGACATTCCCATCTGGGAAAAATACACGCTTACCATCGAAGAAGCGTCTAAATATTTCCGTATTGGAGAAAAGAAGCTCCGAAAGTTAGCCGAAGATAACCCTGACGCGGGCTGGCTCATCATGAATGGCAACCGGCTCCAGATTAAGCGCAGGCAGTTTGAAAAAGTGATCGATTCCCTGGAGGTCATTTGAAAATGGCGGCTGACAATGGGCCGAAAGCGCGGTATAATTTATGTATGGCGTATCAAGGCTCATTCCAGGAATGGAAAGGAGCTTACCATCATGTCAGAGAAAAGACGCGATAGCAAAGGTCGAATTTTAAGGACTGGAGAGAGCCAGAGAAAAGACGGAAGATACGCATACAAATATACGGACGCATACGGGAAACCTCAATTCGTGTACGCATGGAAACTGGTCGCCACCGACAAGACCCCTGCCGGAAAACGGGATGATATTTCGCTCCGGGAGAAGATCAAGGAGATTCAGCGGGACCTTGACGACGGTATTGATACCATCGGAAAGAAAATGTCTGTCTGCCAGCTTTACGCAAAGCAGAACAGCCATCGGAAAAATGTCAAGCGGAGCACCGAGAAGGGCCGTGAATATCTGATGGCGGTACTGAAAGCTGATCCGCTGGGGGCTAAGAGCATTGATACCGTGAAGCTGTCGGACGCGAAAGAATGGGCGATCAGGATGAATGAGAAGGGCTATGCCTACAAGACCATCAACAACTGGAAACGGTCCTTGAAGGCTTCCTTCTACACGGCGATTGAGGACGACTGTATCCGAAAGAACCCGTTTAACTTTGCCCTGGATACCGTCTTGGAGGATGACACGGAGAAAAAGACCGCGTTGACCCAGGAGCAGGAGGACAGCCTTCTTGCTTTCGCCGCAGGCGATCCGGTCTACCGGAAGTATTGTGACGAGATTATCATTCTTCTGGGGACCGGCCTCCGTATCTCCGAGCTCTGCGGCCTGACGACTGACCTTGATTTTGAGGGCAGGCAGATCAACGTGGACCACCAGCTTCTAAAGGACAGCGAGACCGGCTACTATGTGGACGCGCCGAAAACCAAAAACGGTATCCGGCAAATCCCCATGAGCGATAAGGTCTATGAGGCATTGAGGCGGGCTGTGAAGAACAGAGGAAAGGCGGCGACCGTCAACATTGACGGATACAAAAACTTTCTGTTCCTCAATCAAAGCGGTTATCCCAAAGTGGCGTCCAGCTATGAAAGCATGTTCAAGGGGCTTGTCAAGAAGTACAACAAGCAGCACAAAGAGGATGAAGCCCTCCCGAACATCACGCCCCATACCCTGCGGCATACCTTTTGCACTCGCTTAGCCAATGCGGGAATGAACCCGAAAGCCTTACAGTACATCATGGGCCATTCCAACATTACCATGACGCTGAACTATTACGCACACGCGACATACGCTTCTGCAAAGGCTGAAATGGATAGGCTCGCGGCATAGTAGTAAGGGCAGTTTTTACTACACTTTTACTACTTTTGATTGCCGAGTGAGGCTTGGAAATGCCGGGTTATGCGGAGTATCTTCCGAAAAGAAAAATGCTGGAAAAGCCCGTAATTCCGGGCTAAACCGACATTTGCCAACTAATGCAAAGATAATCAGAAAATCTACCTAACTTTTAACTCTAAAACTGCGGGAAATGCGTGAGCTTCGGCCCTCTTTGACAAAGCGGCAGGAAATCAAATAATAAAAAGCAGGCTCAGCGAGGCGTCGGGAAAGAAGCTAAGAAGAAGCCATTGGAAATCCAGGCTCGTTTTCAGAACACGGGGCCTTCTTCAGGAAAGCAGCCGCCTTTTTTTGTAAGCAAAGCTCTTTCTGGCTCCATAAGAAAAACAGCGCCGTTGGACGCTGTTTCTTTGATCGGTACAGGAAAGTGATTACCAGTACATTTCCCAGTCTTTGCTTAAGCGGGTGAGCGCTTCAAAGTAGAAGTAATCCCCCCAGCTGCAGCATTCGTCAACGCCGTGCTGACGGCAGCCGTTGGTCGGGGTGCTGCGGCAGTAAGTGCTGTTGAGCAGCTGGCCGTTGGAGATTTTCGGATCCTTGACGGCGCAGTGATCATACAAAGCCTTGATCATCCGCCTGGCGTCGCTGATCAGCTGGTCAGCTTCCGCCTTCTCTACGTATTTCGCCATTTCCAGCATGCCGCAGGCTGCGATCGCGCTGGCTGAAGAATCACGCGGTTCATCGCTGCCGTCGGTGAAATCAAAATCCCAGTATGGAATCAGATCACCTGGCAGATGATCAATGAAGTATTTCGTGACATGGCGGAACAGCTCGAGATATTCCGGGTTATGCGTGTATTTGTAGCTGATCGCCAGACCATAAACGCCCCAGCTCTGACCGCGGGCCCAGGCCGATTCGTTGCGGTTGCCCTGATGGGATACGCCGTGGCTCGGCTTGCCTGTTTCCGGATCGAAGAAATAGGTATGATAGGTCGAATAATCCGGACGGATGACGACGCTTAACGCCGTATGAATGTGCTTCAGCGCGATTTCACGATATTTCGGATCGCCGCTGACTTCCGTCGCCCAATACAATAACGGCAGGTTCAGCAGACAGTCGATGATTAAGCGGTAGTTGTCCTTCGCCCCCAACGGACCCCAGGCCTGAATAAAGCCGCCTTTTTCCTGAAACCGGGTGATCAGCTTGTCCGCTGCTTTCAACGCCGCTTCTTTGGCTTTTTCATCGTTGAGCAGCTTATAGGCCGCAACGCAGGAAGGGGAGTACAGGAAACCGAGGTCATGATGTTCCAGCACGATGTTGCGGTTGACGCGGTCTAAGAAGCTTTCGACATGCGTCAGACCGGTCTGTTTGAAGCACTCTTCCTTCGTCGCTTCATAAGCCAGCCAGACCTCGCCGGTCCAGAAACCGTTGGTCCATTCGGTATTGTCCATCTGCGGATAAAAATTGTTGACGCTGTTGGGATACTTCATGCTGGTGGTGAAATCGTTCAAGCCGCTGCGCACCTGTTCGACGGCGTAATGGATCGCGTCGTTGAGCTCGGTATCGGTCAGTTCAGGATAGTTTGCAAAGTTCATGAGAAATCTCCTCTCTATGTTCCTATTGTAGCAAGTTTATGCAAGAAGTTCAACAATCTTGTATACAAGTTGAAATGAAAATTTAATCTGCCTGTCTGGTAAAGAAAAAACCGGATTGTTATTCCGGTATTTCCAGTGTCAGACAGCCTTCCTGAGCCCAGGGCAGCGAAGCCCGAATCCGTCCGTTTTGAATATCGAAAGCGCCGCCCAGCGCCGGCTCCTTTACCCCCGGTGAGTCCAGATTGTTGATCAGCACAACCCGCTTTGCGAAGCTTGCGGCCTGAGCGGCATACGCCTCAGCTTGTTCCTGCTTCCATTCATCAAGAGGAAAGCAGACGAAGACCGGCCAGAATACAAGGTCCGGCTGTTGCGAAACCATCGCGGAAACAACCTCGTCCGTCCAGCCGTCGCCGCACAGCAGTACGCCGATTCGTTTTCCCCGATAGCTGAAGATCCCGCTCTGCTTTCCTTCCATGTAAAATTGAGGATTTGCGCCAGGCATTTTCCAGCCCGGCGACATTCGCGCGTAATCCAACAGGATTTCTCCCGAATTGGAAATGATCAGATCATTGCTCGTCCATTTTCCTGCATGAAATCGGAAATACCCGACGCCGATTCCGGAATGAAACGTTTTCGCCATTTCCTGCAGACGGCGCAGCGGCGGATCGCCGTGATCCAAAGCAAATTGCCGGTCATGATCCGGATTGAAATTCAGGCTGTTAAAGCCCTGAATAAACGCCTCGCCGAAAAGGACGAAATCCTGATCAGGATGCGTCCGCAGTACAGCTTCAATTTTGTCCATGTTCTGACTGATGTTTCCCTGGATCGAGAAAGCGGCGGCCAGTGTGATTTTCATGGTGAACTCACCTCGATTATTTCCCGGGTAATTTTAACAGAGCGGGATTTCGTTAATTTGTAATCAGGATTATTTTTTCTCGTAAATCCGCAGGATGAATTCCACTTCCGTCGACAGCTGCGTCAAAACGGCCAGCTTCTGTTTGTCCTGAATCGAAGTCTTGTAATAATACGGGGTCATCGTAAAGAGATCCTGAATCTGCGCCTGACTTTCCAACTGAATTTCATAATGCAACGTCTGTTCTTCGATCAGATCAAACTCCGGGGTTGTCATCGTTTCCTGCGGATTGAGATACGGAGTATCATATAAGACTTCTTTTAAGCCCCATAAGTGCCGTGATCCGGGACTAACGACGATCAGTTTGCCCTGAGCTTTCAGCACGCGTGCATTCTCCGCCATTGCCAGCGGTGCAAAGCAGGACCAGATGACATCAATCGACTGATCCGGCAGCGGCAGCTCAAAGACTGACGCCGCCGCAAAATGAACGGAAGGACAACTCCGGCCTGCCTGTTTCAGGGCTTCCTTGGATAAGTCGATCCCGAAGCATTCGCAATCTTTCAATGTTTCGCACAGCGCGGTATAGTAACCCTCGCCGCAGCCGGAATCCAGCACCGCCGACGGATTGAGCGCCTGAACGAATTCGGTTAACTTCGCTTTCAGCGGCTGGTAAGCACCGCTTTGCAGGAAGCGTGTCCGGGCTTTGACCATTTCCGCGTTATCGCCGTGGATCTTCTTCGATGAGCGGATTAAATTGACGTAATGAAAACGCGACAGATCATAGCTGTGGCGTTTTTCGCATTGATAAACCGACTGCTTCAGCGTCAGCGGCTGACGGCAGACCGGACATAAGAAGGATATCATAAGCAAAGACCTCTCTTTTATGGGGATAGTGTAGCATATTTACATAAAAAACGGTAAAATAATTCCAACGAACAAGCCTTGTTCATACGAAGCGCAAAGGAGAAACAGGTTATGGTGAAAACGTTGATTCTGGATATTGACAACACCTTGATTGAAGCGATGAAGGAACTTCCGCCCCGCAGTGAAGCCGCGCTGCGGCGGTGGCTGGCGGCCGGACATCGGCTGGTGTTTGCCAGCGGCAAGAACGCCTGTGCGTTTGACGATTTGATCGCCTTGCTGAGAATGCGGCAAGGCTGGCATATTGCTTCCAACGGCGGTGTTCTGGCAGAACCCTCGACCGGTCGGTTTGAGCGGCTGGCGTGCGTCGGGGCGCGGAGCCGGCGGTGCATGGACGTGATGGATCAGCTGGGGATTCCGTATTTTGCGTACACGCTGGATGAGATTGTGATCAACCGGCCGATGCCGCAGTCGCAGATCGATCATCTGGAATTTTTAAAGGATCCGCATGTAGTGCTGCGCGATTCGATTGATCCTCAGGCGGTTGTTAAACTGTTGATGTTCATTGATATTCATGATGAGGAAACTCCGCGGCGTTTGCGGCAGGCGCTGCATCCGGAAGCGCTGGGGCTGCAGCTGATGCGCACCAGCAGCGAGCTGCTGGAAATCCATGATCAGCATCAGACCAAGGCGGTTGGGGTGCGGGCTCTGGCAAACAAGCTGCATCTGGAGTTAAGCGAATTGTACGCGGTTGGCGACAGTGAGAACGATATGAGCATGCTGGAAATTGTCGGTCATCCTTATATCGTCGCCAACGCTTCCCAAACTCTGAAAGACCGTGGCTGGCCGCAGCTGGCAAGCTGCCGTGAGGAAGGGGTAGCAGATTTGATCGACAGGCTGCTGGCAGATTGAGAGCACTTCCGGCTGCGCAGGTTGACAAGCTGGGAAAAGAAGCGAATAATGAAAGAAAGAAATAACGCTGAATGAAAAATGGAGGCGGTTTTATGTTTATTTTTAGTTCAGGCAGTCAGGAAAGTTTTTATGAAATGCAGAATAAAATCAACCGTAAATTACGTTCCCTGCGCCGGATGGGATTGGGGCTGGCGGCGGCGCTGGTCGTGCTGGGCATCGCGCTGTTGTTCTGTCCGCAGTCGGTCGTCCTGTGGATTGAGCGGGGGATTGCGGTGATCCTCGGATTGGTGGGGATCGTGGAAATTCTTGATTACCTGTCAACCAGCGCGCTGTTTCGGCAAAGTTTGACGATTGTCCGCGGGCTGTTCGATCTGTTGATCGCAGTTCTGCTTTTGCGGGCCGATGCGGAAATGGTCATCACGGTGTTCGCCGTCCTCCTGGGCGTCAGCGCGATTGTGATTGGAATTCATAAGCTTGATTACGCGATGAAGCTGAACTATTTTCGGGTCGAGGGTTCCGGCATGGCGATGGCGGGCGGCGTGCTTTCGGTGATCGCGGGAATTTGCTTTCTGATCAGTCCGTTAAGCTCGGCGATCGTGCTGACGACGCTGATTGCGGCATATTGTATACTGGGAGGCATCGCGTTGTTTGTCGAAATGCTTTCCTTTAAAAACCGGTAAGGGAGGAATCAGAAATGGATTTCAAGAAACAGGCGGAAAAGCTTGTCCAGAACGTTGCGCAGGCCGCGGAAAAGGGCACGGAGCGGGCGAAGGACAAGCTGGATCAGACGAAACGGCAGATCGAACTGAAACGACAGCTGAAAGCCACGGAAGAGATGTTGAATACGGCGTACATGGAAATTGGCCGGGCTTATGCGTCGGCTCGGGAAGAAGAGCGGGAGATGCAGGATGTGGAAAACTGGCTGGAACAGGTGCGCACCTCGCAGATGACGATCGCCGATCTTCAGCGCCAGCTGGCCGTGCTCAAAAACATTGATTAATTAACGATGATCTGACAAAGTTGACCCGGGATTTTACCGGGTTTTATTTAGGATTGAAAGAAAGGACAGCGGATAAAAGCAGTTTATGATGTATCACAAGATTTGCATTTGCTTCCTTCCCTTGCGGGGGCGCAGATTGCGGGGCAGGATGATGGTGTTGTGATCAAGAAACCTGGCAGATTTGTGTCCATTACAAGGATCATCATTAAAGGGAGATTCGTCAAAGCGTAATTTACAAGGCTTGACTGCGTAATTTTCACAAAATGAGAAGCTGAAAACAGCTTCAAGTAATGGGAAATGTCGTTTTCTCGGAATGTACGGTAAAAGACCGGATCTGGGGCCCTTGAACTTTTGACGCAGGATCCTGCCGGAAGGGATGGGGCAAAGTGATAAGGCGGGAACTTGCCCGGCTGTGTCCTGATAAGGGTGCGCGAACAACCGGAATCCAGTTTAAGGATGCAGTCATGCGTGCCTGAAGCTGATAAGAAGGGGGCAGCACTATGAGCTTGAGCCGATCATCCCGAACATGAATAAAAGTGAAAAGTTTGGCGTCCGCTGAAATTCAGTAAGGTCTTCAAACTTTTATTTTGAAGCCTAAGAAAAATGCTGAAATCCGTGCTTGGAATTGACAACCTCACCGCCATTCGTTACACTGAATCCGTTATCGTATCAAATTAAATAAGGAAGGGTTAGACTATGAGTATTTTAACACTGGAGCACTGCAGCCACAGCTTTGGCGGCCGCAGTATTTTTGAGGACGTCTCGTTCCGCCTGTTAAAAGGCGAACACGTCGGGCTGCTGGGAGCCAATGGCGAGGGCAAGAGCACGTTTATGAAAATCATTACGCGCAAGCTGGAACCGGAGGAAGGAAAAATCACCTGGAGTAAGAACGTGAAGGTCGGCTATCTGGATCAGCACGCCGTGTTGGAACCGGGAATGACGATCCATGACGCTCTGGCGCAGGCCTTTGCCGGGCTATTCGATATCGAAAAACAGATCACGGCCGGTTATGAAAAGATGGCAGACTGCACGGAAGACGAGATGAACGAGCTGCTGGAACAGATCGGCGAATGGCAGGATACGCTGGAACACCATGATTTCTACCAGATCGACGTCAAGATTGAGGAAGTCGCCCAGGCGCTGGGGCTGAGCGAGATCGGGCTGGATCGGGACGTCAGCGAATTGTCCGGCGGCCAGCGCACGAAAATTCTGTTAGCGAAGCTGCTTTTGGAAAAACCGGACATTCTGCTTCTGGACGAACCGACCAACTATCTCGACGAGCAGCATATCCGCTGGCTGAAAACCTATCTGCAGAACTATGAAAACGCGTTTATCCTGATTTCTCACGATATGCCGTTTACCAACGAGGTCGTCAATCTCATCTACCATGTGGAAAACTGCCGGCTGACCCGCTATGTCGGCAACGTCGACGAATTCCACCGCCTGTACGAACAGAACAAGCTGGCGCTGGAAGCGGCGTATCAGCGTCAGCAGCAGGAAATTGCCCGAATGGAGGATTTCGTCGCCCGCAACAAGGCGCGCGTTGCGACCCGCGGCATGGCGAATTCCCGCGCAAAGAAGCTGGCGAAGATGGAACGGATTGAGCTGAGCGCGGAAAAGCCGAAGCCGACGTTCCGCTTTCAGATGGGGAAAACCCCGGGCAAGGTCATCTTTTCCACAAGCGATCTGGTGATCGGCTATGACGAACCACTGTCCAAACCGATCAACCGGGTGCTGGAAAAGGGTCAGAAAGTGGTGATTACCGGCGCGAATGGACTGGGCAAGACAACGCTGATGAAAAGCCTGATGGGGCTGATCCCACCGGTCAGCGGTTCCGTCCAGCTGGGTGAGCATGTACAGATCGGCTATTTTGAACAGGAAATCACCGAGCCGATCCGCCGCACCTGCATCGAGGAATTGTGGCAGACCTATCCCGCCTATTCCCAATATGAAATCCGCAGCGCGTTAGCCCGGTGCGGCTTGACGACGGATCAGATCGAAAGTCAGGTGATGGTGCTGTCCGGGGGGGAACAGGCGAAGCTGCGGCTGTGCAAGCTGCTGAACACGCCGTATAACGTGCTTTTTCTGGACGAACCGACCAACCATCTCGATCAGGACGCCAAGGACGAGCTGCACAAAGCAATCGCTGAATATCCGGGAACGGTGCTGCTGGTCTGTCATGAAAAAGAATTCTACACCGATCTGGCAGACGTCGTCTGGGATTTAAGCGAAGTCAGTCTGCGCCGCTGATCACGTATGCGCCGCCCGCTTTGATGCTAAACTAACGATGACGAACCGACGTCGTCGAAAGGAGAAGGAAAAACATGAACCTGAAAAAAATCGGACTGGCGCTGGCGGCATCCGCGCTGATCCTGTCCGGCAGCGGCTGCGCGCTGTTTTCCGCAAAAAAAGCGAGTCCCGCGCCGCAAGCGCAGACGGGAACCACGGAAGTTCAAAAAGCTTTCGATGAATTCCTGATGGAGGAAACCCGCCGCCAGCTGACGCAGGACGCCCTGACGCTGCATTTTTCAGCGACGGATCCCGCGGCTCTGGGCATCCGTGAGAAACCGATGACGCTGGGCAGTCTGAGCGAAGCCGATGAACTGCGCCATCAACAGGAAACCGAAGCCGCGCTGCAGAATTTACTGAAGTTCAAGCCGGAGGATCTCACGGCCGTCCAGCAGCTCAATTATCAGCTGCTGCAGCGCGATCTGGAACAAACGTCAGCGATGAACGAATACATGCCCCTGCAATTTCTGTTCGAGCCGAACCAAGGCTTGATCGGCGCGTTAAATCAGAACTTCCTCGAGTTCCGCATGGAAACGGAAGAGGACGTCCAGCTGTATCTGACGCTGCTGGCGGATGTAGAACGCTATCTTAACGAAGCTGTGACCTATACTCAAAACCAGGCTCGGCGCGGCTACTTCCTGCAGGATGAAACCCTCGACAGCACGCTGGCCGAAATCGACCGGTTTGTGGAAAAGGTAGACGACAATGCCCTGATCGTTAATTTTCAGGAAAAGCTGGCCGCGATTGACAGCCTGAGCGACGAGCAGCGTCAGCGCTATGCCAACGAGAATGAAACGCTGATGAAGGAAACCTATCTGCCAAGCTACCGTCATGTCCGGGAAGAACTGGAAGCCCTGCGCGGCAGCGCCAAGGGGCAGGGCGGTCTGGCGGCAGCGTATGGCGAGCAGGGCCGCGCTTATTACCAGCTGTTGATGCAAGCCAAAACCGGCACCGATCAGACGATCATGGAGCTGGCCAGTGAGCTGGAGAATTTCCTGATTCAGAAGCTGCAGCGCATGCAGACGCTTCTCCAGCAGGATCCAAGCCTGCTGGAGAAGCTGGAAGCTGTGGAATTCCCGACCGTCGACGCGGCGGAGCTGTTAGCGGAATTTGAAAAGAAAATGACGGAAGTGGTGCCGGAAATCCCCTCGATCCGCTATACCGTCAGCTTCCTTGATGCGAGTATCGCCAGCGAGAATACGATCGCCTACTATCTGATTCCACCGCTGGATCAGGAAACGGAAAATATTATGAAGGTCAACCCTGCCTATGCCGACAATTCCGAAACACTGTGGACTACGCTGGCGCATGAAGGCTTTCCGGGACATTGTTACCAACATAACTATTTTCAGAATACCGATCCTCACCCGATCCGCCGTGTCCTTTCGGAAACTGCCTACGCGGAAGGCTGGGCGGAAATCATCGCGCTGGAAGCTTACCGCTGGCTGGGCATCGACGATGAAAATCTGATTGAAACCCTGCAGATCAACGCAATGTTCGGCTACTATCTGCAATCCCTGTGCGATATGGGGGTGAACGGCTTAGGCTGGAGCGAAGCAGATCTGACAAGCTACCTGAGCAATTTCGGCTATGAAGACGCAGCGGCACAGATTTATCCTCAGCTGGTTGCCAACCCGGGCGTGCTGCTGCCATACGGCGTGGGCGAAATGAAGATGGAACAGCTGCGCGATCAAGCCCGCGAAGCCCTGTCGGATCGGTTTGATCAGAAGGACTTTTACAGCGTGATCCTGGATAACGGTCCGCGTCCGTTTGACTTGATTGAACAAGACGTCCAGACGTATATCCAATCCCAGAAATGAGGAATGCTGAATGAGAATCCGTCAAGCCAGTCCGCAGGATGCACAGGGTCTGGCAGAAGTTCACGCACTGAGCTGGCAGGCCGCGTATGCCGGCTGATCGATCCCGAATTTCTGAAAACCCGCACCCTTCAGCGCAGCTTGGAAACGTTTAAGCGAAATGGCTGCGCGGAGATCTGGCTGGCAGAACAGGCGGACAAGATCGTCGGTTTCTGCCGGATCGGCAGGGAAGAAAACAACGGTGAACTGCTGGGCGAGATCGTGGCGCTGTATCTGCTGCCCCAGTTTCAACGTCAGGGGATCGGCAAGCAGCTGATGCAGGCAGGAATTGATCAGCTGCGCCAGCGCGGCTATTCCATAATTGTCCTGTGGGTTCTCAAGTCGAATGTCCAGGCCCGCCAGTTTTATGAACACTGCGGATTTACGGCCGAGCCTGTGGAAAAGACGTTAGACATGGGTACGCCGCAGATTGTTGTGCGGTACCGGCTGACCTGCGAATCTTAATGCAAGGATTTTGAAAATAGAGTAGAATAAGAAGGAAAGAAAAGGAGCGAACAAATTATGGGTTTAATTCAAGGTAAAATTACGATGGCCAACGGAGCGGAAATTCCGTTTGAGCTGTATCCGGACGAAGCGCCGATCACCGTCGCCAACTTCGTCAAGCTGATTAAGGAAGGCTATTACAACGGCAAGACTTTTCACCGCGTCATTCCGCATTTCGTTTCCCAGGGCGGCTGCCCGTATGGCACCGGCGCAGGCGATCTGGGCTACACGATTCCCTGCGAAACGAAAAACAATCCGCACAAGCATATCGCGGGCGCGATGTCGATGGCTCACCGCGGCAAGGACACCGGCTGCTGCCAGTTCTTCATCTGTCATGATCCGCAGCCGCATCTGGACGGCGTGCACACGGTCTTTGGTCAGGTGACGGACAACCTCGGCGCTGTCCGCGCCATGCGCAACGGCGACGTCATGGCCAAGGTGGAAATCACTGAAGAATAATCAATCTTTAATTTAACTCTGCTTCTCCCAAAGCAAGGATTTCAGGAGAAGCAGAGTTTTTCTTTGGCCGGGTCTGATTTCCTTCTTGCCGGCACTTATATTCCTAAGTTTTCAGGCATCATAAAAAATATATATCAAAAAATGAATAAATTCATGAAAAACTTGAAATAAACAATGTATTTATTATCTGTAAAAATTGATTATGATAGAGGATGTAATTCCTATTTAATTGAAATTAGTAGAAATAAGAAAAAATGATAAATTTATTTTTTACCTCCTTCTTTCGCAATAAATGTTATTTGAAATTTCTACTTATCTTTAGTTTACGTGATAATTCTTCGTTCTCTTTTTCAGCTATTCTTTCAAAATTATTTACCTGCAAAAATATTATTGCCATATATGGGAATAATCTGGAAACCACGTTGCTATCATAGAACCGCAAAAAACAAAAGAAAGGAAGCTGAACTATGGAATACGTCACATTGATATCGAATAGAATTCGGGAATTATGCAAACAAAGAGGAAATATTTCATTCTACAAATTATCCGAAATGTCCGGCGTGAGCACGTCCACTCTGGAGAACATCATCAAAGGACATACCAAGAATCCGGGAATCACGACGATTCATCAATTAGCGTTAGGTTTTAATATGACCATCGCTGAATTCTGTGATTTTGACGAAATGAACATGTATGAATTCGTCGAGGAGGAAAACGAAGTCGCCGGCTGACGCCGGGCTTTTAACAGGAATCCAACGAAAAGGCAGTCTTTTTCAGACTGCCCTCGACTTGGATTTTTTCAGCATGCGATTTTCTTTCCTGATCTTTTTCTTCAGCTGTTTTTTCTCTTTCTCACTTAACGGATAATCCAGAGAGTAGAGATGAGCGTCCTGATATTTGATTTTCTTGTCATATTTGACCACCGCTACCCACTTCAGCTTGTGCTCCAGCTTGGATTTCTTCGGCCGCAGATACAACAGTGCCGTATCGAGAATTTCATATTTCTCATTCATAAAGTCGATCCGGGCGATCGGCGTCTGCCACTGTCCGGAATAAACGACCAGTCCTTTGACGACAAGGAAGGAATTCTGAATGGTTGTGCTGTCGAAGGTGAACTCAGCCTGTTCGATCTCTTTCAGATCGCTGGTTAACTTATCCGCGTTGCGCTTGCCGATCAGTTCGTTGCGCTCCATCAACAGTTCTACGATCCACGATAAGAACAGGATGACAACCACTATCGGAATGATGAACCAGGCATACTGACTCTGTAAGAACAAGACGATCTTCCCCAGGAAAGGAACGTGCATGACGTAGATGCCGACGATATCCTGCCGGTATGTGTGATATTCATCCAGCCCTTCATAAGCATAGGCTTGTGTATAATACCGTACCCGGCCATCCGATTCTACTTCGGTCTTGGCTAAAGTATGCGTCAATACTGTATCTTCCCCCAGCCGGTTCGCATGGAAGGTAATAATTGTACCGGGAACCAGCTCATCATCGGATTGTATGTTCTTCGACAACACCAGCGAATAGGTTGGAATCTTCGGTTCCATACTTCCGCTCAATACCGTATAGAATTGAAAACCGGTTAGTTTGATCATGGTATCGGGAAAGAACAACATTCCCAAGATATAGCAGAACAAAACAAAAGATATAAATCGGAATATCCAATTTACAATCTTCGGTTTAACTCTCCACTTTTTCTTTGTCCCCATGTTACTATCCCCGCAGTTATCTCTATTTTATCAGTATTCAGGTTAGAATCAAAGATACTTTTAAAAAAGCCATCCGAAGATGGCTTAAATATATACTAATTAGTCGCTGGAACGAGCGTCGCTGTTATTGTAGCAGTTACATCATCTAAACTAGTAGGAGCATCATCTGGCATAGTAAATGCAGCTTTTATAGTATAATCTCCTGCATCAATCGGTTTGGTAAGATCAATCTTTTCCGCCCCCTTGTATACCTCAATAGTAGGGTTATTATTAGTAATATCACCAGATAAACTTGCGGAAGGAGTCAATTTAACCTCATGATTTGATGGCTCAACAGAAATTGGCATCTCAACTGTATATACAGGAGCTGACTCTAAAGCACGACTATCTTCGTTGTTTGAAACACTAAATTCATCAGCCCCTGATAATGTGGACGTGACTGTAACGGGCTTAGCAATTGTAATTAGATGTGCATTAGTAACACTCAATTTATCCCACGCCGCATAAGACCCCGTGGTCGCCGCGACGATCGCCGCACCGGTCATGAAACCAAGAATCGCTTTTTTCTTCATTATAATATTCCTCCTCTTAATTAGAATATGTTTACATCTTTATTATAATGGGGAAAAAGGGGAGAGAGTAATACCAATAAAGTATAGCCTGGTTATGCTTTTTGTGAAAATATACCTTAGTAAAATAACGTTATACCGCAAGTGATGAACAAAACAAATCCAGAAAGAGCTTGGCTTCGTTAGATAAGGTATGCCGCTGGCGTTCGATCCAGACCAAATGACGAGAGACATTGTCAGTTTCCACAGGGATGGAAGCGATGCCGCCTTTCTTGAGATCGGCGGCCTGCCAACAGTTGCCGAACATGAACGAATCACTGTGCTTCAACAGATTGATCATCGTGTGGTAATTGTTAACAGTCACGGTCTTCTTGAAATTGGTCAGTTCCTGATCGCCAACTTTGAAGGTGTAATTGAGCTGGGTGTAGAAATCCTGCGGCATCCGCAGATAGGTCATGTCCAACAGCTCGGACGTGGTAATCGTACTTCGGCTGGCTAATGGGTGCGACTGGGCGAGATGAACATAAACCGCATCCTTCTTGATCGAATGCATCTGCAAGCCCTGAACTTTGATCACCTTGGTCATGACGCGATGCTGCACGGAGTTCAACGTCAGAATCGCGATCTCGGATCCCTGATCGCTGACGTTCTTGATCGCCTGTTCGATGCCCGTTTCCTGAATATTGATGACCGCATGATCGCTGGGGACTGACTTGAAGTATTCCTGCACGATCGCATCCTGAAGCAGAAGCATTGCCGTTGATACCTGCAGGCGGGTTTCCACAACCGCGTGGTACGTTTTCTTTAACCGTTCGATTTCCTCAAACTGGGAAAGAATGCTGTGGGCATAATAATACAAGCTCTGGCCGACCGGAGTCATTTCAATCCCATGATTATTGCGGATTAACAGCTGGACGCCCAGCTCGTCTTCCAACGCCTGAACGGTTCGGGATAAAACCGGCTGGCTGATGTACAGAATTTCAGCCGCTTTGTTGATGCTTTTCTGATCGGCGATGGCGACGTAGTAGGATAACGCTTTGACGTCCATTCAAATCACCTGCTTTACTTATCTTTATCATACCATAAAACAAGCCGGTTCCCGATTAATTTGATCGGGAAATGAACAAGATAAAAGAGAAAGATGAAAACTCAAAAATAGGCTGGCAGAATTACCCCAGTTCATATAAAATAAGAGAAGATCCGTGGGAAACCCAGGAGGAACCATTTCATGAAACGCCATTCACAAATTTATGATTACACGATGATTCTGTTCGGCTCGGCGCTGTTTGCGGCTTCGATTAATCTTTTCGTCGTTCCGGTCAATCTCTATAACGGCGGAATTGTCGGACTGTCGCAGATTATCCGGTCCGTGCTGGTCAGTCGGATGGGAATGCGTTTCAGTTTCGATATCGCGGGCGTGATCAACTTTTTAATCAATGTGCCGCTGTTTTTTATGGCCTTTCGCTCGCTGAGCCGGAAATTCTTTCTTGGGACGCTACTTTCACTGATCACCCAGACTGTCTGCTTCTCGCTGATTCCCATTCCAGTCGTGCCGATTCTGGACGATGTGTTGGCTTCGCTCATCATCGGGGCGATCGTCGGGGCATTGGGCATCGGGATGACGCTGGTCAGCGGGGCCAGCGGCGGCGGAACAGATATCGTCGGCGTGTATGCCGCGCTGCATTGGAAAGCGTTCAGCGTCGGGAAGATCCAGCTGCTGTTCAACGCGCTGGTGTACAGTCTGTGCGCGTTCCTGTTTGATCTGCCGATCGCGATTTACAGCATTATCTATGCGGCGGTATATTCATTTGTGCTCGATAAGGTTCACCTGCAGAACATCGAGATGAGCCTGATGATCTTTACCAAGAACCCGGAAATCAAAAACCGGATCCTCAAGGATTTTGTGCGCGGGGTGACGTATTGGAAGGGCTTAGGCGCCTATACCCAGACGGAAACCGAGGTTCTGGTCACCATTGTGTCGAAGGATGAGGTCAATGAACTGCGCCGGATGATTACGCAGCTGGATCCCAAAGCTTTCATCATCGTCAACGAGGGCTTGCAGATCACAGGCAACTTTATCAAACGGTTAGTAGAATAAACAACCCGCAAAATGCAATAAAAAAGTTAAGAATTCGACAAAACTTGTCAGAATTCCGCTATATTCAAAGTGGGCCTTTCATGATAAAATAGAAGCGAGGTGTTAGATATGAAAATTGAGTTTAAACAGTTAAATGAACTCGCGCAGAAAAAAGCAGAGAAACTGTTAAAGGAAATCAGCTTAACGGTGAAAGACGTTGATTTTGATGTAACAGGCGCTGATATTACGATGATTGTTAAAACGACGCAGGAAGTCATTCATCTATAAATCACCGGGATCCCTGGTGATTTTTTCTTATGAAGAAGCAACGAAAATGGAATCGGCTGCAGGGAATCGCCGCAATCGCGGGCGTACTTTTGCTTGTGCTGGCGGCTTTGGATTTTCTTCCGGCGGTCAACGCGCTATTGAAAAGCGGCGACGAACAGGCGATCCGGCTGTACTTTCGCGCGCTGGGGCTGAAGGGCGTGTTGTTTCTGATTCTGCTTCAGGCGGTGCAGGTGATCACGTCGCTGATTCCCGCGCTGTCGCTGCAGGCGGCGGCCGGCGCCAGTTATGGGCCTTTGTTGGGGACGATCATAATTCTGACCGGGATGGTTTTGGGCAACGGCGTTGTCTATCTGTTTGCGGAAAAACTGCTCGGCCAGCTGTCGCCAAAGTCGAAGATCACGCGGATGCTGGAACGTTTCCGTCACTGGCTGGCGGGGAAAAACAAAGAACTCTATTGCTTTTTAATGTTCCTTCTGCCGGTCCTGCCCAATCTGGTCAAGCCCTATCTGGCGGCGGTGTCGGACGTCCGCTGGCCGGTTTTTCTGTTTTCCTGCGCATTCGGCTCGATCATTCCGGTGCTGGCCGGTTCGCTGATCGGAAACTTCCTGATTGAAGGCAGGGTGCGGGAAGCGATGATGGTTGCCCTTGCCGCCGTCCTCGCCGCGCTGGCGGCCGCCTGGATCCAGAAACGCCGCGCTGATCGCGGGAGTGAATCGGGAAAATGAATGAGAAATGGACAATCAAACAAGATTGTCCGCTTTCATGAAACTGGAAATTTGTGTATAATAAAGCCATTGCGAAAGGAATCTGACGATGAAAAAAACATACTTCTTTGATTTGGACGGCACGCTGCTGCCGATGGATCAAGATCAATTTGTCCACAGTTATTTTTCCCGCCTGGCGAAGAAAATGGCGGGGAAGATCGACCCGAAGCAGCTGGTCGATACGATATGGAAAGGCACCGGCGCAATGGTGACCAACGATGGCCGGGCTACCAATGAACAGGTGTTCTGGCAGGTGTTTGATCGCCTGACCGGCTTGCATCATGAAACGCTGGAGGATGAATTCCTCGACTACTACCGCAACGAATTCAACGAAGCGGTCGAAGCCTGCGCGCCGACGCCGCTGGCGAATAAGATTGTAAAACGGTTTAAAGAAAAAGGTTATACGTTAGTGCTGGCGACCAATCCGATCTTTCCGCGGATCGCTACGGAAAACCGGATCCGCTGGGCCGGATTGGATAAAAACGACTTTGACTGGATCACAACCTTTGAGGTTTGCCGCTATTGCAAGCCGAATCCGAAATATTATGAAGAAATTCTCACCCGGTTGAATCTGGATCCGAAGCAGTGCGTCATGATCGGCAACGACGTTAAGGAAGACATGACGGCCCGTTCGCTGGGGATGGAAGGCTGGCTGATCACCGACTGTTTGTTAAACACGGAAAACCTGCCGGTGGAATGCGAGTTTGAAGGCACGCTGGCTAAGCTGCAGGAAAAAATTGAAACGCTGGAATAAAATAAAAAAGTCTAGAACAGACGCAGCTGCCGTTCAGACTTTTTTTTCGTTATGAGTTGATCGTCAGGCTGCAGATGACCGATCAGCAGCGTGGATTCAGGATCGTGCCGGGCTTGCCGCGAGGCGATCTGCGCTTCGTCAAAGTTGGCGTAGCAATAGCGGCAATGGTGGGCGCAGCAGTTGTATTCGCCCAAATCCGTGACCTGCAGGCAATGACAATGCGCCCGCGCCTGGGTCAGCGGATATTCCAACGTTTTCCCGGTCAGCTCCCGCAGCCATTCTGCGTCGATGCAGCTGCGGTTTTCAATGCCGGCGCTGCGCAGATCCAGATTCTCGGCGCACAGCTGCAGGCGCATTCCATAACGGCTGCCGATGTCAGCCAGCCGGCATGCCAGAGCTGTAAATCGCTGCAGCGAATCCGGCTGCCAGTTCAGCTCGCGCTGATGCTTCAGGGTATTTTTATAGAAGTCGAGATGACTGATGATGACCTGCGTGCAGGAACCTGCCAGCTGTTGGCAGCAGCGCTCAAACGCCCGGCAATGAAACGCTTCGTCATAACGTTCGGATAAGAAAATCGGATCATACCGCAAAATCATGTGGGAAGGGCCAAGCTTGCAGGCGAGTTGCCGGAAGCTGTCCAGAACCTGCCGCTTATCCGACAAGCCCGGTTCGATCTCTGGGCCATAGGGCGTCACCGTGATCTGAAAACCGACCGCATAGTCACGGAAGACGTCCATCTTATCCAGCATCGGCGTTGGATTCTTGGTCATGAAGATGACCGCGTCGACCTGACCGGGCGAACAATCCACGCGCAGCACCTGCCGGGGCGCGAACGGATTGCGGATATCGACGAGGCCGGCCTGGAATCGGTTTACAAGCCAGTCACTGTAAAATGCGCACAGATCGGTGCGCTGGGAACAACATAAAAGCATGCCGCCAGCCTCCTTTTCCGGTTTAATATATCACAAAGACATTAAAAAAGGCAGTCCTGTGACTGCCGGAAAGACAGCTTATGAGAGCGAAGCGCCGGATCAAAGCAGATACGGCAGAAAGAGCGTCGCCAGTCCGAGAAAGAAGAAGAATCCCAGGACGTCGGTGACCGTCGTCACGAAGACGGAGGAGGCCAGCGCCGGATCGACGTTGATTTTCTTGAGGATGACCGGCACGGCGTAACCTGCGATTGTCGCAAACGCCATGTTCAGCAGCATCGCCAGCCCGACGACCAGTCCGAAAATCGGATTCTGCTGCATGACGCCGCAGAGCAAGGCGACGACCAGACCGATGCTGACGCCGCTGAGAATACCCACGCCGAACTCCTTGAAGAAGACCCGCCGGGCGTTGTCGCCGGTTAACTCGCCCAATGCGATGCCGCGGACGACGATCGTTAACGATTGGGTGCCGGCGTTGCCGCCCATTCCGGCGATGATCGGGTTGACCGCCGCCAGCGCGACGACCTTTTCGATTGTGCCGGAGAAGACGGCGACGACGGAAGAGGCCAGAAACGCTGTAAGCAGATTGATAAACAACCACGGCAGACGGCTTTTCAACGATTCGATCAGACTGCCGTCGACTTTTTCTTCCTCATTGATCTGCGCCAGTCGGTGGATATCTTCCGTGTTTTCTTCTTCAATGATGTCCATGACGTCGTCAACGGTGATGACTCCGAGAATATGATCCTGCTCGTCCACAACCGGCATCATCAGGAAGCTGTACTTGCTGAATATCCGCGCGACTTCTTCCTGATCGGTCGAGGCCGGCACGGAGATGACGTTCGGATTGGCGATGTCGCGGATCTGCGTGTCAAAGCTGTGAGCGACGATTTCCCGCAGGGAAACGACTCCGGTCAGCACGTTGCTTTGATCGACGACGTACAGGTAGTACGCCATTTCCGCGTCCTGCGCCGCCTTTTGCAGATATTCCAACGTCTGCAGCACGCTCATGTGCTGGGATAGACTGATAAACTCCGTCGCCATCAATCCGCCGGCAGTATCGGCATCGTAGCTCAACAGCTCGCGGACCTCCTGGCGGTCTTCGACGTTCATCTTGCTTAAGACGTCTTCTGATTCCGCCTCGTCCAGAACGGAAACCAGGTCGGTAATTTCATCGGACGACATTTCTTCGAGGATGACCATCTGCTCGGTATCGGAGAAATGCGACAACAAGCCATATTTCTCCTCATCTTCTTCCTCATCGACAATTTCGGCGAGGATGTCCGAAGGCAGACGTTTCATGATGACGTCTTCGTCATCTTTGTATTCATGAATGACTTCCAGAATGTCAACCGGGTGGATAAACTCGATCATCTCTGCCAGCTGATCATCCGTGGCGTGCAGCAGAAAATTCCGCAGTTCTTCTTTACTGATTTCTAATTTCATACGATCTCCTTGATCCGGAAGAACCGGCGCCGTGCGTAAAAAAGCGTCGTCCAGGTCAATCTGCCGCCGGATCATGCCGGCGCGGCTTTAAAGTCTGACGGACTGGCTGGACTGCGTTTCCAATGCTTTCATTATAGTCTTATTTCCCCCGTCAAAACAACTGTTCACGCAGTTATTTTCAGGGAAATTTGAAGGGGATCAACACGAAAGCGTTGTTCGGTCATGTGAAGGTGTTGACAAAGTGAGGGGAAGTCTGTACAATGAAACCGAACATGTTCGGTTTTTTGGGTCAGAGAATCCAGAGGGAGGATAAAAAATGAACAACAGAAAAGCAATCACCGCGGTTCTGGCGTTGTCGATCACTTTCAGCGCCGCCGGCTGCGGTTCACCAAAATCAGAAGCGGCGCCAGCTTCGCCGCTGTTGGCAGTCAAAGACGGAACTTATCCGGGAACAGGCGAAGGCCACGGCGGAACGCTCGCCGTTCAGGTTGAGGTCAAAGACCATAAAATCACTGCGGTAACGGTCGGCGACCATCAGGAAACTGCCGGGATCTGCGATGCGGCGCTGGAAAAAATGCCGGCTCGGATTATGGAGACGCAGTCGTTGGGCGTCGATACCGTGACCGGGGCGACGGAAACATCCAACGCGATCCTGCAGGCATGCGAAGCCGCTCTGAGGGCGGCGGGCGCGGACATTGACGCACTGAATGTCAAAGCGGAAACCACTGCGAAGGAAGAAAAAATTGAAAAAGACGTCGACGTCGTGATCGTTGGCGGCGGCGTGGCCGGATTGTCGGCCGCGGTTGAAGCTTCGGCGGCGTCAAAATCCGTACTGCTGATTGAAAAAATGGGCGTGCTGGGCGGCAGCACCAGTCTGTCCGGGGGCAAGCTTCTGGCTGCGGACAGCGTATTCCAGCGCGAACAGGGGATTGAGGACAGCCCCAAATTGTTCTCTGATTTTCTGATCGAGCTGGGCCAGCATCATGTCGATGAAGACAAACTGAAAATGATTGCGGAACGTTCCAGCGCCAATGTTGACTGGCTGATTGAAAACGGCGTGGAATTTTCCGATCAGATCGACACGCCAAACCCGAAAATGCAGCCCAACCGCGGCTTGAACGCAGCCGCGGGCAGCGGCGCCGGGTTTATTCTGCCGCTGCAGAAAAAAGCTGAGGAAGCGGGCGTGGAAATCATGACCGAAACCCGCGGCGAAAAACTGATCGTGAATGAACAAGGCGAGGTTGTCGGCGTAGAAGCCACGCAATCGACGGGCACCTCCGTGCTCATCCATGCGGAGGCCGTGATTCTGGCGAGCGGCGGTTATGATCGCAATCCGGAATTAAAAAAAGAATATTCGCCGACCTATGCGGATTCCATTACCAATGTCGGCGCAGGCAATGAAGGCGACGGCTTGCTGATGGCGCGGGAAATCGGCGCGCAGATCGTCGGCAACGACAGCGCGATCGCACAGATTCTGCCGTTTGGCGCGGCGATGCAGGACTTATTTACTTATGCCGGGCTGTTTGTCAGTCTGGACGGCCAGCGGTTTATGGACGAATCGCTGCCGCGCCCGGCCCGGACGCCGGTCGTTCTGGCGCAAACCGGTCAGCCGAAATATTTCATTCTGCTGGATGCGGCTCGGGCAACGGAGAATGTTCTGGCTGCCGTGGATGCCGGCACTGCGTATTCCGGCGCAAGCTTGGAAGAACTGGCAGCCGCTGCCGGGATGGATCCGGAGAAACTCACGCAGACGGTTCAGCGGTATAATGAACTCTGCGCGGCCGGTAACGATGAAGACTTTAACAAAAACGCCGACTTGATGCAGCCGGTTGAGGAAGGTCCGTACTATGCGGTTTTATGTACGATGAACACGTCCGGAACCTTTGCCGGTCCGCTGACGACGATGGACGCCGAAGTTGTGAACGAACAAAATCAGGTAATTCCGGGATTATATGCCGCCGGCGAAGTCAGCAGCGGCGATCTGTTCTATAAGGAATATCCAGGCAGCGGCACTGCGATTCAATCGTTTATTACGATGGGCCGGATCGCGGGGCAGCAGGCCGCCCAATACGCTTTGGAAAAAACGAAATAAAGACCGCGCGTAAGTCATAACAAAAGTGAAGCCGTTTTTCCTGTAAGGAAGCCGCTTCACTTTTTTTGATTGTGCCCCGGTTAAGCCGCAATCAGCGTGATCAGGTGATTCACCTGCTTCATCAGCTGCTCGCCGACAGGATAATCGCCGTTTTCCATGCAATAGCGGATTGAATTGCCAAGGATCAGCGTAAAAAGATGATCCAGCACCTCCTGGGCGGCGTACTCCGGCTTCATCTGTCCTTTTTCCGCAGCCCGGATTAAAAGCTCCCGCACGATCTGACGGTATTGCGACAGACTGTCTGACTGATAATGTGTGATGTTGTAAGCATATAGAAACTGCAGGCGATCCAACGACGTTTCTTCCAAGAATGAAATTTGAAAACGAACGTAAGCCCGCAGATTTTCCCATTCGTCGGCACTTGTCAGATTCAATCGCTCGTTTTCCCGCGCCCGCTGGGCGTTGCTGCGGAATAATTCGACGATCACGTCTTCCTTTGCCTGAAAATAATGATAGAAGCTGCCGATGGAAACCCCCGCCTGTTCGCAGATTCCGCGGATTGTGATCTCCGAAAAGGCCCCGTCGGCGATCAGCTGCCGCACCTGTTCTAAAATTTTCTCTTTGTTTGACTTCTTTTTCATGGGTTTATTATACCACAAGCTGCTTTTTTTGGATTCCCCCGGATTGCAAGGTTTTTTACGTCATGTTTATTAGGAGTGACAACAGGATAGCCCATGAATCGCTGTGAGCGTGATCACAAGAAAAGTAGACGCTGGATAAGAACGCCCACCTCGCAAGTTGTATTTAACCATCCTGACCGGGACAAGCCGGCCAAATAAAAACTTCATCGGGTATCCAATGAAGCTTCCTCAGCTTTGCGTTTTAAATCAGCCTGCCGTTTTTCATAAGAATAAAGACAGCCGCAGTAATCCTGCCGATACAGCTGATGCAGCCGCGACAGCTCCTGTCCCCGGTCGATGCCCTTTTTCTTTTTGAAATCCGAATAGAAATACGGGACGTCCGGGTATTTGTGCGACAGCTGCCGGCCGATTTCGTTTAATTTCTGACTGTCCTTCTGCCGGCTGATCGTCATGACAGTCGTAAAATAATCGAAGTGATGCTCGCTGGCGTACCGGTAAGCTTCGTCCATTCGCAGACCATAACACAGAAAGCAGCGGCCCGCTCCCTCCGGCTGATCCTTCAGAACGGATAACCGTGCGGTAAATTCCTCGTTTTGATAAGGCGGGACGATCAAGCTGACCGGATGGGGCAGCGTCGGATTCACCTCGTCCAGGTATCGTTTTAATTCATTCAGCCGGCGCTGATATTCAGCCGCCGGATAAATGTTGGAGTTGTTGTAATAAATCGTAACTTCAAACACGCCGCTGAGAAATTCCAGCGGAAACGCGCTGCACGGCGCGCAGCAGGCATGCATCAGCAGCCGCGGATGCCGGCCTTCCGCCTCGATCCGCGCCATTTCCTCCACGCTCATTTTCCAATAGTTGATCTTCGGTTTGGAACTTGCCGGTCGTTTATTCTGTTCCATAAGCTATTCGATGAACATACTGTCGCCGAACGAGAAGAAGCGGTATTTCTCGTCGATCGCCGCCTGATAAGCCGTCATGATCTGTTCTTTGGTCGCAAACGCGCTCACAAGCATGACCAACGTCGACTTCGGCAGATGGAAATTGGTGATCAAACCGTCGATCGCTTTGAATTGATAACCAGGGAAAATGAAAATATCGGTATCTTCATGACACTCGCGGAACTTGCCATACTTGCTCATGATCGCTTCCAATGTCCGGCAGCTGGTCGTACCGACCGCGATAATCCGCCGGCCTTCCGCTTTTGCCTGATTCAGCCGGTCCGCCGTGGCCTGATCCATCATGAAGAATTCCGAATGCATGTGATGATCGGCGATATCCTCAGTATCCATCGGCCGGAACGTGCCTAAACCGACATGCAGCGTGATATCCTCAACCTCGACGCCTTTGGCTTTCAGCTGATCGAACAGCTCCGGCGTAAAATGCAGACCGGCTGTCGGCGCCGCGGCGGAACCTTTGACCTTGGCGTAAACCGTCTGATAACGCTCCGGATCCTCCAGCTTTTCCTTGATATATGGCGGCAGCGGAACATTGCCCAGTTTTTCCAGAATCTCATAGAAAATACCGTCGTAGATCATCCGGAACTGACGCAGCCCTTTTTCGCCGATCCCGATGCATTCCGCTTTCAGCTCGCCTTCGTTAAACGAGATGATAGTGCCCAGCTTGACCACTTTGGCGTTGCCGACCAGACATTCCCACTCGTCGCCTTCCTGCCGCAAAAGCAGCAGTTCGACGTGCGCGCCGGTTTCCTCTTTCGTGCCGAACAGCCGGGCTGGAATGACGCGCGTGTTGTTGCGCACCAGCACGTCGCCCGGTTTTAAATAATCGACGATATCGTAGAAATGCCGGTGTTCAATCGCGCCGGTGGAACGATGCAGGACTAACAACCGCGACGCTGACCGCTTCGCCAGCGGCGTCTGCGCGATCAGCTCCTGCGGCAGCTCAAAATCAAATTCACTTGTTTTCATATCAGAACCCCCTCGAGTCCACGCTGTTCAGATTATATTTCTTAAACAGCTCTGCTTTGAAATCACCGAAGCGGTCTTCCCGGATCGCTTTTCTGGCCTGTTCCGTCAGACTTAACAAAAACCGCAGATTGTGAATCGACATCAGACGACTGCCCAGCCCTTCGTTGCAGCGGAACAAGTGCCGCAGATACGCGCGGCTGTAATTTTTGCAGGTGTAGCAGTCGCATTCCGGATCCAGCGGTCCGAAATCTTCTTCGTATTCCTGCTTCTTGATGTTGATCCGGCCCTGCGAAGTCATCAACGTGCCATGCCGGGCAATCCGTGTCGGCAGCACGCAGTCGAACATATCGACATTGCGCAGAATGCCTTCCAGAATCGCGTCCACCGAGCCGACGCCCATCAGATAGCGCGGCTTCTCCCATGGCAGATACTTGACGCTGTAATCGATCATCTTATACATCGTTTCCTTGGATTCACCGACGGACGTACCGCCGATCGAATACCCCGGGAAATCCATCTCCGCCAGCGTTTTGGCGCACATCTCGCGCAGATCCTGATACTCCCCACCCTGGACGATGCCGAACAACGCCTGTTCCTCCGGACGCTGATGCGCGTCTTTGCCGCGCTTGGCCCAACGCAGTGTCCGCTCCACGCTGTTTTTCATGTAATCATAGGAGCAGGGATACGGAGCGCATTCATCAAAGCTCATGATGATATCCGCGCCGATCTTGTTCTGAATCTGGATTGATTTTTCCGGACTCAAAAATAAGGTAGAGCCGTCAAGATGACTCTTGAAGGTTACGCCTTCTTCCTTAATCTTGCGTCGGTCCGCCAGCGAAAAGACCTGGAATCCGCCGCTGTCCGTCAGCATCGGCCCGGAATAGTTCATGAATTTCTGGACGCCGCCGGCTTTATCAACAATGTCTTCGCCCGGCCGCAGCCACAAGTGGTAGGTGTTGGCCAGAATAACGCCGGCCCCCAATGCCTTGATTTCCTCCGGCGACAGAAACTTGACGGTCGCTAAGGTGCCGACAGGCATAAACATCGGCGTTTCTACATCGCCATGCGGCGTGTGCAGGATGCCGCAGCGGGCGCCTGACTGTTTGCACACATGGGTAATCTCAAATCGAATTGCACTCATATATTTTTCACCGCCACTATTCTATCATAAAAGCCCCTTCCCTGAAAGGAAAAGCCGGAATAAGCTGAATCCCGCCGGCATAAGTCTAAAGAAAGAGGAGGCCTGGAATATGGAAGAAAACAAAGAAGAAATTCAATGGATCAGCAAGATTCGCCGGCATTTTCATCTGCGAATCGAAATTTACAACCGCCGCAAGACGATCAAGCAATGTAAAAAGGAGGTCCTCCAAACGACGCTGCAGTTAGGGAAGGTGACGTACCAATGCTTTCTGAATCAAAAGGAAAGCGAGGAGATCGCCGCACTGTCATCGCTGATCCGGCAGCGGCTGGCGACGATCGAAGAATTGGAGCAGCAGATCCGGCAGCTGAAGCAGGGGGAGGAAGAACAGGATTTTCTGGACGCGATGTTTTAACCAAAACGTTGAAAACTGAATTAAATTAACCGATGAGACTCTATCCGCTGTCTGAAAACGGAGCGGGATAAAAAAAGGTCCGCGGAAAGTGTAAAGAAGAAAAGGGAAAAATGATAACCAACGCGTTCATCCTATTATATAGGAAAGTGTTGCTTCTGAAAGTCCCGCTTGGAAATTAACTGATTGATATTTATTACAAGGAAGAATTAAGCGAGGGGAAATCCATCCTCTTGCTTTTTAATTGATGCAGGGTCTGATTCGATTCTTATCGAAAGCAAAGCGTGGTTTCGCACTATACAAGGAAGTTTTCCCTATCCAGAATTAAAAGACGAACTGGAAAAGAGGGACGGAATAAAAATTGAGTTCATCGCAGATAAATAGAGGATTAGGATCCGTAAGGGTAAAAATGATGCCATGAATAAACTTTGAATTCAGGAAACGCGCTCCTTGTTGAACATCAAAATAAAAGAAAAAAATAATCAAATAAGCGAAAAACACGATAACAAAAGGGGATATGAAAGGGGGAAGAAGAAATCGAAAAAAAAGTTAAAAAATCAGTTGACAGAAAAGGGGTGATTTGGTAATATTAATGAGCACCTCGCGAGAGGGCGTCGATCTTTGAAAACTAAACAGGAAGAAAAGCACAA
>ERZ1106944.140-NODE-140-length-61290-cov-8.534433_pt1 | contig 61290 bp, 49 predicted proteins | sample MGYA00403672_ERZ1106944 | MGnify/ENA primary metagenome ERZ1106944 (study PRJEB35170, sample SAMEA104062454) | human gut metagenome | biome: human gut; feature: human-associated habitat; material: faeces | place: Denmark | collected 2012-10-16 ...
ATAACGACGGTGACAACGCCATCAGCAACGGCGGCACCGGCACGCAGGTTAACGGTGATGAAGCCACCGTAAACAATAACGGCAACACCACCGTTGACGGCAAGGATTCCACCGGCACCGAGATCGCAGGTAATAACGCCACCGTTACTCAGGAAGGTGAACTCACGGTTAGCAGCGGCGGCCGCGGTATCGACATTACAGGCAACAATGCCAAGGTCGACACTAAAGGCAAAATGACCATCACAGGTACTGACTCGGTTGGTGTGTCCATCAATGGCGACAGTGCGACGTTGACCAATACGGGCGATATTGACGTCAGCAATTCGGCTACCGGATTCAGCCTCGTTACCAATGAGGGGATTATCTCGCTGGCTGGCAGCATGAAAGTGGGCGATTTTTCAACGGGCATGGCGCTTAGCGGCGACAACAACAGCGTGACGCTGGCGGCGAAAGATATCAATGTCACCGGGCAGAAAGCGACAGGCGTTAACATCTCAGGCGAGAGTAATACCGTTGATATCACCGGTAATATTCTGGTGGATAAAGATCAAACCGCAGATAACGCGGTAGATTATTTCTACGACCCATCCGTTGGTGTGAATATCAGCGGCAACAGTAACACGGTATCACTGGACGGTAAGCTAACCGTTATTGCAGATAGTGAGTTAACCTCACGCAAATACATGGAGTTTGATGGTAGCCAGGAGAATATTTCTGGGCTTACCGTGTCTGGCGATGGTAACACCGTCAATTTGAATGGCGGCATTCAGTTTGTGGGCGAGAAAAACGCGCTGGCAGACGGTTCAACTATTGCCGATAAGCGCAGCTACTTTGGTAAGACACCTCTTGTTAGTGTCGATGGACAATCCAAAGTTTATCTGAACGGTGATTCTACTATCAGCGGCTCTTTGCCGTTAGGCTATGCCAACATTCTTCAGCTAAGCAATAAGGCGGCGCTTGAAATTGGTAGTGACGCTACGTTCAGTATGCAGGACATTAGTGTTTACGAGCACTATTTCACGCAAACTCCGCAAATTATCAAGGTTGATACGGGTTCACAGGTCGTCAACAATGGTGATGTGGATATCTGGAATATCAGTTTTGCAGGCATTTGGGGCGAAAACTCTACCGGTATTAACAACGGAAATATTACGCTTTCTCAATATGACTATTCTTCTCCGGAGACATCGTTCTCAGAACCTGACCACATGGCCTTTTTAAGCTCCAGTGGCGGTAGTGCTGTGAACAACGGAACGATCACTGCAAAAGTGATGGAACAGCACAGTGTTCTCAATATGGGCTCTGCAGCCGGTGTTGCAGACCCGAGGGTATTCAATAATAGCGTGTCGAGTATGATGGGAATGGAGGCCTACGGTAAAGGCACTGTTCTTAACAGCGAAAGCGGCGTTATTGACATGTACGGGCGCGGCAACATTGGTATGTTGGCAGTTGATGACTCCGCAGCGGATAACGCCGGGAAAATCACGCTGGATACGCTTTGGGTCGATCAAAACGACACCACGACGCTGCGTACTGACCTCCCTTCCAGCACGGCTATAGATTACGGTGTTGGTATGGCCACCGGAACGAATAGTGGTGGTGGCGCAAGAAGCAACGGTGTTGCGACTAACCAACAAGGCGGTGTAATCACTGTTTATAATGCCGGTGCTGCTATGGCTGCTTACGGTGCCAGCAACATGGTTATTAACCAGGGCATTATCAATCTGGAGAAAAACGGAAATTACGATGGCGGCTTGGGCGCGAATATGCTCGTGGGGATGGCGGTCTATAACAGAGGCACCGCTATCCACGATAAAACAGGCGTGATCAATATTAACGTCGATACGGGGCAGGCGTTTTATAACGACGGTACAGGGACAATTCTGAACTATGGTGAGATAAACCTTCTCGGCTCGCCAATGGACAGTGCAGACTCTCACATGGGGGCTATTCCGGAGAATCTGGATCTGCTGACAGCACTGACAGGCAGCGGCGAAACGGATATGCGAACTGCTTCAAGTGGCGGGTTTGTGACGACCAAAGCGCTGGCAAACTACGGCAATGAAACGCTGAATAGCAATGTGGCTGCCAAAGCGTGGCTTTATAACCAGGATAAGGCCAACCTGACAATTAACGGAGAGCTATCCATCGGGCAAGGGCTGGAAAACAGCGGCTTACTCGATTCTGACACCATTAGCGCAGCCGCGAATGTCTATAACCGAGCATCGGGTAGCATTATCACTGATCAGTTATCGCTAACGGGTAGTAACTCGTTTTTCAATGAGGGCAACTTCAGCGGTTCGGTTGCTGGCTCTAGCTATAAGCAAAATGTGGTTAACACGGGAACGATGGCTGTAATGGCTGACGGTAAGTCGCTTATCAGTGGCAGCTTCCTGCTTTATAACGAAGCAGGCGCAACACTCAGCAACAGCAGCAGCGCCGTTTCAGGTGGAGAAAATGCCATTGTTAACGTAACCCGCACCGGCGATTCACTCGCGCAAGTTAACCGTGGCACCATTACTGCGGTCAACGGCTACAGTGCAATTAAAACGGCAAGTACGGGTTCTAACAGCAACGGGAAATGGATCTGGAATACCGACACGGGGGTAATTAGCGGCGTGAATCCAAATGCACCGTTAATTGATCTTGGTCGCGGCTATAACTTTGCCAACGCCGGCACTATTAATGTGCAGGGTGATGGTGCAGTCGCTATCAGCGGGGGAACCACCAGCTATACGGTTCAACTGGTGAACAGTGGGACCATCAATGTCGGTACGGCGCAGGGTAAAGCGGACGGCACTAACGGTACTGGGTTAATTGGTATCAAGGGGAATGGCAGTGATACGACAATTAATAACGCACAAAGCGGTGTAATTAACGTTTATGCAGATAATTCCTGGGCCTTCGGTGGAAAGACCAAAGCGATCATTAACAATGGTGAAATTAACCTGCTGTGTGATACGGGATGTGATATCTATGCACCGGGTACCACCGGTACGCTGAACGATCATAACAGTACTACTGATATTATCGTTCCTGCAGCAACGAGCACACCTACGCAGGGTTCAGTCCCCACAGTACCTGCGGACTCCAGTGCACAGCAAAAACTGACTAACTACACTATTGGTACCAATAGCGATGGCACCTCTGGTATGTTGAAAGCCAATAACCTGGTCATCAGCGACAACGTCAAGGTAAATACCGGGTTCAGTGCAGGTACTGCCGATACGACTGTTGTGATTAATGATGTTTTCAAAGGTGAAAATATTTCCGGGGCTGAGAATATTTCTTCTTCCACGGTAATGTGGAATGCTCAGGGCAGCACTGATGCCAGCGGCAACGTAGACGTCACGATGACCAAAAACGCCTATACGGATGTTGTGACGGATTCTTCAGTTAATAATGTCGCTCAGGTACTGGATTCGGGTTACACCAATAACGACCTGTACACTAGTCTGAACGTAGGAACGACTGCTGAACTGAACAGTGCGCTGAAACAAATTAGCGGCAGCCAGGCAACCACGGTATTCAATGAAGCACGAGTGTTAAGTAACCGCTTCAGCATGCTGTCCGATGCAGCACCGGAAGTTGCAAACGGTCTGGCCTTCAACGTGGTAGCGAAAGGCGACCCGCGTGCTGAACTGGGTAACGACACACAGTACGACATGATGGCGCTGCGTAAATCTCTGACGCTGACTGAACATCAGAACCTGAGTCTGGAATACGGGATTGCTCGTCTGGAGGGTAATAGTTCAGATACCGCAGGCGATAATGGTGTGACAGGCGGTTACAGCCAGTTCTTCGGTCTGAAACACCAGATGGCGTTTGACAACGGTATGAGCTGGAATAACGCCCTGCGTTATGATGTGCATAATCTCGATAGCAGTCGCTCGATAGCTTACGGCGACGTCAACAAAACCGCTGATGCTAATGTGAAACAGCAGTATCTGGAATTCCGTAGTGAAGGGGCAAAAACCTTTGAACTGCGTGAAGGTCTGAATGTGACGCCTTATGCGGGTGTGAAACTGCGTCATACGCTGGAAAACGGTTATCAGGAGCGTAATGCGGGCGACTTTAACCTGAGCATGAACAGCGGCAGCGAAACGGCGGTGGACAGCATCGTTGGGCTGAAACTGGACTATGCAGGGAAAGAAGGCTGGAGTGCGAACGCCACGCTGGAAGGTGGGCCGAATCTGAGCTATGTGAAAAGTCAACGTACTGCGAGTATTTCGGGCGCGGGAAGCCAGCGTTTCAACATTGACGATGGTCAGAGTGGCGGTGGTTTCAACAGCCTGGCGACGATGGGTGTGAAATACAGTAGCCAGGAGAGTGCATTGCAGTTAGATGCCTTCCACTGGAAAGAAGACGGCATCAGTGATAAAGGTGTGATGCTAAACTTCAAGAAAACATTCTAATTTTTAGCATGTAATACATAAACCGCAACGCTGATACAGGTTGCGGTTTTTTATTGCCGGATGCGGTGCTTGACGTGTCTTAACCTGCCTGGGGTTTCGTGTCTTTCAGGACAACAGTACAACTCATCCCGCAATCTTGTTTACACCCTCGCATTATTTATCTCTATTCATTTCTATACTGATTTTTTTAATCCGTTGTATTACAGGGCAGGGTGCGATGAGCAGCAACACATTTACTCTCGGTACAAAATCCGTTAACCGTCTTGGTTATGGCGCGATGCAACTGGCAGGTCCTGGGGTTTTTGGCCCCCCAAGAGATCGCCACGTCGCTATAACCGTGCTGCGCGAGGCGCTGGCATTGGGCGTCAATCATATTGATACCAGCGACTTTTATGGTCCGCACGTCACCAATCAGATTATCCGCGAAGCGCTTTATCCGTACTCTGACGACCTGACAATTGTCACTAAAATTGGTGCGCGGCGTGGAGAGGACGCTTCCTGGTTACCCGCATTTTCTCCGGCAGAGCTGCAAAAAGCGGTACACGATAATCTACGTAATCTCGGCCTGGACGTACTGGATGTGGTTAACCTGCGCGTTATGATGGGGGATGGTCATGGCCCGACGGAAGGATCGATTGAAGCCAGCCTTACCGTGCTGGCGGAGATGCAACAACAAGGCCTGGTAAAACATATTGGCCTGAGTAACGTCACACCGACGCAGGTTGCAGAGGCGCGAAAGATTGCCGAAATCGTCTGCGTGCAGAACGAATACAACATTGCCCACCGTGCTGATGACGCAATGATTGATGCTTTGGCTCGTGATGGCATTGCCTACGTGCCGTTCTTTCCGCTCGGGGGCTTTACGCCGCTGCAATCCTCCACGCTTTCCGATGTTGCTACGAGCCTGGGTGCAACACCAATGCAGGTGGCGCTGGCGTGGCTGTTACAGCGTTCACCGAATATTTTGCTGATTCCTGGAACATCTTCTGTTGCGCATTTACGGGAGAATATGGCTGCTGAAAAATTGCATCTTTCTGAGAAAGTGTTGTCTACGTTGGATGGTATTTCGCGAGAATAACGAATATACAAAAGGGAAAGATGCATTTCCCTTTTGTTTCTTTTTTAATGGCATGGAGTGCATATGTTTAAGGCCAGGATTTGCGGCTGGATAATCAGGGAAAAGGCGATGGATTCATTGATTCGTACAGTGATAGATGGTATCTCACTGATATCCAGACGGTAATCAAACAGATGTGTAGGGCATTCATCCACCACATCTTGATATATTCCGAATTTACGTTGATGCTGCGCGTTGTGATATCTCCGCCGTCGGAATTGATGCACCATAGAGCAAACTGAATATCACGGAATGATAAATGACGCTCTACCAGATAAAACCGCTCTTTCAGTCGCTGTTAAGGCCGACGATGTTTTGGCTTTATAAGCACCATGTTACAGCGAATCACATCACTCTTGCTGCACTGGCGCTTTCTCTTCTTACCGGATTGCTGTTGGTGTTGGTGGCACAACCCATCCTCTTTTTGCTATTGCCCATCGTGCTTTTTATCCGTATGACGCTCAATGCGCTGGATGGCATGTTGGCGCGTGAGTGCAATCAGAAAACACGTCTGGGGGCGATTTTGAATGAAACTGGCGATGTTATTTCCGATATTGTGCTCTATTTACCGTTTTTATTTTTACCGGAAAGTAACGCATCACTCGTAATACTCATGTTATTTTGCACCATATTGACTGAGTTTTGCGGTTTACTCGCGCAGACGATTAACGGTATTCGCAGTTATGCCGGTCCATTTGGCAAAAGCGATCGCGCGTTAATATTTGGTCTGTGGGGGCTAGCCGTTGCCATTTATCCACAGTGGATGCAATGGAATAATCTTTTATGGAGCATTGCTTCAATTCTGCTTCTCTGGACTGCGATTAATCGTTGTCGGAGTGTGCTTTTTATGAGTGCAGAAAGATAATGCTGGAAAAATCTCTGGCAACACTTTTCGCGTTGTTAATTTTAGCAACGTTGATAAACCGTTTTCTGGTATGGCGGTTACCGGAGAGAAAAGGGGGTGAGGTTACATTACGTATTCGTACCTGGTGGGGCATCGTCATTTGTTTTTCAATGGTGATTTCAGGTCCACGCTGGATGACGTTGACGTTTTTTGCGCTGATAAGTTTTCTGGCATTGAAAGAATATTGTACGCTTATATCTGTACATTTTCCGCGTTGGTTATATTGGGGTATTCCTCTTAACTATTTGCTTATCGGTTTTAATTGCTTTGAGCTGTTTCTGTTATTTATACCTTTGGCTGGGTTTCTGATATTAGCCACCTGGCGAGTTTTAGTGGGTGACCCCTCCGGTTTTCTGCATACCGTGAGCGCCATTTTTTGTGGCTGGATAATGACCGTTTTCACCTTGAGTCATGCCGCCTGGTTATTAATGTTGCCAACCATAAATATCCAGGGCGGGGCGTTACTGGTGTTATTTCTTTTGGCATTAACCGAGTCAAACGATATTGCACAGTATTTATGGGGAAAATCCTGCGGCAGAAGAAAAGTGGTCCCTAAAGTCAGCCCGGGAAAAACATTGGAAGGGCTGATGGGCGGCGTAATCACCACCATGATTGCGTCACTGATTATTGGACCGTTGCTTACACCGCTAGATACATTACAGGCATTATTAGCGGGTTTGTTAATTGGTATTAGTGGTTTTTGCGGCGATGTGGTGATGTCAGCCATCAAACGAGATATTGGTGTTAAAGATAGTGGAAAACTATTACCAGGACATGGCGGACTCCTTGACAGGATTGACTCATTAATTTTCACCGCTCCGGTATTTTTTTATTTTATTCGCTACTGCTGTTACTGAAGGAAAATAGAGAAAATGGAAAATTCACGCATCCCTGGGGAACATTTTTTTACCACCAGTGATAATACAGCGTTGTTTTATCGGCACTGGCCCACTTTACAGCCAGGGGTGAAAAAGGTCATCGTCTTATTTCATCGCGGTCATGAACATTCTGGTCGTCTACAACATATCGTTGATGAACTGGCGATGCCAGATACTGCTTTTTATGCATGGGATGCCCGAGGGCATGGACAAACTTCGGGGCCGCGTGGTTATAGTCCGTCTCTTGCGCGTTCAGTGCAGGATGTTGATGAATTTGTCCGTTTTGCTGCCAGCGACAGCCAGGTCGGACTGGAAGAGGTGGTTGTGATCGCGCAAAGCGTCGGCGCAGTGATGGTTGCCACATGGGTTCATGATTATGCGCCTGCTATTCGCGGACTAGTGCTGGCATCTCCGGCCTTTAAGGTTAAATTGTATGTGCCGCTGGCACGTCCTGGGCTGGCGTTATGGCATCGTCTGCGTGGTCTGTTTTTTATTAATTCCTATGTGAAAGGGCGTTATCTGACCCACGATCGGCAACGGGTGGCGAGTTTCAATAATGATCCGCTGATCACACGGGCGATTGCCGTCAATATCTTGCTCGATCTCTATAAAACGTCTGAACGTATTGTTAGCGATGCGGCGGCGATTACGCTCCCCACGCAACTTCTGATATCAGGCGATGACTATGTGGTGCATCGCCAACCGCAGATTGATTTTTATCAGCGTTTACGTAGTCCTCTGAAAGAGCTGCATCTGCTGCCAGGCTTTTATCACGACACGTTGGGTGAAGAGAACAGGGCGCAGGCATTTGAAAAAATGCAAAGCTTTATCAGCCGTTTATATGCTAACAAGTCACAAAAATTTGATTATCAGCATGAAGACCGCACTGGACCATCAGCGGATCGATGGCGGCTCCTTTCTGGTGGACCCGTGCCGTTATCGCCGGTTGATTTGGCGTATCGCTTTATGCGAAAGGCGATGAAACTGTTCGGGGCGCACTCTGCGGGCCTGCATCTCGGAATGAGTACCGGCTTTGATTCAGGCAGTTCGCTGGATTATGTCTATCAAAATCAACCACAAGGCAGTAACGCATTCGGGCGCTTAATCGACAAAATCTACCTGAACAGTGTTGGCTGGCGCGGTATTCGCCAGCGCAAAACCCATTTACAAATGCTGATTAAACAAGCCGTTGCCGATCTCCACGCTAAAGGTTTAGCCATCCGCGTGGTTGACATTGCCGCAGGGCATGGGCGCTATGTACTGGATGCGCTGGCAAACGAGCCCGCCATAAGCGAAATTTTGTTACGTGATTACAGTGAGGTAAATGTTGCACAAGGGCAAGAGATGATTGCCCAACGGGGAATGTCTGGGCGGGCGCGTTTTGAACAGGGCGATGCGTTTAATCCGGCAGAACTCAGCACGTTAACTCCGCGGCCTACGCTGGCGATTGTCTCTGGCCTGTATGAGCTTTTTCCCGAAAATGAGCAGGTAAAAAACTCACTCGCAGGTCTTGCCAATGCCATCGATCCGGGTGGCATTCTCATCTACACCGGGCAGCCGTGGCACCCACAACTGGAGCTGATTGCCGGGGTGTTAACCAGTCATAAAGATGGTAAACCGTGGGTAATGCGCGTGCGTTCGCAAGGGGAGATGGATTCGCTCGTGCATGATGCCGGATTCGATAAATGCACACAACGGATTGATGAGTGGGGCATTTTTACGGTTTCGATGGCGGTGCGTCGTGATAACTGAACGCCGGAACGTATTGCTACAAGGAGCTGGCTGGTTATTGTTGCTGGCCCCATTTTTCTTCTTCACCTATGGATCTCTTAATCAGTTCACCACGACTCAGGATCTTAACAACCATGATATCCCCAGTCAGGTATTCGGTTGGGAAACGGCGATCCCTTTTCTTCCCTGGACTATTGTTCCTTACTGGAGTCTGGATCTTTTATATGGATTTTCGCTGTTCGTTTGTAGCTCGACATTTGAGCAGCGCCGACTGGTCCACCGGCTTATTCTGGCAACGGTAATGGCCTGCTGCGGTTTTTTGCTCTACCCGCTGAAGTTTAGTTTTATCCGTCCTGAAGTGAGTGGGGTGACAGGATGGCTATTTTCGCAACTTGAACTGTTTGATCTGCCTTATAACCAGTCTCCTTCGCTGCATATTATTCTCTGCTGGCTACTTTGGCGTCACTTTCGTCAGCATCTGGCTGTGAGGTGGCGTAAAGTCTGCGGCGGATGGTTTTTACTCATCGCCATTTCGACGCTGACGACCTGGCAGCATCATTTTATTGATGTCATCACGGGGCTGGCGGTAGGTATGTTAATTGACTGGATAGTGCCCGTCGACCGTCGTTGGAATTATCAGAAACCTGATCAACGTCGAATCAAAATAGCACTGCCATATGTCGTAGGCGCGTGCTCGTGCATTGTGTTGATGGAGCTAATGATAATGCTTCAGTTATGGTGGTCAGTCTGGTTATGTTGGCCAGTATTATCGCTATTCATCATTGGCCGTGGGTACGGTGGGCTTGGCGCGATAACAACAGGGAAAGATAGTCAGGGGAAACTCCCGCCCGCCGTTTACTGGCTGACATTGCCCTGGCGTATCGGGATGTGGCTGTCTATGCGTTGGTTTTGTCTTCGCCTGGAGCCGGTGAGCAAAATTACTGCTGGTGTTTATTTAGGGGCGTTTCCACGACATATTCCGGCACAGAATGCGGTTCTGGACGTCACCTTTGAATTCCCTCGCGGACGAGCGACAAAAGATCGACTCTATTTTTGTGTACCGATGTTGGATCTGGTGGTTCCGGAAGAGGGGGAGCTCCGACAGGCCGTGGCGATGCTGGAAACATTACGCGAAGAGCAAGGCAGCGTTCTGGTCCATTGCGCGTTGGGATTATCGCGCAGTGCGCTGGTGGTGGCGGCATGGCTGTTATGTTACGGACATTGTAAAACCGTTGATGAAGCGATTAGTTATATTCGAGCCAGACGCTCGCGGATTGTGCTTAAGGAAGAGCACAAAGCGATGCTGAAATTATGGGAAAACAGGTAAGCGGATTGAGATGTGGACTGAATATCTACAGTCCACATCAAGATCGTGTCCGGTTATTCAGCAACAATACTGTCGATGGCTGCTTTCGCGTCAGACTGCGCTTTCGCTGCCATTTCCGGGCCGTACGCGATCCCTTCGGCGAAGACAAATTTCACATCGGTAATGCCGATAAAGCCCAGGAATGTGGACAGATATGGCGTTACCAGATCCGTTGGGCCATCTTTATGGATCCCACCGCGGCTGGTGATAACGATGGCTTTTTTACCGGTGACCAGGCCTTCCGGACCCTTCTCGGTATAGCGGAAAGTAACGCCTGCACGTGCAACCAGGTCAAAATAGTTTTTCAACTGGGTCGAGATATTGAAGTTATACATCGGTGCCGCAATAACGATAACGTCGTGGGCTTTCAGCTCGGCAATCAGCTCATCGGAAAGCGCCAGAGCTTCCTGCTGACGCGGAGTCAGCGGCGCATCGCTCGGACGCAGTGCACCAACCAGTTCGCCATCCAGGACCGGAATCGGATTTGCAGCCAGGTCACGCACGGTGATTTCATCAGCGGAGTGCTTTTCGCGCCATTGTTCAACAAAATAATCGGACAACTGATTAGACTGAGAGTACCCTGCCAGGATGCTGGATTTAAGAACTAATACCTTGCTCATGGTGTTTCCTTATAGATATTTGAATGGGCAATGCCCCGTTGCTTGTTGACACTTTATTCACAATCCTGCCACAGAGATAGCGCAATAAATCGAAGCCTATGTTCGAATTTATTGAACAACGCATAGAAAGCCGCGATGTGGTACTCTATATCTATCATTTAAAAGAAAATTAATCAGGCAGCCTACTGCCCACTAACGTTATGACAGAACAACAAAAATTGACCTTTGCTGACTTGCAGCAGCGGCTGGATTCGCTGATGTTGCGCGACAGACAGCGTTTTTTACGCCGTCTGCACGGTGTGAAGAAGGTTAAAAATCCTGATGCACAACAAGCCATTTTCCAGGAGATGGCGAAAGAGATTGACCATGCGGCAGGGAAAGTCCTGCTGCGTGAAGCGGCACGACCGGAGATTACTTACCCGGACAATTTGCCGGTTAGTCAGAAAAAGCAGGACATTCTCGAAGCGATTCGTGACCACCAGGTGGTGATCGTCGCCGGGGAAACGGGTTCCGGTAAAACGACTCAGCTACCGAAAATCTGTATGGAGCTGGGGCGCGGGATTAAAGGGCTGATCGGCCATACCCAGCCGCGTCGGCTGGCGGCGCGAACGGTGGCGAACCGTATTGCGGAAGAGCTAAAAACGGAGCCGGGCGGTTGCATCGGTTACAAAGTGCGTTTCAGCGATCACGTCAGTGATAACACGATGGTCAAGCTGATGACCGACGGTATCCTGCTGGCAGAGATCCAGCAAGACCGCCTGCTGATGCAGTACGACACCATCATTATTGACGAAGCGCACGAACGCAGCCTGAATATCGATTTTCTGCTCGGCTATTTGAAAGAGTTGCTGCCGCGGCGTCCTGACCTAAAAATTATTATCACTTCCGCGACTATCGACCCGGAACGCTTTTCGCGCCACTTTAATAATGCGCCGATTATCGAAGTCTCCGGTCGGACCTATCCGGTGGAAGTGCGCTATCGCCCGATTGTTGAAGAAGCCGATGACACCGAGCGCGACCAGTTGCAGGCGATTTTTGACGCCGTAGATGAACTGAGCCAGGAAAGCCCTGGCGACATTCTGATCTTTATGAGCGGCGAGCGAGAAATTCGCGATACCGCCGATGCGCTGAACAAGCTGAACTTACGCCATACCGAAATCTTGCCGCTTTATGCACGGCTTTCCAACAGCGAACAGAACCGCGTGTTCCAGTCGCACAGCGGGCGACGCATTGTACTGGCGACCAACGTCGCGGAAACCTCGCTGACCGTACCGGGTATTAAATACGTTATCGACCCAGGTACGGCACGTATCAGCCGCTACAGCTATCGCACCAAAGTGCAGCGTTTGCCGATTGAGCCAATTTCGCAGGCTTCAGCTAATCAGCGTAAAGGCCGCTGCGGTCGTGTGTCAGAAGGGATCTGTATTCGTCTCTATTCCGAAGACGATTTCCTCTCGCGCCCGGAGTTTACCGACCCAGAAATTCTGCGTACTAACCTGGCCTCGGTTATTTTGCAGATGACCGCACTGGGCTTGGGCGATATCGCCGCATTCCCGTTTGTCGAAGCACCGGATAAACGCAATATCCAGGATGGCGTGCGTCTGCTCGAAGAACTGGGCGCGATCACCACGGATGAACAGGCCAGCGCCTATAAACTGACGCCGCTTGGTCGCCAGCTCTCGCAGTTGCCTGTCGACCCACGTCTGGCGCGTATGGTGCTGGAAGCGCAAAAACATGGCTGCGTGCGTGAGGCGATGATTATCACATCCGCGCTCTCCATTCAGGATCCGCGTGAGCGTCCGATGGATAAACAGCAGGCATCTGACGAAAAACATCGTCGCTTCCACGACAAAGAGTCTGACTTCCTGGCATTTGTGAATCTGTGGAATTATCTTGGCGAGCAGCAAAAGGCGCTTTCTTCAAACGCCTTCCGTCGCCTGTGTCGTACTGATTATCTCAACTATCTGCGCGTGCGCGAATGGCAGGATATCTACACCCAGTTGCGCCAGGTGGTGAAAGAACTTGGCATTCCGGTTAACAGCGAACCGGCGGATTATCGCGAAATTCACATTGCGTTGCTGACCGGTTTGCTTTCGCATATCGGCATGAAAGATGCCGATAAACAAGAATATACCGGCGCACGTAACGCGCGTTTCTCCATCTTCCCCGGTTCTGGTTTATTCAAAAAGCCGCCGAAATGGGTAATGGTGGCGGAACTGGTAGAAACCAGCCGCCTGTGGGGGCGCATTGCGGCACGCATCGATCCAGAATGGGTGGAACCTGTCGCTCAGCATTTAATCAAACGCACCTACAGCGAACCGCACTGGGAACGGGCGCAGGGCGCGGTGATGGCAACGGAAAAAGTCACTGTTTATGGTTTACCGATTGTTGCTGCGCGTAAGGTCAACTACAGCCAGATCGATCCGGCGTTATGTCGTGAACTCTTTATTCGCCACGCGCTGGTGGAAGGTGACTGGCAGACGCGTCACGCATTCTTCCGTGAAAACCTGAAACTACGGGCCGAAGTGGAAGAACTGGAACACAAAACTCGTCGCCGCGATATTCTGGTGGATGACGAAACGCTGTTTGAGTTCTACGACCAGCGCATCAGCCACGATGTGATTTCCGCACGTCACTTCGACAGCTGGTGGAAAAAAGTCAGCCGCGAAACGCCTGATTTGCTCAACTTTGAAAAGAGCATGTTGATCAAAGAAGGGGCGGAAAAAATCAGCAAGCTGGATTACCCGAACTTCTGGCATCAGGGCAATCTCAAGCTGCGTTTGAGCTATCAGTTTGAGCCCGGCGCGGATGCTGACGGTGTGACCGTGCATATCCCGCTGCCGTTACTTAACCAGGTTGAGGAGAGTGGGTTTGAGTGGCAGATCCCCGGTCTGCGTCGTGAGCTGATCATCGCCCTGATTAAATCGCTGCCGAAGCCGGTACGCCGTAATTTTGTGCCCGCGCCAAACTACGCCGAAGCGTTTTTAGGCCGCGTCACACCGCTGGAATTGCCGTTGCTCGACAGCCTTGAACGAGAGTTACGGCGGATGACTGGCGTCACCGTTGACCGCGAAGACTGGCACTGGGATCAGGTGCCCGATCACCTGAAAATCACTTTCCGCGTGGTGGATGACAAAAACAAGAAGCTAAAAGAAAGGCGCTCATTACAGGATCTGAAAGACGCCCTGAAAGGCAAAGTGCAGGAAACGCTGTCTGCCGTGGCGGATGACGGTATCGAGCAGAGCGGTTTACATATCTGGAGTTTTGGTCAACTGCCGGAAAGCTACGAGCAGAAGCGCGGCAACTACAAAGTGAAGGCTTGGCCGGCGCTGGTGGATGAGCGTGACAGCGTAGCGATCAAACTGTTTGATAACCCGCTGGAACAGAAGCAGGCAATGTGGAACGGTCTTCGCCGTTTACTGCTGCTAAATATTCCATCGCCGATCAAGTACTTGCACGAAAAGCTGCCAAACAAAGCCAAGCTGGGGCTGTACTTTAACCCGTATGGCAAAGTGCTGGAGCTGATCGATGACTGTATCTCCTGCGGTGTGGATCAACTGATCGACGCCAACGGCGGTCCGGTCTGGACGGAAGAAGGCTTTGCTGCGCTGCATGAAAAAGTCCGCGCTGAACTGAACGACACAGTGGTGGATATTGCGAAGCAGGTCGAGCAAATCCTCACTGCGGTGTTCAATATCAACAAACGTCTGAAAGGGCGGGTGGATATGACCATGGCGCTGGGGCTTTCTGACATTAAAGCGCAGATGGGCGGGCTGGTGTATCGCGGTTTTGTCACTGGTAACGGCTTCAAACGGCTGGGCGACACGCTGCGTTATTTGCAGGCAATTGAAAAACGACTGGAAAAACTGGCGGTCGATCCACATCGTGACCGTGCTCAGATGCTGAAAGTCGAAAACGTCCAGCAGGCATGGCAGCAATGGATCAACAAACTGCCGCCTGCACGTCGTGAGGATGAAGACGTGAAAGAGGTCCGCTGGATGATAGAAGAGCTGCGCGTTAGTTACTTCGCTCAACAATTTGGTACGCCTTATCCGATTTCGGATAAGCGTATTTTGCAGGCGATGGAGCAGATTAGCGGTTAACACTGCTATTTGCCTGATAAATCTAAAACCCGGTAAGCATTTAGCGCCGGGTTTTTTATTAATTCTAAAAACTATAAGGGAAAAAATTCAGGAGTTCAGAAAAATACAATTCTCTGCTGCAAGATGAATAATGTTTATCTACAGCATTTCCTTAAAAAATATGTCAGGCTTGCGGAGTGGCAGTTAAGGAAATACGACTTCCTCCTTTCAGAGTGCTCCGCTTCTCACTATTATCTCACGCAGTATTCTTAAGGGAACGATAAGGAGGAACCATGAATATTACCCCGTTTCCGACGCTTTCGCCGGCAACCATAGATGCCATAAATGTTATCGGACAGTGGCTGGCGCAGGATGATTTCTCCGGTGAGGTGCCGTATCAGGCCGATTGCGTGATCCTTGCAGGCAATGCGGTTATGCCGACTATCGATGCGGCATGTAAGATTGCCCGCGATCAGCAAATTCCTTTACTGATTAGTGGTGGTATCGGTCACTCGACAACTTTTTTGTATAGCGCCATCGCACAGCATCCACACTACAACACTATCCGCACCACTGGCAGAGCTGAAGCTACCATCCTGGCGGATATCGCTCATCAGTTCTGGCATATTCCGCATGAAAAAATCTGGATTGAAGACCAGTCAACAAACTGCGGTGAAAACGCACGCTTTAGCATCGCGCTATTGAATCAGGCCGTAGAACGAGTTCATACGGCTATCGTTGTTCAGGACCCCACCATGCAGCGGCGCACGATGGCGACGTTCCGCCGTATAACCGGGGATAATCCCGATGCACCACGCTGGTTAAGTTATCCCGGATTCGTTCCTCAGTTAGGAAATAACGCAGACAGTGTAATCTTTGTTAATCCGTTGCAAGGATTATGGCCGGTTGAGCGTTATCTATCGCTACTCACTGGCGAGCTGCCGCGTTTACGCGATGATAGCGATGGCTACGGCCCCCGCGGGCGAGATTTTATCGTTCACGTTGATTTTCCGGCAGAAGTCATCCAGGCATGGCAAACGCTGAAACACGATGCGGTGCTCATCGAGGCGATGGAAAGTCGCTCGTTACGTTAAAAATTGCCCGTTTGTGAACCACTTGTTTGCAAACGGGCATGACTTCTGACTTTTATTTCTGCCTTTAATTCCTTTTACACTTGTTTTTATGAAGCCCTTCACAGAATTGTCCTTTCACGATGCCGTCTCTCTGATGATTGATATTATTTAACAATAAATTTACCAAAAACAAACATACAAATCACAGGAGTCGCCCATGTCAGTACCCGTTCAACATCCTATGTATATCGATGGACAGTTTGTTACCTGGCGTGGAGACGCATGGATTGATGTGGTAAACCCTGCTACAGAGGCTGTCATTTCCCGCATTCCCGATGGTCAGGCCGAGGATGCCCGTAAGGCAATCGATGCAGCAGAACGTGCACAACCAGAATGGGAAGCGTTGCCTGCTATTGAACGCGCCAGTTGGTTGCGCAAAATCTCCGCCGGGATCCGGGAACGTGCCAGTGAAATCAGTGCGCTGATTGTCGAAGAAGGGGGCAAGATCCAGCAGTTGGCTGAAGTCGAAGTGGCTTTTACTGCGGACTATATCGATTATATGGCGGAGTGGGCACGGCGTTACGAGGGCGAGATTATTCAAAGCGATCGTCCAGGAGAAAATATCCTTCTGTTTAAACGTGCGCTTGGCGTGACTACCGGCATTCTGCCGTGGAACTTTCCGTTCTTCCTCATTGCCCGCAAAATGGCTCCCGCTCTTTTGACCGGTAATACCATCGTCATTAAACCCAGTGAATTTACGCCAAACAATGCGATTGCATTCGCCAAAATCGTTGATGAAATAGGCCTTCCGCGCGGCGTGTTTAACCTTGTACTCGGGCGTGGTGAAACCCTTGGGCAAGAACTGGCGGGTAACCCAAAGGTCGCAATGGTCAGTATGACAGGCAGCGTCTCTGCAGGTGAAAAGATTATGGCGACTGCGGCGAAAAATATCACCAAAGTGTGCCTGGAATTGGGGGGTAAAGCACCGGCTATCGTAATGGACGATGCCGATCTTGAACTGGCAGTCAAAGCCATCGTTGATTCACGCGTCATTAATAGTGGGCAAGTGTGTAACTGTGCAGAACGTGTTTATGTACAGAAAAGCATTTATGATCAGTTCGTCAATCGGCTGGGTGAAGCGATGCAGGCGGTTCAATTTGGTAACCCCGCTGAACGCAACGACATTGCGATGGGACCGTTGATTAATGCCGCGGCGCTGGAAAGGGTTGAGCAAAAAGTGGCGCGCGCAGTAGAAGAAGGGGCGAGAGTGGCGTTGGGTGGCAAAGCGGTAGAGGGGAAAGGATATTATTATCCGCCGACATTGCTGCTGGATGTTCGCCAGGAAATGTCGATTATGCATGAGGAAACCTTTGGCCCGGTTCTGCCGGTGGTCGCATTTGACACGTTGGAAGAGGCTATCTCAATGGCTAATGACAGTGATTACGGCCTGACCTCATCAATCTATACCCAAAATCTGAACGTCGCGATGAAAGCCATTAAAGGGCTGAAGTTTGGTGAAACTTACATCAACCGTGAAAACTTCGAAGCTATGCAAGGCTTCCACGCTGGATGGCGTAAATCCGGTATTGGCGGCGCAGATGGTAAACATGGCTTGCATGAATATCTGCAGACCCAGGTGGTTTATTTACAGTCGTAATGAGTGAAAGAGGCGGAGGTTTTTTCCTCCGCCTGTGCGCGTCAGAGTTTAGCGAATTTTTCGAGGGTGCGAATAAGCTGCGTGACGAAGCCATATTCGTTATCGTACCAGGCGACCGTTTTCACCAGTTGTAAATCGCCCACGGCGGTAATTTCCGTTTGCGTGGCATCAAACACCGAACCGAAATGGCTGCCAATGATATCGGAAGAGACTATTTCTTCATCAGTATAACCAAATGACTCGTTATTGTTTGTCGCCTTTTTAAGCGCGTTGTTCACCTCTTCGGCAGTCACTTTCTTTCCGAGAATCGACACCAGTTCAGTGACCGAACCTGTTTTCACCGGCACGCGTTGCGCATGACCTTTCAGTTTGCCGCTCAGTTCCGGGATCACCAGACCAATGGCTTTTGCCGCCCCCGTAGTGTGGGGAATGATATTTTCTGCCGCTGCGCGTGAAGCACGTAAATCTTTACCACGTGGGCCATCCACCAGTGACTGGGTGCCGGTATAGGCATGAATGGTTGTCATCGTGCCGACTTCTATCCCGAAACTGTCATGCAAGGCTTTGGCCATCGGCGCAAGGCAGTTAGTGGTGCATGACGCCACGGAAACAATGGTGTCGTTGCCATCCAGAGTGTCGTCATTGACGTTATAAACGATGGTTTTCATTTCACCGGCAGGGGCGGAAATCAACACCTTCTTCGCGCCAGCATCAAGATGCGCCTGCGATTTCTCGGCGGAGGTATAAAAGCCTGTACATTCGACAATGATTTCTGCGCCTTTCGCTTTCCACGGAATATTTTTAGCCTCTTTTTCGGCGTAAACCGCGATACTTTTCCCATCAACGATAAGTGAATCTTCCGTATAATCAACGCTCCAGGGGAACGGTCCGTAGTTTGAATCATGTTTCAGCAGGTAGGCGAGAATTTTTGGGGAAGTGAGATCATTAATAGCGACAACGTCTATGTTGCTTTTGACTTCAAGTAATCGACGCAACACCAGTCGACCGATACGACCAAAACCATTAATACCAACTTTACTCATGGTCTTCTCCTGTCAGGAACGTTCGGATGAAAATTGATCCTTTCCAGGCTTAGACCAGGATGGCGGGATGGGCAATCTACATTCTTGCAGCGAAACGTAACGTACTGAAAACGGGTGAACAATATTTAATGAAATTTTAAGAAAAGCCCGTTATGTTAACGGCAAATTATGTTAAAGCAGGAAATGTTATGGGAAATAAATACTCAAGGTTACAAATCAGCATTCACTGGCTGGTCTTTTTGCTGGTTATCGTAGCGTATTGCGCAATGGAGTTTCGTGGTTTCTTCCCACGTAGCGATCGGCCCCTCATCAACATGATTCATGTTTCCTGTGGCATCTCAATTCTCGTACTGATGGTGGTTCGTCTTTTGTTAAGGCTGAAATACCCAACCCCGCCGATTATACCTAAGCCAAAACCGATGATGACGGGACTGGCGCATTTGGGCCATTTGGTGATTTATCTCCTGTTTATTGCGCTGCCGGTGATTGGTTTGGTGATGATGTATAACCGGGGCAACCCGTGGTTTGCGTTTGGTTTGACGATGCCTTACGCTTCAGAGGCCAATTTCGAGCGGGTTGATAGCTTAAAGTCGTGGCATGAAACGCTGGCGAATCTGGGATATTTTGTCATCGGGTTGCACGCTGCGGCTGCACTGGCACACCACTATTTCTGGAAGGACAACACACTTCTACGCATGATGCCACGTAAACGTTCCTGAAGGATATTTAAAGAAAACGCCTGTACTAAAACCGACCCGTGGTACAGGCGAAGAATACGGGCCTACATCGGAAGCGCCTATTATATTTATTTGTATGACAAATAAAACCATAATCCTTGTCTATACGTCCATCTGGCTTATCTTTAATCAATTCACCCGATCTTTGATCTCATCAACGGTATCAAAATAAACCAGCGTATAACGTTCAAATCGAACATAAGATTCGATAAATCATGGAGGTTATATGAAAAAACTGGCACTTATCCTGGTTATGGGAACGCTTGTTTCCTTTTATGCCGATGCCGGGCGCAAACCCTGTTCTGGTTCGAAAGGGGGGATCTCACACTGTACGGCAGGCGGCAAATTTGTTTGTAATGATGGTTCTATTAGTGCATCGAAAAAAACATGCACTAACTGAAGTGTAAAAGGGGTGCCATGAGAAAATGAATCCGCTAGTCAGATGCGCGGGGAAAATCCCCGCGCTTGCCCTTACCTGGACGTGCAGGCCATGAGCGCAGCAACCTCCTTATCACCGTCCCGGAACCGCAGTTCGTAGAGCGTTTGTCGGGTCAGGAGTGTGAATGTCAGAATCGTAATGCAGATAATGAGCAGACACACCACCAGAGGGTTGCGCTTCATAGCCTTTCTCCTTGCCGGATGGCGGGTAAGAGGCTAACATCTGAATTGCTTGGTTCATTCGTTGGCCTCGGTTGATAGAAATATCGGTCGGGGCCTTCGTCTTTCTGATTCCCGGTTAGCCTGAAAACAGAAAGTCTCAGGCACCCGCAGGCATCCTATGAGGTTTCCTTAGGGACGAAAATAATCACTTGACGAAATTGCGTGCTGTTTTCCAGAATTTTTCGTCATTCGGTTTAGCCGTTCGTTACTCTCTTCATTCCAATGGCATTATTCTTCTCTGCCATAATTGTTGTAAAAATGTGACGCAAAGAGGTTTTTGGTCATAAGTAATTACCGTCAAGTGCCGATGACTTTCTATCAGGAGTAAACCTGGACGAGAGACAACGGTAATGAATACAACTCCCTCACAGCGATTAGGTTTTTTGCATCACATCAGGCTGGTTCCGTTATTTGCCTGCATTCTTGGCGGTATCTTAGTTCTATTCGCATTAAGTTCTGCTCTGGCTGGCTATTTCCTCTGGCAGGCCGATCGCGATCAGCGTGATGTTACTGCGGAGATTGAGATTCGGACCGGGTTAGCGAACAGTTCAGATTTTTTGCGTTCAGCCCGGATCAATATGATTCAGGCCGGGGCAGCGAGTCGTATTGCGGAAATGGAAGCAATGAAGCGAAATATTGCGCAAGCCGAATCGGAGATTAAACAGTCGCAGCAAGGTTATCGTGCTTATCAGAATCGATCGGTGAAAACACCTGCTGATGAAGCCCTCGACACTGAATTAAATCAACGCTTCCAGGCTTATATCACGGGTATGCAACCCATGCTGAAATATGCCAAAAATGGCATGTTTGAGGCGATTATCAATCATGAAAGTGAGCAGATCCGACCGCTGGATAATGCTTATACCGATATTTTGAACAAAGCCGTTAAGATACGTTGCACCAGAGCCAACCAACTGGCGGAACAGGCCCATCAGCGCACCCGCCTGGGTGGGATGTTCATGATTGGCGCGTTTGTGCTTGCCCTGGTCATGACGCTGATAACATTTATGGTGCTACGTCGGATCGTCATTCGTCCACTGCAACATGCCGCACAACGGATTGAAAAAATTGCCAGTGGCGATCTGACGATGAATGATGAACCGGCGGGTCGTAATGAAATCGGTCGCTTAAGTCGTCATTTACAGCAAATGCAGCATTCACTGGGGATGACAGTAGGGACTGTTCGACAGGGTGCGGAAGAGATTTATCGTGGCACCAGCGAAATTTCAGCTGGCAATGCGGACCTGTCATCTCGCACCGAAGAACAAGCGGCGGCTATCGAACAAACTGCCGCCAGCATGGAGCAACTCACTGCGACGGTGAAACAGAATGCGGATAACGCGCATCATGCCAGCAAACTGGCGCAAGAGGCTTCTATTAAAGCCAGCGATGGCGGGCAGATGGTTTCCGGTGTAGTAAAAACGATGGGCGCTATCTCCACGAGTTCGAAGAAAATTTCTGAGATCACCGCCGTCATCAACAGTATTGCTTTCCAGACGAATATTCTGGCACTGAATGCTGCCGTTGAAGCCGCGCGAGCGGGTGAGCAAGGACGTGGATTTGCCGTTGTCGCCAGCGAAGTACGGACACTCGCAAGCCGCAGCGCTCAGGCGGCGAAAGAGATTGAAGGCTTGATCAGTGAATCAGTCAGGTTAATTGACCTGGGATCGGATGAGGTGGCAACGGCAGGGAAAACCATGTGCACTATTGTTGATGCCGTCGCGAGTGTCACACATATCATGCAGGAAATCGCCACCGCCTCGGATGAACAAAGTCGAGGCATAACGCAGGTTAGCCAGGCGATTTCTGAAATGGATAAGGTGACGCAACAGAATGCTTCTCTGGTAGAAGAGGCCTCAACGGCGGCGGTGTCCCTTGAAGAACAGGCGGCACGACTAACTGAGGCGGTGGACGTATTCCGTCTGAACAAACATTCTGTGTCGGCAGAACCACGAGGAGCTGGTGAACCAGTTAGTTTTGCTACGGTGTGAAAATGTTAAAGGAGGGATCGACAGATCCCTTCACCTTTCAGAACGGCATTGATTTTCGAATAGCGTTAATCATCAACTGGCAACCAGAAGAGAACGTCGCATCTACGCGGGTCAGTATTCCAATCGGTTCGCCTGCACCATGTCCCGGAACAGGCAGGGCTACCAGCGTGGCATGACGCAGGTCGTCTTTTACAGCGCCAGAAGGGACAAACCACACGTAATCGTATTCAACCGTAAGTTGACGAGATAGCGAAGCAGACAGCGTTTCGATACAACCCGAAGGAATTTTACATCCCTGGCTCTGCACTAATGCATCTGAATGCTGGCGTGGCGCAGTGCCTTCTGGTGATACAACGACCGGCCATTCCAGCACCCGGCTTAGCGTTACGTTCTCCTGAAGTAGCGGGTGATTGGGGCGGACAACCAGCTTCAGCGATTCAAGAAACAGCAGTTCATAATTAAGCCCGTTCATCAGTTCAGGATCTGACATCCGACCAATGCCGATATCGATTTCCCCGGTTTTTAAACCCGCCAGAATCATAGGGTTACTCATTGTCGCAACTTGCAAGGTCGTCTCTTTTTGTTGCTGATGAAACTGACCTATAACCGAAGGTAATATCCCTAGTGCCGCAGTAGGTAGCGCACCAACCCTGACGACATCATTATTAAGACCTTCTTTACGATGAAGCGACTGTCCGGCAGTGTTGATGGCGTCAAGAACTCTGACTGCATGCGTTAAAAATTGTTCGCCGGGTAAGGTAAGTTGCGCCCCCTGACGACCACGCTCAAACAAGCGAGCGCCCGTCAGCTGCTCCAGTTCATTCAATGTCTTAGAGAGCGCAGGTTGACTCAAATTAAGGGTTTCAGCCGCGCGCCCCAAAGTTCCTTGTTGTGCGACAGCTACGAATGTATGAAGGTGGCGCAAACGGATGCGCTGACTAAACAGACTATTTTTTTCCATAAGCGATGTTAAAAACGAAGCGGTGTCGCTGACAAGTGAAGTTGTTTTATTATGATAACTTGATTGCAAAATATTATTAACAATTAAAGCAACTATGTTACAGCAAAATGGATAATATTGATGTTTTCGCGGCGAGATCACAGTTTGTAAATTCTTCCAGCCGGAGTGAATGCGGTTACCTACACTCCAGATTACTGACCACTGGAGGCAGACACTATGGCGAACAGCATCACGGCGGATGAGATTCGGGAACAGTTTTCGCAGGCAATGTCAGCCATGTACCAGCAAGAAGTTCCGCAGTACGGCACGCTGCTGGAACTGGTAGCTGATGTAAATCTGGCGGTGCTGGAAAACAATCCTCAACTGCACGAAAAAATGGTAAATGCAGACGAGCTGGCGCGACTGAATGTTGAACGTCATGGGGCGATTCGCGTTGGGACTGCACAAGAGCTTGCTACTCTTCGGCGGATGTTTGCCATTATGGGGATGTACCCGGTGAGCTATTACGATCTCTCGCAGGCAGGGGTGCCGGTACATTCGACAGCATTTCGGCCCATTGATGATGCTTCTCTGGCGCGTAATCCCTTCCGCGTTTTTACCTCGTTACTCCGTCTTGAGCTTATCGAGAACGAAATTTTGCGCCAGAAAGCGGCGGAGATTCTGCGTCAGCGCGATATCTTCACCCCACGTTGTCGACAACTGTTAGAGGAATATGAGCAGCAGGGCGGTTTTAACGAAACACAGGCACAGGAGTTTGTGCAGGAAGCCCTGGAAACGTTTCGCTGGCACCAGTCAGCAACGGTAGATGAAGAAACCTATCGCGCCTTGCACAACGAACATCGGTTGATTGCTGATGTGGTCTGTTTTCCTGGATGCCATATCAACCATCTGACGCCACGTACGCTGGATATTGACCGGGTGCAGTCGATGATGCCTGAATGCGGAATTGAACCCAAAGTTCTGATCGAAGGGCCGCCGCGCCGCGAGGTGCCGATTTTACTACGCCAGACCAGCTTTAAAGCACTGGAAGAGACGGTGTTGTTTGCGGGGCAGAAACAGGGCACACATACCGCGCGCTTTGGTGAAATTGAGCAGCGTGGTGTGGCATTAACGCCGAAAGGGCGACAACTGTATGATGATCTTCTGCGGAACGCTGGAACCGGGCAGGATAATCTCACTCACCAAATGCATTTACAGGAAACCTTCCGCACTTTTCCTGACAGTGAGTTTTTAATGCGTCAGCAAGGGCTGGGATGGTTCCGGTACCGTCTGACGCCTTCGGGTGAGGCGCATCGTCAGGCGATTCATCCCGGAGACGATCCACAGCCCTTAATAGAACGTGGTTGGGTAGTGGCGCAACCCATTACCTATGAAGATTTCTTGCCCGTTAGCGCGGCGGGGATCTTCCAGTCAAATCTGGGTAATGAAACGCGGGCATGCAATCACGGTGATGCCAGTCGCGAAGCATTTGAGCAGGCGTTGGGGTGTCCGGTTTTGGATGAGTTCCAGCTTTATCAGGAAGCGGAAGAACGCAGTAAACGTCGCTGTGGTTTGCTTTAAATTCTGACCATCCGCCTTTGCAAAAATTTGCCTGATTTTACAAACGAATCAGGCTCATCCCATCGACATAAAAAAAATGCCAATTTATGCATATTCTCTGATTTCAACAATTGGATTATTAATAAATATTGTCTAGAGTGAGCGGTCATAAATAAGCACTTTCTTGCCGCTGAAAATGACCAGCGCGGGACCATTCACAACACCAGAAGGACTCACTTTCAGGTATGGATCGTAGACGATTTATTAAAGGTTCAATGGCTATGGCCGCCGTGTGCGGTACCAGCGGCATTGCTTCTCTTTTTTCTCAGGCGGCATTCGCGGCCGATTCTGATATTGCCGACGGGCAAACCCAGCGTTTTGACTTCTCCATTCTACAGTCAATGGCGCACGACTTAGCGCAAACAGCATGGCGTGGTGCACCACGTCCGTTACCTGAGACTCTGGCGACAATGACGCCGCAGGCTTATAACAGTATTCAATACGACGCCGAAAAATCGCTCTGGCATAACGTTGAAAACCGTCAACTGGACGCTCAGTTTTTCCATATGGGAATGGGATTCCGTCGCCGCGTTCGTATGTTTTCTGTAGATCCAGCAACACATCTGGCGCGTGAAATTCACTTTCGCCCGGAGTTGTTCAAATACAACGATGCGGGTGTGGATACCAAACAATTAGAAGGGCAAAGCGATCTCGGTTTTGCCGGTTTTCGCGTGTTTAAAGCCCCCGAACTGGCGCGCCGTGATGTAGTATCATTCCTCGGCGCGAGTTATTTCCGCGCCGTTGATGACACATATCAATACGGTTTGTCGGCCCGCGGCCTGGCGATCGACACTTACACCGACAGCAAAGAAGAGTTCCCCGACTTTACCGCCTTCTGGTTTGATACGGTAAAACCAGGGGCAACCACCTTTACCGTTTATGCGTTGCTCGATAGCGCCAGCATTACTGGTGCCTATAAGTTCACTATCCATTGTGAGAAAAATCAGGTGATTATGGATGTGGAAAATCACCTGTATGCGCGCAAAGACATTAAACAGCTGGGCATTGCACCGATGACCAGTATGTTCAGCTGCGGTACTAATGAACGTCGGATGTGCGACACCATTCATCCGCAAATCCATGACTCTGATCGTCTGTCCATGTGGCGGGGCAACGGCGAGTGGATTTGCCGTCCGCTGAACAATCCGCAAAAATTGCAGTTCAATGCTTACACCGACAACAACCCGAAAGGGTTTGGTTTATTGCAACTGGATCGTGATTTCTCCCATTATCAGGACATTATGGGCTGGTATAACAAACGCCCAAGTCTGTGGGTGGAACCGCGTAACAAGTGGGGTAAGGGCACCATCGGCCTGATGGAAATCCCAACAACGGGCGAAACGCTGGATAACATTGTCTGCTTCTGGCAGCCAGAAAAAGCTGTAAAAGCGGGTGATGAGTTTGCATTCCAGTATCGTCTGTACTGGAGTGCGCAACCGCCTGTTCATTGCCCATTAGCGCGCGTTATGGCGACGCGTACCGGCATGGGCGGTTTCCCGGAAGGTTGGGCGCCAGGTGAACACTATCCCGAAAAATGGGCGCGACGTTTTGCCGTCGATTTCGTTGGTGGTGATCTGAAAGCTGCCGCGCCAAAAGGCATTGAGCCGGTGATTACGCTTTCCAGTGGGGAAGCGAAGCAAATCGAAATTCTCTATATTGAACCCATTGATGGTTATCGTATTCAGTTTGACTGGTATCCGACTTCGGACTCCACTGATCCGGTCGATATGCGGATGTATCTGCGTTGTCAGGGCGACGCTATCAGTGAAACATGGCTGTATCAGTATTTCCCGCCAGCGCCGGATAAACGTCAGTATGTTGATGACCGCGTGATGAGTTAATCGTTTTTTCTTCGGCATCTTCTTCGGGAGGTGCCGTCTGGTTAAACACGATCCCGCTCGCATTTTTCCCTAAGTTAAATGAGTAATCTGATGGTGTGTATTTCAGATACACCTTGTCAGCCACTAACAGGGAGTGCGTATGTTTCCAGAATACCGAGATTTAATATCCCGTCTGAAAAACGAAAATCCTCGCTTTATGTCCTTGTTCGATAAACACAATAAACTTGATCATGAAATTGCCAGAAAGGAAGGTTCCGACGGTCGAGGGTACAATGCGGAAGTGGTCCGCATGAAAAAACAAAAGCTACAGTTAAAAGATGAGATGCTCAAAATCCTGCAGCAGGTGAGCGTCAAAGAGGTGTAAACTTTCCTAAGCCGCCAGCCAGGCGGCTTTTTTAACAGCTGCATGGATTGACTGGAGATAAGATGACTGAAACGATAAAAGTAAGCGAATCACTTGAATTACATGCTGTTGCGGAAAGTCATGTCACACCTCTTTATCAGTTAATCTGTAAAAATAAAACCTGGTTACAGCAGTCGCTAAACTGGCCGCAGTTTGTTCAAAGTGAAGAGGACACGCGAAAAACGGTGCAGGGTAATGTGATGTTGCATCAACGCGGCTATGCCAAAATGTTCATGATTTTCAAAGAAGATGAACTTATCGGCGTTATCTCTTTTAATCGTATTGAACCACTGAATAAAACCGCTGAAATCGGCTACTGGCTCGACGAATCTCATCAGGGGCAGGGGATCATTTCTCAGGCGCTGCAGGCATTGATTCATCATTACGCTCAGTCTGGTGAACTTAGACGCTTCGTGATCAAATGTCGGGTGGACAATCCGCAAAGCAACCAGGTAGCGTTGCGCAATGGTTTTATCCTTGAAGGTTGCCTTAAACAGGCTGAGTTCCTGAATGATGCCTATGATGATGTGAACTTATACGCGCGTATTATCGATTCACAATAACCCTGCCAGCAGCGTTCGCGTAATGCGCTCCTCGCCGTTAATGACTTTTGGACCACGGATATGAATCGTGTCGCCATCAAAGGCTTCAACGACGGCGTGGTCAGTTAACTCCACATGGTTTTCAATTATCACCGCACCTGTAATACGGCTCTCACCTTGTATGACAACGTGCTCGTCGAGCAGAATCGGTCCGCCACATACCACGGCATTTCCGCCAATCAAGACATGATGTTTTAACACACAATTACCTTCCACAATGGCATATTCCGCCACCTGCGAACTGTAATGAATCGTCGGAATGGCATCTTCTTCTATGCCAGCTTTCACCTGCGCGTGACCGTAGACTTTAGCGCAATCGCATAGCCAGACGTTGTTCTCTTCATTACCTTCAACGCTGGCAAAATCAAAAACTTCGGCGCGATGTTCAATAAAAGCATACCGGACGACGGCATCGCCATAAATTTGTGCCTGGTGGACAATACGCGAGGCGCTAACCTTTGCGCGATCATAAATTTGTAGCAGGAGTTGATGGTCGGGCGTTAAGCCTTGTGCGGCGACGATCATAGAATGTTGATCAATTAAGGCGTGACCAAATATTCTACATTGACCGCAAACTAATGAGTCACGAATGGTGACGCTGTCACTTATATATGCACCCTGGCTGATTTCACTATTATCGATCCAGACATTATCCGTTGCGTAAACCTCTCCCCACAGCACGCTGGTGCCGGTGATACGCGTATTCCCGGAAATCACCGTTCCGCCGAACGCAATAGCATTCTGGTCGTAAATCCAGCAATTTCCTTCCTGTGCTAACACCGTTTCGTGATCGATCCAGCCGCCAGCGCTTCCTGCTATCACATCGTTAAAATCGCTCATGGCGATAATTTGCCGTAATAACACACTTTTTTTAGTGCCATCTTCCTGATAACTAAAGGCTCGCTGTTCTTCACTTAGACGATATTTACGCATAGCGTTTTCCCACAGGTGACTTACTATAACCGTAGCAAATTCTGCGGCTCTGGCTATGCTCGAGAAAATTCCATAAAATGCATTTCAAATATACTTTATAAATTAAACAAAATGAGTAAGAAGATGCAGAGCGATAAAGTGCTCAATTTGCCGGCAGGCTACTTTGGTATTGTGTTGGGGACGATAGGGATGGGATTTGCCTGGCGCTATGCCAGCCAGGTTTGGCAGGTCAGCCACTGGTTGGGGGATGGGCTGGTGATTCTGGCGATGATCATCTGGGGATTATTGACTGGCGCATTTATTACCCGACTCATACGCTTTCCGCATAGCGTGCTGGCAGAAGTGCGCCATCCAGTGCTGAGCAGTTTTGTGAGTTTGTTTCCGGCAACGACGATGCTGGTGGCGATTGGTTTTGTTCCGTGGTTTCGCCCACTGGCGGTGTGCCTGTTCAGTTTTGGTGTCGTGGTTCAGTTGGCTTATGCCGCATGGCAAACTGCGGGATTATGGCGCGGATCTCACCCTGAAGAAGCTACCACGCCTGGACTGTATCTGCCGACAGTTGCCAACAACTTTATCAGCGCAATGGCCTGTGGTGCGTTGGGCTACACCGACGCCGGTCTGGTGTTTTTAGGCGCAGGCGTTTTCTCATGGCTAAGCCTGGAACCGGTGATCTTGCAGCGTCTGCGCAGTTCGGGAGAATTACCCACGGCACTGCGGACATCACTCGGCATTCAGCTCGCTCCTGCGCTGGTGGCCTGTAGTGCCTGGCTGAGCGTCAACGGCGGCGAGGGTGACACGCTGGCGAAAATGCTTTTCGGTTATGGACTGCTGCAACTGCTGTTTATGCTACGTCTGATGCCATGGTATCTCTCCCAGCCATTTAATGCTTCATTCTGGAGTTTCTCGTTCGGTGTATCTGCACTGGCAACCACCGGTTTGCATCTGGGGAGTGGCAGCGATAATGGATTTTTCCATACGCTGGCGGTGCCGCTGTTTATCTTTACCAATTTTATTATTGCAATACTGCTCATCCGTACTTTTGCGCTTCTGATGCAGGGAAAATTGTTAGTCAGAACCGAGCGCGCCGTTTTAATGAAAGCAGAGGACAAAGAATGATCATTCGTGATGAAAACTATTTTACTGATAAATATGAATTAACTCGCACACACTCTGAAGTACTGGAAGCGGTGAAAGTGGTTAAACCGGGTAAAACGCTGGATCTGGGCTGTGGCAATGGTCGTAACAGTCTCTACCTGGCAGCCAATGGTTATGATGTTGACGCATGGGATAAAAATGCCATGAGTATCGCCAACGTCGAGCGCATTAAGTCCATTGAAAATCTGGATAATTTACACACCCGGGTCGTTGATCTGAATAACCTCACATTTGATGGACAGTACGATTTTATTCTTTCTACTGTGGTGCTGATGTTCCTTGAGGCTAAAACCATCCCAGGGCTGATTGCCAATATGCAACGTTGCACTAAACCTGGCGGTTACAACCTGATTGTGGCGGCGATGGATACCGCTGATTATCCATGTACCGTCGGCTTCCCGTTTGCCTTCAAAGAGGGGGAATTACGTCGATATTACGAAGGCTGGGAGATGGTGAAATACAATGAAGACGTCGGCGAACTGCACCGCACCGACGCCAACGGTAATCGTATTAAACTGCGTTTCGCCACGATGCTGGCACGTAAAAAATGATCCGGTAATAACAAAGCGCGTGAAAATTCCCCACGCTGAGATGGTTTACTGTTCTTCTTTTCGGTAAGCATATTTTTTATCGAAGGGATGTGAAATTAATCACAGTAGTCGAAGTTTTTTAGCCGCTTAACTTACTGAAATTTAACTACTGATGATTGACTTAGCCCCTTTTTCGGCATTGACTATGTCGTCTGAAAAGGGGCTAAAAAATTTATTTTCACCAACACTTTTTTTGCCACAACACGAAGCGGCGCTTTTTGCTATAACTTAGAAAGTAATATAATCATCTCAGGAAACTATTCATGCGTACCACATCATTTGCGAAAGTTGCAGCTTTATGCGGCTTGTTGGCTCTGTCTGGTTGTGCCTCTAAAATCACCCAGCCAGATAAATATTCTGGTTTTTTAAACAATTACTCTGATTTAAAAGAAACAACCTCGGCAACAGGTAAACCTGTTTTACGTTGGGTAGATCCGAGTTTTGATCAAAGCAAATATGACAGCATCGTCTGGAACCCAATCACTTATTATCCGGTACCGAAACCTTCTACCCAGGTAGGGCAGAAAGTTCTGGATAAAATTTTGAACTATACCAACACCGAAATGAAAGAAGCGATAGCGCAGCGTAAACCACTGGTTACCACCGCTGGGCCGCGTAGTCTGATTTTCCGTGGGGCCATTACCGGTGTAGATACCAGTAAAGAAGGGCTGCAATTCTATGAAGTGGTTCCTGTTGCATTAGTGGTTGCGGGGACGCAAATGGCTACAGGCCACCGTACCATGGATACTCGCCTGTATTTTGAAGGTGAGCTGATTGATGCAGCGACTAATAAACCGGTTATCAAGGTCGTTCGTCAGGGCGAAGGTAAAGACCTGAATAACGAAAGTACGCCAATGGCTTTCGAAAATATTAAACAAGTTATTGATGACATGGCGACCGATGCCACCATGTTTGACGTTAACAAAAAGTAGTTCCAGACGCGCCATCGTTAGATGGCGCTTTTTATTATCGGTTTCTGTTAGCGATTAAATTCAACACCACGTAACAAACGCCTCCGGCAATTAATCCCCAAAACGCAGAACCAATCCCGAACAGCGTCAATCCACTTGCCGTTACCAGAAATGCCACCACCGCCGCGTCGCGCTCACGCTCATTATGCAGCGCCTGATACAAACTGCCGCCAATGGTACTCAACAGCGCAAGACCTGCCAGCATCTGGATCCAACTTACGGGCAGGGCAGCCATCATCCCGGTAATGGCACTACCAAACAGACCTGCGATCAAATAAAAAATACCAGCAACGGCAGCGGCCAGCCAACGTTGATCTTTATCCGGATGCGCTTCCGGGCTTTGGCAAATAGCCGCGGTGATTGCCGCAATACCGACGGAATAAACGCCGAAAGGGGAAAAAACAAGCGCCAGCAATCCAGTAAACACAATCAACGGCGAAACAGGAGCCGAATACCCGGCTGCTTTCATTGCTGCGATACCCGGTGCGTTTTGCGATGCCATCGTCACCAGAAAAAGGGGGAGTGCAACGCTCAGACTGTGAGCAAACGAAAAATCAGGGGGAATATAAGTGGGGAGAACGGGTTTAAAGACAACATCAGTTGTGACAACGTCACCTTGCGCGATAACGATCACGATCCCAATAATCATCGCGGCAATTACCGCATAGCGCGGCGCAACGGCCCTGGTTGCCAGCCATACCAGCAACATACTGCCACACAACGTAAATTGACCATCCAGACTGGCAAACGCCTGTAAACCAAAACGTAATAAAATCCCGGCAAGCATTGCCGCCGCAAGCGAGTGCGGAATAATGCGCATCAGACGAGCAAAGAGTCCCGTTATGCCGCAGAGGACTATTAACACGTTGGTGACAATAAAAACGCCGATGGCTTCGTTAAGTGTTAGTCCCTGTAATCCGGTGACCAACAAAGCCGCGCCAGGCGTTGACCATGCGGTGAGAACAGGTACGCGATACCATAATGTCAGAGTCAGCGTACTGACGCCCATTGCCAGCCCCAGCGCCGTCATCCAGCCAGAGATTTGTGCAGTGGTGGCTCCGGCGACAATCGCTGCTTGCCAGATTATTGCCGCTGAACTGGCGTAGCCAATTAATACCGCCAGAAACCCCGCCAGTAGCGTGGGTGGAGGAATAGAAAACAGACGCATAGTCACCTCGTGCGTTATAACGTACGGCTAACGTAGCATTTGTCCGTTATAACGCACAAGTGATAAACTTCCGTTTTGCCGGAGGAGTCGCATGGAAAATCTCGCTCGCTTTTTATCCACCACACTTAAACAACTACGTCAGCAGCGCGGCTGGAGTCTTTCGCGACTGGCAGAAGCGACGGGCGTTTCTAAAGCGATGTTAGGGCAGATTGAGCGTAATGAATCCAGCCCGACGGTCGCGACATTATGGAAAATTGCCACCGGGTTGAACGTGCCATTTTCAACATTTATTTCTCCGCCGCAGTCCTCTACACCTTCAGTTTATGATCCACAACGGCAGGCGATGGTGATCACTTCGCTGTTTCCTTATGATCCACAACTCTGCTTTGAACACTTCTCGATTCAGATGGCACCCGGTGCAATAAGCGAATCGACGCCCCATGAAAAGGGGGTAATCGAACATGTCTTCGTCATTGATGGACAACTTGATCTGTGTGTTGATGGTGAATGGCAGAGCCTTAATTGTGGGGAAGGCGTTCGATTTGCTGCAGACGTCACGCATGTCTATCGTAATGGTGGGGAGCAAACCGTACATTTTCATTCCCTCATCCATTACCCGCGCAGTTAAGCGGGAAAACTATTTCGCAACGTCGCGCTTGTGGCTAAAATAGCCGCCATTTTTCAGCTACTGGATAAGAAAGTGACCGTATCTTCTCATCGTCTTGAACTGTTAAGCCCGGCACGCGATGCCGCCATTGCCCGCGAAGCTATTTTGCACGGTGCCGATGCTGTTTATATCGGCGGCCCTGGTTTTGGTGCCCGTCATAATGCCAGTAATAGCCTGAAAGATATTGCCGAGTTGGTGCCGTTTGCCCATCGTTATGGTGCAAAAATTTTCGTCACGCTTAACACCATTTTGCATGATGATGAGCTGGAACCCGCGCAACGGCTGATTACTGACCTCTACCAGACCGGTGTCGATGCGCTGATTGTTCAGGATATGGGGATTCTGGAACTTGATATTCCGCCGATTGAACTGCACGCCAGTACGCAGTGCGATATTCGTACAGTAGAAAAAGCGAAGTTCCTCTCTGATGTTGGCTTCACGCAGATTGTGCTGGCGCGAGAGCTGAATCTTGAGCAGATCCGCGCGATTCACCAGGCTACGGACGCGACCATTGAATTCTTTATTCATGGCGCATTGTGCGTGGCCTATTCGGGTCAGTGCTACATTTCTCATGCGCAAACAGGGCGTAGCGCCAACCGTGGCGATTGCTCGCAGGCGTGCCGTTTGCCATACACATTGAAAGACGATCAGGGGCGGGTGGTTTCCTATGAAAAACATCTGCTGTCGATGAAAGATAACGATCAGACTGCCAACCTCGGCGCGCTGATTGATGCTGGCGTACGCTCCTTCAAGATTGAAGGGCGTTACAAAGATATGAGCTACGTGAAGAATATCACCGCCCATTATCGCCAGATGCTGGATGCCATTATTGAAGAACGTGGCGATCTGGCGCGCGCTTCATCAGGTCGTACTGAACATTTCTTTGTTCCATCGACGGAAAAGACTTTCCACCGTGGTAGCACAGATTATTTTGTGAATGCCCGTAAAGGCGATATTGGCGCGTTCGATTCGCCGAAATTTATCGGCCTGCCGGTGGGCGAAGTATTGAAAGTAGCGAAAGATCATATTGATGTTGCCGTTACCGAGCCACTGGCAAATGGCGATGGCCTGAACGTGATGATTAAACGTGAAGTCGTCGGTTTTCGTGCCAATACGGTAGAGAAAACCGGAGAAAATCAGTACCGCGTCTGGCCAAATGAAATGCCAGCAGATTTGCACAAAATTCGCCCGCATCACCCACTAAACCGAAATCTTGATCATAACTGGCAGCAGGCACTGACAAAAACCTCCAGCGAACGCCGGGTGGCGGTAGACATTGAACTGGGCGGCTGGCAGGAACAACTGATTCTGACCCTCACCAGTGAAGAGGGTGTCAGCATCACACATACGCTGGACGGGCAGTTCGACGAAGCCAATAACGCCGAAAAAGCGCTTAATAACCTGAAAGATGGTCTGGCTAAGCTGGGGCAAACCATCTATTACGCCCGCAATGTGCAAATTAATTTGCCGGGGGCGCTGTTTGTACCAAACAGTCTGTTAAACCAGTTCCGCCGTGAAGCCGCCGATATGCTTGATGCTGCGCGTCTTGCCAGTTACCAGCGCGGCAGCCGTAAACCGGTTGCTGATCCTGCGCCAGTTTATCCGCAAACGCATCTGAGTTTCCTCGCGAACGTATACAACCAGAAAGCGCGTGAATTTTATCATCGCTATGGTGTGCAACTGATTGACGCGGCGTATGAGGCACATGAAGAGAAGGGCGAAGTCCCGGTGATGATCACCAAGCATTGTCTGCGCTTTGCCTTCAATCTGTGCCCGAAACAGGCGAAAGGCAATATCAAAAGCTGGAAGGCGACGCCAATGCAACTGGTTAACGGCGATGAAGTATTAACGCTAAAGTTTGATTGCCGCCCATGCGAGATGCACGTCATTGGCAAAATCAAAAATCACATACTGAAAATGCCGTTACCGGGAAGCGTAGTGGCATCCGTAAGTCCGGATGATCTGCTGAAAACATTGCCGAAGCGAAAAGGGTAAAACGCCAGTTTTCGGGTTACTCACCACTCATCAAATCTGCATGATATTGCCTGCCGGGTAAGGCGTCATGCCGCATCCGGCAACAAATGACTCAACACTGTCCCGCTTCTGGTTTGCGCGATTTTTGCCAGTAAAAATGCTCGCGCAAACCTTCCGCCGACTCTTCCGCCACAGCACGCAATTCATCGCTGTCCGCTTCATGACGCAGCTGATGATCCACATTCTTTACCCACATAAATTCATGTCCTTTGTGCCCTGCCATGAGTTGTCCTGAGAACAGTGCACACGTTAATAAGACAACCGATAACGCCTTCGAAAACATCCCGCCACCTTTTTCTAACCTTTTGCCGCTATGATGCCGATCGTTTCTTGAGGTTATTATTCAGTTTTGCAAATTAGAGCAAAGAAATTCTGGAATCTTCCTTCCTGATTTTGCATTGCATTCTGCCGTTGCGGCGATTTAGTGCTATTTTCGAGCACATTACACACGGAGGTAAACTTCGCCATTAAATAGTCACGATCACTTTATTGAAGTGCCTTTGAGCGTCGCCTCTAAGGTATTGCTGTTAAATGCTTTTTTACAGTCAGAAATCACTCAGCAAGAGTTAGCCAGGCGAATTGGCAAACATAAACAGGAGATTACTCGCCTATTTAATTTGCACCATGCGACAAAAATCGACGCCGTCCAGCTCGCGGCTAATGCGCTTGGCAAAGAGTTATCGCTGGTGATGGTTTAATTACAGTTAATGAAAAGTTGTCATTTTTAACAACTGATATAGACTGCCGAATCATCTGCACATAATTACGATTCGATAATGAAAAAATACCAGCAGCTTGCAGAACAATTACGCGAGCAGATTGCGTCGGGTATCTGGCAACCCGGCGATCGTTTGCCTTCGTTGCGTGACCAGGTGGCGCTTTCTGGCATGAGCTTTATGACTGTCAGCCATGCCTATCAGTTGCTCGAAAGTCAGGGATATATTATCGCGCGACCGCAATCGGGTTATTACGTTGCGCCACAGGCAATAAAAATGCCGAAAGCGACAGTCATTCCAGTCACACGAGATGAAGCAGTCGATATCAACACCTATATTTTTGATATGTTGCAGGCCAGTCGTGATCCGTCGGTAGTTCCGTTTGCCTCGGCCTTTCCCGACCCGCGACTTTTCCCCCTCCAACAACTAAACCGCTCGCTGGCGCAGGTAAGCAAAACCGCCACGGCGATGAGCGTGATTGAAAACTTACCGCCAGGAAACGTAGAACTGCGTCAGGCTATTGCTCGTCGCTATGCCTTACAGGGCATCACCATTTCTCCTGATGAAATTGTCATTACCGCCGGGGCGTTAGAGGCATTAAACCTCAGTTTGCAAGCGGTAACTGAACCGGGCGATTGGGTGATAGTAGAGAATCCTTGTTTCTACGGCGCGTTGCAGGCGCTGGAGCGGTTACGGCTGAAGGCGTTATCGGTGGCGACGGATGTTAAAGAAGGGATCGATCTTCAGGCGCTGGAACTGGCGTTGCAGGAGTATCCGGTGAAAGCGTGCTGGCTGATGACTAATAGCCAGAACCCACTTGGATTTACCTTAACGCCGCAGAAAAAAGTGCGGCTGGTAGCGTTGCTCAATCAGTACAACGTAACGCTGATTGAAGATGACGTTTATAGCGAACTTTATTTTGGACGGGAAAAACCGCTGCCTGCGAAAGCGTGGGATCGCCACGATGGTGTTTTGCATTGCTCTTCGTTTTCGAAATGTCTGGTGCCTGGTTTTCGTATTGGTTGGGTCGCCGCCGGAAAACATGCACGTAAAATTCAACGCTTGCAGTTGATGAGTACGCTTTCCACCAGCTCACCGATGCAGCTTGCGCTGGTGGATTACCTTTCTACTCGCCGATACGATGCTCATCTTCGTCGCCTGCGTCGCCAGCTTGCGGAACGTAAACAACGCGCCTGGCAGGCTTTGCTGCGTTATCTGCCTGCGGAAGTCAAAATTCATCACAATGACAGCGGTTATTTTCTCTGGCTGGAGCTCCCCGAGCCGTTAGATGCAGGAGAATTAAGCCTGGTGGCACTGACGCATCATATCAGTATTGCGCCGGGTAAAATGTTTTCTACCGGTGAAAACTGGTCACGTTTTTTTCGTTTTAATACCGCGTGGCAGTGGGGAGAACGTGAAGAACAGGCGGTAAAACAATTAGGCAAACTTATTCAAGAACGGCTGTAATAGCGTTTGATTTAATTCCTCTCAGGTTGGGTAATATGAATTTCGAATAGCAGTCATATATCCTAACTCCTTGTCTATACTCCAGAAGATAACCTTACAGACGGCATAATGCGCGGTAGCTCACAACCTGATTAAATTTTCTCAGGGCCGAAGGTGTGCCTGCAAGCCGCCGTCTATGGTTAAACAAGGAGATATTTTTACGGCACGGCGGCTGAACAATTAATTACGACAGGAGTAAGACCTTATGAGCAAGACATTTGCCCGCAGCAGCCTGTGTGCGCTCAGCATGGCAATAATGACCGCTCACGCCACCGAACCGCCTACCAATTTAGAGAATCCGGAAGGGCGACTGGATATTATCGCCTGGCCGGGATACATCGAACGCGGACAAACTGATAAACAGTACGACTGGGTAACGCAATTCGAAAAAGAGACAGGCTGCGCGGTGAATGTTAAAACCGCCGCGACTTCCGATGAAATGGTCAGTCTGATGGCCAAAGGGGGTTACGATCTGGTTACGGCATCCGGCGATGCCTCGCTGCGTTTGATTATGGGCAAACGCGTGCAGCCGATTAATACCGCCTTGATTTCCAACTGGAAAGCGCTCGATCCGCGCGTGGTTAAAGGCGACTGGTTTAACGTTGGCGGCAAAGTTTACGGCACACCTTACCAATGGGGGCCGAACCTGCTGATGTACAACACTAAAACCTTCCCGACGCCGCCGGATAGCTGGCAAGTGGTTTTTGTTGAGCAGAATCTGCCGGACGGCAAGAGCAATAAAGGCCGGGTACAGGCTTATGATGGCCCTATCTACATTGCGGATGCCGCGTTGTTCGTCAAAGCCACGCAGCCGCAGTTGGGCATCAGCGATCCGTATCAACTCACCGAAGAACAGTATCAGGCGGTGCTGAAAGTGCTGCGCGATCAACATAGTTTGATCCATCGCTACTGGCATGACACTACCGTGCAAATGAGCGATTTCAAAAATGAGGGTGTGGTTGCTTCCAGTGCATGGCCCTATCAGGCCAACGCCCTGAAAGCCGAAGGCCAGCCTGTCGCTACCGTTTTCCCGAAGGAGGGCGTTACCGGTTGGGCTGACACCACCATGCTACATAGCGAAGCGAAACATCCGGTTTGCGCCTACAAATGGATGAACTGGTCATTAACCCCAAAAGTGCAGGGCGATGTGGCGGCCTGGTTTGGCTCGCTACCAGTAGTGCCGCAAGGGTGTAAAGCCAGTCCGTTATTAGGCGAGAAAGGTTGTGAAACAAACGGTTTTAACTATTTCGATAAAATCGCCTTCTGGAAAACGCCTATAGCAGAAGGGGGCAAGTTTGTTCCCTACAGTCGCTGGACGCAGGATTACATTGCCATTATGGGCGGTCGCTAACTTCGCTGGGGTGTTTTATGACGTACGCAGTGGAGTTTGACAACGTCTCACGGTTGTACGGTGACGTGCGCGCAGTAGATGGCGTCAGTATTGCGATAAAAGATGGTGAGTTCTTCTCTATGCTGGGGCCGTCCGGCTCCGGCAAAACCACTTGCCTGCGCCTGATTGCTGGATTCGAACAGCTTTCCGGCGGGGCTATCTCTATTTTTGGTACGCCCGCCAGCAATCTGCCACCGTGGGAGCGGGACGTGAATACTGTCTTCCAGGACTACGCGCTATTTCCGCATATGTCGATTCTTGACAACGTAGCCTACGGGCTGATGGTCAAAGGCGTGAATAAAAAGCAGCGGCATGCAATGGCGCAAGAGGCGCTTGAGAAAGTGGCGTTGGGGTTTGTACAGCAACGTAAACCGTCACAACTTTCTGGTGGTCAGCGCCAGCGAGTCGCCATCGCCAGAGCACTGGTGAACGAACCGCGTGTGTTGTTGCTGGATGAACCGCTCGGCGCGCTGGATCTCAAATTGCGAGAGCAAATGCAGCTTGAGCTGAAAAAGCTGCAACAGTCTCTCGGTATCACTTTTATCTTCGTTACCCACGATCAGGGCGAAGCGTTATCGATGTCCGATCGGGTGGCGGTTTTCAATAATGGACGCATTGAACAGGTCGATTCTCCGCGCGATCTCTATATGCGCCCGCGCACGCCGTTTGTTGCGGGATTCGTTGGGACATCGAATGTTTTTGATGGACTGATGGCAGAGAAACTTTGTGGCATGACGGGAAGCTTCGCACTACGACCGGAACATATCCGCCTCAACACCCCTGGCGAAATGCAGGCTAATGGCACGATCCAGGCGGTGCAATATCAGGGCGCAGCGACCCGTTTTGAACTGACACTGAGCGGCGGTGAAAAACTGCTGGTGAGTCAGGCCAATATGACAGGCGAAGAACTGCCTGCCACGCTCACGCCCGGACAACAGGTGATGGTTTCCTGGTCGCGTGATGTGATGGTGGCGCTGGTTGAGGAGAGGTGAATGGCGATGAACGTATTGCAATCACCTTCACGTCCAGGTCTGGGTAAGGTGTCCGGTTTCTTCTGGCGTAATCCGGGGCTGGGGCTGTTTTTGCTGCTGCTTGGCCCGCTAATGTGGTTTGGCATTGTCTATTTCGGCTCGCTGCTGACGCTGTTATGGCAGGGCTTTTATACCTTTGACGATTTCACCATGTCGGTAACGCCGGAACTGACGCTGGCGAATATCCGTGCGCTGTTTAATCCGGCGAATTACGACATCATTGTCCGCACGCTGACCATGGCTGTGGCAGTCACTATCGCCAGCGCCATTCTGGCTTTTCCAATGGCGTGGTATATGGCGCGCTATACCAGCGGAAAAATGAAAGCGTTTTTTTATATCGCGGTAATGTTGCCGATGTGGGCGAGCTACATTGTTAAAGCCTATGCCTGGACGTTATTGCTGGCAAAAGATGGCGTGGCGCAGTGGTTTTTACAACATCTGGGGCTGGAACCACTGCTGACTGCGTTCCTCACGCTACCGGCGGTGGGAGGTAATACGCTGTCAACTTCCGGGCTGGGGCGCTTTCTGGTGTTTCTCTATATCTGGTTGCCGTTCATGATCCTCCCGGTGCAGGCGGCGCTTGAGCGTTTGCCGCCGTCATTGTTGCAGGCGTCGGCTGATCTTGGCGCACGTCCACGACAAACCTTTCGCTATGTGGTGCTGCCGCTGGCAATCCCGGGTATTGCCGCTGGCTCTATCTTTACCTTCTCACTCACACTGGGCGATTTTATCGTCCCGCAGCTGGTTGGCCCGGCAGGATATTTTATCGGCAATATGGTTTATTCCCAGCAGGGGGCGATTGGCAATATGCCGATGGCGGCGGCATTCACCCTGGTGCCGATTGTTCTCATCGCACTTTACCTGGCGTTCGTGAAACGTCTGGGAGCGTTCGATGCACTCTGAACGCGCACCGTTTTTCCTCAAACTGGCGGCCTGGGGCGGCGTGGTTTTCCTACATTTTCCCATCCTGATTATCGCTGCCTATGCGTTTAACACTGAAGATGCGGCGTTTAGTTTTCCACCGCAAGGCCTGACGCTGCGCTGGTTTAGCGTGGCAGCACAGCGTAGTGATATTCTTGATGCCGTGACACTGTCACTTAAAGTGGCGGCGCTGGCGACATTAATCGCGCTGGTGTTAGGGACGCTGGCAGCTGCCGCGCTGTGGCGACGAGACTTTTTCGGCAAAAACGCCATTTCGCTGTTACTGTTGCTGCCCATTGCGCTGCCGGGCATTGTCACTGGTCTGGCGCTATTAACCGCTTTTAAAACCATCAATCTGGAGCCGGGATTTTTCACCATCGTGGTCGGTCATGCGACTTTTTGCGTAGTGGTGGTGTTTAACAATGTCATCGCCCGTTTTCGCCGCACCTCGTGGAGTCTGGTTGAGGCGTCAATGGATCTTGGGGCCAATGGCTGGCAAACCTTCCGCTACGTAGTGTTGCCGAATCTCAGTTCGGCGTTACTGGCTGGAGGAATGCTGGCGTTTGCCTTGTCGTTCGATGAAATCATCGTGACGACTTTTACGGCAGGTCATGAACGAACGTTACCGTTGTGGTTGCTCAATCAGCTTGGGCGACCGCGTGATGTACCGGTAACCAACGTGGTGGCACTGCTGGTTATGTTGGTAACAACCTTGCCGATCCTGGGGGCCTGGTGGCTAACCCGCGAAGGCGACAATGGTCAATAACCACTGATACAGGAATATGCTATGCAACATAAGTTACTGATTAACGGAGAACTGGTTAGCGGAGAAGGGGAAAAACAGCCTGTCTATAATCCGGCAACGGGGGACGTTTTACTGGAGATTGCCGAGGCATCCGCAGAGCAGGTCGATGCTGCTGTTCGCGCGGCAGATGCAGCATTTGCCGAATGGGGGCAAACCACGCCAAAAGCGCGTGCGGAATGCCTGCTGAAACTGGCTGATGTTATCGAAGAAAATGGTCAGGTTTTTGCCGAACTGGAATCCCGTAATTGTGGCAAACCGCTGCATAGTGCATTCAATGATGAAATCCCAGCGATTGTCGATGTTTTTCGCTTTTTCGCTGGTGCGGCGCGCTGTATGAATGGTCTGGCGGCAGGTGAATATCTTGAAGGTCATACTTCGATGATCCGTCGCGATCCGTTGGGGGTCGTGGCTTCTATCGCACCGTGGAATTATCCGCTGATGATGGCAGCGTGGAAACTGGCTCCGGCGCTGGCGGCAGGGAACTGCGTAGTGCTCAAACCATCAGAAATTACCCCGCTGACCGCGTTGAAGCTGGCAGAGCTGGCGAAAGATATCTTCCCGGCAGGCGTGATTAACGTACTGTTTGGCAGAGGCAAAACGGTGGGCGATCCGCTGACCGGACATCCCAAAGTGCGGATGGTGTCGCTGACGGGCTCTATCGCCACCGGCGAGCACATCATCAGCCATACCGCGCCGTCCATTAAGCGTACTCATATGGAACTTGGTGGCAAAGCGCCAGTGATTGTTTTTGATGATGCGGATATTGAAGCAGTGGTCGAAGGTGTACGTACATTTGGCTATTACAATGCCGGACAGGATTGTACTGCGGCTTGTCGGATCTACGCGCAAAAAGGCATTTACGATACGCTGGTGGAAAAACTCGGTGCTGCGGTGGCAACGTTAAAATCTGGTGCACCGGATGACGAGTCTACGGAGCTTGGACCTTTAAGCTCGCTGGCGCATCTCGAACGCGTCAGCAAGGCGGTAGAAGAGGCGAAAGCGACAGGGCACATCAAAGTGATCACTGGCGGTGAAAAGCGCAAGGGTAATGGCTATTACTATGCGCCGACGCTGCTGGCTGGCGCATTACAGGACGATGCCATCGTGCAAAAAGAGGTATTTGGTCCGGTAGTGAGTGTTACGCTCTTCGACAACGAAGAACAGGTGGTGAACTGGGCGAATGACAGTCAGTACGGACTTGCATCTTCGGTATGGACGAAAGATGTGGGCAGGGCGCATCGCGTCAGCGCGCGGCTGCAATATGGTTGTACCTGGGTCAATACCCATTTCATGCTGGTAAGTGAAATGCCGCACGGTGGGCAGAAACTTTCTGGTTACGGCAAGGATATGTCACTTTATGGGCTGGAGGATTACACCGTCGTCCGCCACGTCATGGTTAAACATTAAGGATAATATTGCAGATCGTAAGAGTATGAGATGATCTTGCGTACTGTCAGAGCACTGATTTCTCTGACAGTACGTGCTGCGTGCAAAATCACTACATCAAATAAACCAGCCAAATCTCATAGAGATAAGAGTAAACAAACCAACAGCAGCAAAGACATTTATCAGTACTACAGTTCTACTGGAAACATTCATTTTTGCCACCTTTTATCATTGCCCCTATGTGTATAGTACGGGTTAAGAAAATCCGCAATAATACTCATTCTGAAGATGGATAAGGGCAAGTTGCTGTTTGATGATTTTTTCTCAAACTGGTGAAAAAACTTGATGCACGTCAAAAAATGACGCATATTTGCGCGCGTTTTATTCATCTGGCTGGACGCCCGTACATGTCTCTCTATCAACACATGCTTGTTTTTTATGCGGTTATGGCAGCAATCGCATTTCTTATCACCTGGTTTCTTTCTCACGATAAGAAACGCATCCGTTTCTTAAGCGCCTTTCTGGTGGGGGCAACATGGCCGATGAGTTTCCCGGTGGCGCTGTTGTTTTCACTGTTTTAAATCTTACTCACTGGCTTGACGGCACCACACAGACTTATATCATTTGGATGAATCGATAAATTTCACAAGTGGCTAAGGAGAAAGTATGTCGCATCTGGATGAAGTCATCGCGCGCGTGGATGCCGCGATTGAAGAGAGCGTCATTGCCCATATGAACGAATTATTAATCGCCCTGAGCGATGACGCGGAGTTAAGTCGGGAAGATCGCTACACCCAGCAGCAGCGTTTGCGCACCGCTATTGCTCATCACGGTCGCAAACATAAAGAAGATATGGAAGCGCGCCACGAACAGTTAACCAAAGGCGGTACTATCCTCTGATTAAAATGAGCGTCTGGCCACCAGCCAGGCGCCAACCACAAGTAAAATTGCGCCACAAATTGGGCCGATCAACGCCCGAAGTGGTACGCCATGGCTGCGGAAGATATCCAGCACCAGACCGCCAATCAGCTGGCTGGCGACCAGTACTGCAATAGTTGTCGCCGCTCCCACATTCTGATATCCGCTGATACTGGCGAAGACAAAAAACGATCCCAGCAAGCCAGGTATAAGTGTCCACCAGCGCACGCTGGACACCAGTTCGCCAAACCCCGCCATGCCTTGTTTAAACCATAAAATAGAAACAAAGAGCACAATCCCCACCAGTGAGTTCAGCAACATGGCGATGAGAATGGTAGAGGAGGTCTGGGTGATGCGCACCATCAGCGTGTTCTGGACTACCAGACCAATCCCGGCTGCAATCAAAAAGGCAAGGGTAAGTGACTGATTCATCCAATCGCGTCCGGTTCAGTGCGCTCGTCGAGTTGCAACTGCATAAATGTCAGATCCAGCCAGCGCCCAAATTTAGTACCTACCTGTGGCATTTGCGCGGTGACGACAAATCCCAGCGACTGGTGCAGATGCAGCGAGGCCTGATTTTGCGATTCGATCCCGGCGACCATGACATGCTTCCCGCAATCCCGCGCTTCATCAATCAATCGGCTTAACAATTTACGCCCCAGACCTTTCCCCTGATGATCGGGATGGACATAAACCGAATGTTCCACGGTATGGCGAAAACCATCAAAACTACGCCAGTCGCCAAACGAGGCATATCCCGTCACTACGCCATCTTCTTCACTCACCAGCACCGGATAACCTGCTATGGTCCGCGCTTCAAACCAGGCAATGCGGTTATCCGCATCCACCGTTTGGTCATTCCAGATAGCCGCCGTATACAACACGGCGTGGTTATAAATTTCCGCAATTGCAGCACAGTCGGCTTTGCGGGCAAAACGGATGGACATGTCTGGCCTCGATAAAATAATGATGATGATGTTATCAATACTATCGAAAACAGCCCGAAGCAACGGATTCCTCTATGAAATTATTGCGTGTTGCAGAGGGGATGTGACGGCTGCAAACAAAACCAATCCTGTGAGCTTGCTACTATTGATGGATTCATGCCAAAAGCACAGGAGAGCATTATGGGGCAACAAACGCAGCGTAACCGATGTTGGGTTCTGGCCTCGCGTCCGCATGGCGCGCCGGTTCCTTACGTCTGGTTTCGGTAAATGCGCTCTTTGTCGCACCAGCGCAAGCATTTACAGTTCCGGAAGTGGGAAAACGTCAATTAAATGAAATCAATCGGATCCGCTACGAACTGGAATTAATGGCAGTTGCTCTGGCTGTCGAAAACCTCACTATGCAAAAAAACGTTGCTATGTTGTGCCAGCAATACAGCCGATAAATAAAATACGCCCGGCAAATACCGGGCTTAAAGATAATTACTCAAATCGCCATGCAATATTTATGCCGACACCATAATTTCGTCCGGGCGCAGGTTCGTAATATCGCCCGTTTGACTCATTGACAATGACAGAACCAACGTATTCTTTATCGAATAAATTATCGACACGACCAAATAAATCCACGGTTAAATTGTGGTAATTGTATTTATACCCGGTGAATAAGCCGACGAGTGTATAAGAAGGCGCTTTGGCCGTATTTTCATCATCTGCCATAATATCGCCCATATAACGCGCTTCCGTGCCTGCATACCAACCATCTTCCGGTATATAACCTATCGACGCAAAGGCCATATTACGGGCGATCCCTGGCATCCGGTTACCGTTACAATCCTGTTCATTGCAAACATTGCTGCGATAGGTCGCATCAAGCCAGGTCCAGGACGCTTTTACGCGAAAATCTCCCGCGAAACGTTGATCCCATGCCAGTTCAGCGCCTTGACGACGGGTCTTTCCGGCATTTTTGTAAGTCGTACGCCCACCGCTACTGCTATCGACAACAATTTCATCATCGGTGTCGGTCTGGAACAATGCGAGACTAAGCAGCCCATCACCAATACGCGTTTTACTGCCGATCTCAATTGTATCGTTGGTGGAGGGTTTTAAACCAAAGTTCATACCGCTTTGCCCATCAGCGCGATAAGACAGCTCATTAATCGTCGGCGTTTCAAAACCGCGCCCGGCTGCCAGATAGACATTCCAGGCATCGGTCATTGCATATTTTAACGATCCGGCTGGTAGCCATTTGTGATAACTGGCATCACCGCTGTCGTCGCCGTTACCCGGAGTAACGTAATGATCATTGGAATCAAACCACACAGAGCTGTAGCGCACGCCAGCATCCAGCGAAAGTTTGTCGGTCAGTTGCCACTGGGTTTGTAAATAGGGATCGACGTTCCACATCAAATTGCGTTCGTCGCGGCGCAACTCACCTTTTTGCCCGTATTCCGGCACGCCGCGATTCAGGCGGAAGTTATTGTAACCCTTGCGGTTTTCACTCATGTTTTCGTAGTTCAGGCCGGTTGTGAACGTGACTGGAACGCCCAATTCACCACGGTGTGTCCAGCGGCTGTCTATCCCCTGGTAATGGCGTTGCAGGGTAATCACGCCGCCCGCATGTGACGGGTTAAGTTGCGGGGCCATGGGGATTGACTGGTACTGGGTCGTTTCTCGCTCTCCGGCATACATCATTACACTCATATCATCTTGCGCGCTCAGGCTACGTTCATAGCGCAACCCAGCCTGAGTTTGCTTGATGGTTTTTCGCGTGTCGTACTGTTCTGCACGGGGCGCTTGTTGTGGATTCGCCTTCCATTCTGCTTCGGTTAGCCCACCTGGGTCATCTGCTTTGATATCCACACTATTGAAAATCAGGCTTAATTTGCTGGCGTCATCAATGCGTACGCCCAGTTTGGCATTGGCTAAATTTTTCTGTGCGCCGCTATGGTCACGATAGCCGTGGGTCGTAAAACGTGTGGTTGAGACGGTGTAATCGACATCGCCGGGTTGTGTGCCGTCGCCCGTTGCGCCCGTAGCTTTCAGCCCATAGCGCCAGCTGCCAAAACTGCCGTAGTAACTACTGGCTTCAATGGTTGGTGGCTGTTGTCCGGTCTGGGTGGTGACATTCATTACACCGCCAGACGCGTTGCCATACAGAGCAGAGAAGGGGCCACGCAGCACTTCCACATTTTGCACACTGCTTAAATCGATGTTAGATGTTTGCCCTTGTCCGTCGGGCATGGTAGCGGGAATACCGTCCACATACAGGCGAATACCGCGAATTCCGTAAGTGGAGCGGGAGCCAAATCCGCGAATCGACAGCTGTAAATCTTGCGCATAGTTCTGCCGGTTTTGTACCTGTAAACCAGGCACTCCGGTCAGTGATTCAGACAAGTTAATGCGCGGTGTTGCCAGGCGCATCTCCTCGCCATCCACCACGCTCACGGCTGCTGGGGTATCCAGTTCTGAAACCACCTGCGATGCGGCACTGACAATCATGGTCTGTTCATCAGCGGCAAAAACAACGGGGGAAAGGACAAGCAGTGCGGGCAAAACGGTCTGTCGGACGGAAAAAATCTTCATGAAAAAAGCCAGGTTAAGAATGGGAAAACACCGTCATGGTAATGAAATTGTAAATTTATGGAAAACGAAACGGCACAATACGTTAAGTAATTGAGAAAATTGTAGTCGTAACGGTAAGAAATGCTCCACATTTGAGAAAATAATGATTACCATTCCCATTTATAACAAGGGCGTAACGATGATTACGCTTAGCGAAGCATTGTGAAGCAGCAAAAATATCGGTTCATCAAAGGGAGTCGTCATGCATTTACGTCATCTGTTTTCATCGCGCCTGCGTGGTTCATTACTGTTAGGTTCATTGCTTGTTGCTTCATCATTCAGTACGCAGGCCGCAGAAGAAATGCTGCGTAAAGCGGTAGGTAAAGGTGCCTACGAAATGGCTTATAGCCAGCAAGAAAACGCGCTGTGGCTCGCCACTTCGCAAAGCCGCAAACTGGATAAAGGCGGCGTGGTTTATCGTCTTGATCCGGTTACTCTGGAAGTGACGCAGGCGATCCATAACGATCTCAAGCCGTTTGGTGCCACCATCAATAACACGACTCAGACGTTGTGGTTTGGTAACACCGTAAATAGTGCGGTCACGGCGATAGATGCCAAAACGGGCGAAGTGAAAGGTCGTCTGGTGCTGGATGATCGTAAGCGCACGGAAGAGGTACGCCCGTTGCAACCACGTGAGCTGGTAGCTGATGATGCCACGAACACCGTTTACATCAGTGGTATTGGTAAAGAGAGCGTGATTTGGGTCGTTGATGGCGAGAATATCAAACTGAAAACCGCCATCCAGAACACCGGTAAAATGAGTACCGGTCTGGCGCTGGATAGCAAAGGCAAACGTCTTTACACCACTAACGCTGACGGCGAATTGATTACCATCGACACCGCCGACAATAAAATCCTCAGCCGTAAAAAGCTGCTGGATGACGGCAAAGAGCACTTCTTTATCAACATCAGCCTTGATACCAACAATCAGCGTGCATTTATCACCGATTCTAAAGCGGCAGAAGTGTTAGTGGTCGATACCCGTAATGGCAATATTCTGGCGAAGGTTGCGGCACCGGAATCACTGGCTGTGCTGTTTAACCCAGCGCGTAATGAAGCCTACGTGACGCATCGTCAGGCAGGTAAAGTCAGTGTGATTGACGCGAAAAGCTATAAAGTGGTGAAAACGTTCGATACGCCGACTCATCCGAACAGCCTGGCGCTGTCTGCCGATGGCAAAACGCTGTATGTCAGTGTGAAACAAAAATCCACTAAACAGCAGGAAGCTACCCAGCCGGACGATGTGATTCGTATTGCGCTGTAATAGATATGGCGAGGGTGAAAACGGAAAGAATTGCCTGACTTTTATCACGCCGCATCCGGCACCTTCGTCAGTAGTCTGAATTTGCCCGGCACGTAGCCGGGCAATTTTGCAATTAACTCGACGTTTCAGGCTTAAACACAATTTCCTGTTTTTCTTCATCTTCCTCGACGACTGGCGCAGTGCTGTGAATTTCAGCAACGCGTTTGCGCACACCAAACCAGCCTATAACCAGCAGAATACCGATAATCGGCAGTGCCGCGATGGTATAAGTCCCGTTCGGGTAATCGAACGCCATCAGCACCAGGACACTCAGTAAAAACAGTAATGTCAGCCAGGAAGTGAAGGGCGCGCCAGGCAGTTTAAAACTGACATCCGCTGCTTTGCCTTCTTTAATTGCTTTACGCAGGCGCATCTGGCAAACGATGATAAACGCCCATGAAGCGATGATTCCCAGCGACGCGAAGTTCAACACAATCTCAAATACGCGTGACGGCACCAGATAGTTGAGGAATACGCCGACGACATACACAACCAGTGTCGCCAGAATCCCGGCATACGGCACATGCTGACGACTCATTTTCGCCATAAAACTCGGTGCGGAACCGCCCATCGCCATCGAGCGCAGAATACGCCCGGTGCAGTACAGACCTGAATTCAGGCTGGAGAGGGCAGCGGTCAGCACCACAATGTTCATAATGCTGCCGATGTACGGCACACCCAGTTTAGAGAAAAACGTCACAAATGGACTTTGCCCCGCCTGATACGCGCTCCACGGCAATAACATAACCAGCAACACCACGGAGCCGACGTAAAACAGACCAATACGCCAAATCACACTGTTAATCGCTTTAGGCACCATGGTCTGCGGATCTTTACATTCTCCGGCCGCTGTACCCACCATTTCAATGGAGGCAAAAGCAAACACTACGCCCTGAATCAACACCAGCGCAGGCAGCAAACCATGGGGGAAAAAGCCGCCATTATCGGTGATTAAATGAAAGCCAGTGGTGTTGCCATCCAGCGGCTGACCACTACCGAGGAACACTGTACCCACGACCAAAAAGGTTACAATGGCGAGCACTTTAATAAGCGCAAACCAGAACTCCATCTCCGCAAACCATTTCACACCGATCATATTCATGGTGCCAACGATGGTCAGTGCAGCGAGCGCAAAGACCCACTGCGGCACGCCGCCAAACGCGCCCCAGTAATGCATATACAGAGCGACGGCGGTAATATCAACAATCCCCGTCATCGCCCAGTTGATGAAGTACATCCAGCCAGCAACATAAGCGGCCTTCTCACCCAAAAACTCACGGGCATAAGAGACAAAACTGCCACTGGAAGGGCGGTGTAACACCAGCTCACCCAATGCACGCAGAATAAAAAACGAAAACAGGCCGCAGATCAAATAGACCAGTGCCAGTGCGGGCCCCGCCATTTGCAGTCGCGCCCCCGCGCCTAAAAACAAACCCGTACCAATCGCGCCGCCAATGGCGATCATCTGTACCTGGCGATTGCCCATCGCTTTGTGATACCCCTCTTCGTGGGCATTAAGCCAGCGGCGTTTCGCGGCGTGTTGATCTGAAGTGTCGGTGTTGTGTTTACTCATTGCTCTCCCTGATTGCTTTAATGAAAAAGTCATATAAGTTGCCATGAACAATGTTTATTCATCCTGGCGATGACAAGATTCACCATTATTCTTTATGGGTATAACTGTCGGCGCAGAATCCTACCTTTTATCATGTAACGATGCAAAATAATCCCGCTATAAATATGTGGGGATAAAGGCGGCTGGCGACAAAATAGCAACCTGATGAAATTATGACGGAAACAACCACTATTGGTTTGATGATACCTGACTGCAGTCCTACTCTTGCGCCACTCGTGCGTCGCTCTGAATGCCAGTGGTTGCAGTGGACACTGGCGTGGTTGGCTCAATGAATAGTGAGGGGCTAGCACATGATGGGTTTCAGGGGTAATACGCCAAATACCAATACAATTGCTGATTAAATGAGCCAATTGCCGACGTTACAGAAAAGGCTAAAAAATGTAAGAGGCATGTAGGGTGATAAACGCGCTATTGCCCAACAGGAGTTTCTGGAATTAGTCCTGTTCCATGGGCATTACAACTCTTAAGACATTACTTCAATATAATTAATGTGTATATCATTCTCAATATTAATTTATGAAGTGAATTTAATATATTCCGAATTCTTAATTTACATTACTAATGTATGGGGCATAACGTTAAGATGGCTATGTGCAGATTAAGATATCAGGGTGGGGCGGTAGCGTTTACAGATACTAATTAATTGATGGAAATTATGTTAACCATGCAATCATTTGCATCGATTATTGATATTGAAGATAGATTAATTAAAATGATAAAAATTAATGTTAAGAAATCATAACGGGAAACGTTGATAACTTGTTTTGATTTCATTTTCTATGAAGATGATGCCATCAATACTGCATAAAGTGGGTATATTGAACATCAAAGAGCGTTTATTTTTATCTGAAAGATATTATTTCCAGGAGAAAGGATATGTCATTAAGGAGAATGACGTCTGGTGAATTAACATTAGCCAGATCGATTTTTGAGAATACAATTGATTATAACAAGGTATGGATCCACAATGAAAAATATTTGCCCGGTCAAGGGGAAAGAACAGCGATGACCCCAAACGGGGAAATGTATTATCCTGATGCTGTTTATAGTTCAGATTTTTCATCGCAATCAATGCCTGGTGAGCGTGAAACAGTAGCAGGTGCTTCTCACTTGTTTATTCATGAAATGATGCATGTTTGGCAATATCAGAAAGGGTATGCAGTTAAGTTGCGTGGTTTATTTTCCTGGGCGGCAAATTATCATTACGATCTTAATTTACAGTCAATTGCTTCTTATTCCATGGAGCAACAAGCATCTATAGTAGCTGATTATTGGCTATTGATTAACTACGGACTGGTAGCTGATTTGGCAAATGTTAACTATGTAGGTGATACAACTGAATCAGTGAACACGCTATCGGAAAAATACAAAAAAGTGCTTAATTTATTTCCTGCGGGCGTCATATGAAGAGATTTTTTTTATTGTTCTTTTTGTCGGGATGCACTGTTGGTGATTATGTTCGCCCATTGTTGCCCGGTAATATATCTTTACAAGACGGACGGGTTTGTTCAAAACCAGACGATGGGAGTATGATTTTAAATTATATTTTATATGAAGGTAAATATGGCAATGTAGTAAAACTGAAAAAAATGACTGGTCAGTTCGAACCCGTATGTATTGACATAAGTGAGCTATCTTCAGATGTTACTTACATCGGAAAATATATGCTCTCTTCCGGAAGTAAAAAAGAATACTATGGTTTTAGCATAATTAGAACAGGGGAGCGTATTTTAAGACTTGATGATAATCATATCAAATAACAAATTAAATAATTTCATTGGTTTTATTAATGTACTTGAGATGAATATTTTCACCAGATTAGCATGACGGTGCATTCTTCAAGGCATATATGGTTAATAGTATCTTCAGTAGCATGCATAAGTATTGAGATGTTTTATGCCAGCTACGAATATATTGCATATCTCATTCTCTGTAAGATTTCTTATTAGCACTTAGCCATTTCTAGTTAAAAGGATTAATTATGAGTTTTGCAGCTACTGATTATCCATCCGGCGCACTAGCTGGATCGGGTACACATAATGTGACTTTGAGCGGCAGCGCAGTTCCTGATGGAATGTTACTGTTTGCAAGCTTAGGGGGGACAGAAACAGTAGGGGAACTATTTACTTATTCTATTAAATTAAAAACTCCTGACATCCTGAACCTGGACTATGTTTCCCCCGCAGCCAACCTGCAGCTCAAACCGATGGTGGGCAAAGATCTGTGCGTCAATATCGAATTGGATGGCGGCGGAAAACGTTATATCAGCGGGCTGGTGACGGCGGCACGCGTGGCCGGTCATCAAGGACGCTCGGTGGTGTATGAACTGCGACTCGAACCGTGGTTAAAAACACTGACCCACACTAGTGACTACAAAGCGTTTCAGAATAAAAACGTGGTGAACATCCTGGATGAGGTACTGGATGAGTACCCCTGGCCAGTGGAAAAACGATTGGTAGAAAACTATCCGACTCGCGCCTGGCAGGTGCAGTACGGTGAAACAGATTTCGATTTTATTCAGCGCCTGATGCAGGAGTGGGGTATCTACTGGTGGTTTGAGCACAACGAGAACAGTCACACGTTAGTGCTGGCTGATGCCATTAATGTCCACAAGGCATGCGCAGATTCGCCGCTGGTGTGTTATTACCAGAAAGGGCTGAAACTGGACAAGGAGTTTATCCATACCATCACAGCAAATGAAAGCCTGCGCAGCGGACAGTGGGTGCTGAATGATTTCGACTTTATGAAGCCGCGTTCACTGCTGAAGAGTACTGTGGCTAATCCGCGTGAAACCGGCCTTGCTGAATATGAGCACTACGAATGGCCGGGAGACTACTTCACAAAGAGTGAAGGTGAAATGCTGACACGCATCCGAATGGAAGAACAGCGTAGCCCCGGTAGTCGGGTACAGGGCAGCGGCAATATTCGTACCCTGATGACAGGTTTTACCTTCACCCTGGAAAACTATCCGACAGCCGAAGTGAACCGGGAATACCTGCTGGTACAGACCACGCTATTTATACAGGACAACGCGCAGCACAGCGGCCAGGATCAGCATTTTACTTACTCAACCAGCTTTGAACTGCATCCCACCGGCGAAGTTTACCGTCCACAACGAACCCTGAGCAAACCCCACACTAAAGGCCCGCAAAGTGCCATCGTCACCGGCCCGGCAGGGCAGGAAATCTGGACAGATAAATATGGCCGGGTGAAAGTTCAGTTTGGCCGGGATCGTTACGGTAAGAATGACGAAAACAGTTCCTGCTGGGTCCGTGTCAGTTATCCGTGGGCGGGTAAAGGATTCGGTGGCATTCAGATCCCGCGCATTGGTCAGGAAGTACTGGTGGATTTCAAAAACGGTGATCCGGATTTACCGATAATCGTTGGGCGTACCTACAACCAGGACACCATGCCACCGTGGGGACTACCGGGCGCAGCGACGCAAAGCGGGTTTTACAGCCACACTATCGGCGGCGGCCCAACCAATGCCAACGCACTACGTTTTGAGGATAAACCTGGCGGTGAAGAGGTCTGGCTACATGCCGAAAAAGATCAGCGGATTGAAGTTAATAATAATGAAAGCCACTGGGTGGGCAATAATCGCCTTAAAGTCATTGATAAAACAGAAACAGCGATAATTGGTGAGAAACGTTCTCTTACAGTTCAGATGGATGATACCTCCCTTGCCGGACAAAATAAAACGATTCAGGCCGTACAGAATTTACGCCTTGCTGCGGGAGATTCCATAATTCTTAGTTGTGGGAAAACTATCCTGCAAATGACCAGTGACGGAATATTTAATATAACCTGTAAGAATTTTAATATTACTGCAACAGAAAATGGAAAGATAAATACACAATCAGGGCAGCTTGATTTAAATATGAATGACCGAGCGGCAGATATACCTCCACCTGGAACATCGGAGAAAACAGCCCTTCAGTTGGCGATAGACGTCACCTTCATGAATAAATAAAATCCATCCATAAACAATTCATTTATTAAAAAGGATTCATACCATTATGACGGAGTATTATCTCAATGAAACTGTTGTAACTTTTCCCGGGAATATTATTCAGGACAGTACGATTAATATGCTGCGCCTCAGCGATCCCGACGCTGCACTCATTATCAGCCGGGGCCAGATGCAGGAAGGAGACGACTTAACCTCCCAGATTGAACAGCAAATGAAAAAACTGGAGAAACAGGTAAAGGATCTTCACTACACGCCCGTTCAGGTAACACGGGTGGGGATTAATGATGGTGAAGAAGGGCTGGAAATACAGAGCCAGTTTCTCCGGGGTAACGAGCAGGTGTACCAGTGTCAGGTGGCATTTGTATTGCCGGGTGAGCGGGTCATGATGGCCTTCACCTATGCCCGAACCACACCGCTGACCCTGGCAGATATGACGCGCTGGGCTGAAATTAAAAAGAATCTGCGCTTCAGGATGCGGCAGGAAGCCGGGACGAATTAATCACACAGGAAACGGGACATGGAAGAGGCATTCTGGGCGGCAAGACAGGGTGATGCCCTGCTGCATACGTCGTTTATGGCAGATGTACTGGGGGCGGTGCTGGAGGTGGCCGCAAATGTCGTTATTGATGCCCTCATTGTCGGCACAACCTCGTTACTGGCGGCGTCAGTGGGGATCACGATGGGGTGCACAGCCGTCGTGCTGACCGGTTTTGTGGCGGGTGTGGCGATGGTGTACACCGGCGTGACAGAAAAGGTCAGCGAAGCCTGTTCAGCCCTCGCAGATATGCTTTTCCCGCCTCAGACTGAAGGTTACATCCTCACCGGCTCTGGTGACACATGGATTAACAGCAAACCTGCCGCGCGGGCAGCGGCGACTGCGGCATCGCGGCAGGACATTGAGGCGCAGGAAGCGCAGGCGAAGGCGGAACAGGAAGAAGCACAGCGTCAGGAGGAGGCCAGAACGTTCCGGGATGTGGCCGGGGAATATCTGGAAATGGCGGGGGCCATAGCCCTGGCAGTTAACCCGGTGACAGGGCCTGTGCTGATGTCCCGGGCGCTGCACGGCCAGCTCAGTACGGAAGAAGGGCGTTCTGAAATGGTGGATGGCGTGACACATTTTGTGTCGGAACTATGGCAGCCCACGGTGGCCGGTGCGGCTCCTGGCTCCACCCTGACTCCTGACGATAAAATCGACTGCCATAAACATCCCTCCTCTCTGACGCAGTTACTCGCACAAAAAAAAGCCGCCTTTCTGGATGACCCTCCGGGAACGCTCCTTAATCTGTTGAGTCCGGACGGTATGCTGGAAACCGCCTTTCAGGGAGTGAATGCGGTTATTGGCAGCATCAGTAATCTGTTCAAAGGCGATGACGAACCGCCCGCGGCGGAATATATCGCGGAAGGCGCGCGGGATGTGCGTATCAACAGCCAGCCGGCAGCACGCAGCGGGGCACGCTGTACCTGCGAGGCCAGGGTGGTGAATGCGCCGGGGAACGGGGCGTTTGTGTCACCGGATGTGCGCATTGGCGGTCCGTTACTGGTGGTCAGGGATATCAGAAGCGGCAGGTCGCAGATAACCCTGGTGTCAACCGTGGCGCTGATGTTTCTTCGCCCGGGTAAAATGCTTTCTGAAATCGCCTGTTTTGCTGCCGGTATCGGGATGAGCATTCTGACGCAGAAGGCCGCCACAGCCCTTCCGCATCCGGTCAGTGCCGCCACCGGGGCCAAATACCTGGCCGGTGATGATGACTTCGATTTCAGTCTGCCGGGCCACTTTCCGCTGGACTGGCAGCGCGTGTACAGCAGTCGTGACGAACGCACGGAAGGCATGTTTGGTCAGGGCTGGAGTGTAATGTATGAAGTCAGCCTCGTGCGCACACCGGGTAGCGCAGACGAAAACTGCATGACCTTTGTGTCGGGTATGGGACGACGCCTGGAGATGGAAGCCGTACTGCCGGGGGGCGGGTTTTACAGCCCCGGCGAAGGACTGGCGGTACGGCGGGGTGAGCAGGGGCACTGGCTTATCAGCAGCGATGATGGACAGTTTTTTCTGTTTGAGGCCGACCCGCACCACCCGCAGCGCCAGCGGCTGAAAATGCTGGGCGACCGCAACAGCAACAGTCTGAATCTGTACTACGACGACCGGGGACGCATCACTGAAATCAGCGGCGAGCAGCAGCGTCCGTGCATCCGTCTGTATTACGAACTGGCGGCGCATCCCCGGCGGGTGACACAGATTTATCAGCATTTCCCTGATACGACGCCTTTACTGCTGCGTCGTTACCGCTATGACGGGGCCGGCGACCTGAACGGCGTGTACGACAGCACGGGGCACCTGCTGCGTGAGTTTGCTTACGACGAAAACCACTGCATGACGCTGCACCGCCAGCCGGGCGGCGAAGGGTATTATTACCAGTGGGGCTGGTATGAAGGGCCGGATGACGCGGCATGGCGGGTGACGGGGCATCACACGGACAGCGGTGAACAGTACCGGCTGGCGTGGAGCCTGGCGGCACGCAGGCTGTGCGTGACGGACGGGCTGGGGCGCACGCGTTATCATCAGTGGGACGCGCAGAATCAGGTGACGGCGTACCAGGACGAAGCCGGACAGGTGACGACGTTCCGCTGGAGCGACGAAGAACGGCTGCTGCTGGGAATGACGGATGCGCAGGGCGGCAAATGGCGCTATGTGTATGACCGGCAGGGGCATATCACGGAGACGCACGACCCGCTGGGACGGGTGGAGCAGGCGCAGTGGCACCCGGTGTGGCATCAGCCGGAAACGGAGGTGGACGCGGCGGGAAACAGCTGGCGCTGTGTGTACGATGAACGCGGCAACCTTCTTGCCGTGACCGACCCGCTGCAGCAGAACACCCGGTATCAGTATGACCGCCACGGTCAGGTGGTGCAGATAACGGATGCGCGCGGGGGGAATAAATACCTCCAGTGGAATGAAGACGGGCAGCTCATGCGGCACACGGACTGCTCCGGCTCGCAGACGGCGTGGTTCTACGACGAACGCACGCGGCTCATCAGAATGACGGATGCGGAGAGCCACAGCACGCGCTACGGGTATGACGACAGCGGCCACCTGACGGAGGTGATACTGGCGGACGGCCGCACGGTGAATTACCAGTCGGACGCGGCGGGCAGGCTGGTGAAGTACACCAGCCCGATGGGGAGGATAACGCGCTGGCAGCGTGACGGGCAGGGCCGGGTGCGCAGCCGGACTGACGCGACGGGACGCAGGACGGCGTTCGGGTACGACGCTTACGGGCGTCTGGTCACGCTGACAAACGAGAACGGAGAAAGCTACCGGTTCCGCCATGACGTGCTGGACCGTCTGGCGGAGCAGATAAACCCGGACGGCTGCCGCCAGGCGTACCGCTACAACGCGCTGAACGCGGTCACGGAAGTGGTGTTCACCGGGGACCGGGGCGGTGAAATCCGTCACCGGCTGGCGCGTGACGCGGCGGGCCGGCTCACGGCAAAGGAGACAGCCGGTAGCCGTACGGAATATGTCCATGATGCGGCAGACCAGCTACTGGAAATCCGCCGCCGGAGGCCGGATGCCGGGGAAACGGACGCCCCGGAGATTATCCGTTTCAGTTACGACAGACTGGGGCGGATGCTGAGCGAGGAGACGGCGCAGGGCATCCTGACCCATCAGTACGATGAACTCAGTAACCGGACTGCCACCACCTTTCCGGACGGCAGAACGCAGCGCCATCTGTACTACGGCAGCGGCCATCTCCAGCAGATAAATCTGGACCGGGAGGTCATCAGCGAGTTCACGCGCGACCACCTGCACCGTGAAGTGCTCAGAAGTCAGGGACGACTGAGCACGCGGCAGCTTTACGACCCCGGCGGGCGACTGAAGCGCAGGGAGACATACAGCGGGATGCGCGGGGTGGTCCCGGAGACGTTCACGGACCGGCAGTACAGCTACAGCGGCGAGGATGAACTGCTGAAGACGCGGCACAGCCGGCGGGGGGAAACGGACTACTTCTATGACACCACGGGGCGCATCACGGCGTGTCGCTCGGAGGATGAGGGGTATCTGGCAAGCTGGGAGTACGACGCGGCGGGCAACCTGCTGGACAGGCGCGCGGGGGGAAGGGCCACGGCAGAAAACAGCGTGGTGCCGTTCAACCGGCTGATGTCTTACCGTGGTGTGCACTACCGTTATGACGAATTTGGCCGTGCGGTGGAAAAGGAGGGGCCTCAAGGAACCGTTGTCACAGTTAAATCAAAACAGGAAGCCCATGATTTATTGATGGAGGCCTTTCCTGATGCTCAAAAAGTAAGAGGGATCGGTTCGCAGGATGCCGCCGGTATTAGAAAAAAACATAAGATGGAACAATTTAAGAAAAGAGATGGTACTGTCCGTTATAGGAAAGATTACCCTATTGATTCTAATACTGGTCGTGTATATGGTCATGATGACCCTAAAGGCACAGGGCATGGTTCTTTGCCTCATATAAATATTAAACGTTCTGATGGGACAATGGTGAGGATAGATATAGATGGTTGATTTGCCTATTGAAAAATTAATTGTTGCTATAGAGAATGGTAAGGTTAGAGGTTTTGATGAGATAAAGGAAATAAATGGTGAAAATTATTTTTTCCAATATGCCATTAAAAAACAGGATGAAAAATACAATACCTATTTTTTCAAAATACCAGAAAATAAAATGGAAGTGTTCGAAGATTATGCAACTGAAGAAATTAGTGCGTTTTCCAATATAGAAGATGCTTTTAATTGCTTTAAATTACAAGGTATTGATATTACAAAATTTTCTCCTATTAGAGGATTATTACCTTTTTAGATGATAAAGAAACCCGGTTACAGCATGTAATGCTTAACCTGCCGTAACTCGCTTACCACTGGTAACAAACGTGCCAGCACCTAAATGATGCAACGTATTGAGCTTATCATCATCAAACTGCCAGCGGCCTTCGACAAATACCCGTGCGTCTGCCGCTGCTGATACCACTTCGCCAAATAGCGTATCGTATTTTTCTTGCGCGGAAGTTGCAGGTAGCAGGCGACACTCCATCCACGCCAGACATTTTTCCTCGACTAGCGGCAAACCAAGCACCGGGCCTCTCACTACCGGAATGCCGTAGCAATTAAATTTATCTTCTTCACGACCCGACACACTTCCCACCGCCCACGTCCAGTTAGTCGCCGCAACGCCCGGGATAACGATGCCAAACTTACCGTTACGTTCAATCAACTCCCTGGTCCATGTCGATTTATCTACCACAATCGCCACGCGTGGCGGTTCAAACTCTACGGGCATCGACCAGGCTGCTGCCATAATGTTACGCCGCTGGGATTGCTCATCGAAACTGGTGATCATGACAGTTGGGCCATGATTTAACAGACGGCTGGCATGGTGTAATTCGACGGGAATGAATTGGCTCACGATATCGCCTCGCTATGAAGGGTGTTTTAAAAGCGTAGCTCGTAACGCAATAAGTAACGAAATTAACGGGATTGGCGATTTGCGAACGTGATGCATGTCCGCGATCGCACAAAATAGCCAGTGCGGCGTCTATTCCAGGTTATAAGTTGAGAAAACCACTAAGGGAAACGCCTGATGACGCCCATTCTGAATCATTATTTTGCCCGTATTAACTGGTTGGGAGCTGCTGCGGCCAATATTGATACGCTGCGTGCATTGCACCTGAAACACAATTGCACCATTCCGTTTGAAAATCTCGACGTTTTGCTGCCGAGGGAAATACAGCTTGATGATCAATCGCTGGAAGATAAACTGGTGATAGCCCGTCGTGGCGGTTACTGTTTTGAGCAGAATGGCGTGTTTGAGCGGGTGTTACGCGAGCTGGGGTTTAACGTTCGCAGCTTGTTAGGTCGCGTAGTGTTATCAAATCCGCCAGCATTACCGCCGCGCACCCATCGTTTGCTGTTGGTGGAACTGGAAGGGGAAAAATGGATTGCTGATGTCGGTTTCGGTGGGCAGACGCTAACCGCGCCGATTCGTTTAATGCCGGATATCATGCAAACCACGCCACACGGAGAGTATCGGTTGTTGCAAGAGGGTGATGATTGGGTATTGCAGTTTAATCATCATCAGCACTGGCAGTCGATGTACCGTTTTGATCTCTGCGAGCAGCAACAAAGCGATTATGTGATGGGCAATTTCTGGTCGGCGCACTGGCCGCAGTCGCATTTTCGCCATCATTTGCTGATGTGTCGCCATTTGCCGGACGGTGGCAAGCTAACGCTGACCAATTTTCATTTTACCCATTATGAAAATGGGCACGCAGTTGAGCAGCGAAATCTACCAGATGTGGCGTCGTTATATGCCGTGATGCAGGAACAGTTTGGTCTGGGCGTAGATGATGCGAAACATGGCTTTACTGTGGATGAGTTAGCGCTGGTGATGGCGGCGTTTGATACGCACCCGGAGGCGGGAAAATAATTTATGTCAGGTTGCCGGATGTGGCGTAAACTGAACTGCACCCCAAATGTTGGACATAATCTGACATCTGAAGGTGCAGTTTATGAAACATTCATTTGAAGTAAAACTTGCCGCTGTAAATCATTACCTGGCTGGTCATGCAGGCATCATTTCTACGGCAAAACTCTTTCAACTTTCTCACACCAGCCTCTCACACTGGATTAATCTTTTTCTTCTTCACGGTCCTCGGGCACTGGATTGCAGACACAAGCGTAGCTATTCTCCTGAAGATAAACTTTGCGTGGTTCTTTATGCTCTCGGGCATTCTGAGTCTCTACCCCGGGTAGCTGCCCGGTTTAACATTCCCAGCCACAACACGGTTAAAAACTGGATAAAAGGCTACCGCAAATCTGGTAATGAGGCCTTTATCAGGTGCAGGAAGGAGAAAAGCATGACCCGTTCTGATGATACCCATGAAAACGAGGCAAACATGACGCCGGAAGAGATGAA
>ERZ1106944.144-NODE-144-length-59387-cov-15.641930_pt1 | contig 59387 bp, 45 predicted proteins | sample MGYA00403672_ERZ1106944 | MGnify/ENA primary metagenome ERZ1106944 (study PRJEB35170, sample SAMEA104062454) | human gut metagenome | biome: human gut; feature: human-associated habitat; material: faeces | place: Denmark | collected 2012-10-16 ...
TGAACGTAGCTCGTTGCCAGGTTCTCCGGTTCCCTTTCTCAGGGAGCCTTTTTTTATTAAATCCTCGGTGCCTGATTCACGGAAACAAGCTTTGAATACACAAAGGTAATAATTAACAAATAAATAAAACACATTGACAACGCTTACATTGTTTGCTATAATAGAAATACATTATAGAAAGCACATTAGGATTGTTATTGTGTTAAACAAGCGAGACCTATTTGCACATCGTTGCGGATAGGTCTTTTCTGTATTTAAAAGGAGTGGTTTTATGAAAGTATTTGCTCCCGTCGCGGGGATCGCAGAAAGTTTAGACTTTGTTACTGATCCAGTTTTTTCAAAACGGATGCTTGGCGATGGGATTGCGATTCTGCCTGAGAATAATCAAATATTCAGTCCTGTTGCTGGAAAAATAGTCATGCTGTTTGAAACGAAACATGCTTTAGGTATTCAATCAGAGGAAGGTTCTGAATTTTTACTCCACATTGGAATCGATACCGTGGAACTGCAGGGTAAACCCTTTCACGAAGCAGTAAAGCTTGGCGATTTTGTGCAATGTGGAGATCTGTTAATGATCGTCGATTTTTCATATATTGAGGAAATGAATTATGATCCGACTTTGATGTTGATCGCAACCAATCGAAAGATCCAGCTGCTTTGCGATCAGGGTCCAGTTCAAACTAATGAACCTGTATTTTCAGTGTTATAGCGAAAGAGGTGAGGGATTATGATTGCGGTTAAAATATTTAACAACAATAGCATTCTTTCCAAAAATGATAAAGGTGAGGAAATCATTCTTGTCGGTGGTGGAATTGGTTTTGGCATTCGCAAAAATGACGTAATTGATGAACGAAAGATTGAAAAAGTATTCTGCCTGGAAAAAGAGACGAATTATAAGTTTCAATCTATTGTTAAAAATACGCCATTGCCGTACATTTTAGCTGCAGATCAGATTATTACCGAGATTAAGAAGAAATCGACAAAGAAAATCAACGACTTTATTTACGTCACATTGACGGATCATCTATATACCACAAGCGAACGTGTTAAAGCTGGCGTGGAGTTTGATCCTGCATTGCTTATCAATGTAAAAAATTTATATCGTGAAGAGTACAAGCTGGGTTTGGCTGCTGTTCATGCCTTGCGTATCCGGCTGCGGATCAAGATTCCGGATTCAGAAGCCAATTTCATCGCACTGCACATCATCAATGCTGAGATGAATTGTCAGATGCCACAAATTTATGAGATTACCACGATGATGACAGAGATTGCCCGTGGTGTTGCTCAGACGCTGAACATTGATCAAGATACTGTTGCTTTTGATCGGTTCATGACACACTGTCGGTTCTTAATACAGCGGGTATTCTGCAATGATGAAAGTGAGCCGTCCAGTTTGTTATTCGATAACGTTTTGGTGAATATGGAAAAATCTCATGAATCAGAACGACGTTGTGCAGAACAAATCATAACGATGATTGAAAATCGTTGCCAATATGAAATCAACGAAGACGAAAAAATGTATCTGATGATTCATTTAATCCGTCTCAACAACAGCAGGGATCAGAATAGACATTAGTTTATTTTTGATACATGGATCAGATTAGCGCGAATCGAATGGACAGCTGACTGCAGAAGGCTGTCTGAATCCAGCAGTTAGATAGTCGTAAAGGAGGAACTAAGATGTCAAAGTATACGGCACTATCTGAACAGCTTTTGGAAAACATCGGGGGCAGAAGGAACATCACGTATGTTACGCACTGTGCAACCCGGCTGCGCGTCAGTTATCAAAACAAAGATCTCATCCAAATGGAAAAGTTGGAAAACCTCCCAAATTCCTCAGGGCTGATTGTCCGGGCAGGAACAATTCAGGTGATCATTGGCCCAGATGTTCATGATGCGTACAATGAGTTTTTGGAGGTCAGTGGCTGGACCGGAACAGAGGAACCCGAAGACCAGTCAGATGAAGAGAGAACAGAAATTTCTGAGGAAAAACGTGATTTTCAATATTATCTGTTAAAATTCAGCAACTTTATCGCACCGATATTCATGCCGATCATTCCAGCTCTGATTACTGGTGGAATGATTCTGGCGATTAAAAATTTACTGGTCAATTATTTCGGCGTTTCCGTTGACAGCGGGACTGCTCAATGGATGCTGAATATCTTTGACGCCGCTTTTAAATTCCTGCCTGTCTATATCGGATATACGATGGCACAGCAGCTGAAAATGCAGCCGATCCTGGGTGCAATGCTTGGCGCTGTTTTAATCGCACCGACCTTTGAAGGCGGACTGATCCCCGATATTTTTGGAATCCCTGTTCCGCAGGTTAGCTACCGATCGACGATTTTGCCGGTGATTCTGGGCGTCGTTCTGATGTATTATGTCGATAAAGGCCTGAAGAAGATTCTGCCTAAGACTCTGTCCTATTTCTTAAAACCACTGTTAACGATGATCCTTGTCACGCCTGTCGTTTTAATTCTTTTGGCTCCGGCTGGAAATTTGTTAAGCGGGTATGTCGCGGATTTTGTCTTATGGGTATCCAATACGCTGGGAATGATCGCGCTGCCATTGTTGTCGATGATCTATCCCTATATGGTTATGTTCGGCCTGGATAAAGGACTGCATCCGATTGCTCTGGAACTGCTTGATAAACTCGGATACAATCCGGTGACGATTGTCATTGGCTTTATTTCCAATATCTGCGTTGGCGCTACAACGTTGGCGCTGGCTACGACCATGAAGGACAAAGCACAGAAAGCGACGGCTGTTTCTTCCGGAGTGACAGCCTTGTGTGGGGTTACAGAACCCGCATTCTATGGTCAGCTGATCTCGCATCCAAAATGTATGATCGGCCATGCCATAGGCGCAGCCTGCGCGGGACTTTTCGCAGGATTCTTCCAGCTGAAAACATTTGTTCACGGCGGGTGTCCGGGATGGCTGACCTTGTTGTTCTTCGTCGATCAAAATGGGAATATTAATTACGTTTTGATCGCAATCGTTACCGCATTGATCGGGATGGCCGTGTCTTTCCTTGCGACGCGGATCGTTCTGAAAAAGGAAAGCATGCCAAGAAATGGTACGACAGGAACAAGGTAACGGATTTTCGATAAGCGAAAGGCAATTCTTTAATCAAAATGGATTATGTTTAAAGCGATGGATCAATACAAAGGAGGATAATCAATGAAAAAGATGAAAGACGGCGATCAGATGTTGTGGGGATCAGCGACAGCGGCCTATCAATGCGAAGGCGCATGGCAGGAGGATGGCAAAGGTCCAAGTATTTGGGATGATTTTGTTCACAGCGATAAAAACACAAAGGGGATCACAGCGGATACAGCCTGCGATTTCTATCATCATTTCGAGGAAGATATCCGCATGCTGGCGGAAGGCGGGCAAAATACGTTTCGCTTTTCAATCAGCTGGGCGCGGATTTTTCCCCGGGATGATGGTATCGTTAATCAGGCGGGCGTCACTTTCTACCAACGCGTTCTGGATATCTGCGAGAAGTACCGGGTTGTGCCGAACGTGACTCTGCTTCACTATGATCTGCCAAGCTATATTGGGGCGGAAGGCTGGGAAAAACGGGAAACCATGGCGAAATTCGCAGCTTATTGCAAGCGGTGTTTCGAAATTTTCGGTGATCGGATTCCATATTATGCAACGATCAATGAACCGAACCATAATTCTTATTGTTCCTATCTGGTCGGGAATTACCCGCCGAATCATGTCGGGGATGTTCAGAATCTTGTTAAGGTCTGTTATCACAACATGGTTGCCAATGCAATGGCGGTCCGGGAATTCCGTAAACTGAATCTTAAAGCTAAAATTGGGATTGTAAATTCCGGAGCGAGCCGAGCCGATATCTTGAAAGATACGCCGGAATACCAGGAAGCGAAGCGGTATGCCAATATGTTGTTTCACGGCTGGCTGATTGGCGCTGCCGTCTTGGGGAAGTTTCCGGAAGGATTAGGCGAAACGCTGCGCAAGTTAGGGGTTGATCTGTCCTTTGTCAGGCAGGAAGACCTGGACTTAATCAAGGAATATACCGTTGACTGGATCGGCGATAATATCTACGCGAGAAAGCTGGTAAAACCGTATGAATTTGGCGAAACACAAATGGTTGTCAACAATGATCCACGGCAGAGTCAGGCCCTGGAAGGGGTGACGGTCAAAGGTTTATTTCAACCGGATATTGATCCGACAACCCGCAAAAATCCCTGGGGCCGCGAGATTTATCCAAAATGCGGATATGACGCATTAATTCGTTTACGCGATGAGTATAACAACGTTCCGGTTTTCGTTACGGAAAACGGTCATGGGATGTTTGAAGAACAAAGTGAATCAGGAGAAATCAATGATTCGGAACGGATTGCTTTCCTTGAAGAGTATCTCGATTATTTTGCCAGAGCGAAAGAAGAAGGCTGTAACCTTCAAGGTTATTATGTCTGGAGTACAATGGATCTTTACAGCTGGATCAACGGGTATGAGAAACGTTATGGATTAGTCCATGTTGACTATGCGAATCATTGCCAGCGTATACCGAAGAAGAGCTATTACTGGTATCGGGATTACATCGCATTCCAGAAGAAAAAATAAGGAGCGTTCGGAAATCAGAAAGGGAGATAGGAAGGATGAGAAGCCATGGGCTTCAGATTATCGTCAGAGTATTGTAAAGGACCTCGTTGAAAATTAAAAGTCGAATTGTACAACATCTTGTCCAATAAAGTCAGGTAAAAGAAATAAGTAAAGAAAGTCCATGCGCTCCTCCCTGTGCATGGACTTTTTGCTGATGTGCGAAAATTTTGAAATTGGACGCTTTGCATAGGGATTGTTAATTTAATGACAAAGGTCAGGAATTAGTAGTAATAAAGCGGAAAATTTCTTTCCTGATCGCAGCGACGTCAAGCTTGCGGCTCAATTTGTGAAGAAATATAATTGAAAATAAGGAGGATGAACAATGAGAACAAGAATCTACAATAAATGCACTGACGCAGAAATTACGGAATATTTGAAAAACGGCGGGGATACGCTGTTTATGAGCGTCGGGGTGACTGAACTTCACGGTCAGCTTCCGGTGGACTGTGAATCCATTCTGGCAGAAGCCGCCGCTATCATGATGGCGGAGAAGGCTGACGGTTTGGCGGTAATTAATCTTCCATTTTTTCATGCCGGGGCAACCGCGATCGGACAAAGTACGGTGAATATCTCCATTAAAGCGGGATATGATTACCTGAAAACTCTGGTTTATGCCTTTTATAAACTGGGATTCAAGCGGATCTTTTTCCTGAGCATGCATGGACCGGCCTATCTGACGATCAATTCCGTCTGCATGGATTTTTTTCATGAAACACAGAATCCAATATGTCATCTGGAGCTGGGCCACGTCATGGAAATCGCAAGGGAAAACGGTTGGGAATGCGGCGAGGATCGCATGGAAACATTCACAGATTTGATGTATGGTGCGTATAAAGCGATGAATCAGCTGGAATTCATTCCGGTTCTGCCTGACTTTGATCGGGAAGCCTTCCTGACTAAACGCCGGGAAGGAAATGCGAAACAATGGTTTAAGAAAGATTTGCATAAACTGAATTCCGGCACCGGCGGATTCGGCTCGTTCTATGCGGAATTAGAAGAACATGGCGGACTGGAGTATTCTGTTACAGAAGAAGAACGCGAACAGCGCGGAGAGAAAGGTTTAAAGCTGCTGCAGGACATGATCGAAAAATTTGATCCCCGGCATTTCAGCACGCTGCTTCAAGCTCTGGATCAGGCGGTGAATGAAGAGATTGTTCCCCGTTATCCGCACTTAAAGATGGATAAGCCGTATAAATAAGAAATACGGAATATTGGGATTCTCATAAAAAAACCTGTTGATTTTGCCTTGTTGAAGGACAGAATCAACAGGTTTTTTACAATGTGTTCAGATAAAGTGTTCCAGAACCGATCAAGCTGCGATGCGAAATCCCCGGTTTCAAAAGGGGAAAGTCGGAAAAAAGCGAACGCCCCACTGGCTGGGAGTGACCTCTTGCATTTTACTGAAAACTCTGCGAATGTGAGTTTGCGGCATCGAGTAATTCCTGCTGCTTTTGACGAAACACGCCGTTGACACCGTCAAAGATAAGCAAACCGGTGATTTTGGAAATCTCTTCCAATGAAGGCTCTGATTCATTCGCATCGAACCACTGCTGATAAACAGCGATCAAACCGGATGCGATGAATTCCAGCACATATTGCGGCAAAACCGTATCGTTGGGGAAGTACTTATCAAATTGAATCAGAAGATGATCTTTGATGACGCCTTTAATTTTATTTAACAAGTGACTATGCCCTGAGGATTGAAGCAGACAATGGAAAAACTCCGCGTCCTGATTGATCATCGCCGTTAATTTCTCGAACAGAGGATACGGATTCAACCGTTCTGCGGAAAAATCCGTACTGTCCAGAATCTGAATCAGCGATTGGATGATTTCGTTTTCAATATCGTTAAGAACATCGTAAATCGAATCATAATGAGTATAAAAGGTCTTGCGGTTAATCAACGCGGTATCCGCTATTTCTTTAACAGTAATCTGTTCGATTCGTTTAACGCCCATAAGTTGAATGGTTGCGCCGATAATTGCTTTTCGGGTTTTGATCACGCGCTTGTCTTTTGCATTTAAGTTTTTTTCCATATCCTCACCTGATTTGAGCCTAGTATAATCCCCATGTGTTGCTTATGTCAATAAAGAACCAGGTTTGTTGAACAAAAGCCTTTCTATTTCATTTCAGAGCAGAAAAATTTCTTAATAAAACAACAAATGCTGTGAAATAAGTCACATAAACCACGCTGCACAAGAATCTGACCGTTGTTTCAGATAACGATAGGGCTTATACTTCTATCATCCAATAAGTACCAGGTGTTGCTTATTCTCCAAAATGATAAAAAAACACCATGACTTGTAGTTTATAACGAGGAGGAAGTTCCTATGAGCGAATTTATTCTGATGACTGACAGCACGGCGGATATGCCGGAGTCTTTCTATTGCGAGAATCAGATTCCTGTTTTATCCCTGACTTATACACTTGACGATTATACCTATACGCTGGCGGACAGCCTGCCGATGACGAAATTTTATGACAAGCTCCGGCAGGGCGCAATGCCGGTCACTTCCCAGGTGAATCCTGAAGCGGCCTTGATGGGCTTTCGCGAAGCGGCGCGGCAGGATAAAGACATTCTGTGCGTGTGCTTCTCATCGGCGCTCAGCGGCACGTACAACAGCTGCCGGATCGCGGCACAGATGTTGAGTGAGGAAGGCTTCAGCCGCCGGATCGTCGTGATCGACTCGTTGTGCGCTTCAACGGGAATGGGATTGCTTCTTTATCAGGCCAATCAGATGAAAGTCAGCGGCGCTTCGCTGGATGAAACGGCGTCCTGGATCGAAGCGCATAAGCTGAATGTCTGCCATGTGTTTACCGTGGATGATCTGAATCATCTCTACCGCGGCGGACGGGTGTCGAAGACCGCCGCTATCGTTGGCTCAATGATCAGTATCAAACCGATCCTGCATGTCGACGACGCCGGCACGCTGCAGGTGATCGGAAAAGTCCACGGCCGCAATAAATCATTGAAGACGCTGGTAGATCTGATGGAAGAAAAAATGGGCAGCTGGAAAGACAAAAATGAGATTTTCATGATCTGCCAGGGCGATGTCCAGCCGGAAGCTGAACAGGTTGCGCAGATGGTGAAAGACCGCTTCGGTATTTCCCAGTCGCTGATCAGTTATACCGGACCGGTGATCGGCAGTCATACCGGCGCGGGCGTTATCGGCTTGTTTTTCATGGGTGATCACCGATAATCCTATTGAATAAACGGATAAAGAAGACACGTCTTCTCCTTTTTCGGGCAAGCAGCTGTCAAAGGAAGGGGTTCGTGTCTTTTTGATTTAAGAAAAATTCCCAAGATCAAACAAAGCTGAAAAGGATATCAAAAAAAACAGCTTTCCTGCGGTATTCTGCAGGTAAAGCCGTCTCCTGAAATAAAGATCGCCGATTTCACTTCAGGTATTGCAGCTGACGTGATCCCAGTCGTTTTGTCCATCGACGTCGATCAGCCAGTTCAGTCCCCAATGCCGTTCATAGACGACTTCGCTGTTCAAGCCGGCCGGAGCCGGCTCGCCTTTGATCCGCGCGTCGACGCACGCCCAGTCATAGCGGAAGATTAAATCCGCTTCGTCGAGAATGTCGTCGATCGGCCGCAGCTGCACGTCCTTCATGAATTCGTCAAACGTCGCTTTGGTGCTGACGACTTCGATTGCTTTCTGACAATCGCAGATCTGATCTGGAAAGGTGAGCGAATCGACCAGACCGAGTGCCCAGATCAGCGGCCAGTAGGCTTCGTATTTCCAAACCATGTTGACCCAGTCCTGTTCCGTTGCCGTACCGTCAAAGATCGCTTTTTCTTTCTCCGTCAGAAACAGCCGAACGCCGAAGCGGTCTAACAGTCCGGTCATAAACAATCGCGAGTCCTCAACGTCCTGTTGGTTCTGTAAATCGCAGGCCAGCTGGATCGTGATCAGGCAGCAGATCGCCCGGCGCGCGATTTCCTCGGCGCTGCGCAGGCGGACGTCGTCGGCGGTTTCAATGACTGGCAGATGTTCAATATAAGGCACGCCCTGCTCTTTCAGCAAAGCGATGGATTGTTGCTTTCTCTCTTCAGCGCTTTTCATGGCAGCCTCCTTTTTTTATCTCCTCTATTCTATCACGAACAGGTGATGAAAAGCTGACGTCTTTGTCAACGATTGTTGAAATTCATAAATTTAACTTGAATATCGTTCAAGAAAAGCTTGCGGCAGTCCCGCTCACCCTCTATAATAAGGAGGAAGTAGTCATTCCCAAGCATTTTTTTAAAGAATGATGTACAATAGAAGCACTCTTGGGAAAGCTATATGAAGCGAGGTGTAAGAACATGCAACATGATAAAATTGTGATTAAAGGCGCGCGTGAAAACAACCTTAAGAATATTGATCTGACGATCCCGCGGGATAAGCTGGTCATCATGACAGGTTTGTCCGGATCAGGGAAAACGTCGCTGGCGTTTGATACGATCTATGCGGAAGGACAGCGTCGGTATGTCGAGTCGTTAAGCGCCTATGCGCGGATGTTTTTGGGCGGTGTGGAGAAACCGGACGTCGATTTGATCGAAGGCTTGTCGCCGTCGATTTCGATTGATCAGAAGACCACGAGCAACAACCCGCGTTCGACTGTCGGCACGGTCACGGAAATCTACGATTACCTGCGGCTTTTGTATGCCCGCGTGGGCGTTCCGTATTGCCCGGTTCATAACGAACCGATCGTTTCCCAGACGATCACGCAGATGGTTGACCGGATTATGGAACAGCCGGAAAAGACGCGGCTGGAGATCCTGGCCCCAGTGGCGCATCGGGAAAAGGGAACGTTTAAGGACGTCTTTGAGAAACTGTTGAAAGACGGTTATCTGCGGGCCCGCGTCGACGGACAGATGATTCTGCTGGAAGACGTCAAACCGTTAGAGAAAAACAAAAAGCATTCGATCGACGTCGTTGTCGACCGAATTGTGAAAAACGACGGTATCCGCTCCCGGCTGCATGATTCACTGGAAACGGCAGTGAAGCTGGCCAATGGCATCGTCGTGGTGCTGGCGGGCGAAGACGAGCTGTTGTTCTCTCAGAATTATTCCTGTCCAAAGTGCGGCTTTTCAGTTCCGCGTCTGGAACCGCGGTTATTTTCGTTTAACTCGCCGCTGGGGGCGTGCGACGAATGCAAGGGTCTGGGCATCACCCAGCGAGTGGACATTGATTATCTGATTCCGGATCGGTCGAAGTCGATCCGCAAGGGCGGCATTGTGTATTACAAAAATATTGTCGACACGGAGAACATTGAATGGCAGACATTCAATACCTTGTGCCGGCATTACCATATCGACCTGGATAAACCGATTCGGGATTTCACGCCGGAAGAACTGGAAATTGTTTTATACGGTTCCAAAGAACCGATTGCTTACAGCATCGCTTCCCGTTCGGGCAACCGCTTCAGCCGCAACGATTACATTGAAGGCGTCAAGACGTTGATCGAGCGGCGTTTTGTCGAAACAACCTCGACGATGTCGCGTGAATGGTACGCCTCGTTTATGGCGGAGTCGCCGTGTCCGAAGTGCGGCGGCAAGCGGCTGAACGAGATGGCGCTGAGCGTGCGCGTGGGCGGCAAGAACATCTATGAATGGACGACGATGTCGGTCATTCAGGCCCTGGACTTTATGAAAAACCTGCAGCTCGATCCGATGCGGGCGGAGATCGCAAGACTGGTCATCAAGGAAATTGTCAGCCGGCTGACGTTCTTAAAGGACGTGGGTCTGGAATATCTGACGCTGGACCGGCTGGCGGGCACATTGTCCGGCGGCGAGGCGCAGCGGATCCGGCTGGCCACGCAGATCGGCTCGCAGCTGACCGGCGTACTGTACGTGCTGGACGAGCCGTCGATCGGGCTGCATCAGCGTGATAACGCGAGACTGATCAAGACGTTGAAGAATATGCGCGATCTGGGCAACTCGCTGATCGTCGTCGAGCATGACGAGGAAACGATGATGGAATCCGACTGGATCGTCGATATCGGGCCGGGTGCGGGCGTGCATGGGGGCGAAGTGATCGCCAGCGGAACACCGCAGGAAGTCATGCAATGTGAAAACTCGATTACCGGCCAATATCTCAGCGGCCGCAAAAAGATCGACGTTCCTGCCAAGCGCCGCAAGGGCAACGGTTTGTTTCTGGAAATCAAGGGCGCGCAGGAGAACAACCTGAAAAATGTGAACGTCAAGTTCCCGTTAGGCACCCTGACCGTCGTCACCGGCGTCAGCGGCAGCGGCAAATCCTCACTGGTCAATGAAATCCTGTGCAAAGCCGTGCAGCATTCACTCGGCCGCACGCGCATCAAGCCGGGCAAGCACAAAGCGATCCTGGGCTTGGAAAACATCGACAAGGTGATTGAGATCTCGCAGGATCCGATCGGCCGCACCCCGCGTTCCAATCCGGTCACTTACACCGGGGTGTTCGATGATATCCGCGATCTGTTCACCCAGACGCCGGAAGCGAAGCTGCGCGGCTATGATAAGGGGCGCTTCTCCTTCAATGTCCGCGGCGGCCGCTGCGAAGCGTGTCAGGGCGATGGCGTAAAGCGGATTTCGATGCACTTTCTGCCGGACGTCTACGTACCGTGCGAGGAATGCCATGGCAAGCGCTACAACGAGGAAACGCTGCAGGTCACCTATAAAGGGAAGAATATCTATGACGTGCTGGAGATGACGGTTGAGGAAGCGATCGAGTTCTTTTCCTCCATCCATCGCATTAAATCCAAGCTTCAGACGCTGCATGACGTCGGCCTGGATTACGTCAAGCTGGGCCAGCCGGCGACGACGTTGTCCGGCGGCGAAGCACAGCGCGTCAAGCTGGCGAGCGAGCTGCAGCGCAAGGCGACGGGCAAGACCGTCTTCATCCTGGATGAACCGACGACCGGCCTGCATACCCATGACGTTAAAAAATTACTTGCGGTCTTACAGCGAATCGTCGATAATGGAGATACGGTCATTGTCATCGAGCACAATCTCGATGTGATTAAATGTGCCGACTACATTATTGATATTGGCCCGGAAGGCGGCGACCAGGGCGGTACGATCATCGCCAAGGGCACGCCGGAACAGATCGTCAAGGTGGAAAAGAGCTATACCGGCCAATATCTGAAATCCATGCTTGAGAAAGGATGAGGCTATGGAATACGAAGGCAAGGTCATGATCAGCGAGCTGCAAAGTTATTTTAAATTTGAACAGCTCTCTGGCAATGAGGAATCATTAAACCGATGGGTGATCGTTCCGGATGTCAATCGTCCGGGCTTGGAGCTGGCGGGCTTCTATAAACATACCGAGCCGCGCCGGATCGTCATCATCGGCGATAAAGAACAAGCGTATATCGACACGCTCTCCGTGGAAATCCAGCGAGAGCGTTTTGAGCAGCTGACCGACGGGTATACCCCGACGATCATTCTCACCCATCACCGCGAATGTCCGCCGGTGCTGCTGGAAGTCGCGGGGTACAAGAATTTCCCGATTTTCCGCACGGCGATGACGACCTCGCGGCTGATGGTCGATCTGATCAGCTTTCTGGACGAACGTCTGGCGCCGTCCGACAGTATTCATGGTGTCCTGATCAGCGTCTATGGCAAGGGCGTGCTGATCTGCGGCGAAAGCGGCATGGGCAAGAGTGAAACCGCGCTGGAACTGATCCGTAAGGGTCACATTCTCGTCGCGGACGACCGCGTCGACGTGGTCCGCGTTCACAACAGCATCATCGGTCATTCCCCGGAGCTGCTTCAGGGAATGCTGGAAATCCGCGGCATCGGTATCATCGACGTTGCCAAGATGTTCGGCGCGAGCGCGTTATTGCCTTCGGCAACGATCGACCTGGTCGTGTCGCTGGAGAAGTTTGATTCCAGCGCAGAGTATGCGCGGGTGGGAATTGAAACGGAACAGTTCATGCACATTCTGGAGGTCGACGTGCCGAAGATCGTGCTGCCGGTCAAAGAAGGCCGGACAATCGCGGTCCTGATCGAATCAGCGGTCACGAATTTCCGCCTGAAAGAAATGGGCTTCGACAGCGCGAAAGCGTTTGAAAACCGGGTGTACGACTACATCGAGCGGCAAAACGCCGCCAATGCCGTACCGCCGGAAACAGAAAAGGAGTAATCGACAATGCAGTTTTTTCCTGATCCGCAGACTTTTATCGCTATCGGAAGTCTGTCAATTAAATGGTACGCAGTGATCATCCTCTGCGGAGCGGTCCTGGCGTATTCTTTCTGCGTCAAGGAAATCAAAAAGATGGGGTATAAAGCCGAAACCGCGGAGGATCTGTTCCTCGGCTGTCTGATCTGCGGGCTGGTCGGCGCGCGGCTGTGGTACTGCGCGTTCTACAATCTGGAATATTACCTGGCCAATCCGATCCATATTCTCTATACGTTTGAGGGCGGTCTGGCGATCCAGGGCGGATTGTTCGGCGGGGTGCTGTTCGGTCTGTGGTATGCGCACAAGCATAAGATCAATTTCATGCGGATGGCCGACGCGATCGTGCCAAATGTGCTGTTGGCGCAGGGGATCGGCCGCTGGGGCAACTTCATCAATCAGGAGGCGTTCGGCCGCACGGTCAGCGAATCCTTCTACCGGTTTTTCCCGGAGTGGTTTAAAAACCAGATGTATATCCAGGGAGCCTACCGTGAACCGACGTTCTTCTATGAAAGCGTCGGCGATATCCTGGGCTTCATTCTGATTGTCTTTGTTTATAAGAAATATTCCAAACCGAAGCGCGGCGATATGGTCTACGCGTATCTGCTTTGGTATGGGGCGGTGCGGATCGTCGTCGAGGGTCTGCGTACAGACAGTCTGATGTTCGGCCGGCTGCGGATGGCGCAGGTGATTTCGGTCGTCTTTATCGTCGTCGGTCTGTTGGGGATGCTCGGCGTCTTCCGCAAGGTCATGAAAAATCCGAAGCCGGTGATTCTGTTCGATCTGGATGGAACGCTGCTGAACACGGAACCGGCGATCTTAAAGAGCTACCGCGAACTGTTTAAAAAGTATAGAACGGAAGAAGAATTCACCCGCGATAAACAGCTGGCGGTGCTGGGGCCTTCGCTGCAGACGATGTTTGCGCAATATTTCCCAGAGCAGGATACCGAGCAGCTGGTCAAAGAATACCGCGAGCACAACCGCGCCGCACACGCCGATCTGGTCAAGCCGATGGACGGGGCGGTCGAGCTGCTGGAAAGTCTAAAAGCACAGGGCTATAAGCTGGGCATCGTGTCCACGAAGGTTAAGGAAATGGTTCTGCTGGGGCTGACGTTGAATCACATGGATCATTATTTCGATGTGATCGTCGGTCATGATGATGTGCAAAACGGCAAGCCGGATCCGGAAGGCATTCTGACGGCCTGCCGGCTGGTCAACGAGGGTCACGACAGCGTGATCTACATCGGCGACAGTCCGATGGATATTCAGGCCGCCCGTAATGCCGGCGTCTTCTCGGTCGGTTATCTGTTTAATCTGGAACGCCGGGAACAGCTGGAAAAGGAGAAACCGAACCGGATCATCGACGATCTGCGGCAGGTGGAAGCACTGGTGAAGGAGGATCTTGCATGGACTTACAATATGATGTAATCATCATCGGCGCGGGTCCGGCCGGCATGACCGCGGCGGTGTATGCCAGTCGTGCAGGTCTGAAAACGGCGATGTTGGAAAAAGCGGCGCCCGGCGGCAAGATGATCAAAACCTTTGAAATTCAGAACTGGCCGGGAATCAAGGAGATCAATGGCGCGGAACTGGCGTATCAGATGTTCGAGCATTCCACTCACTTCGGCGCGGAATATCTCTATGGCGACGTTGAGAAAATCATCGACGGTCCGATCAAGCAGGTGGTCTGCGCAGACGGTCAGATCTATACCGCTCCGGCGGTGATCATCGCCACGGGAACGCGCGAGCGGCTGTTGGGCATTCCGAATGAGAAAGAGCTGACGGGCAAGGGTGTATCCTATTGCGCGGTGTGCGACGGCAGCTTCTTCCGCGATCAGCCGGTGACGGTCATCGGCGGCGGCAATTCTGCGCTCGAGGAATCGTTATATCTGACGCAGTTTGCCAGCGAGGTTCACATCGTGATCCGCCGCGACGTCTTCCGCGCGGAGCCGATCATCCAGCAGGCGATCGAACAGAACCCGAAAATCGATATCATCCGCAGCCATGTTCCGGTCGAAATTCTGGAACAGGAGGGGAAAGTCGGCGGCATCGTATTGAAAAATGTTCATGACGGGCAGCTGATGAAGCTGGAAACCAAAGCGGTGTTCCCGTACATCGGCGCAGATCCGTGCACGGAATTTGCGCAGGATCTGGGGATTCTGGACGAGCGTGGTTATATCCGGGTCAACAACAATATGGAAACTGCCCGGGCCGGCATTTACGGCGTCGGCGATGTGACGGCCAAGACGCTGCGGCAGGTGGTCACCGCGGCCAACGACGGCGCGATCGCCGCGCAGCAGGCTTTCCATCAGATTAAGCAGTAAGCGCATCGACATAATCGTCAAAGCGTAGAGTAAGAAGGAACGCGCAGGGAAACCGGAAATGGAATCCTGCGGATTCATGAAGAAGCAAAAAGGAGGAACGAAAAAGATGACATCAAGAACAATTCGATTTGCCAACGGCTTCAACGGCGAACTGCTGTTGGACGAGGGCAGCGTCAAGATCGGCCGCGGGGCGGGCGAGGCAGCGCCTTACGACATGCTTTACGGCGCGCTGGCATCCTGTTTGTACGCGACGTTCTCAGGCATTCTGGAAAAGAAACGGATTGAAATTAAAGGCGCGGAAATCGTGGTCGCAGGCGAAAAGCGCACAGAGGTTCCGACAACCTTGAAAACGGTGCATCTGACCGTAACGATTCACGGAACGGATAAAGAAGACGCGGTCCGCAAATCCTTTGATCTGGCGACGAAATACTGTTCCGTCTACCAGACGATCAGCCACGTGGCTGAAATGAGCTACGAGCTGCATTTCGCCTAAGCGTGACGAATTGAACCTGAACCTTATCCGGTTCAGGTTTTTTTCAATCGTCTGCGGTTTTTGATGAAGGGAAAACGGCACGAAGAAAAGAGGAAAATTATGATCTATACTGTCACCTTAAATCCGGCGCTGGATTATTACTGCACCATGGAAACGTTCAAGCTGGGGGCAACGAACCGCTGTGTCACCGAGAGTCTGATCGGCGGGGGCAAGGGTATCAACGTGTCGCTGATGTTGGCGCAGCTGGGCGTGCCGACCACGGCGCTGGGCTTCGCCGCCGGGTTTACCGGCGAGGAATTGATCCGCCAGCTGCGGGATCAGGCCGTCAATGCGGATTTTATTCGCTGTGCGCAGGGACAAACGCGGATTAACGTCAAAATCAGTGCGGGAGTGGAAACAGAGATCAACGGCCGCGGACCCCAGGTCAGCGCATCGGAAAGAGAAGCTCTGTTAGACAGGATCCGCCGGATTCAGCCCGGGGATACGCTGGTGCTGTCCGGGAATGTGCCGCCCACGCTGCCCGGATCGATTTATCAACAAATTCTGGCACAGGCTGCGGATCCCGCCATTCGCGTCGTTGTGGACGCCGAAGGCGAACTCCTGCGGGATACCTTGCCCTTCCATCCGTTTCTGATCAAGCCCAATCTTGCGGAACTGCGCCAGCTCGTTGCCAATCCTCAAGCGCCTATATCGGATCAGATTGAGGAGCTGCGGGATCAGGGCGCCGGGCATATCCTGGTGTCGATGGGCGCGGAAGGCTCAGTCCTCTTTGCGGCCGGGGGCGGCGTCTATCGCCAGCTGCCGCTGGCAGGTCCGACCGTCAGTACCGTCGGGGCCGGCGATTCCATGGTCGCAGGCTTTCTGGCAGCGCTTGAAAATCCTGCCTGCACGCTGGAAGACAGTCTGCGCTGGGCAGCCGCCTGCGGCACTGCGACGGCGTTCAGCCGCGGGATCGCCCGGCGGGAAAGGGTCGAAGCTTTGCGGGATCAGATTCAGATCGAATTCTGAAAAACCGTTTCTATCCTGATGAATTCCGTGCAGATGAGGAATAAGGCTCGTCCTGCGAACGATCCGGATGGGTTCTTCCCTGGTTTTGGTTTCCATTGAAACCCGAACTTTTTCTGATGGAAATTCAGGCTCTGCTTCTTTATAGTGAAATCAGAGCATTGCAGAAAGAAGGTACAAATGAATGAGAAAGCTACTATCCCGTCAGATCGTGACAGAACAGGGCATCGTTGAAGGCAGTTTGACATTTCAGGGAGATACGATTACCGCCATTCAGCCGGAATCGCTGAATGAAGCGGAAGGAAGTGAAGCCTGGGCGATTTTGCCGGGCATCATCGACATTCACACCCATGGGGGCGGCGGATATCTCACAAATTATCTGGCCAATTCCGGCTCGATTGATGAAATCCGCAAGCTGTCCCGGTTCTATGCTTCCCGCGGCGTCACTTCGTTTATGGCGACGGTATCGCTGTGGTCCGAGGAGAAAATGGGCGCGATCATGTCTGGCATCGCGGATCTGGTCCATCATGAAAAAATGCCGGGCGCGCAGATTCTGGGCATCAATCTGGAGGCGCCGTGTTTCAGCTTGAAGAAATCCGGCGCCGGGTTTATGACGCCGCAATGGATGCCGAATCCAAGCCGTGAACTGGCTGAGCGTTTCATCGAAGCCGGGCGCGGTCTGCTGAAATATGTAACGCTGGCCCCGGAGCTGCCGGGGGCGCAGGCGGCGATTGAAACGTATCGGAAAGCGGGAATTCAGGTGGCGGCCGGTCATACCGACGCTTCTTCGAGCCAGATGAAGCAGGGAATTGAATGGGGCGTGCGCAGCGTGAGTCATGCCGGCAACGCGATGTCGATGATCCATCAGCGGGACATCGGGGTGTTGGGCCAGCTGATGCTTCATCCGGAAGTGATGGCCGAGCTGATTTGTGATTTTATCCATCTCAGCCCGGAATTTATCCAGCTGATGCTTCAGGTCAAGGGCAGCGATCATTTGTGCATGATCGCCGACGCCTCGGAGCTGGCTGGCCTGGAGGAGGGCATCTATGATACTCAGCCCCGGCCGGTGCGGCTGAAGCCGGATGGCCGGGTGGTTGTGGAGGGCAGCGACGTCCTGTGCGGAAGCAGTCTGTTCGTCATCGACGGTCTGCGCAATCTGACCTCCGCTCTGCACTTACCGTTGACGGAAGTGGTGAAAATGTCTTCGCTCAACGCCGCCCGGCATTTCCAGCTGGATTCTCGGATTGGCAGTCTCAAGCCGGGGAAACAGGCGGACTTGATCGTCATTGACAAGGAATTTCACGTCCTGGAGACCATTGTGCAGGGACGGACGGTCTATCGCCAGAATGATAAGATCGAACGGAATCCGGCGATTACAGATCTCAAAATCGGCTGAATGCCAAAATGGCAATAAAGGTCCGGAACACTCGGGATTGACCGAGGAGTTTCAGATCTTTTTTTTGATTTCCTGCCAGCGAAATTCCCTGCATAAACTCCGGGTTCATCCCGTTGTTTTTGTATTTGACAATCAGGCAGTCTTGAAAATGCAGAGAAAAGGAACCTTTTACGCAGGAAAAAAGCCTGGAGAAATTACCGGTTAAACACGAATTCTGTGCGATGGTATTTGCTTCCCAAGCTCTTTACAATGAAGTTATCAGAAGCGTACCGCAGGATCTCTTCACACGATCCCAAAAAGAAAGATGAATTTCTGGAAAGAGAAAGCGAGGTGAAAGTGAATGATTCAGTTATTGCGGATTGACGAACGTCTGATCCATGGGCAGGTCGCTACGGCCTGGACCCGCCAGCTGGGGATCACCGCCGTGGTGGTGGCCAACGATGAGGCGGCAGCCAACGAGCTGGTTACCATGACGCTGCGAATGGCAACACCGCCGGGGATAAAGGTCGCGGTAAAAACCGTCCGGGAAGCGGTCAGTCTGTTCCACGACAAGCGCACGGCAGGGTTAAAGATTCTGATCGTTGTGGACAAGCCGCGCGATGCGCTGAAGCTGGTTCGGCAGGTGCCCGGGATTCCCTGTGTCAATATCGGCAACTTCGGCCGTGTCGGCGACCGCCGGGGGCGCCGGGCGCTGACTGACAATTTCTCAGCCAGTGAAGAAGAGCTGGAACAGCTGCGGGAAATCGCCCAATCCGTCCGCTGCGAGGTGCAGGTGCTGCCGTCGCTGCCCAAAAAAGACCTGAAACAATTTCTTTAAGAAAGAGGAGGAAAATCCATGTTACAAAGTGCCTTGATTCTGGCGTTTGTGTACTACATCGTCTACCTGCTGGACTGCAGCATGGCCTGGGACGCTACCTGGCGTCCGCTGTTCGTCGCATTTCTGACCGGACTTGCGTTAGGGGATATGAAAACCGGTCTGATCATGGGTGCTTCCCTGGAAGCGATCTACATGGGCATCTCCGCAATCGGCGGCGTAATTCCTTCCGATCCCTGTTCAGCTTCGATTCTGTCGGTGGCCTTCGTCGTGCTGACCGGCGCAGATCTCAATCTGGCGCTGGCGCTGGCGGTGCCGATCGGCACGGTCATGCAGTATGTCAGCACGCTGATCTCCCCGATTGATATTTCGTTAGTCGGCTTGTTTGAAAAATTTGCCCGCGAAGGCAAGGATAAATCTTATACACTGCTGCATTATGCAAGCCTGTTTATCATCCGTCCGCTGCCGAAAACGATGGTCGTTTTCCTGGCCGCTGTGCTGGGCGTGGAAAATCTGCAGGCGGTTACCAACCTGCTTCCAGCCTTCGTCATGAACGGGCTGAGCGTCTCCGGCGGCATGTTAGTGGCCGTCGGCTTCGCGATCCTGACCTCGATGATCTGGTCGAAAGAGCTGGGGATTTACTTCTTCATCGGCTTCGCCTGCGTCAAGTTCCTCCATCTGCCGATCATCGGCGTCAGTATCTTTGCCCTCGCCGCAGCGATTCTGAACTACACCCGCCAAGGCCAGATTAAGAAAATGAAGGATGAAATCATCGCGCAGCTGCCTGAAAATCAGGAAGGGAAGGAGGACCTGTTCGGATGAAAAAGACGTATACACCGGAAGAAAAGAAAAATCTGAGACACCTGTTCTGGCGTTCCGGCCATTTCTGGGCGAACTTCAACATGGTGAAGATGATGGGCCAGACCTATGCGTTCTGCCTGTTCCCGATTCTTAACGAAGTCTACGCCGGAAAGGAAGACCTGCGCCGGGAAGCGATGCTGCGCAATACCGAGTTCTTTAACTGCAATGCCAGTATGTCCGGTCTGTGTCTGGGCGTCAGCTACGCGCTGGAAAAAGAGCGGGCGGCCAATCCGGATTCCGTCTCGCCGCAGATGATTACCAACATCAAGACGTCCCTGATGGGACCGCTGGCAGCGATCGGCGATTCCCTGTTCTTCAACTGCATTCGCGTCATTTCCGGCGGCATCGGCATCGCGCTGGCCTCGCAAGGCAATCCATTAGGCGTCGTGTTGTTCGTGGCGATTTACGGCGGTCTGTTTCTGGCGCTGAAATGGACGCTGATCAAGCTCGGCTACGGCTTGGGTACTAACGTTATCACCGAAGCCTTCCATTCCGGCATCATCGGCATGATCACCCAGTCGGCGTGCATCATGGGCTTAATGATGGTCGGCGCGCTGGTGGCGCAGATGGTTTCCGTGCAGATTCCGCTGGTTGTCCCGATGGGCGGCGGCGCGGAGATGGTCGTCCAGACAATCTTCGACGAGATCATGCCGGGCTTGCTGGAACTGGGATTGTTGTTCGGCATCGTTGCCCTGCTCAAACGCAAATGGAAGCCGATCACCGTGATCGCGCTGATTCTGGTCATGGCGATCACCGGCTCGTTCTTCGGCATTTTCTGATCGGTCCGCAAAAAAGGAAGTTCCCTTCCTTTTTTGTGTTGATTCAAGCTGAGAAGACAGGAATTCCCAAGGCATAAGGAAAAATTTGGCATAGGATTGCTGACCTGAAAGAAAGCGGCGCAATGCTATAATGAGGAGGAAACAGGCATGAAAAGCAAAGGATGTTGGGCATGAACGCAAATTACCGGCAGCTGTCCCTGCTCTACGAATTTCTTAATCATACGGGACAATATCTGACTTATTCGATGCTGTGCGAACAGATGAACGTCTCCGAGAAAACAATCCATAACGATATTCAGGTGATCAACGATACCATCCGCAAGAATAACCTTCAGATCTGTCTGCGCAAGAACCGGGGATTTCTTCTGCAGGCGCAGGATCCGCGGGTGATCCGGGAGCTGAAAAACCAGTTCCGCTACCGGTTCTACAATGTCTACGATCTTCAGGAGAACTTCAAGCTGCGCATCAACACCATTTTGAAACAGCTTCTGATCAGCGAGGAGTATATCAAGCTGGAGACGATCGCCGATCGGATGTGGCTGAATCCACAGTCGATTTCCCGGGAGATGAAGGAAGTCCGGAAAATGCTGGGCGATTACAATCTGGAACTGATCAGCCGCCCTTACCGGGGGATGAAGATCGAAGGCAACGAAATCAACTACCGATTCTGCTACATGGATTCAATTTGTTACTACAACCACAAGGTAAAGATGATGGACGTGTTTCTGGACGTCGATCACAAGGATCAGATGGAAGGCGAGGAACGCGAGGCGATCGCGAAAATGGTTTCCGATTTGATCTGCACGCGGGAAATGGGGATCAGCGACCTGGAAACCCGGAAATGGATCGTCATGATCATGTTGTCGGAAAAACGCCGGAAAGCCGGTCATTTTGTGAGCTTTTCTGAGGAACAGGCGCAGCTGCTCGATCAATTCCGGCCGCTGTTTCCGTTGGATGATCTGGGTTCGCAGCTGGCAGCGTATTATGGAGAACCACTGCCGCCGCAGGAACAGCGCTTTCAGCTGTTGTTTCTCTTATGCAATCTGGACCTGTCCGATACGGCGATCGAAGAAACCCGATTCGGGCCTTTTTATGATTTGGCAGTCGTCCTGTTTGATAAAATCCGCAGAAAATTCGCCTCTTTAGACATTTTAAACCTCACGGCGATGGAGGCGATGAAGATGGAATTTCTGCGTTTTCTGATCCCGATCGTCGTGCGGATGTCGTTTAAAATCCCGGAAAACAACACGACCTCCGAGCTGGTGCGGATTGCCAAGCAGACGCCAGTTTCCTGTCAGATCGCGATCATCATTCACGATATCATTCAGAACTGGTTCGACTGCGATATCGGCGAGGTCTCGCAATGTCTGATTTCACTGTTCATCTATCGTCAGATCAAGAAGATCGAGAATAAGCGGATGCAGCTGCGGCTGGCCCTGTATCCGGTCGCGAATGTGTTTGTCGGGGAGGCGCTAAAGGAAGCGCTGCTGGAACGGCTGCATTATTATGTCAAATCCGTGGATATTCTAAGAGAGCGGGAACTGGCGGACATTTCTTCGGAAACCGTGGACTTCTTAATCTGCTTTGACGAAAGCGTGCCGGTTTCCGTGTCCTCTTCCATCCCGGTTTTAAAAATTGACTACTATCTCAACAACGATGACTACCAGTCGCTGTATCAGAATATGATTCAGCCGTCGCTGAAATATGAAACGCCGTTCTCGCCGCTGAGCCGGGAGGACGTTTATCTGGACGCCCGTTTTTCCAGTATGGAGGAACTGAAGCAGACGCTGATCAGTTTTTATCTGGAAGAGCTTGACCAGCAGTGGCTGGCTTATTTATTGTATCGGAAATTTCTGCATCTGGACTGGCTGGTATGGGATGAGACGCTGAATATCATTCTGTTTACCTCGGAAAAAAGACGGATGATGACCAAGCTGTTCGATCTTGCGAAACCCTTGCCGGTCAAAAACAAGAAGATCAAACGCATCTATTTTTTCGTGATTCAGACCGGCGGCGACCCGATCCGGTTAAATACGGCGGAAACATTGATCCGGCGGATGACGGAGGGACAGCCCCGGATTCTGAGGGATGAGGCGGGAAGTCTGTTAGATCCGTATGCCTATTATATTCATCACCGCAAGGTTAAAATCAGCTGATCGGGAAGTCGGCCGGGCGTTTCGGGATAAGAAAGCGATAAGGCTACAAGGTTTGATAAGCCGCCGCCATCTTATTGACAAGGAGCCGCCGGATTTTGACTTCTCTTTTTTTGTGAAACAGATGCGCTCCTCAGGAATCTTTTCCGGACTAAACGCTGAAGCTGAAGAAGAAAGTTCTCCGAATAAAAATCGGCATGTTCCCGATTGAGAACCGCCAGGGGCTGTGGTAAAATACAGCTAACAAAACAAGAGGTGATCGAGATGAAGAAAAAGCGTGTAATCCTGGTCAGCGGAATGTCCGGCGCAGGCAAGACGAGCGCGACCAGCGTTTTGGAAGATATGGGTTATCACTGCATCGACCAGTTTCCCGTTCAGCTGTTAAGCCTGTTGGTGGATCTAATTGAAAGCAGTACCGATCCGCGCTATTCCTATCTGGCGCTGGCAACGTCGGCCAAGGATTTCCCGGAGTTCCTGAATGCTTTTGAGGGTGAGGATATGGATGTGCGCGTACTGTTTCTGGACGCATCCAATGATGTGCTGCTGCACCGCTACAAATCCACGCGGCGCACGCATCCGCTGCTGATCTCCAACGTCTGCAATACGCTGGAGGAAGCGATCAGCGTCGAGCGGCAGATGTTTCAGAATTACAAAGACACCGCGTTTCTTTCCGTCGACACGACGTTTTTAAAAGCGTCGGAACTGAAGCAGAAAATCGAGAAGTATTTCTCACTGAGCAGCGCGCCGGTCTTTTCGATCAGCTTCATCTCGTTTGGCTATAAGCACGGCGTCCCGCTGGATGCCGATCTGATGATCGACGTGCGCTTTCTCCCCAATCCCTATTGGGAAGTCGAACTGCGTCCCTACTCCGGCGACGATCCGCAGGTCTACCATTACGTCATGGACAAACCGGAAACCCGGGAATTTATCAAGCGGCTGCTGGAATTTCTCGATTACGCGTTTACCGAATATGTCAAGGAAGGCAAGAATCACTTCACCGTAGCGATTGGCTGTACCGGCGGCCAGCACCGCTCCGTCGCGATCACGAATTTCCTGTATGATCACTATAAGATCCAGTATAACTGCTATAAAGAACATCGCGATAAGCGGGGGCTGGATGAACAATAACCCGTTGAAGGTCGTCGTTATCGGCGGCGGGCATGGCCAGTCGGTCATCCTGCGCGGCATTAAATTCATTCAGGATATTCAAATCTCGGCGATCGTCACCGTGGCGGATGACGGCGGCAGCACCGGACGGCTGCGGCGTCAGTTTCATATCCCCGCGATGGGCGATATCCGCGCGGTGCTGATCGCGCTGGCGGAGTCGGAAACCTTGCTTAAAAATCTGATGGAGTATCGCTTTGAAGGCGATCCGGATCCTGATCAGGAAGATCAGGGCGTCATGGGCCACAACCTCGGCAATCTGATTCTGACCGCCCTGACGCAGAGCTGCGGCAGCTTTCTGGAAAGCATCGGAATTCTTTCCAAGATCCTCAATGTGCGCGGCGATATCATTCCCGCTACTACTCAGGTGATCACGCTGTTCGCCCGGATGGCCGACGGCACGATCGTGCGCGGGGAGTCCAACATTCCCAATATCAATAACCGGATCGACACGGTGTTTTATCAGGAAACCGTCAAGGCCTCCGAGAAGGCAGTTCGGGCGATCCGCGAAGCGGATGTGATCATTTACGGCATCGGCAGCATCTTCACCAGTATCCTGCCGAATCTGATCATTCCGGAGATCGCCGAAGCGATCCGCCAGTCGGACGCTTACGGCGTGTATTTGTGCAACGCGATGAGCCAGCCGGGTGAAACCGACGATTTTACAATGGAGGATCATGTCGACGCACTGGTCCGTCACGGTGCGAAGATCGACGAGGTGCTGGTCGCTCAGGATCCGATCCCGGATGCGGTCCTGAACCGCTATGCGTTAGAAGGCGGAAAGCCTGTCAGCATCCTGCAGCAAGAGCATCCCTATCAGGTTACCCCGGCGCCGCTGCTGGATTTCAGCGACGATTTGGTCCGCCACGACGCCGATAAGATCCGCCGCTGCATGCAGCAGCTGTTAGCGAAAATAAAGGAGTAAGTATGTCGTTTACCACTGAAGTCAAATCCGAAATCGCTCAGAATGAGCTGAAACCCTGCTGCCAGAAGGCGGAGCTTTCCGCTTTGGTGCAGCTGTGTTCGTCGTTAACGATCAACGCTCAGGGCATGTCGTTGATGATCAAGACGGAAAACGCGGCGACGGCAAAACGAATCCTTAAGCTGCTGAAGGAAAATTACGCCGTGGAAACCGATCTGTCGGTCATCAAGAAGATGAATCTGAAAAAAAACAACATCTACCGGCTGCAGGTGCTGAACAAGACGACCGAGATTCTCAACGATCTGGGCCTGTTCACCGATCACGGGCTGCAGAACCATCCGACCCGCAAGCTCGTTCAGAAAGAATGCTGCGCACGGGCCTATCTGGCCGGGGCGTTCATGGCGATGGGTTCAGTCAATTCCCCGCAGAAGACCAATTATCATCTCGAAATTGTAACCAACGACGAAGCTCACGCGCTGTTCATTCAGAAGCTGATGCATAAATTTGATCTGCCGGCCAAGGTGATCGCCCGCCGCACGTCCTTCGTCGTGTATTTGAAAGCGGCCGATAAGATCGCTGATTTCCTGCGCTGCGCCGGTGCGTATGAAGCGCTGATGAAGTTTGAGGATATCCGCATCCACCGCGATTTCCGCAACAACCTGACGCGGCTGGACAACTGCGAGGTCGCCAACGAAATGAAAAGTCAGGCGGCGGCCAAGAAGCAGCTGGAGGATATCGCCCGGATCGAGAAAGCCGGCCGGCTGCGGTTTCTCGATGAAAAGCTGAAAGCTGTGGCCCAGCTGCGCGTGCAGTTCCCGGAGGCCAGTCTGAACGAACTGAGCGCGGAATATGAAAAACAGACGGGGGTTGCCATGTCCAAATCCGGCATGAAGCACCGCTTCGGCAAGCTCCACGAGATCGCGGAGCAGCTTCCCCCAATTTCGGAAATCCAGAATGAATCCTGAAGAATCCGCATAAAAAAAGCCAGGATGTTCCATACTTCTAAGGAGGTGAGGACATTGGCTTTTTTTCTTTTATTGATCCAGCTGGCCGGTTTATCCTGGAATTTAACGTACACCGCGGAAGAATGGAACTGCGATCAGGGGCAGATTACCGTCGTGCTCCACGAACAATCGCTGCCGATTTCCCTGTTTGATGTCGAGCTGACAGACGCCGGGAAAACCCGGGCTTGCGAAATTGTGAGTCAGGCGGAAACACTGACGTTGGAAATCGACGATCATGTCGCCCAGACCTCGCCGCTGCCGGTATGGCTGTTTGCGGATGGGGAGCTGGTGCAGCGCTTGTTGATTGAGGAAGGGCTGGCTTCGGTTTCGATCTCCAACCCGGAATACACCTATGCCGCCCAGCTGCAGGCCGCCCAATCTCAGCCGGTAATCGCCCACGGCTCTGTCAATTCAGTCACGGAGTACAGCCGCCGGCGGGGCGAGGTGGGACTGGCGGTGCTGTGCTTTATGACGTCCGGCTTTCTTGTCCTGTGGATTCTTGGCGTCCGTCATGCCCGCTGCCGTCATCCGCAGAGAAGCTGAAGAAATTCTTAAATTTGAGGTTCGGGTTGCAAAACTTTTCTCTTTTGCGGTCAATTAGGATATAATGAAACCGGTGATAAACATGAGATTTCTAACGATGATTTTTACAATCCTGCTGATCATCGCCTTTCTCAGCATGGCCTGGCCGTTTATTCTGGCGATGCTGGCAGTCATGGCGGTCTTGGGGATCTTTGGCATGTTCAAGATCAGAAAGATGACCAAGACGATGAACGACCAGTGGTCGTCGATGGATCAGAATCAGGATTCGATTTGGATTGACGAACAAACTCAGGACAGCCCGTTTGAACAGCGGGTAGCTCAGCCTGAGGTTTTTGAGGCGGAATACACTGAAAGAAGGACGGATGAGGATGGAAGCCAGTCAGATACAAAGGGACTTTGATCCCGTTACCGTAGACGATTATCCGCTGATCCAGCGCTATTTATCGCTGGCGCAGTATGAAGAAAGCAACCACAACTTGGTCAACATGATCCTGTGGATCGATTCCTATCCGCTGTTTAAGTGCCAGAATGAAAACTGGCTGCTTCTTTTGGGCGTGCACGAAGGCACGTTGTTTATTTACATGCCCTTATGCCGACCGGAATATTTCAAGGAAGCAATTCTGGCAGCCAGAGGCATCTTTGAGCATTATCGGCTGCCGTTTGTGCTGAGCTGCTTCACAAAGGAAGCGGCGCAGTGGTTTGCGGATACGTTTCCCAACACCTGTCTGGAGGAAAACCGCGACAGCGCAGACTATGTCTACTTGTGCGAGAAGTTGAAAACCTTCGCAGGCAAGAAGCTGCAGAAGAAGCGCAATCATCTCAACGCATTCTATAAGGAGTATGCGGGACGCTGGGAATATGAGTCGTTCAACGCGGACAATGTGAAGGAATGTGAAGCGTTTCTGCGGCAGTGGCATGCCGAGGATCCGGATGAATTTCTGCAGGCGGAACGGCGCGGCGTCTTCCGGATTCTGGAATTATTCGGGCAGATTCCTTACCGCGGCGGTCTGATCCGCATCGACGGGAAAGTGAAGGCCTTTGCGGTCGGTTCCTGGTTAAGCGCGCGGATGTGCCAGGAAAACATCGAAAAAGCTGACGACGAGATCCGGGGATTATACCAGGCGATCATGAAGGAATGGCTGGCGCATGAGTTTGATGGAGCCGAGTATGTCAACCGTGAAGACGACATGGGCCATGAGAATATCCGTCAGGCTAAACTGGCGTATCATCCGGAGTTTTTGATCGAGAAGTACCGGATTTGCGGAAAGGAGAATCAGCTATGATCAGCAAGGCGCTGCCGCAGGAAAAAAAGATTGTGTACGGCATCTGGAAGCAGGTGTTTGCCGGCGATGACGGTGGTTATACGGATTATTTCTTCCGCACGCTGTACAAGCCGGAGAATACGCTGGTGCTGAAAGAGTCGGGAAATATCGTATCGACGCTGATGCGGATTCCGCATTCTATAATGTTAGCCGGGCATGTTCTGGAAACGTCGATGATTTTAGGGGTGGCGACGATTCCGTCTTACCGCAAGCGGGGCTGCATGCACGAGCTGATGAACGACGTGCTGGACGAGGTGGAGCACAGGGAGCTGGTGACCTTGATTCAGGCTTACAATCCGTCGATGTATACGCAGTTTGGCTTTGAAATGGTGTATTATCGCCGGCGGTATTCCATCCATCGCTCCCAGATTCCCCTTTGCAGCAACGAGGGCCTGACCTACAAGGTGCAGTCGCAGGATCTGCTCGATGTGTATACGGCGTATGTGCGGCGCTTCGATGGTTTCTATCTGCGGACGAAAGAAGACTTCGATCATCTGCAGGAGGAGTGCAATGCCGAGGGCGGCAAGCTGATCGCCTACTATGATCAGAACAAACAGATTCAGGGCTACGCGTCATTATATCAGACCGCGCAGGGCATCGAGGTGCGCGAGTGTATTTATCTCAACAGCGTCGCGTTGTTCAAATTGTTGAATCTGGCGCTGCAGCTGAAACCGGAGATTATCCTGCATACCACGCAGGACGAGCATCTGGAAAAGATTATTCAGGGCCTCACATGGCAGGACTATGGCTTCACGATGGCGCGGATTAACGATTACGATCTGTTCAACCGGCTGTATGGGAGTGCGGTGACTTCGCCGAAGGAGGCGTTCGCGCTGAGCGGCAAGCCGTTGTTTATGCACGAATACGCATAAAAAAGAATGAAGTACCAAGTTTTAATGATAAGGGTTATCTCGCGATTCTGTCAGGACAGGAAGTAGTTCGCAGAAAAGAGTTATGCCGCGCATGCTGGCGATCCAGCGTTTGAAAAGTCTTGTGGACAGAGATCGTAATCAGAAAGAAGCGAAGGAGGATCCTGCCGATGATTATGGTATTGATCATTGCGTTTTGTTTCTGGTATGGCGGATATGCTTTTAAAAATCCTGAGAAAGTCTGGGAGTACCAGCATTTCCTCACGGTTAAAGATGGAACACCGACTCTATTTTCCATCTATTTTATCAAAGCTTGCGGTATTTTATTGATCATGACTGCCATCGTCATGGTATTCCCTTTTATTGAGGTGATATTGGATAAAACAATATTCAAATGATATTTTTAAGAGTCATTATAAAAATCAGGAACAATGTAAAAACAAAGGCATTGGGTTAAGTCATCGAAACAACTTAACGTAATGCCTTTATTTTACAGTTTACAAACTTTTCAGGGATTCTTCTATATTCCAATCTTGGACTTCGCCAACCTGCGAAGTGAAACCAGAAACGCCCGGAGTACAACGGCGGGTGATTCTATGTTAAGATAGAAATGATCATCATGAAATCAACAAAGAAGGCAGGTGAACGGCGGTGCTTTCGGGGAAGCATCCGCAGAAATATGGTCACAAGCAAGAAGTTTTGCGCTATTTCAGGGATTACCCTGGAGACGCTGCGGCATTATATCGACCTTGGACTTTTAAAACCAGCGAAAGTGCTGGCGAACGGCTACCGGGAATTTTCCATTGATAATGCGGTCGAGGTCTTCTATCTAAGACATGAACGGGGACTGGGGGCGAGTCTGAATCAATTCCATCCCGAAAACGAGGCCGAAAGTCTGGCGGATCAGGATGGGCGCTATCAGGAAAATCTGCTTCAGCTGCAAAAACAAAAAGCATTGCTGGAACGGCAGATTGAGCGTAATATCTATTATCGGAATTTAATTCAGCGCGCGATCCACCAGAAGGGGCAGCCCTTGTATTTGAATGTGCAGCAGCTGTTCAGCCTGAGCTTCCTGGAGTTTTCTCCCGCCAACCTGGACCGCCAGAACGTCTTGAAAATGATCGAAAAATGGATGCAGTTTCCTGAACTGCTGCATCTGGCCTTCCGGATCGATCCAAAGCAGCTGACATCCGATTCTGATATCGTGGAACCGCGTGTCGGATTAGGGATCCGAACCGATTTTGCCAGACAAAACGAACTTCCGTATGCGGAAGCCGAGACCAGCTGCGGCAGCGGAAAAATGGTAATGATTGTTTCGCGCAGTGAAAGCTTAACGCAAATCCCGAAAACGGCGCTGGCCTCTTTGCTGGAATGCACCGATCAACCCATCCGCAAGGAGCTGGTCGGTCGGCTGATCACACGGGTTCAGGAAGACGGCAAACTCTGGTATTATTTCAGCTGCAGTCTGGATTTGGGATCTTGACCCCGTGGTAACCACGGGGTTTATAGTAAGGTCAGATCGATTGTGAAAATATCGACGAGGGAGGAAAATATGAAAAGACTTGGCCTTATCTTGATTTCTCTTTTCATGGTGCTTTCCTGCGCTGCCTGCGGGCAAACGAAGGAAGAAACGAAGAAAGCAGAACTCAAATTCACGGCTGGAAGCTATACGGCTTCAGCACAGGGCTACAACGGGGAAGTGTCGATTGAAGCGACTTTCTCAGAAAACGCAATTACGGACATTCAGATTCAAGAACAGAAGGAAACGGCGCATGTCGGCGATGTCGCTTATCCCATTTTGATTGAGGATATCCTGGCAGCCAACGGCACGGGGGTTGACGTTGTCAGCGGGGCGACCTTTACGAGCATCGCTTTGAAGAACGCGGTCAACGCAGCGGCGGAAGCGGCGGGCGCTTCTGATCTGGACGCCTTTAAGAAGAACACCGTAGAACATGCGGCGCAGGAAGAAATTACAGGGACCTGGGACGTCGTCATCGTCGGCGCCGGCGGAGCAGGCATGATGGCCGCCGCGCAGGCAGCCCAAAACGGGGACACGGTTCTGGTATTGGAAAAGAACGCGGAAATGGGCGGAAATACGTTAGTTTCCGGCGGCGCTTATCAGTCGACCTTTGACGCTGTTGTCTGGGATCCGGCCAATCCGGATGCGACGACCGGCGAATACAATGGCGAAACCTACGAAAAAGTTAAAAATGACGCGGGACGGATTGACACGCTGAAAACGATTCTGAACTGGTCGGAAGAACCGTTTGACGGAACGATCGACGACGAACATCCGTTTGTCGCGGGCGATATTGCGCTGAATGCGGTGCGCGGCGTCCATGAGGAATACCTGCCGACGCTGAAAGCGCTGAAAGAAGAAATCCGGGCTTATCTGGATTGGGCCCAGCCGCAGCTGGATGCGGGCGTCCATGAAACAAAGCTGACGTTGTTCTCCACGATCAACCTGCATATCTTCCAGACATATTATGGCGGCTTGCGTCCTAACCGGGAGAATACGGAATGGATTTACGGCGATGAAAAGCTGGTGCGTCAGTTTGTCGAAGGTGGTCAGGAAATTAAAGACTGGCTGGAAGCTCAGGGAGCTTCGATTGATCAAAGCCGTGCCTTTACGTTAATCGGATGCTTGTGGCAGCGTGAAAACGCAGTCAATGGCGGCACGGTTGACGGCGAATTCTATGAAGGCAAGTGGGGCGGATATTTCGCGGTCCCGGCCAATACGGTTTTAAAAGCGAACGAAGCGAATAAAATTATGACCCGCACGACGGCGAACGAATTGATCACGGATGAATCCGGGCGCGTTACCGGCGTGAAGGCGACGCAGTTTGACGGAACTCCGGTCACAGTCATGGCCAACAAGGGCGTCATTCTGGCGACCGGCGGCTATGGCGCGAATATTGAGATGGTCCAGAAGACAAATGATTACTGGAAAGATGAATTCATTGCCAACAATATCGGGACAACCAATCGTTCGAGTCTGAAGGGCGACGGCACGACGATGGGTCAGGCTGTTGGTGCAGCGACAATCGGTGAAGGCTGGACACAGATGATGCCGTTAGGCTGGGTTGATAATGGAAATCTGGCTGGCGGCGCCGGCGAGAATGTCATTTACGTCAATCCGGAAACGGGCAAGCGGTATGTCGATGAATCCGCGGAACGCGACGTTCTGTCAGAAGGCGGCTTTGAAAACGGAATGAGCGAAGCAAAAGCAAAGGAACTGGGATTAAAATATGTACCGGGGATCTACGTTGAAATTTCCAATGTGGGAACAACGGCCGGCACCGGCGGTTTCAACAACATTCCTGAAGATGTTGAAGGCCGGATGATTTTCAGAACGGTGGAAGAAACCGCGGAATTGATCGGCTGCGACGCGGAAACGCTGCGGCAGACAATTCTGGATTACGATAACTACGTCATGGGCGTTGCCGATACGCTGGACGTGGAGAAGCTTTCGTATCGCGGAACTGTCGGTCAGGTCGAAATGGACGACGAAGGCAATTATCTGCCGGATACGTACAAGCTGGACATGATCCGGGTTCGTTTCCTGGCTCCTTCTACACATCACACGATGGGCGGATTGAGGGTCGATACCGATCGCCGCGTCCTGAATGAAAACGGCGAAGCGATCAAGGGATTGTATGCGGCAGGCGAAGTTACCGGCGGCTTCCATTCAGGAAATCGTCTGGGCGGCAACGCAATCACGGAGATCATCGTTTCCGGACGCATTGCCGGAAACAGCGCTTCCAACGAGAAATAAAGAACATCAGGCAAACATGGTGAATCCTCTTATCGAGGGCTCGCCATGTTTTTGTTTTCAGAGGTGATTGTATCCTTCCTTTCTCGCAGGACATGCGGCGGTCTTGACAAACGAAGGCAAAGAAATTTTTTCTATTAAAAAGCATTGAAGTCCCACCTTGTTCCATAGACTACAAGAAAGGAAGGTGGAATGATTTATGAAAAGTATTCACAGTCATCACATCGTCACGGAAACTGAAGTCGTCGACGGATGGCTGACGATTGACGACGAAGGCCGAATTGCGGCGATCGGCGATACACCCGTGGGCACACGGATAGAGGAGGTCCAGGACGACTGGCTTTTACCCGGTTTGATCGATCCTCATCTGCATGGCTTTATGGGCTGGAACGCCTCGAAAACAACCGATGAAACGCAGATCCTCCACATGGCCGATGCACTGTTGTGGGCGGGAGTGACAGCCTTTGTACCTTCCTGCATTTCCTCCCCGGTGATGCTGGAAAACGTCCGCGCGCTGCATGAGGCGAGAATCCATCAGCGGCAGGGGGCTGAAATTTTGGGCCTATATATGGAAGGGCCGTTTTACAACCCGGAGTATAACGGCGGGACGCCCGTGCAGTATTTCCAGAAGCCTTCGGTTGATCAGGCCCTGCGGTTTTATGAAGCCGCTGGCGGCGATTTAATCAGTCTGGGTCTGGCTCCGGAACTGCCGGGAGCGATGGAGGTCATCACGGTTTTAAATCAGAAAGGCGTGCGGGTCGGCATTGCGCATACCGGGGCCGACTATGATCAGACGATGGCCGCGATTGACGCCGGCTGTCAGATGGCGACGCATTCTTTCAACGCGATGCGCGGATTACATCATCGGGAAGTTGGCGTGACCGGCGCGATTCTTCTGGATCCGCGGATATACAATGAAATCAACTGCGATTTCATCCACGTCTGTCCGCAGATGATTGAAATTCTGCTGAAGATGAAACCGTGGGATAAGATTTTGATGATGACTGACAGCGACAGTCTGACCGGCATGCCGCCGGGCACGTATCAGATCGGTGAGACCCCGGAAACGCTGGAATCGAACGGGAAAATTCATTTGCCGGACGGCACGATCTACGGCAGCGGACGGCTGCTTCTGCAGGACGTGTTCAACCTGATCGACACTCTGAAAATTCCAGTGCCGGAAGCGGTGGCCATGGCGTCGCTGAACGCTGCGCGGTTCCTGAACGTCGACGACCGGCTGGGTTCGCTCAAGGTGGGAAAGCAGGCCGACTTCATCATCGTCGACCCATTGCACCAATGCCGCGCGACATTTAAAAAAGGGGTGCAGGTTTGCGGCCGCGATCAGCGCAATACGCTGGTCAATCCGGAGTTTATGAATCTGAAAATCGCATAGAAAAAAAGAGAACGTTTTGGTTGGAAAGCAGGGCGTTCTCTTTCTATCTGGTTTGAATGCGGAGTAAGAAAGATCGGCCATTCCTCTCTTTCACCTCTGAAAATCAAATTATTCCCAATTCTTATTGAATAACGTGCGGAAATCACCCACCGGCATCGGCTTGCCATAGAAATACCCTTGCCCCAGACTGCATCCCAGCTGCCGCAGTTTATCCCGCTGCGCTTCAGTTTCGACCCCTTCGGCGATGACGCTGACCCCCAGCTGATGACACATGGAAATAATGCTGGCAACGATGATCTGATTCTGCGCGGAATCGACCAGTCCCTGAATCAGACTGCGGTCCAGTTTCAGGACGTCGAAATCCGCAACCGTCAACATGCTTAAATTGGTGTATTTTGTCCCGAAATCATCCAGGGAAATTCGCAGATGCAACCGTTTCAACGATTGAATGACCGTGCGCAGCGTTTCCTTTTCAATTTCACCGACTGTTTCAGTGATTTCAATTTCAATTAACGAAGGATCGAAATCATAGCGCGATAAAATTTTCTCCACCTCCAGCGCCATGTTTTCTTCCAACAAGGTCAGGCGTGAGAAATTTAACGACAACACCGCGGCATTCCGGCTCTGCCGCTGCCGGCGCTGCTGCATCTGGCAGACCTCGTCGAGGACAAACAAATCAATGACCCGAATCAGATGTTCGTTTTCCAGCACCGGGACAAAGCGCGCGGGCGGAATCACACCCATCTGCGGATGCAGATAGCGGATCAAGGCTTCCCCACCCAGGATCCGTCCGCTTTCCAAGTCGGCTTTTGGCTGGATATAGACGGTGAACCGGTTTTCTTTGAGCGCCTCCATCAGCTGTTGATAGGTCTCCGGCCGGTAATGCTTGGACAGATTGTAAGTCGTTTTATAATAATTCTGCTTGGCGATATACATCAGCTGATCGGCATGATTCATTAAGGCGCTGACGTCCGGCTCGTCCCCGCTCCAGCTGCTGCCCATTGACACGCCGTTGACAATGATCGTAAACGCGTTTTTCAGCCGGGCCAGCCGCTGCTGGAATTCCGCGTGCGAAATATTCTCGTAGACAGCAATGAATTCGTCGCCGCCTAAGCGGAATAACTGCTCCGGCCGGGCATGCAGATTCAGAATCCGCGCCAGTTCGATCAGGACCTGATCGCCATAGTGATGCCCATACAGCTCGTTGAGCTGCTTCAGCCCGTTGACGTCGCAGACCAGAACGCCCGCCTGCGATAAGGGATGCCGCTGCCAATGCTGGAGCTGCTCGACATACCGGTTGCGGTTGCCCAGCCCCGTCAGCGGATCGTGATAGCTCATAAACCGCAGCTGTTCCACCGCCTGATATTTAAGCAGTTCACTGACCAAAAAGGCGATCAGCGATTCCGCAAAGCTTAAATCCTGTCCCTGCGCCGACGGATTGACGATGGCGCAGCAGCCGATAATCTTCTCCTGGGAAAGCAGCGGCACCGCAAGCAGCGACCGCACACCCAGCCGTAAAAACGTGCGCACCAGTTCGGCGTTCTGACTCTTCAAGGCGTCGATATCCACTAAGACATAGGCGTCGTGCGCATGAAAATAGGTGTACCCCGGTTCCAGCAGCACTTCCGCCAGATTGTTCCAGACTTCCTTGAACGAAGGCAGCGGCGTCTTCATCCACTCGTAAACCGGAGGCGTTTCCTGCAAAAAGCTGAGCACGACCCGCTCCGCCGCGTAATAGCGGCCGATACCGGTCAGGCTTTCCTCTATCGCCAGACTGACGGAATCCGCGTCGACGATCTGGCGCACATGTTCAAGCAGCGCGTTGCCGCGCTCCAGCTGCAATGACAGTTCCTTGCTTAAATGATTGTGTTCAGCGATATCCATCGCAAATTCCATCCGCGCAGTCCGGCCCTGCCACTGGATCAATTTATCTTTGACGATGAAATCCCGGTTCATCAGCTCGTTGGTATGCTCCCAGACATAATATTCGTTGAATTTCAGCTTGTCGTTGGTGCAGAACGGACACGGCGTATCGCGGCCCTGCAGCACCTTATAACATTTCTTGCCGATGTAGTCGTCGATGATATTGAGATCTTCTTTGATCGTCCGGTTGATGAATAACAATTCGTAAGTCTTTGGATCGCTGACATAGATCACGTCGTTTAATTCCTCAAGCAGCTGCGAGGTCAGATGTTCTTCCAGCCCCGGCGCTGCTGCGATCACCGGCATTTCCGTGCGCAGCTCGTCGATTTCGGTACTGTTGACCGTCCAGCTTTCCTGCTTCATCGAAGGCAGGTAAAACTGCACCTGATTCTTGCCCTGACGTTTGGATTGATAGAGCGCGATGTCTGCGTTCTGGTAGAGCTGATAGAAATAAGTTCCGTCCTTGGCATAGAAAGAAACGCCGATGCTGCAGGAAACGCTGTCGTCAAACAACGCCGCCAGCTTTTGACACAGCTGTCCTGCTTTTTCCCGTACGATCTGTTCCGTCTTGCAGTTTTTCATCAGAATCGCGAATTCATCGCCGCCGATCCGGCCCAAAACATCATCGCCGCGGAAAACCTCGCGGATCTGCCGGGCAATTCGGGAAAGCACCTGATCACCATAGAGATGGCCGAAGGTATCGTTAATTTTTTTAAACTCGTCGATATCCAGAACCAACAGCGCGTGCATTGCCTGGGGATCGTTTTCCAGCACCGACTGAATCTGAGCTTCAGAGGAGCCTTTGTTCAATAAGCCGGTCAGCGAATCCCGCTGGGATTGATATTGCAGGATCAGCTCATGTTTCTTTTCTTTATCAATATCGCGGATAAAAAACAACACCTTCAGATGCTGGGTCGCCGGATCCTGAATGATATGCGCAGTCGTTTCCACCCATACCATCTGGCGTTTTTCCGACAACCGGCGATATTGCAGCGTGATTTCCCGCTGTTCCTGATTAAACGCGGCTTTCAAAGCGTCCCGGCTGAACGTCGAAAGAAACGTCGGACGGTCGTCGGGATGGATCTGCTGCCGGGCGATGCGGCGCTGGAACTGATCGTAAGGCGTCCGCAGCGCGTCGTCGATCAAAAAGCCCCAGTCGCCGCTGATTTTTTCCACAAGATTGTCGCACAGATTGATCTCAATCATCAGACAGGCGCCGGCCGCGATGGCCTTGCGGTACTGCTGCTCCTTGGCGTAAGCCAGTTCGGCATCTTTCTGCAGCGTGATGTCTTCAATGATGCCGACGGCCTGTTCCGTCTGCCCAAACTCGTCGGGCAGCGTGACCAGCGTTAGCTGCGACCAGTGCACGATGTTGTCCTGATTGCGGTTTTTAATAATGCAGCTTACGCGTTCCTCTCCCTGACGCAGCCGGTGAATCATCGCGAGGAAAGATTCCCCGAAGGGCGGCAGGATCAGTCCGCGGTCGATAAAATATTCCGGATTGACGGCGGTGTCTGGAAAATTGTAGCGGGCGCAGGCTTGCGGCGTACCGAGAATCTGATTGGTTTTAAAGTCATAATCAAACAGCACGCAGCCGACCTGTTCAAGAGCTTTCGTCATCCTCTGCTCGTTGATCGCGATATTCATTTCCCGCTGCTTGCCCTCGGTGATGTCGAGCACAACGCAGTTGATCGTCTGGACGCTGCCGGTCAGCGCGAAAGAAGCATAGACCATCAGAAATAAAATGCCGGTTTTTGTCGGAACCCGCAGCTGATAGTGCAAGCCGGGCAAGCCGGCGGTGAAGGCTTCTTTGATCTGGGCTAAAACGGCGTTTCGGTCATCGGGATGAACCATCCGGATCCATTCGTTTTGATAACGCTGACGGATTTCATCTTCCGAAGTCTGAAGCAGCTGATAAAACCGGCGGTTGCCGTAAAGCAGGGTCTGCGCGTCGTCGAGCTGAAGCAGGCAGATTCCACCCGGCAGATTGTCCGTTAACATCGCCATCTCATCGTTGCGTTGGCGCAGCTGACGAATCTGCGTCTCCAATTCAGCCTGACGTTCTTTCACAGCGTGGATATCGGCAAATCGAAGCAGGATCGCAATGCGGCCCTGATCTGTCAGAAAGCGGTAGCCCTGACATTGCCGCCACAAAGCCGTTCTGTCCCTGCGCACAAACCGCAGAGGCATCTGAAATTCATCGCCATGCTGAAACGCGTCTTCACATTGGGTTTTCATCGTTCCGACATCGTCGGGAACCAGGATCAGATCAAGCTGATTCCGACAATGAGCATAGAATTCTTCGTAGGTGAATCCGAGTTGCTTCAGCAGCGGGGAACTGATATAAAACAACGGCATGTTGGCTTCCAGATACACACCGGCCATCTCCGCCTGCAGCGCCGGTTCCGCCATTGTGAACAGCCGCGGATGGGCAGTGAAAAGTTGCGGCTGCGGCGAGAAGACCCGCGAGGCAGGCAGATCGAGGTCCAGCCGCACATAGACGGGCCGGGGTAGTTCTTCCAACGTTGCCCGCAGCTGCAGACAGGCGGTCTTCCCGTCGGGATAGTCCAGCTCAAAGGCGGCGAACAGGGCGCAGAGATGGGGCTGTTCGCGCAGGACTTCCAGACTGATCCAGCGGATCTGCACAGGCGGGAGGGTCTGTTTATAGTAGCGGTTTAACGACAAAAGCAGATCGTCGCGGCCGGCAATCATGTCCGGATAGAGCCCGCGGCAGATCAGCGCTTCGCTCAACGCTTCCTTCAATGCCGGCCAATCCCGGCAAAGAAAGACGGCGTCCACTAATTGTTCAAAGGCTTCGCGTAATTTAACTGTATTTTTTTCCATGATCGGTTTGCCTCATTTTCGATATCCGTGCGAGTTTGATTCTCATTTAATAATATAAGGATAGCATAACCCCGGGGCAAAAACCAGCGCGGGGTCAGCGCGGACAGCGAATTTTCGGGAGCGGCAGGGGGCGGATAAAAAAACGGGCAGACTGAGGGTGGGCAAACCGGTCTTGAGCGGCAAAGTTTCACTTCACTCGCCTTGAATTCAAACGATGGGAAAACAGGCGGAAATCAGTCGGATTGAAGGAAGCGGCAAGAACCGGCCATAACATAAAAAAAACGTCCGCAGAGAACCTGCGGGCGATTTAAGAGCTCGGTGGATGGGAAACGGGGATTGGAAATTCGTGCAATCTTCGCAGCGCTATTTTTGTTTATGCACCAGATCGTCGATCAAACCGTAATTCTTTGCCTCTTCGGCGCTGAAGTAGCGGTCGCGGTCGCTGTCTTCGCTGATTTCCCGCAGACTGCGGCCGGTGTCGCCGGCTAACAGTGTATTTAAGCGCTGGCGGATCTGCAGGATATGCTCGGCGGCAATCTTGACGTCGGCGGCCTGTCCCTGGACGCCGCCCAGGGGCTGGTGAATCATGATCTCACTGTTGGGCAGGGCATAGCGCTTGCCGCGGGTTCCTCCGGCTAACAGGACGGCGGCCATACTGGCAGCCATGCCCATGCAGATCGTCGATACGTCGCAGCGGATCAGCCGCATCGTATCGTAAATCGCCAGCCCGGCGCTGACGCTGCCGCCGGGGGAATTAATATACAGCTGGATATCCTGAGACGAACGCGAGGCCAGGTATAACAGCTGCGCGCACAGGCTGCCGGATACCGTGTCGTCAATCGGCGAGGTCAATAAAATGATCCGCTCCTTCAACAGACAGGAGATCAGATCGTAAGCCCGTTCGCTGCGGGCGGACTGTTCAATAATCGTAGGAATTAAGGTCATGGAGAAGACTCCTTTCCTTTTACAGTATGCCAGAATTCAGCGGATCAATACCTCGATGAAAAAAAATTGTAAAACCGTCAAGTGAAGTCATTCACAATTGACATTTTATGCCTTAAACACTATAATTAAGTCGTGTCATAAGGAGGTCTATAAAATGACAGTAAAAGTTGCGATTAATGGTTTTGGACGCATCGGACGTCTTGCTTTCCGCCAGATGTTTGTAGCCGAAGGTTATGAAGTTGTAGCCATCAACGATCTGACAAGCCCTAGAATGTTAGCTCATCTGTTGAAATATGATTCAGCTCAGGGCCCTTTCACAGGACATACAGTTGAAGCGAAGGAATCTTCGATCGTTGTCGACGGACACGAAATCGAAATCTATGCGAAGGCTGACGCGAAAGAACTGCCTTGGGGAGAACTGGGCGTTGACGTCGTTCTGGAATGCACAGGCTTCTATACATCGAAGGCAAAGGCTTCCGCTCATATCGAAGCCGGCGCGAAGAAAGTCGTCATTTCCGCTCCTGCCGGAAACGATCTGCCGACGGTTGTCTTCGGCGTTAACGAAGGCGTTCTGACAAAGGAAGACACCGTAATTTCCGCGGCTTCCTGCACCACGAACTGCTTAGCTCCAATGGCGAACACATTGAACAAATACGCTCCGATCGTCAGCGGCATCATGACGACAGTTCATGCTTACACAGGCGATCAGATGACTCTGGACGGCCCTCAGCGTAAAGGTGATCTGCGTCGTGCTCGCGCGGCTGCGATCAACATCGTTCCAAACAGCACCGGCGCTGCCAAAGCAATCGGTCTGGTTATCCCGGAACTGAACGGCAAGCTGATCGGCTCTGCTCAGCGTGTACCGGTTCCGACAGGCTCCACAACGCTGCTGGTTGCGGTTGTTAAGGGCAAAGATGTTACGAAAGAAGGCATCAACGCTGCGATGAAGGCTGCTTCCAACCCGTCTTTCGGATATACGGAAGAAGAACTGGTTTCCAGCGATATCATCGGTATCACTTATGGTTCTCTGTTCGATGCAACACAGACCATGGTTACCAAGATTGACGACGATACTTATCAGGTTCAGGTTGTTTCCTGGTACGATAACGAGAACAGCTACACAAGCCAGATGGTTCGTACAATCAAATACTTCGCTGAACTGTAAGAGCGAAAGTCAAAGGCATAAAGAAAGCGGCTTTTCCAAAGTCGCTTTTTTTTGCGCTTTTTTGTGGAAAAAAATAAAAATTTGACAGGAAATCCCCGGTAAAAACGGACTTTGCGGTCCACAGCGGTTGACAATCGGAGTGAAAACAGGGATGATATTAATGGATTTTTATGGCCCTTTTTATATCACAACAGAGGAAAGGAGTGCTGGACATGAATAAGCTGCCTGAAAAATTAACACAGCTAAGAAAATATAACGGGTTTTCACAACAGACTGTCGCCGAGAAAGCGCAGGTTTCGGTTCTGGATTATATGGCATGGGAGAACGGAAGAGCGATTCCGGATGTGGATCATCTGATCTTATTAGCGGAATGCTTCAATGTCAGTCTGGATGAGATGGTCCGCAACGAAGCGGTGAAGCTTCCGGAAAAGGATCTGCATGAAACACTGGATATTCCATTTATGAAGAAGCCGGAGGAGGAAGTGCCTGCCCCCCCGCTGATCAATGAGCCGATTCCGCCGCAGGAAAAGCTGGGTCAGACGCGCGTCATTCCGGCTGTGAAAGATCTGGAGAAGACCAAACCGCTGAACGTTGTTAAAGAATCCCCGGTATCGCCGCATGCCGCCGGTACAGCCCGGCCGAAACCCGGACCGGCCAGCGTCAAAAAGAAGAAACAGACTCAACTGATCGGCGCGGCTGTGGGGATCGGATTAGGCGTGCTGCTTCTGATTCTGGCGCTGAACAGCTTGAGTGGCGGAAAAAAGGAGAACGTCACCAACATCATGACCGCGGAAAATCGGATTGCGGCGGGCGAGGAGTTCACGCTAGTGCTGAATACCGACGGGACGGTGAAAGGCCAGGGCAGCAACGACGAAGGTCAGCTTGACGTCGGCAGCTGGGCGAACATCACCTCCATCAAGGCGGGAGCACGGCACAGCGTCGGCTTGAAGAAAAACGGCATGGTCGTCGCGGCCGGCAGTTCCCGGCAGCATCAGACCGAAGTCGGCGAATGGAGCGGGATCACGGCCATTGCGGCAGGTGAAAATCACACGCTGGGATTAAAAAAAGACGGGACTGTTGTCTGCACTGGCGACAACAGCGCTAAACAATGTGAAGTTTCTGAATGGAAGGACGTTGCGAAAATCGCCGCGGGCGGAGATATCAGCGTCGGCATTACCCGGGAAGGAAAAGTTCTGACCGCCGGCAGCAGCGCGGATGTATCCTCCCTCACCGACGTGCAGAATGTCGTGATCAGCGGCGATACGTTGTTGATTATAAACAAGTCCGGAGGCCTTGACTGCATCCCGGGCAAAACCGGCGTCTGTCCGGCGAAGACGCCGTCGAACATCACGATGGCCGCTGCTTCCGCAGAGCACGTCCTGCTGCTTGGCAGCGATGGCACGGTGAGCGCCGAAGGCGATAAGGAATACGGCCGGCTGGAAGTTGAAGCATGGAAAGATGTGATCGCGGTTGCCGCGGGAGACAAGCATTCCGTCGGTTTGCTGAAAAATGGCAGTCTGGTTGCATCCGGAGATAACAGCCGCGGTCAGAGCGAAATGAACGATAACCACGAAGAAGAAAAACAGCTGGAGGCGGTTAAAAATATCACGATCAGTCAGACTGGCGATCAGATCAAAATCAGCTGGGATAAAGTGGAAAACGCGGATTACTATGAAGTCAGCGCCGCTTTGAAAAAGGAATATTCGGCCAAGATCGACGGAACTTCCGTTTCCTTAAATGGAAATTTGTTCGAGGATGGCAAGCAGGTGACTTTCAGCATCGTCGCGTATTCGCGGCAGGATGGTTTCAAGCCGTCGGAAGCGGCAACGCAGGTTTTCAATTATTTCGCTCCGACCGCCACGCCGTCGCAGACGCTTGCTTCCGTCGCCAACGTCAAGATCAGTCAGGACGCCAACAATGTCCGAATCAGCTGGGATGCGGTGGAGAATGCCGATTACTATGAAGTCAGCGTTACCAATCAAAACGGCTATCATGAGAAAGTCAGCGGGAACTCGGTTACGCTGCCCAACAGTTCCTTTGAGGATGGCAGACAGGTAACGATCACGATCATCGCCGGATCCAACAGCACGCTGTATGAGAATTCGGTGGAATCCGTTACCAATTACAATTATATCGCGCCGACCCCAACCCCAACGCCAACCCCGACGCTAACGCCAACCCCGACGCCAACGCCAACGGTGCTTCCGTCACCGTCAGAATCATCAGAGCCGACGCCGACTCCGGAGGATGGGGGCCAAGGCGCAGATCAGGAAAGCGAGGATAATCATGGAAACGAATAATCGCTGGTATGTGCGCAGAAAAGATGGAAAGAAAGATGGCAGTTTCTCCGACGCGGAGCTGGCTGCTTTGATCAGTAAGGGGATCGTTGAGCCGGAGGATGAAATCTGGACGATGAAGATGACCGACTGGATGGCATTGAAAGATTCCATTTACAGTTTCTATCTGCCGCGTGAAGAAATGCCGTTCGTCCTGGAAGACACCGAAGTAGAGTTACAAACGGAAGTTCAATCCACAGCTGACGAACAAGTTTAAAAAGCATAAAGAAAAACCGATTTCTGGATAAAGGAACCGGTTTTTTTCTATGGAGTGAGAAAAGAGAGACGAGCGTTAAACGCTACAGCTCTGTGTGGGGAACCGGCGTTACATGTCAGGGTCGTTGTTTCGCTGATCCTTTAAAATGAACAGACAGTTCAACAGGCTTAACGTATCAGTGTCGGCCAGATCCAGTCCCCAATCTTCCCGGAGTTTTCCAATTCGGTAGAACACGGTGTTTTTATGGACGCACAGTTGATCGGCGGCAGCCTTGATATTGCCGCCGCAGCGCAGATAGGTCCGAAGGGTCTTCAACATTTCCGTTCCGCTTTGCCGATCACAGGTTTCCAGAGCTGTCAGCGGACTGTCGTCAAGTACGGCGGCGGCTTGATCGGCGGGAATCAGAGAGATCAAATAATTCAGCTGATAGTCGCCAAATAATGCCAACCCATAGTTTCCAGCCTGACTCGCAAACCTCAGGCTGTGCCGCGCCTGATCGTAAGACCGACGCAGAGCCGCAAGGGTATTTCCAGGCCGGCCAACACCAACCCGAAGCTGTAGATCCTGCAGCTGCCGCGTCAGCTCAGGCTGCACCTGGCGCAGCGCGTCCGCATCTGCCAACAGCGCGAAACCGGCGCCGCAGTTGGTCATACAGGTAGAAAGGGAGGCGAAGCTCTGCTGGTAAAGCGGCAGATTGCTTGTATAATCCGGATAATATTCCGGGATGAACCACAACACGCAGAGTGAATCCCAGGCAGGGATGGATGCGGCAAACAATGCGTGCAGATCGACCAGCGAAGCGTCCAGCCGGTCGTTTAACAAATTCCACAGGCAGTTTTGATCTTCACTGCGGGAGGTGCGCAGCACATAAGCCACACCGATCAAGGCTGCGGTTTTCCGGACTAAATCCATGTCCAGATCTTCCAAGCGATTCCCGACATCCGGCAGCCGGATTCCGCCGACATGCCGGCCATAGACCAGACAGCCGCAGATCAGGCGTTTGCGGCGGATATGCGGCCAGACCAGTACCTGCGGAATCCCGGTGCGGGATAAGGCTGTGACGTAATCTGTATTCTTCTGATATTCCTCATCGCTGATCTGTTGCCGGCGGTAAGCTTTGTCCTCCATGTCTTCTTCGGGATAATGTGCGGACAATGTCGTCTCATTCTGAGCAGTGTCAATAAAAGCCACCGGGTTGCCGAGAACTTGTTCTGCCAGGTCGATCACCGTGGAAAACTCCGCGCCGGTAAGCAATAAATCATATAAAGGATGGTCCATCGTATTTCCTCCTTGGATCAGCGTCTAATCGAATTCCGTTTTTTTTGGATAAAATCCAAATTTCCGTCAGATTGTTAAAAATCAGTCACGTTCATTATAAGAAGCATTGTGCAGAATAACAAGCGGATTAAAAACTTTTGAAATTCAGCCCATTTCTCAGTGAAAAAGGGAATGGTATGATGGACGACAGGAGGAAAAGAAATGAAAAATCTGAAGAAAGTAATAGGCGTCGTCTTGATTCTGGCGTTGTCCGCCTGTTCGTCAGCGCCTCAAACTCAGGCGCCGACTTCATCACAAACACCTTTGCCATCAGAGGTCCGGGAGGAAACCACGGACGTCGTGGTGATCGGCGCCGGGGGCGCCGGATTAACTGCGGCATATTTTATCAAGCAGGGTGGCCGGGACGTCGTCTTGTTGGAAAAACGGGCGATGACCGGCGGCAATACCGCGTTGGCAGGCTTCTTTGCGGCCAACAGCACAAAGATGCAGGAAGCGATGGGTGACGTTTATACCCAGCAGGATCAGATTGATTTTCTGATGGAAACTGAAGGTACAGATCCTGAGTTTGCCAGATTGTTTGCGGAAAATTCCGGCCCGAGCGCGGAATGGGCTGTCGATACGCTGGGAATTGAGGTCACCCGTGTCAACGGCCGGGAAATCTATGCGGTCGATGAAAAAGGGACCAAGTTCCCGGCGCAGTTTGTCAGTAAACTGACGGCGCTGAATCAACAGATCGGCGTTGATCTGCGCACAGAATGTCCGGCAATTTCGCTGATCAAGGAAGATGGGAGAATTACCGGCGTCGAAGCAGAAGACGCGCAGGGGAAAATCCTGTTTCACGCTCAGACGGTAATTTTGGCCAGCGGCGGATATGCGGCCAATCAGGAAATGCTTCAGGAATACGTCCCGGAATGGGCAGGTGGCACGACATCCAACACCGCGGCGACAACTGGCGACGGGATCCGGATGGCGCAGGCGATCGGGGCAGCGTTAAGCAATATGGATCAGCTGACACTGAATCCGACGTTCTATGACGATCACGGCACGACAATGTCGGTTAGCGGCGTCCGCTATGAAGGCGGGATTCTGGTCGATCCGACAGGGAAGCGCTTCGCCAACGAAATGGCGAATTATACGGAAGTTTCGGAAGCAGAAAAGGCAATCGGTTCGCACGCCTTTGCGATTATGGATTCCACTTCGCTGGCATGTAATCCGAAGTATGCGGTCGAAGCGGAGTCGATCGAAGCGCTGGCGGAAAAGATCGGCGTCGATCCGAAAACTCTGTCCCAGACAGTGGCCAGCTATCAGAAATACTATGACAATGAGAATGACGAGGAGTTCGGCCGCACGGATATGCGCAGCCGCCTTGATACGGCCCCATTCTATGCCGTGCCGGTGTTCCCGGGCGTGCATCATACCCGCGGCGGCGTGTCCATTGATCTGCGTTCTCAGGTGCTCGATCTAAAAGGCAACCCAATCCCGGGCTTATACGGCGCGGGTGAGGTCACGGATAACAAACTGATGGGCAACGATCCGGTAGCGGCCGGGATCACATTTGGACGGCTGTGCGCGCAATCGGTGCTGGAAGATTTACAATCGCAATAAAAGTTTCAAACAAATTGCGGGAAAACAGATCCTCATTTTTAAGGAACGAACGAAATCCTGGCGATCAGTCCATTTTGAATTTGATTGAAAAGCAATGAAAGGGGACAGAGATATTATATCCACTAAGACAGCGCGGCGCTTTCGAAGGCCACGCTGTTTTTTCATTCAGGCGTAAAGCAAAGACAATAAAGTAATCCTTGTCTTATAATAACGTGTGGATAACTCCGCCGCAAAGCGGTCAGGCTGGAACCGGAGCTGCCTGGCCGTTCTTTCAAGCCGCTGCGTATGGACTGTTGCCCCGGAGTATAGAATTTGTTTAACACAAACAGTTCCTGATGATTTCCACATTCCACGATGTCGCCGTCACGCATAATCAGGATCTGATCGGTGCTTTGAAGGGGGAACATCAGGGCCTGTTCGCCCGGGATTGGAGTTCAAACAACGGTCAGGAGAATAAGAATTGTCCAAAACGGGTTGAATCTTGACCAAATTAGTTGCTTTTCTATACTTCTTTAAGGAATGATGTTAAAATGAAAACGATAACAATTTACTTGCCGAAAGAGGGTAAGATGACGATGGGGACGCTTTTGACAAAGCTTGAGCCAGCCTTGATGCTGGGATTATTTTTTCTTGCGGAGCTGCTGGCCGCGCTTTTTCTGTTGTCTGTATGGCAGCGCTTACAGGCGAAGCAAAAGCAGGACAAGATCGAAACCTTAGCCCAGAATCAGGGCGACGCTCTGCTTTTAAAACAAACGAAAGCGGCGCTGCTGACGCTGCGTTTAAGCGACAAGATGCCGCTGGCGGCGTCCAGCGGTCTCAGCGCGCTTACGGGACTTTCATTTTCAGAGCTGAAGAGCGATATTCGAAAGCTGATGGACATTGGCGATCCTGCGGAAAGCCGGGCTTTTTTAAAACGTTACCAGAACTGGGACGGGACTGCGCTGCTCCATCAGCAATTTCAGACAGTAAATTCCAATCGGTGGCTGCGGTTGACGGTACAGCGCAGCGAGGATCAGACGGCTGACATCTTTCTGTTTGAAGACTGGACGGAAAATCATGAAACGATGCGGGCATTGGAAGTTCAGCTGGAAGAAGCCGAGGCCGCCAGCCAGTCGAAAACGACGTTCCTGTCCAAGATGAGTCATGAGATCCGCACGCCGATGAACGGCATTGTCGGCATGCTGACGCTGGCTCACCATGCGCTCGACGAAAATGCGCCGGCCATCGTTTATCTGCACAAAGCGGAAGAATTAGTTCAGTATATGCTTTCCCTGATCAACGATATTCTCGACATGTCGCGCATTGAAGCCGGGCGGATCGAGCTGGAAGAAAAAGAATTCGACATTCAGGATTTAGCGGAAAAACTGCGCAGTCTGTTTCAGAAAAATGTGGAGAACAAAGGCGTGCAGTTTATTGTCGAGCTGCTGGATTTTGACGTGCATAATTTAATCGGCGATGAACTGCGAATTTCACAGGTGGTAATCAATTTTATCTCCAATGCCGTAAAATTTACCGAGCAGGGGGAAATCCGCGTAACCTTTCGTCAGATGCAGCGCTTAAACGGCCGGCTGGATCTTTTAATCCGCGTCCATGATACGGGAATCGGCATGGATCCGGAGTTTATCAGCCATCTGTTTCATCCATTTGAACAGGAAAGCACGGAAGTTACGAAAAAATACGGCGGCTCGGGTCTGGGGATGGCGATTACTGATCAGCTTGTACAGCTGATGGGCGGCGAAATTGTCGTTGATACGACGCCGGGACAGGGTACGGATTTTACAGTCCTGCTGAACCTGCCGATCGCCGCGGATCAGACCGTGAAAACCAGACGTGCGCCATCGCCGGCAGCCGCTTCCGGAACCACCTCGCTGCAGGGGCGGCACTTCCTGATGGCTGAAGATAATGAAATCAATGCGGAAATTGCCGAAAGCATGCTTGAAATGGCAGGAGCATCGCTGGATATTGCCCGGGACGGCGCGCAGGCGGTCGCGATGTTTGAAAGTCATGAACCGCATACGTACGACGCAATTTTAATGGATATCCAGATGCCGGTGATGGATGGAAGAACGGCGGCCCGGACCATCCGCGCTTTACCCCGCGAGGATGCCCGCCAGATTTTGATTTACGCTCTTTCCGCCGACGCTTTTGTCGAGGATCAGCGCGCTTCGCTGGAAGCCGGGATGAATGGACATTTTTCCAAGCCGATCAATTTTGAAGAAATGCAGAAAACACTGGCTGATGCGCTGAAAACGAGGGATTACCTATGAACGATAAAAAACAAATAAGATTGCGAATCGGGCTGACGGTTGTCGGCATCGCGGCGGGGATCATCGCCGGTTTGGCACTGTGGAAAATCTATCAGGCCGGCAGCCTGTTTGATCCTTCCCGGATTTCGCTGAACGAACAATTTCAGGAGAACCCAATTCAGTTCTCCGATCAGGAACAGCTTGGCACACAGGCAGGCGGTGAAAATGATAACGATCTTTTAAAGCAGGATCCGGACGCTGAGAATACGCAGAAACCAAAACAGAATCCCGGGGTCGCAGATACGCTGCAGAAAACGGAAGCGAACGACGCTCATCAGCTGGTCATCGGCGGGGAAGGGCAAGGCGCGCAGGTCGTGATCGATCCGGACAGCGAGCATGTAATCGTTAAGCCCGATGGCGGTCATCAAGGCGGAAGTGTGCCTGACCATAAACCGGAACCTGAGCCGGTTGTCGATCCCGATCCGGTGCCTGAGCTGCCGCCGGACATCTTTGAACTCTGGGGTACAAAGCCGTTTCCGGAAGAGGGAATTTCGCAGGGAAGCGATCAGAAACTCGAAGTCAACGTCTATGAAGGAGATCTCAGCCTGATTTATTATGGCGCGGTATTGGACGACTGGAAATTGTTATGTGCTGCGAATTTTTATATTTTTGAGGGCGGCGAGATCTACCGGATTGAAGCTTATGGCGAAAATTTTGAAATTGGCGATTATCCGCCGGTCGCGCTTGAGGACTTTACAGTAGCGTTCCGGATCCGGCGGAATCCGCAAAGTCCCTGGCAGACGATCACGGTCGACTATACGATCCAGTCCTATAAGATTTTTGTTCAAAACTGGCAGGCGGGCGATTATCTGACTACCTACAGTCCGGGCCAGAAGATCAATCTGATTCATTATTATCACTCCATGCTGCCGCAGGAAGGCCCGCTGAAGACCTTATTCTTAGGCTGGTCGCTGGATGGGAAAACTGCGGTCAATCCGTTGTTTGTCCCGGATCATGCCGGCCGGCAGGTGCTTGTTCCGCTGCCGCTGGCAGAGTTGGACGCCAATCAGGAAATATCTTGGCAGCAGGATTTTGATGAAAATTCTTTTGCCTATTTGGAATATGTGCAAACGCTGACCGGACTTGTCCAACCGGCAGAACAGCTGAGCGTGTCAGAAGGCGTGCAGTGGGTTGATCTTTCGGCTTCCGTCGATACGGTTTCATTGCCGAAGTCCGTGTATAAAATCAGCAATCAGAAACTGACGCCGCGCTTTGCCTGGAGCGTGGATGCGGGAAATCCGTATCTGAGTTCAGAAGATGGTCTGCTTTACAACAAAGCGAAAACCCGCCTGCTTCAGATCCCGTTATCCCGCACGGAAATAACGCTGGACGAGCAAGTCGAGGCGGTAGAACTTACGACGGGAAATCATATTCAGCGGCTGATTCTGACCTCTGATCAGCCGGTGGAAATGGATCTGAGCCAGCTTCACGGCGCGGAAATTGTAGTGCCTTCGGGAACGGAGTGGCGGTATTTGTCCCGCTGGGGCAGTCAGCTTGCCGATAATCAGCTGGTCCGCGACGATGGTCAGGCGATTCGGTATCGTGTTGAAGGTGAAGCGCTGCTTTCGGAAGACGGTACGCAGCTGTTAAGCATGCTTGCCAGCGCTGAGGGGATTGTAAGAATTCCTGAGGGCGTCGTTGAAATTCTGCCAGGCGCCTTGGAAAATCTGGAAAACGTAGAACTGCTTCTGCTGCCCGCAAGTGTAAGCCAGTTGGATTCCGCGAGTATAACCGCGAATATTCCGCAGATCGTGTGTCTGGGCGAAGCGCCGGAAATTCAGCCGGACAGCTTTACGGATCTGACCGCGGTCAGCGCCTGGGTCAGCGAAGCTCAGGCGGAGAGCTATCGCAGCCGCTGGGCAGCACTGCTGGAGAAGCAGCCGCAGATGTTGCGGACCGCCGCAGAACTGAGCGTCAAAGCGGAAGGCAACTTTGAAATTCTGACGCTGGACCAGGAACGGATTCTGTTAAGCGCGGAAATGTGTCCGACATTCTTAAGCGCCGGGGACTGGCCGCAGGGAATTACCCGAATTGGCAGCCGGGCCTTTGCCGGCAACGCTGCGCTGTTTGCGGCGGAGATTCCGGAAAGCGTGGAAGCGATCGGCAGGCATGCTTTTGCCGACTGTCTTAAGCTGGAAGGACTGGTCAGCTTGAATCCGACCGCAATCACCGTGCAGGATCAGGCGCTGGAAGGCGCACCCAAACTGCATTTTGCGGCATTCAATGCCGGTCATGCGGAATTTGTCAATGACTATCAGCCTTCAATACCGGGGTTCGCGCCGGAAGATACCTATTTCAACTATGAATATCCCTATAGTTTCCATTACGCAAATCATCATTATTCTCTGGAACAGGTCGGGGAGACGGGCTTGTTGTATGGCTGGGGCGAAGATCTGGATCCCCAGGCACTGGCAGTTCTGCAGTCTACTTGGAATGCGGCTGGCGAAATTCCGCTGCTTCCGCATACGCGGGGGATCGACGAGGCGGCGTTTAAAGACTGCGCCAATCCGTTTACCTTAACAAATGGAGAAGAACTGACCTGGATCATGGATTCCGCGTTTGAAAATTCAGGGTACTCCGGAACGTTCATCTTGCCGGAAGGTCTGGAGTATATTGGAATCCGTTCCTTTTCGAATTGTGTGAATCTGGAAGCTGTCCGCTTTACCGGCAGTTCTCTGACGCAGATAGAAGATTCTGCATTTGAAGGATGCGTCTCGCTGGCGACAGTTGAATTTGCACAGGACAGCGCGATCGACATGATCAGCACAGCGGCTTTTGCCAATACGGCGTTGAAAACCATTGATCTGCCCGCCAGTCTGACGGCGTTGGGAACTGAAGTTTTCTATGGATGCACTCAACTGAGTGAAGCGATTTTTCACAATCCGCAGCCGCCGACGCTGGTCGTGCCGAGCTACGCAATGCCATTTTATTTCGGCGACGCGCTGCCGGAAGATTTCCATGTCACATTGACCGATCCAGCCTGGACGCAAGCGTATGTCGACCAGTGGAAAACACAATTAATGGGCTATGGAAGTCCGGATGAAATGACTGCCGGGGAACTGGATGAGGGCGAGCGGCGAGCCTGGCAGCTGTTTGGGGGACAACGGTCTGCGACCTCTCTGATGGAGCCCGCGGCGTCCCTCAGTCCCGAACCTTCTCCGGAAATAGAATCTGCGCCAGAATGGGATCCGGCAATTCCGACTCCCGAGGCAACAGCGCCCATTCCGGAATCAACGGCCGCACCGGATTCGATTCCGCCCAAAGCAATAGAGAACAATGACCCGGCGGTCATCCCGCCGTCGATTGAAGCAACGCCGCCATCAGAGGCAATACCGCAGACACAGGAGGGACAGTCATGATTATTGAACAATCGGAACAAATTATCCGCGAAGTTTCCAAAGCGTTTACCGGGAAAGATGAAATCATCCGCAAGGTGCTGATGACGATCTATGCCGGCGGCCATATCCTGTTGGAAGATTGCCCGGGCGTGGGAAAAACAACGCTGGCCCTGGCTTTTTCCAAAGCGCTGGGGCTGGATTATCAACGAGTTCAGTTTACGCCGGACACGCTGCCCTCCGATATCACCGGTTTCAGCATGTTCAACCGCCAGACGAATCAATTTGAATACCGTGAAGGCGCGGCTGCCTGCAACCTTTTGTTAGCAGACGAAATCAACCGGACGTCGCCGAAGACACAATCCGCGCTGTTGGAAGCCATGGAGGAACATCGCGTCACCGTCGATGGTGCGACACATCGGCTGCCTGATCCGTTTATCTGCATCGCAACGCAGAATCCGTTGGGAACGACCGGCACGCAGCCGCTGCCGGAATCGCAGATGGACCGTTTCATGGTACGGCTTTCGATCGGTTATCCGGCAACGGAGGATCAGGTGCGGATTCTCAAAGCCCGCCGTTATGTGAACCCGCTCGATGAGATCCAGAAAATCGCATCCCGCGAGAATATCCGCGAAGTGCAGAATTATCTGACTTCCGTTCGGATTCATGACGATGTGCTGCATTATCTGATCCGCCTGTGCGAACGGACGCGCAAGCTGCCGGCGATTGAGCTGGGTGTGAGTCCGCGCGGTGTTTTGGCGCTGACGCAGATGACCAAAGCCCATGCGGTATTAATGGACCGCAATTACGCGCTGCCGCAGGATGTCCGCGCTGTGTTTAACGACGTCTGTGCGCATCGTCTGATTTTACGTCCGCAGGCCAGGGTAGAAGGAATTATGCCGCAGGCTTTGATGAATGCGGTCCTGGATGAAATTGCGCCGCCGCAGAAACCGGGAGGCGCCTGGGCATGAAGAAAAGCCGGCGTGCTTACGTCGTTTTCTTAATGACCTGTCTGCTTCTGACGTGGTTTTTCAGCAGCCGGCTTGTGTTTCTGATCCTGCTTCTGGGACTGAGTTTACCGGCGGTCCTGGCGATCTTGTTATTTCTGGATGTCAAACGGATGCGCTTTGAGGTCTGTCTGGATGGCAGCATTTTGCGGGGAGAAAAAACGTTTTATCGCATAATCGTCAATCGTTTTCCCCTGTTGGCCGCCGGCCAGCTGCATGTTCAGCTGACGGTTGAAAATCATCTGATTGGACAAATTCAAGAACAATCCGCGGTTTTTGCGCTGGATAAGAAACGGGAGGCCGCGGTCGAGTGGATTCCGGATTGCTGCGGCGAATATTCAATGAGCTGTCAGGCGCTGTGGGTCAGCGATCTGTTCGGTCTGTGCGCTTTCCGATTGCCTCCGCTGTCCAGCCAGAGCCTGACGGTTTATCCGCAGTCAGTGCCGGTCCAGTTAAAGATCACAAAGATGCCGCATGGGATTCTGGAAGGGGAAACCGTCTATGAAAACCGCAAAGGCAGCGATCCCAGCGAGGTGTTCGATCTGCGCGATTATCAACCGCAAGACGATATCCGTCAAATCCACTGGAAGCTTTCCAGCAAGCTCGATACGATGGTCGTCAAGGAAGCCAGCGATACAAGTCACTACGATACGATTTTGATGTTGGACGCCAGTCTGGAGAATCAGGAGCCGGCGGTACTTTCCGCTGTCGTGGAACTGGCGTTATCGTTCAGTCAGAAGCTGATCGAACAGGGTGTGGGTCATCAGGCGGTGTTTGCGGCAGAAAATCAGCTGGCGTCAAAACCGGTACGTTCAGTTCAGGACGGCGCTCAGCTGGCGGCATTCTGGATTCATCTGCGTCTGCCTTCAAGTCCGGGCAATGGTCTGCGCCTGTTCGCGGGCTTGGGGGATCGGAAGCAATACAATAAAATGATTTATGTGACGGCCGGGGATTTCCCGCGGATGCTGAATTCGCTGGACCCGCAGCTGGACGTGACGGCGATTACTGTCAGAGCGGATCAACAGACGATCCACATGAGTGAAAAAGGGCGCTGCCAACAGATTGAGCTGCCGCTGTCCGCATTGGACAACGCAGCCGTGCAGTTGATGATTTAGGAGAGAGAGCATGAGTGAAAAAGGGCGTCGGAAGAAAACCGAAAGAGAAATTGTTTCCGCGATGGAGATTATCGCGGGTTTTCTTCTGCTTGCCGGTTTTGCCGCCCAGCTGGCTGTGATCTGCGCAAGACCAGTCAGCGGCCTTTGGGGTCCGTGGCTGGTTGGCGCCGCGCTGCTTGGATTGCAGGCGGGATTGACGAAAACCAGCCGGCTGCGGCTTTGCCGAAGCCTGTGGCTGGCATGGCTGGGGTTGACGCTGCTTCTTTTGCCATGGCTGGTTTCCGGACTGGTGGCGTGCGTGAATGGCCTGATTCAGGCCTGGAATGTCTATGAGGAGGACGCCCGGAATATTCTGGCTAATCCCTCGTTAACACGTTTCTCTTATTCGATCTTTTTCACCGTCTTGATGAGCGGATTTGCGATTCTGATCTGGACATGGCGCAGCCATCCGGGTCGGATGGGACTGACCGTTCTGCTTCTGATGATGCCCGGGCTGCGGTTACGCTGTGTGTCTTCCTGGGCGATGGTGCTGATGCTGGCGGGGATTGCGGCTCTCTGGCTTCAATGGGTCAACGCGGCGTCTGCGGGAAAACGCTGGCTCTGGCTTGGCGTGATCAGCGCGCTGCTTCTGACATTCATCGGAAAGAATCAGGAATTAATGGAAATGACGCGGCTGCGGAAGGATCTCTTTGCCAATCTGGATACGCTGCGCTATGGTGGGGATTCCCTGCCGCAGGGCGATGTTTGGAAAGCGGATCGTTTATTAAGCGGGGAAGGAGCGACGCTGACGGTTACGACGGAGCAGCTGAAAACCTTTTATCTGCGCGGCTATATTGGCGGCCGATATGAAGGGGGCCGGTGGCTGGCGCTGAAGAAAGCGGCCTATGCCGGAAGCAATGAAGGCATGTTAAAGTGGCTGGAAATGGAGAACTTCCCCGTCGGGGCGCAGTCAGCCGCAGCGCTGAGGCTGGATCCGGATACCCCGCTGCAGGCGAATCGGATAGAAGTGGCCAATCACGGCGCAAATCGGAAATATTCCTACTTTCCTTATTCAGTGGAAGCAGACACTATAACAGGTTCAGTCCGCAGCTGGCTGGATATGGGCTATCATGCTAACGCTCTGTTGGGTTTTCGGCATGGAGAGTTTGTCGAATGGTCTGGCGATCAGCCGGGCGAGCTGCTTCACGCCCCGGATTGGATAAAAGCACCTCAAACGGATGCGCAGCGTCAATACATTCAGGCTGAAGCCGTCTACCGTAGTTTTGTCTATCAGAATTATCTGGATGTCGATGCGGAAACTGAGTCGCTGATCCGCACTTTGTTTCTCAAGGAACCGATGAGCTCTCCGGGAATTTATGAGGCTGTGACGCGAATTCGGGATATTCTGGAAAAGCAGGTTCAATATGCCGAAACACCGCCGCAAACGCCGCAGTCAGCGGATCCGGTCCGCTGGTTTTTAAGCGAGAGCCGAACCGGCAATGCAGTGCAGTACGCCTCTGCGGCCGTCATGGCTTTTCGTGTTATGGGAATTCCAGCCCGTTACGCGGAAGGCTACCGGCTGACCAGAGAACAGATCAGCGCCGGGGGGATCGCAGAGCTGACCGCTCAGGACAGCCATGCCTGGTGCGAGGTGTATCTGGATGGCTTGGGTTGGATTCCTGTCGATGTAACTCCCGGCTGTTATTACGATACATTTGCATTGCTGCAGATGGCGGAACAACCGCAGGATATTGAAATGACGGCAGCCTTGAAGGACTCGGAAGATCCGGGCGAGCTGTTGGACGATCTCGCTTCCCAACCAACCGAACCCCAGACGCCGCTGCCTTCGCCAGTCAGCGGTGTTCTTGGAGCAATCCTGCTTTTGTGCGATTTTGTTCTGTTCTTGCTGATCGTGCTGGAAGTCCGGCGTCAGCTGCGGATAAGCCGCTGGCGGCGGCGTTGGAAAGACGCTTCGGCGCGGGATGAAATATTGTGCAAGCTGATCGGCAGCTTGATGAAAGCTCTGGCAGTTCCTTATCAGCCTGGCTGGAAAGCTGAGCTTACCGCATGGAGGCTGAATCAGAAACTGCCGGGGATCGCGGAAGCGGATATTCTGCGGGCACAGGCGTTGATTGAAAAGCTGATCTATGCTCAAGAGTCGCTGCAGCCCCATGAACAACGCGTCTTGATTTCTGTGATCGAACAGATTTACACCAACCGGAAATCGCTGACAGGCAAAGAACGGCTGCGGCTGCGCTATCGCATCGCATTGTAAAAATTTAATAAACCGCAATCGGTATGAAGGACAAGCTGTCCCTGCCGGATTGCGGTTTTTTCGTGTTCTAGCTGCTTTCTCAGCGTTATCCACTGTCATTTCAAGCATTCTTTTTCTTTGTCTATTCTGCTCTATTTCATGAACAAGGAACAGAAAAAAGCAGCTTCAGAGTGTTCCTGAGAGCTGCTTGTGGTCAGCATTGGTTTTTAAAACATCCGTAAACCGGAAGTCTTGGCGAGTGAAAGGCGAAGGGCAGCGCAATCTGCGGGAAATGTCCGACAGGGAAAGCGTGGCCTTGTTCCATATTGCCTGGGAAATTACTCCTGATGCGTCTGTTCCTGACCCACAGTCGCATTCTGGATCTTTTCTGCTTCCACTAACCGGAAGGCAACCTTGCCATAACGGATCAGCGAGATCAGATTTTCCGCTAACATATCCACCTGTCCGATCACCGTGGCATATTCCACGCCCGGCATGCTTTTTAAGGCAATCTGCAATTCGCCTTCATATTTGCCGGATAATTCGTTATCGAGGGTGATGCACAGTTTATCGCGATCCGGTCCCGGATGAGCTGGAACATGCCCCAAGCCGCGGGTCTGCGTGGCGCGCAGGATGAATTCCGGCTGATCGCTGCGGGATTTCAGCACCACGTTCAAGAGCTTCTGACGCAGCTCATCATCCAGTCGGGAATTAAAGTAGACTGGAACGGAAACGCAATGATGATGTACGATTTCCTGAACCTGTTCCATTTCGGTGCGGGAAGGATTGCCATCGCCGAAAAAGATGTAATCGAACATCCCGGTTGCCGTCAGTTCCCCGGCACTTAAATAAGCCGGTTTGTAGCGGTGATTTTCCACCGTGCATAACCCGTGGCCATACCGGAATAACAGGTTGTCGGCGTCCAGCGAGTTGATGAATACCCCGGTACGGATGCCGCAGGCTTTAAACAGCTTCGCGTTTTTAAACGTGTCGGTAAACGACATGCCGGTGTCCGGATGCGGGAAGAAATTATGCACGGCGATGTAATTTTCAAGGTTGCCATGGCGCTGGATCGCCTTGATCCGATTGATCGGTTCCGCCTGCATCGACGCGTTGTCTTCAATCAATACGCCATCCTCGTTGCAGGTCATCTGCGCGACCAGCTCGTGATCTTCTTCAAAGCCGAAATCCAGACGGATGATCCGGATGCCAAGACGGACAAATAGCGATAAATCGTCCGGTTGGGCGCCGACCTGTTCCATGACGCGACGATTAATGTCGACATGCAGCGTCAGCCCCAGCTTCCGGCATTCACCGATAAGCCATTGAAACGGCGGCTTTAACTGTGTCGGTCCGTTCCAGGCCTGGGGCGATTGGACGGTTGTATAGACCTGGCTGTAACCGAGCGTAACGGCCAGGTTTAATTGTTGTTTCATCACCGCTTCTGACTGCAGATGCGGGTAGAGAGAGATCCCTAAAAGACTCATGGTATTTTCCTCTTTCTTGTTTTTCCTTTCTCATTATAGCGCACTCCGGGTAAAAGAAAAAGGCGGACTTGATCCGGGAGATAATCCGGAACGCCTCCGCCGTAATTCTCAGCTTATTTTTCAAATTCCCGGACGACTTTTTCCATTTCCGTCGGGATGTCGATGTGCTGCGGACACTTGGTTTTGCATGCGCCGCATTTCTGACAATGGGATGCTTTCGCGGTGACGTCCAGCGCGTCGTAGCTTTCCTTTTGGGCCGCGTGGACATTGTAGACGTGAGCGGTATTTAACAGCCGGAAGTTTTTCGGAATGTCCAGACCGAACGGACATGGCATGCAATAGCGGCAGCCGGTGCACGGCACCTGAATCCGGGCCTGGAACAGCTGGCGAGCCTGTTCGATGGTCGCTTGTTCTTCTGCGTTCAGCGGTTCAATTTCGCTGAACGTCTTGACGTTGTCGATGACCTGCTCCATCGTGCTCATGCCGGAAAGCACGGTCTGCACGTTGTCGTGGCCGCCGACCCAGCGCAGTGCCCAGGAAGCGTCGCTCCAATCCGGATGGACGCGCCGGAATTCCGCCTGGATTTCCTCCGGAACGTTCGCTAACATGCCGCCCTTGACCGGCTCCATGATCGTCATCGGGATATTTTTGGCTTTTGCCAGCTCGTAGCCGCGCAATCCCGCCTGAATCTCGGTGTCCATATAATTGAATTGAATCTGGCAGAAGTCCCAGTCGTAAGCGTTGAGGATTTCCTCAAAGACCTCATAATCGTCGTGGAACGAGAAGCCGATCCGGCGAACCTTGCCGCTGTCCAGCACGGATTTCAGATGCGGAAGCAGATTCATTTCCTTGATGTGCTCCCACCGTTCGCGGCTTAAGGCGTGAAGCAGATAAAAGTCGATATAGGAGGTCTGCAGCTTGGTCAGCTGTTCCTCTAAAATCCGATCGAAATCGGCGATGTCCTTGCACATCCAGGTCGGTGATTTGGTGACCAGGTAGAAGCTGCCGCGGGGTTTGGTAGCGACCCACTGACCGACGACTTCCTCGCTTTCAAAGTTGTGGTACGGATAGGCGGTGTCGATATAGTTGACGCCATGTTCGTAGGCGTAGTCGAGCATTTTCATCGTTTCCGGGCGATTGATTTTTCCATCTTCGTTGACGGGGAAACGCATGCAGCCGAAGCCCAGCAAGGAAGTCCGCGCCGGGATTTTCCCTTTTTCTCTGTATTTCATAACAATCCTCTTTCTATGATTCACAACGGCGTCCGCTGTTCAATCCATTTGTTAACTTCATTATACTGCATCGAGGTTCCGGATGTATTTATAAAACGTACTTTTTTTGATTTGCAGCTGATCTAAAGCCTGCTGCAGCGTGCATTCATGCCGCAGATAACGGGCGGCCACGAGGCTGAAGTTTTCCGGCGGGATGTAGCGGGGGCGGCCTAAGTGCTTACCCTTTTCCTTCGCGATCCGGATCCCTTCCGCCTGACGGGTCTTAATGTTGATCCGCTCATTCTCCGCGACAAAGCTGAGAATCTGGAGCACCAGATCGCTGATGAAACAGCCGACGAGGTTATCCGGGCGGCTGCGGGTATCCAATAGCGGCATGTCCAGCACGACAATCTGAACGTCCTGGCGTTTGGTCAAATCCGCCCATTCCTCCAGAATGGCCTGATAATTGCGGCCCAGCCGGTCGATACTTTTGATCACTAATAAATCCTGCGGCCGCAGAACTTCTTTTAACTGACGGTAAGCCTGACGGTCAAAATCCTTGCCGCTCTGCTGATCAATATAAAGCTGCGATTCCGTCAAGCCGAAAGCCTTTAATTCTTCAATCTGGCGGTCCAGATTCTGACTTCGAGAAGATACTCGCGCATAGCCATAATTCACGTTTTTAATTCCTCCTTGACAAACGTTTGGCACGAAAGACAAAAACAGCTATCCCCTCCCTTGAATAGCTGAAATTGTCTGCCGTTTATAAAGGTACACCTTTATAAAA
>ERZ1106944.185-NODE-185-length-48646-cov-9.518573_pt1 | contig 48646 bp, 47 predicted proteins | sample MGYA00403672_ERZ1106944 | MGnify/ENA primary metagenome ERZ1106944 (study PRJEB35170, sample SAMEA104062454) | human gut metagenome | biome: human gut; feature: human-associated habitat; material: faeces | place: Denmark | collected 2012-10-16 ...
CTGTATTAAAAGTTTCACTGGCTGCACTGACCCTGGCTTTTGCGGTTTCTTCTCACGCCGCGGATAAAAAATTAGTTGTCGCGACGGATACTGCCTTCGTTCCGTTTGAATTTAAACAGGGCGATAAATACGTGGGCTTTGACGTTGATCTGTGGGCTGCCATCGCTAAAGAGCTGAAGCTGGATTACGAACTGAAGCCGATGGATTTCAGTGGGATCATTCCGGCACTGCAAACCAAAAACGTCGATCTGGCGCTGGCGGGCATCACCATTACCGACGAGCGTAAAAAAGCGATCGATTTCTCTGACGGCTACTACAAAAGCGGCCTGTTAGTGATGGTGAAAGCTAACAATAACGATGTGAAAAGCGTGAAAGATCTCGACGGGAAAGTGGTTGCTGTGAAGAGCGGCACTGGCTCCGTTGATTACGCGAAAGCAAACATCAAAACTAAAGATCTGCGTCAGTTCCCGAACATTGATAACGCCTATATGGAACTGGGCACCAACCGCGCAGATGCCGTTCTGCACGATACGCCAAACATTTTGTACTTCATCAAAACCGCCGGTAACGGTCAGTTCAAAGCGGTAGGTGACTCTCTGGAAGCACAGCAATACGGTATTGCGTTCCCGAAAGGTAGCGACGAGCTGCGTGACAAAGTCAACGGCGCGTTGAAAACCCTGCGCGAGAACGGAACTTACAACGAAATCTACAAAAAATGGTTCGGTACTGAACCGAAATAATAACGCTACGCCTGTAAAGCGCACTGGCAGTTCCCTCTCCCCTCTGGGGAGAGGATTAGGGTGAGGGGCGCAAACCCGCTCCGAGGCCATTAATTACCCTGAATTTGATTATTTACACCACGGTAACAGGAACAACATATGCAGTTTGACTGGAGTGCCATCTGGCCTGCCATTCCGCTTCTGATTGAAGGTGCCAAAATGACCCTGTGGATTTCGGTCCTCGGTTTGGCTGGCGGTCTGGTGATCGGATTGCTGGCAGGTTTTGCACGCACCTTCGGTGGTTGGATAGCCAACCACGTCGCGCTGGTCTTTATTGAAGTGATCCGCGGCACACCTATCGTCGTCCAGGTGATGTTTATCTATTTCGCCCTGCCGATGGCGTTTAACGACTTACGCATCGACCCGTTTACTGCGGCGGTGGTCACCATCATGATCAACTCCGGCGCGTACATTGCGGAAATCACGCGTGGTGCGGTGCTGTCTATTCACAAAGGTTTTCGTGAAGCAGGACTGGCGCTCGGTCTTTCACGTTGGGAAACCATTCGCTACGTCATTTTACCGCTGGCACTGCGTCGTATGCTGCCGCCGCTGGGTAACCAGTGGATCATCAGTATAAAAGATACCTCGCTGTTTATTGTTATCGGCGTGGCGGAACTGACCCGTCAGGGGCAAGAAATTATTGCCGGTAACTTCCGCGCCCTTGAGATCTGGAGCGCCGTGGCGGTGTTCTATCTGATTATTACCCTGGTGCTGAGCTTTATTCTGCGTCGTCTGGAAAGAAGGATGAAAATCCTGTGATTGAATTTAAAAACGTCTCCAAGCATTTTGGTCCAACCCAGGTGCTGCACAATATCGATTTGAACATTGCTCAGGGCGAAGTCGTGGTGATTATCGGGCCGTCCGGTTCCGGTAAATCGACCCTGCTGCGCTGCATCAACAAACTGGAAGAAATCACCTCCGGCGATCTGATTGTCGATGGCCTGAAGGTTAACGATCCGAAAGTTGATGAGCGCCCGATTCGCCAGGAAGCGGGTATGGTGTTCCAGCAGTTTTACCTCTTCCCGCATCTGACGGCGCTGGAAAACGTCATGTTTGGCCCGCTACGCGTGCGTGGCGCGAATAAAGAAGAGGCGGAAAAACTGGCGCGTGAGCTGCTGGCGAAAGTCGGTCTGGCAGAGCGTGCACATCACTACCCTTCCGAACTTTCTGGTGGTCAACAGCAGCGTGTGGCGATTGCCCGCGCGCTGGCGGTGAAGCCGAAAATGATGCTGTTTGATGAACCGACTTCCGCTCTTGACCCGGAACTGCGCCATGAAGTGCTGAAGGTTATGCAGGATCTGGCTGAAGAAGGGATGACGATGGTGATCGTGACCCACGAAATCGGTTTTGCCGAGAAAGTAGCTTCGCGCCTGATCTTTATCGACAAAGGCCGGATTGCAGAAGATGGCGATCCGCAGGTGTTGATCAAGAACCCGCCGAGCCAGCGCTTGCAGGAATTTTTGCAGCACGTCTCTTAACTTCTCTGCCTCCCTTTCCCCCGAAAGGGAGGCACACCAGATTCCTCTCATTTAAAATCGCCCAGCCTCCAGCATCTATACTTATCTTTTTGCTCTATTTTCTCACTGGAGGAGTCATGCGGTGGATCCTGTTCATCCTCTTCTGCCTGTTGGGCGCACCTGCCCACGCGGTATCCATACCCGGCGTTACAACCACAACGACAACGGACTCAACGACTGAACCGGCCCCGGAACCGGATATCGAACAAAAAAAAGCGGCCTATGGCGCACTGGCGGATGTGCTGGATAATGACACCTCGCGTAAAGAGTTGATCGACCAGTTGCGCACCGTCGCCGCTACGCCTCCTGCGGAACCCGTACCGAAGATCGTGCCGCCGACGCTGGTTGAAGAGCAAACCGTGCTGCAAAAAGTCACCGAAGTCAGCCGCCATTATGGTGAAGCCCTTTCCGCCCGCTTCGGGCAACTTTATCGCAATATCACCGGCTCCCCGCATAAGCCGTTTAATCCACAAACCTTCAGCAATGCGCTGACCCACTTTTCAATGTTAGCGGTATTAGTGTTTGGTTTTTACTGGCTGATTCGTCTGTGCGCACTGCCGCTGTATCGCAAAATGGGCCAGTGGGCGCGGCAAAAAAATCGTGAGCGCAGTAACTGGTTGCAGCTTCCGGCGATGATCATCGGGGCGTTTATTATCGACCTGCTGTTACTGGCACTGACATTATTTGTCGGCCAGGTATTAAGCGACAACCTGAATGCGGGCAGTCGCACCATCGCTTTCCAACAAAGTTTGTTTCTCAACGCCTTTGCCCTGATTGAATTTTTCAAAGCCGTACTACGCCTGATTTTTTGCCCAAACGTGGCTGAACTGCGCCCGTTCACGATTCATGACGAGAGCGCCCGTTACTGGAGTCGTCGCCTGAGCTGGTTAAGCAGCCTGATTGGCTATGGCCTGATTGTGGCTGTGCCGATTATCTCTAATCAGGTGAATGTACAGATAGGTGCGCTGGCGAACGTCATCATTATGCTGTGCATGACCGTCTGGGCGTTGTACCTGATTTTTCGTAATAAAAAAGAGATCACCCAGCATTTGCTCAACTTTGCGGAGCATTCGCTGGCCTTTTTCAGCCTGTTTATCCGCGCCTTTGCGCTGGTGTGGCACTGGCTGGCAAGCGCCTATTTTATCGTGCTGTTTTTCTTTTCGTTGTTCGATCCGGGCAACAGCCTGAAATTTATGATGGGTGCAACGGTGCGCAGCCTGGCGATTATTGGTATCGCAGCATTTGTTTCCGGTATGTTTTCCCGCTGGTTGGCGAAAACCATCACCCTCTCGCCACATACTCAGCGTAACTATCCCGAGCTGCAAAAACGGCTGAATGGATGGCTTTCGGCGGCACTGAAAACAGCGCGTATTCTGACAGTCTGCGTGGCGGTAATGCTGCTGTTGAGCGCATGGGGATTGTTCGATTTCTGGAACTGGCTGCAAAACGGAGCGGGGCAGAAAACCGTAGATATCCTGATCCGTATCGCACTCATTCTTTTCTTCTCGGCGGTTGGCTGGACGGTGCTCGCCAGTTTGATAGAAAACCGGCTGGCTTCGGATATTCATGGCCGCCCGCTACCCAGCGCCCGTACGCGAACCCTGCTGACGCTGTTCCGTAACGCGCTGGCGGTGATTATCAGTACCATCACCATCATGATTGTGTTGTCGGAAATCGGCGTCAATATCGCGCCATTGCTGGCAGGTGCCGGGGCATTAGGTCTGGCTATCTCGTTTGGTTCGCAAACGCTGGTGAAAGATATTATTACCGGAGTATTTATTCAGTTTGAAAACGGCATGAACACTGGAGATTTGGTGACTATCGGGCCGTTGACCGGCACTGTGGAACGGATGTCGATTCGCTCCGTGGGCGTGCGCCAGGATACCGGGGCGTATCACATCATTCCGTGGTCTTCGATAACCACCTTTGCTAACTTCGTCCGCGGTATTGGTTCGGTAGTGGCAAACTACGATGTTGATCGCCATGAAGATGCTGATAAAGCCAATCAGGCACTGAAAGATGCGGTAGCAGAATTGATGGAAAACGAAGAAATTCGCGGGCTGGTTATTGGTGAACCGAACTTTGCCGGGATTGTCGGCTTAAGCAATACCGCGTTTACACTGCGTGTTTCGTTCACCACGCTGCCACTCAAACAGTGGACGGTCCGCTTTGCCCTCGACAGCCAGGTGAAAAAACATTTCGACCTGGCGGGTGTTCGCGCGCCGGTGCAGACTTATCAGGTGCTGCCAGCTCCGGGCGCGGCCCCGGCTGAACCGTTGCCGCCGGGGGAGCCAACGCTTTAACGCTGGCGATTGACAAAACGGCGGCGCTGCTCGTCGTTCATAAAGGTCCAGGCTATAAAGCGGCTCTGCTTTTGCCCCTGGGCCATCTCTTTTTTTACCACCTTCACCGCACCTACGTCCGTCAGAGCACGATACAACGGCGGTAAGTTTTCACCACGAGATACCAGCGAGGTAAACCACATCACCTGCTTCGCGAAGCCTTTGCTCTCTTCAATCATCTTTTTGATAAAAGCGACCTCACCGCCTTCACACCACAACTCCTGTTGCTGACCACCAAAGTTCAGTGCATCGTCTTTGTTCAGCCCCAGGTTACGGCGTTTACGTTCACTACCTGCCCGTGCCGCAGCGGCGGAATCGTGGAATGGCGGGTTACACAAGGTCGCATCGTATTGCTCGTTTTTATGGATGATGCCGTTAAAAATCGCCCCACTCTCTTTTTGCCGACGCAGACGAATAGCGCGGTTAAGCCCCGGATTAGCACTGATGATCGCCTGCGCACTGCTTAACGCCTGGCTGCTGGTTTCACTACCGGTAAAACGCCAGCCATATTCATGTACGCCAATCAGCGGATAAATACAGTTCGCACCAACGCCGATATCCAGAATGCTGGCATTAGCTGGAATTGTTCCGCTTGCTTCAGCCAGTAAATCGGCAAGGTGATGAATATAATCCGCCCGGCCCGGTACTGGCGGGCAGAGAAAACCGTCCGGGATATCCCAGTTCGCTACGGCGTAAAAATGGGCCAGCAACGCCTTATTGAGCGCCTTCACCGCCAGCGGATTGGCAAAGTCTACGCTTTGCTCCCCGGCGGGTGTAAGCGTGAGGAATTGCCTGAGTTCAGGATTGACCTGACAAAGCGTGGCGAGATCGTAGCGGCTGTGATGACGGTTGCGCGGATGCAACCCCGGTTTCTGGGCGGACATAGCATTCTCCTTTAAGCAGCGGCGTAAGATACCCGCATAACGCGACAGGGTAAATATCTGGCTGCGTTTATCATTTCTAAAAACCTTCACATGGCTATGGTTTATGGCAATTCACCATAAAAATCATCATCATGCATGTCATTGATTTGTCTTATTTTGTAAAAACATATCGTTCAAAAAATAAGCACATCTCTGTCAATTTTTTACGTCATTTTCATCGCGCAGGCGACCTACACTTATCTGGCACTACCCGTTGTATTTATGAGGATGTCATTATGAAAAAGTGCCTCACACTACTGATTGCCACCGTCCTGAGCGGAATCTCTCTCACGGCTTATGCCGCGCAACCGATGAGTAACCTGGACAGAGGTCAACTACGGCCCGCCGGTACCGTTTCGGCAACTGGCGCATCAAACCTAAGCGATCTGGAGGATAAACTGGCAGAAAAAGCGCGCGAACAAGGCGCGAAAGGTTATGTCATTAATTCCGCAGGCGGAAATGACCAGATGTTCGGTACTGCAATCATCTACAAATAACCCCACCAACGTAACTGCATTCGTCTCTGGATGCAGTTTTCGTCCGATTTGTAAGCAAAAAACATCAAATATGAACGCAATGTAAATAAATGTATTTCTTTTTCGCGCAATGGGTGATAGAAAATCGCGCCAAGTGATAATGCTTATCAAAATTATTATCACTTGCACGTACGCTATCACGGGATTAACAGTGGCATCGCATCCGCAGAGATGCTTTCTCGTGACAGTGAAAATTTCACCATATAAGAAAAAGTCACCTGCAAAATGGAAAACAATCGCAATTTCCCTGCCAGACAATTTCATTCGCTCACGTTCTTTGCCGGTCTTTGTATTGGTATTACGCCTGTGGCACAGGCACTCGCTGCCGAAGGGCAAGCTAACGCGGATGACACGCTGGTTGTCGAAGCATCAACGCCTTCGCTTTATGCGCCACAACAATCTGCCGATCCGAAATTCTCGCGTCCGGTAGCGGATACTACCCGCACGATGACGGTGATTTCTGAACAAGTGATTAAAGATCAGGGTGCAACCAACCTTACCGACGCGCTCAAAAACGTCCCCGGCGTGGGTGCGTTTTTTGCGGGTGAGAACGGTAACTCCACCACTGGCGACGCCATTTATATGCGCGGTGCCGATACCTCTAACAGTATTTATATCGATGGCATTCGCGATATCGGCAGCGTCTCGCGCGACACCTTCAATACCGAGCAGGTCGAAGTAATTAAAGGGCCGTCCGGCACCGACTACGGGCGCAGCGCGCCGACAGGCTCGATCAATATGATCAGCAAACAGCCGCGCAATGATTCCGGCATTGACGCCTCCGCCAGTATTGGCAGCGCCTGGTTCCGCCGCGGCACGCTGGACGTCAATCAGGTCATTGGTGATACCACTGCGGTGCGCCTGAATGTAATGGGCGAAAAAACGCACGATGCCGGACGCGACAAAGTCAAAAATGAGCGTTACGGCGTCGCCCCTTCTGTCGCTTTTGGCCTTGGTACAGCGAATCGTTTGTATCTTAATTATCTGCATGTCACCCAGCACAACACGCCAGACGGCGGCATTCCGACTATCGGTTTACCGGGTTATTCTGCCCCATCTGCGGGAACAGCAGCCCTGAATCATTCCGGAAAAGTTGATACTCATAACTTTTACGGCACAGATTCCGATTACGACGATTCGACCACCGACACCGCTACCATGCGTTTTGAGCACGACATCAACGATAACACCACCATTCGCAACACTACGCGTTGGTCGCGCGTAAAGCAGGATTACCTGATGACGGCGATTATGGGTGGAGCGTCGAATATTACCCAGCCCACCAGCGATGTGAATAGCTGGACGTGGTCACGCACGGCGAATACCAAAGATGTGAGTAACAAAATTCTCACCAACCAGACCAACCTGACCTCGACGTTCTATACCGGCGCTATCGGTCATGATCTCAGTACCGGCGTGGAATTTACCCGCGAAACACAGACTAACTATGGCGTTAATCCGGTGACGTTACCGGCGGTAAATATTTATCATCCTGACAGCAGCATTCATCCCGGCGGCCTGACGCGCAACGGCGCAAACGCCAATGGTCAGACGGATACCTTCGCAATTTATGCCTTCGATACGCTGCAAATCACCCGTGATTTTGAGCTGAACGGCGGGATCCGTCTGGATAATTATCATACTGAATATGACAGTGCTACCGCCTGCGGCGGCAGCGGGCGCGGTGCCATCACCTGCCCTGCTGGCGTGGCAAAAGGTTCTCCGGTCACCACCGTCGACACCGCCAAGTCGGGCAATCTGGTGAACTGGAAAGCCGGGGCGCTGTATCACCTGACGGAAAACGGCAATGTCTATATTAACTATGCCGTTTCCCAGCAGCCGCCGGGCGGCAACAACTTCGCCCTTGCGCAGTCTGGCAGCGGTAACAGTGCCAACCGCACCGATTTTAAACCACAAAAAGCCAACACCAGCGAGATTGGCACCAAATGGCAGGTTCTGGATAAACGCCTGCTACTTACCGCCGCGCTGTTCCGTACTGATATTGAAAATGAAGTTGAGCAAAATGATGACGGGACTTATTCGCAATATGGTAAGAAACGTGTCGAAGGCTACGAGATATCCGTGGCCGGGAATATCACTCCCGCGTGGCAGATGATTGGCGGCTATACCCAGCAAAAAGCAACTATCAAAAACGGCAAAGATGTTGCCCAGGATGGTTCCTCATCGCTGCCGTATACCCCGGAACACGCCTTCACCTTATGGAGCCAGTATCAGGCAACCGATGATATTTCTGTTGGTGCGGGCGCACGGTATATCGGCAGTATGCATAAAGGTTCAGACGGCGCGGTGGGGACGCCAGCATTTACCGAAGGTTATTGGGTCGCCGACGCCAAACTGGGGTATCGGGTTAATCGCAATCTCGACTTCCAGCTAAACGTCTACAACCTGTTTGATACCGATTACGTCGCCTCAATCAATAAGAGCGGCTACCGTTATCACCCGGGCGAGCCAAGAACCTTCTTGCTCACAGCTAATATGCATTTCTGATTCAGATGTGGGGCGCAAGGCTCACTAATGTTGATGGCGAGAGCAGGACTGCCTGATGCGCTGCGCTTATCAGGCCTACAAGGTTGTGCAATACACTGAATTCACATCATTTGGTAGGCCGTATAAGGCGTTCACGCCGCATCCGGCACCTGAGCACCATTGCCTGCTGTTAAAAATCGGTGTGGGGCGCAGGCCCCACTTTTTGGAGAACTTGTATGATGTACCACATTCCCGGCGTGTTATCGCCACAGGACGTCGCCCGTTTTCGCGAACAACTGGAACAAGCCGAATGGGTGGATGGGCGCCTCACCACCGGCGCACAAGGTGCGCAAGTTAAGAACAATCAACAAGTAGACACCCGCAGCGCCCTGTACGCCGCCCTGCAAAATGAGGTGCTGAACGCGGTTAACCAACATGCTTTGTTCTTTGCCGCGGCCTTGCCGCGTACCCTTTCCACGCCGCTGTTTAATCGCTATCAGAACAATGAAACCTATGGTTTTCATGTGGATGGCGCAGTACGCAGCCATCCACAAAACGGCTGGATGCGCACTGACCTTTCTGCCACGCTGTTTTTAAGCGATCCAGAAAGCTACGACGGCGGCGAACTGGTCGTTAATGACACCTTCGGGCAACATCGGGTAAAACTCCCGGCAGGCGATCTGGTGTTGTATCCCTCCAGCAGCCTGCATTGCGTGACACCCGTAACCCGCGGCGTGCGAGTGGCATCATTTATGTGGATCCAGTCGATGATCCGCGATGATAAAAAGCGCGCCATGCTGTTTGAACTGGACAACAATATTCAGTCGCTGAAAAGCCACTACGGCGAAAGTGAAGAGATCCTGTCGCTGCTCAATCTTTATCATAATCTGCTGCGGGAATGGTCGGAGATCTGACGCTTGAACTGCCCGAGTTCGTCCCTATATTAGCTACACTTAACTGTACAAGCATTGATATGGGGAGGACGATATGGCATCCGGTTGGGCTAATGATGACGCCGTCAACGAACAGATCAACAGTACAATTGAAGATGCGATTGCCCGCGCTCGGGGTGAAATTCCGCGTGGCGAAAGCCTGTATGAATGTGAAGAGTGCGGTGCCCCTATCCCGCAGGCCCGTCGGGAAGCCATTCCTGGCGTGCGCTTATGCATTCATTGTCAGCAGGAGAAAGATTTACAAAAACCAGATTATACAGGATATAATCGCAGAGATTCGAAAGACAGCCAGTTACGTTAACTACAACTGGCGGGATGTATAGCGAATATAATTTGGATTTTGCGTGGCATTCCGTGCCTTTAACGCTACCGTGACTGCCACGCGGTATAAAACAAGTCCATAAGTACAACAAATAAATGGTTTATCAGTATGTTAGATATCAATCAATTTATTTGAACAAGGCGGTCAATTCTCTTCGATTTTATCTCTCGAAAAAAAACGTGATACTCATCACATCGACGAAACAACGTCACTTATACAAAAATCACCTGCGAGAGATTAATTATGAAAACTATCAATACTGTTGTTGCTGCTATGGCTCTTTCAACTCTGTCATTTGGCGTGTTCGCGGCGGAACCGGTAACGGCATCCCAGGCACAGAACATGAATAAAATCGGCGTGGTTTCTGCCGATGGCGCATCCACCCTCGATGCCCTGGAAGCGAAACTGGCTGAGAAAGCCGCGGCGGCCGGTGCCAGTGGATACAGCATCACTTCTGCCACCAACAACAATAAATTAAGCGGTACTGCGGTAATTTATAAGTAATTCGTAGGACGGATAAGGCGTTTACGCCGCATCCGGCAACAGATGCCTGATGCGACGCTACCGCGTCTTATCAGACCTACAAAATCCGAACCGTTGGCTGGATCAGGCGTTTACGCTACGTTCAGCACAAGTATTTCCCTGTCTGTTTGCCGACAGACGCATATGCTCTAACCCTCATTGATCCTATGTTACCCTTGTTTGCCCGTCCGCCACTGGACGGGCTTTTTTTAGCTGGCTAACTGCTGACAGAAAGCCTGCAACGTCTCTTCCGGCATACCAATCTGCCGCGCTGCATCACAAATGGCCTGCCAGCTTCCCGCATCCAGTGGAATCCCCTGCTCCTGCCGTTCGCGACGCGTGTTCACTTCCCACTCGCCCGGTAGCAAAATCGGCTTATCGTCATCATGCGGCGAGGCTTTCACCCACTCGGCAAAGGCTTCGGTCTGTGCACTACAATCCGGCGCGCCGAACAGTTCCGGGTTGATAATGATAGTGGTCATGCAGTTGAGAATGGCATCGGGACTGGTTTGTAACGTTTCCTGATGCGTCGTTTTACCGCCAGAAAGCGCCCCGCCAAGAATTTCACACATCGCTGCAAGGGCGTAGCCTTTATGTTCGGCAAAGGTCAACAGCGAACCCAACGGCGACTCCTGCATTACCGCCGGATTTGTCGTCGGCACGCCGTTAACGTCAATCAGGCAACCTGGCGGCACGGGGACGCCTTTATGCCAGGCGACGCGGGTTTTGCCAAATGCAATGGCGCTGGTGGCGTAATCGAGCAACAGCGGGAAATTATCTTTACGAGGGAAAACCACACAGAACGGATTGGTGCCAAAGCGGCTGTCGCGACCGTGGAACGGCGCGACCATTGGAATACCGACCACGCTAACAAAGTGGATAGAGACAAACCCCGCCGCCGCGCACTGTTCTGCCCAGTAACCGATACGGCCGATATGATGCGAGTTATGTAGCGCCACGGCGGCAATGCCGTGCTGACGCGCTTTCTCAATCCCCAGCGCCATCGCTTCGTGTGCCGCGACCTGACCAAATGCGCGATCGCCATCGAGCGTGACCGCCGCCCCCGCTTCTTTAACGACTTTGGCATGATGGTTAATTTGCAGATGCCCCTGACTCCAGGAGCGCACATAGCTTGGGATCATGCCAATACCATGTGAATCATGCCCTGCCAGGTTTGCCGCGATTAAATGATCGGCGACTAATTTCGCTTCTTGTTCCTCACTACCCATCTGACGAAATACAGCCTGAATAAAACTGTGCAGCGTCTGAGCATCAAAGCGATGACCACTTACCATGGTTAACTCCTGTTTATGTTATGTGTTTGTTGTTTTTTTATGCTGCACGCCGGGCGCGGGAAGGTCAATAAAGATGCAGGAATTTCATATTGCGGTGGGGTAAAAGCCGGATGACATGGCTCATCCGGCTGAGATAAAAATTAAAATGCCTGATTAACGCGCGCCAGGCCGTCGCTGATAGTTGCCGCTTCACCCGTAGCCATCAGGCAGCAAGCCATCTGGATTTTCAGCGATTCGGGAATCGGTTCGCTGCCAGCAAGGCAACGCTCAATCCACTGCGCCGTGGTTTCCGGATCTTTTGCTTGTGGCAGTAACTCGCTACCAGCAGTGTCCTGTTTTTCATACAGTACCCGCATCCCTTCACGGTCAATGAGATTGATCTGCGGGCAGCGCTGCGGATTAGCATACACTTCACCTTCAGTACCATGCATTAGTAGCGCCCGCCCGCCGATATCACTAAAGAACTTCGCGACGCGTCCAATGTATTCCGGATGCGAAACGCTGGAAAGACGCAGTGCCTCACCTTCGGCAAATGGCGTCGCCAGTTTCGCCAGGGTATGTGCACTGTTACGCACGCCCATCCGCCAGCGCATCGCCAGTTGTTTTTCCAGCGGCGGGCAAAACGCGCCGACAGGCATAAACACCGGTTGATGTTCGTCGAGCTTCGCCTGCGCCTGCCCGCCGTGCAACGTTGGCGTAATACCCATCAGTTCGAAAATGGTTTCTGTCAGCACGCGGGTTGGATCTTCGCTAACCCCGTGAACCACCACGGGAAAACCGAGTTTGTGCAGGAGAATCGCCAACAACGGCGTCAGGTTGGCCTGTTTACGCGCGCCGTTGTAACTGGGGATGACAATCGGCATCGGCTTGCCTGCAGGCGGCGTCAGCTTGATGGTGTGATTTTGCATGGCTTCGTAAAAGCCGAGCATCTCTGCTTCCCCTTCCCCTTTGATACGTAGCGCAATCAATACGCCGCCCAACTCAAGGTCAGGGACTTCACCATTGAGCATATGGGCATACAGACCGCGCGCAGTATCCCGGTCTAAATCGCGCGCGTGGTTTTTCCCGCGCCCAATCTCTTTAATGATTTTGCGATAGTCCATTTACGACTCCTTACCTGACTCACATCATTAACGCCGCCGACGGCGTGGGGATTTCGTTTTTTCTTTCTTTTTAACTATACCTTCAGGGACTTCCGGTTGCTCTATCGGAAATACCGGTAATGCATCCAGTAGTCGCTTGCCATAATTTTTGGTCAGCAAGCGTTTGTCGTAGATAACCACTTCCCCCCAGCAACCGTGGCTTCGAATCAGTCGCCCAACCTGCTGAATTAGGTTAAACGAAGCGCTCGGCAGGCTTTGCACCTCAAACGGATAGCGGTTGAGGCTTTTCAGCCATTCACCTTCGGTGATCACCACCGGACTGTCGATGGGCGGAAAAGCGATCTTGTGGATATGCACCTGGCTGAGCAGATCGCCTTTCAGATCAAGACCTTCGGCAAAGGACTGTAAGCCCACCAGCACGCTACGCTCACCGTTGGCAACGCGTTTGCGGTGCAGTTCAACTAAGCGATAACGTGGCTGATCGCCCTGCACCAGCAACATCAGGCGTAAATCCGTCACATAGTCGAGAAAGCGCTGCATCGCACGCCCGCTGGCAAACAGCACCAACATACCGAGATGTTTTTTGCTCTCCACCTGTTCACGGAAAAAGGCCGCCATTTCGGCAATGTGCTGCTCTTCGTTGTCGATGGAAGGCTCAACGCGCATCCGGGGAATAACAATTTTGCCCTGTTCACAGTGGTTAAAAGGGGAATCCAGTGCCACAAAACGGTCGCCCGCTTTCTCTTTCAGCCCACTCATCTCCTGCAAACGCGAAAAACTGTTCAGCGAACGCAAGGTTGCGGAGGTAACAATAATGTGCGGAATACTGCGCCACAGCAGCCTTTCCAGCTGATCGCTGACACGTATTCCCACGCAGTGAAACCAAAGGTGTAGCTGCCCTTCGCGCTCTTCCCGCGTCGCCCATTTGGTCACCGGCGCACCGGAAGATTGCGCCAGAGACGCCAGCCGCCAGAGTTTGCTTTGCGCCTCGAACATCCCCAATGCGCGGTTCATCTGCAAAATCAACCGATGCAGACGTACAATGTCATGGCTGCCGGTTTTCTCACTTAAATCGTTAAGAAATAACTCCGCCAGGCCACGCAGCATCTCGGTGAGTTTTGCCAGCCGCTGGCAGATCTCCAGCACTTCATCTGGCAGTTCGCCCATCGCAAAACGGTGCTCTGCCTCCTGCCCGGCAGGCATGTAGAGATTGAGAATGTTGTTTAACGAGGCGATAAGCTCATACAACTCTTCACAATGCGCATTCAAACGTTCAGGGATCGCCAGCGGCGGGATGGTCTTCGGGCGAAACTGCTCCATGCAGGTAGCGACCAGTTTCGTGAACAAGTCCAGCTGTAGCCGATACCACGGCGCGGTGATTTCGGCGCTCATCTCCAGCGCATCCCGCGCCACATCCGGCAGGTGATGACCTTCGTCCAGCACCAGCAGTAAATTTTTCGGGTCAGGCAATACCGCTTCGCTTTCCATCGCCGCCATCACCAGCGCATGGTTTGCCACCACCACTTCCGCTTCCTGAATTTCCCGACGAGCGACAAAAAACGGACATTCGCGATAGTAATAACAGTTGCGGTTAAGGCAACTGGCCTTGTCGGTACTCAAACGACGCCAGAGATCATCATCTATAGCGATATCAGTATGATCGCGCAGACCATCCCATTTATAAGTGTCGAGATCGCCCTTCAGCTTCGCACAACGTTTTTGCTCTTCCTGATTGTTCGGCGTCAGTTCGTCGTCAAGAAACGCCAGCAGATCCTGTTGCGTGGGTTCAGTGCTGGCGAGCGCTGTCAGATTACGCGGGCAAACGTAGCGCCCACGCCCAAAAGCGGCAGTGAATTTAAGATCGGGAATGATCTTTTTCAGCAGCGGTAAATCTTTGCTGTAGATCTGATCCTGCAATGCCACGTTGGCGGTACTTACCACCAGCGTTTTTTGCTCTTCGCGGGCAATGGCGATGCCGGGGATCAAATAGGAGAGCGTTTTCCCAACGCCGGTAGGGGCTTCAATCGCCAGATGCCGCCCTTCTTCTCCGGCCAGCGTTTTGGCGACGTCTGCAATCATCTGCCGCTGCGGCGCACGGGGAATAAAGTCGGGGATCTGTTCCTGAAGCGCCTTATACCAGGCGGCAATTTGCGCTTTAAGCGCGGCGGTTAATGCCATGAGAAAACCTGAAATACTGTATAAACAGCCAATATTGTGGCATTTTTCGGTTTTCAGGGGTAATGGTTTTTCTGTTTCTGGAAAGCGGCTCGCAATAACCAGCAGGATGATGCGTAAAGCGCTTCGCGCTAAATTCGAACAACATGCAGAACTGCGTACACTCTTGCTGGCAACCGCGTCCGCAAAACTGGTTGAGCATACGCAAAATGATGCTTACTGGGGAGATGGCGGTAATGGTCAGGGCAAGAATCGCCTGGGGTACCTTTTAATGGCGTTGCGCGGACAATTGGCTGCGGAGAAGTAACGCATCGGGTGGCTTGTGGGCGTTAAAACAGAGAAATCTTTTTGCCGCGCTCGCAAATGGCTGACAAGTGCTTGTTGTGAAATGCCGGATGCGGCGCGAGCGCCTTATCCGGCCTACAAAAACATGCACATTCAATATATTGCAGAGTTCACGTAGGCCTGATAAGCGTAGCGCATCAGGCAGTTTTGTGTTTGTCATCAGTCTCATGCCGGGCATAGCCCGGCATAAAAGATTACTGCGCAGCGGCAGGTTTACGCGGACGGCGGCGACGTTGTTGTTCGCCTGCCGGTTTGGCATCGCCGAGACGACGAGACGGTTTTTCTGCGGGCTTCGCGTTACCAGACTTCGCACCACTTTCCGTACGGCGTGGTTGCTGTTGACCGCGACCACCGCCCTGTCCACGACCGCCGCCACGTTGCTGGCGACCGTTCTGGATCGGTTCGGCTTTGATTGACGGGTCCGGCTCATACCCCGGAATCGCAATGCGCGGGATCTCTTTTTTCAGCAGTTTTTCGATATCACGCAGCAGTTTGTGTTCATCAACACACACCAGCGACAATGCTTCGCCAGTTGCCGCCGCACGGCCAGTACGCCCGATACGGTGAACATAATCTTCCGGTACGTTTGGTAACTCATAGTTGACGACGTGCGGCAACTCTTCGATATCCAGACCGCGCGCAGCGATGTCAGTTGCCACCAGTACACGAATATCGCCCGATTTAAAATCGGCCAGCGCACGAGTACGCGCACCTTGCGATTTATTACCGTGGATCGCCGCACTACGGATGCCGTCTTTATTAAGCTGTTCAGCCAGATGGTTAGCGCCATGTTTGGTACGGGTAAACACCAGCACCTGCTGCCAGTTCCCTTTCCCAATCATATGCGACAGCAATTCGCGTTTGCGTTTCTTATCGACAAAGTGAACGTGCTGGGTCACCTGATCAGACGCGGTATTGCGGCGTGCCACTTCGATTTCCAGCGGGTTGTGCAACAGTTTTTCCGCCAGGGCTTTAATATCGTCAGAGAAGGTCGCGGAGAACAACAGGTTCTGGCGCTTCGCTGGCAGTTTTGTTAACACGCGACGGATATCGTGGATAAAGCCCATGTCGAGCATGCGGTCAGCTTCATCAAGGACGAGGATTTCAACCTGATCCAGCTTCACTGCATTTTGATGTTCCAGGTCCAGCAGACGTCCCGGCGTTGCCACCAGCACATCAACGCCGCCGCGCAACTTCATCATTTGTGGGTTAATGCTGACACCGCCAAACACCACCAGCGAACGAATGTTCAGATATTTGCTGTAATCACGGACGTTTTCGCCAATCTGCGCCGCCAGTTCACGGGTCGGGGTAAGAATGAGCGCGCGTACCGGACGACGCCCTTTGGCGTGCGGCTGGCGAGTGATCAGGTGTTGCAACAGCGGCAGCGTAAAGCCCGCTGTTTTGCCGGTACCGGTCTGGGCGCTGGCCATCAGGTCGCGGCCTTCCAGCACCGCAGGGATCGCCTGCTGCTGAATAGGGGTGGGTTCACGGTAACCCTGCTCGGCAACGGCGCGCAGGATATCAGGGCTTAAACCCAAAGAATCGAAAGACATAACTACTCCGAACCGCCCCGACCGTTACCGGTGTAGTTTTCAGGGAGATACTGAAAAGGAAAATGACAAAAACCACAATGTCATGAGGGAGCGGAGTGTAGCAGTTTTTGTGACGCAGCGCATAAATTATCCCTGTGACTGGCGTAGCTAAAATTCTTAGCCATACTGGACAACTCCCCTATGGAGTCATAATCTTAATCAATCATTTGATTAAGAATGGACTGTGCGATGAATAATCCTGCCATGACAATCAAGGGTGAACAGGCGAAAAAACAGCTGATTGCTGCGGCACTGGCACAGTTTGGTGAATATGGAATGAACGCCACCACCCGCGAGATAGCCGCCCAGGCCGGGCAGAATATCGCTGCCATCACCTACTACTTCGGTTCGAAAGAAGATTTGTATCTCGCCTGCGCCCAGTGGATTGCCGATTTTATTGGCGAGCAGTTCCGTCCGCACGCTGAAGAAGCCGAACGCTTGTTCGCACAACCACAGCCGGATCGGGCTGCCATCCGCGAACTGATCCTTCGCGCCTGCAAGAACATGATTAAGCTGCTCACCCAGGATGACACCGTCAACCTCAGCAAATTTATCTCCCGTGAGCAGCTCTCTCCCACGGCAGCCTATCACCTGGTGCACGAACAGGTAATTAGTCCGCTACACAGCCACCTTACACGCCTGATTGCCGCCTGGACCGGCTGCGACGCCAATGACACCCGCATGATCCTTCATACCCATGCGTTGATTGGTGAGATTCTGGCATTTCGTCTTGGCAAAGAAACCATTTTGTTACGTACCGGCTGGACCGCGTTCGATGAAGAAAAGACCGAACTGATCAACCAGACGGTGACCTGTCATATTGACCTGATTTTGCAAGGATTATCGCAAAGGAGTTTGTAGTGATGAAAAAAACTGTCGTGATCGGACTGGCGGTAGTAGTACTTGCCGCCGTGGTTGCCGGAGGCTACTGGTGGTATCAAAGCCGCCAGGATAACGGCCTGACTCTGTATGGCAACGTGGATATTCGTACGGTGAATCTTAGTTTCCGTGTTGGGGGGCGCGTTGAGTCGCTGGCGGTGGACGAAGGTGATGCGATCAAAGCGGGCCAGGTGCTGGGCGAACTGGATCACAAGCCGTATGAGATTGCCCTGATGCAGGCGAAAGCGGGTGTTTCGGTGGCTCAGGCGCAGTATGACCTGATGCTTGCCGGGTATCGCGATGAAGAAATCGCTCAGGCCGCCGCAGCGGTGAAACAGGCGCAAGCTGCCTATGACTATGCGCAGAACTTCTATAACCGCCAGCAAGGACTGTGGAAAAGCCGCACCATTTCGGCAAATGATCTGGAAAATGCCCGCTCCTCGCGCGACCAGGCGCAGGCCACGCTGAAATCAGCGCAGGATAAATTGCGTCAGTACCGTTCCGGTAACCGCGAACAAGACATCGCCCAGGCGAAAGCCAGCCTCGAACAAGCGCAGGCGCAACTGGCGCAGGCGGAGCTGAATTTGCAGGATTCGACGCTGGTCGCTCCGTCTGATGGCACGCTGTTAACGCGCGCGGTAGAGCCAGGCACGGTGCTTAATGAAGGTGGCACGGTATTTACCGTCTCGCTGACGCGTCCGGTGTGGGTACGCGCCTATGTTGATGAACGTAATCTTGACCAGGCCCAGCCGGGGCGCAAAGTGCTGCTTTATACCGATGGTCGTCCGAACAAACCGTATCACGGGCAGATTGGTTTCGTTTCGCCGACTGCTGAATTTACCCCGAAAACCGTCGAAACACCGGATCTGCGTACCGACCTCGTCTATCGTCTGCGTATTGTGGTGACCGACGCCGATGATGCGTTACGCCAGGGAATGCCGGTAACGGTGCAATTCGGTGAAGAGGCAGGACATGAATGATGCCGTTATCACGCTGAACGGCCTGGAAAAACGCTTTCCGGGCATGGACAAGCCCGCCGTCGCACCGCTCGACTGCACCATTCACGCCGGTTATGTGACGGGGCTGGTTGGGCCGGACGGTGCGGGCAAAACCACGCTGATGCGGATGCTGGCGGGATTACTGAAACCCGACAGCGGCAGTGCCACGGTGATTGGCTTTGATCCGATCAAAAACGACGGCGCGCTGCACGCCGTGCTCGGCTATATGCCGCAGAAATTCGGCCTGTATGAAGATCTGACGGTGATGGAGAACCTCAATCTGTACGCGGATTTGCGCAGCGTCACCGGCGAGGCACGGAAGCAAACTTTTGCTCGCCTGCTGGAGTTTACGTCTCTTGGCCCGTTTACCGGACGCCTGGCGGGCAAGCTCTCCGGTGGGATGAAACAAAAACTTGGCCTGGCCTGTACCCTGGTGGGCGAACCGAAAGTGTTGCTGCTCGATGAACCCGGCGTCGGCGTTGACCCTATCTCACGGCGCGAACTGTGGCAGATGGTGCATGAGCTGGCGGGCGAAGGGATGTTAATCCTCTGGAGTACCTCGTATCTCGACGAAGCCGAGCAGTGCCGTGACGTGTTACTGATGAACGAAGGCGAGCTGCTGTATCAGGGAGAACCGACGGCCCTGACTCAAACCATGGCCGGACGCAGCTTTCTGATGACCAGCCCGCACGAGGGCAACCGCAAACTGTTGCAACGGGCATTGAAACTGCCGCAGGTCAGCGACGGCATGATTCAGGGGAAATCGGTACGTCTGATCCTCAAAAAAGAGGCTACACCAGACGATATTCGCCATGCCGACGGGATGCCGGAAATCAACATTAACGAAACTACGCCGCGTTTTGAAGATGCGTTTATTGATTTGCTGGGCGGTGCCGGAACCTCGGAATCGCCGCTGGGCGCAATATTACATACGGTAGAAGGCACACCCGGCGAGACGGTGATCGAAGCGAAGGAACTAACCAAGAAATTTGGTGATTTTGCCGCCACCGATCACGTCAACTTTGCCGTTAAACGCGGGGAGATTTTTGGTTTACTGGGACCAAACGGCGCGGGTAAATCGACCACCTTTAAGATGATGTGCGGTTTGCTGGTACCGACCTCTGGTCAGGCGCTGGTGCTGGGCATGGATCTGAAAGAGAGTTCCGGTAAAGCGCGCCAGCATCTCGGCTATATGGCGCAAAAATTTTCGCTCTACGGCAACCTGACGGTCGAACAGAATTTACGCTTTTTCTCTGGTGTGTATGGCTTACGCGGTCGGGCGCAGAACGAAAAAATCTCCCGTATGAGCGAGGCATTTGGCCTGAAAAGTATTGCCTCACACGCCACCGATGAACTGCCATTAGGTTTTAAACAGCGGCTGGCACTGGCCTGCTCGCTGATGCATGAACCGGACATTCTGTTTCTCGACGAACCGACGTCCGGCGTTGATCCCCTCACCCGCCGCGAATTCTGGCTGCACATCAATAGCATGGTAGAGAAAGGCGTCACGGTGATGGTTACCACCCACTTTATGGATGAAGCGGAATATTGCGACCGCATCGGCCTGGTGTACCGCGGGAAATTAATCGCCAGCGGCACACCGGACGATTTGAAAGCGCAGTCGGCCAACGATGAGCAACCCGATCCCACTATGGAGCAAGCCTTTATTCAGTTGATCCACGACTGGGATAAGGAGCATAGCAATGAGTAATCCGATCCTGTCCTGGCGTCGCGTGCGGGCGCTGTGCGTCAAAGAAACGCGGCAGATCATTCGCGATCCGAGTAGCTGGCTGATTGCAGTAGTGATCCCACTGCTACTGCTGTTTATTTTTGGATACGGCATTAACCTCGACTCCAGCAAGCTGCGCGTCGGGATTTTACTGGAACAGCGTAGCGAAGCGGCGCTGGATTTCACCCACACCATGACCGGTTCGCCCTACATCGACGCCACCATCAGCGATAACCGTCAGGAACTGATCGCCAAAATGCAGGCGGGGAAAATTCGCGGTCTGGTGGTTATTCCGGTGGATTTCGCCGAACAGATGGAGCGCGCCAACGCCACCGCACCGATTCAGGTGATCACCGACGGCAGTGAGCCGAATACCGCTAACTTTGTGCAGGGGTATGTCGAAGGGATCTGGCAGATCTGGCAAATGCAGCGCGCGGAGGATAACGGGCAGACTTTTGAACCGCTTATTGATGTACAAACCCGCTACTGGTTTAACCCGGCGGCGATTAGCCAGCACTTTATTATCCCCGGTGCGGTGACCATTATCATGACGGTCATCGGCGCGATTCTCACCTCGCTGGTGGTGGCGCGAGAATGGGAACGCGGCACCATGGAGGCTCTGCTCTCTACGGAGATTACCCGCACGGAGCTGCTGCTGTGTAAGCTGATCCCTTATTACTTTCTCGGGATGCTGGCGATGTTGCTGTGTATGCTGGTGTCGGTGTTTATTCTCGGCGTGCCGTATCGCGGGTCGCTGCTGATTCTGTTTTTTATCTCCAGCCTGTTTTTACTCAGTACCCTGGGGATGGGGCTGCTGATTTCCACGATTACCCGCAACCAGTTCAACGCCGCTCAGGTGGCCCTGAACGCGGCTTTTCTGCCGTCGATTATGCTTTCCGGCTTTATATTTCAGATAGACAGTATGCCCGCGGTGATCCGCGCGGTGACGTACATTATTCCCGCACGTTATTTCGTCAGCACCCTGCAAAGCCTGTTCCTCGCCGGGAATATTCCAGTGGTGCTGATAGTGAACGTGCTGTTTTTGATCGCTTCGGCGGTGATGTTTATCGGCCTGACGTGGCTGAAAACCAAACGTCGGCTGGATTAGGGAGAAGAGCATGTTTCATCGCTTATGGACGTTAATCCGCAAAGAGTTGCAGTCGCTGCTGCGCGAACCGCAAACCCGCGCAATTCTGATTTTACCCGTGCTGATTCAGGTGATCCTGTTCCCGTTCGCCGCCACGCTGGAAGTGACCAACGCCACCATCGCCATCTACGATGAAGATAACGGCGAGCACTCGGTAGAACTTACTCAACGTTTTGCCCGCGCCAGCGCCTTTACCCATGTGCTGCTGCTGAAAAGCCCGCAGGAGATCCGCCCGACCATCGACACACAAAAGGCGTTACTACTGGTGCGTTTCCCAGCTGACTTCTCGCGCAAACTGGATACCTTCCAGACCGCGCCGTTGCAGTTGATCCTCGACGGGCGTAACTCCAACAGTGCGCAAATTGCCGCCAACTACCTGCAACAGATCGTCAAAAATTATCAGCAGGAGCTGCTGGAAGGAAAACCGAAACCCAACAACAGCGAGCTGGTGGTACGCAACTGGTATAACCCGAATCTCGACTACAAATGGTTTGTGGTGCCGTCGCTGATCGCCATGATCACCACTATCGGCGTAATGATCGTCACTTCACTTTCCGTCGCCCGCGAACGTGAACAAGGTACGCTCGATCAGTTGCTGGTTTCGCCCCTCACCACCTGGCAGATATTCATCGGCAAAGCCGTACCGGCATTAATTGTCGCCACCTTCCAGGCCACCATTGTGCTGGCGATTGGTATCTGGGCGTATCAAATTCCCTTCGCCGGATCGCTGGCGCTGTTCTACTTTACGATGGTGATTTACGGTTTATCGCTGGTGGGATTCGGTCTGTTGATTTCATCGCTCTGTTCAACGCAACAGCAGGCATTTATCGGCGTGTTTGTCTTTATGATGCCCGCCATTCTCCTTTCCGGTTACGTTTCGCCGGTGGAAAACATGCCAATGTGGCTGCAAAATCTGACGTGGATTAACCCTATTCGCCACTTTACGGACATTACCAAGCAGATTTATTTGAAGGATGCGAGTCTGGATATTGTGTGGAATAGTTTGTGGCCGCTACTGGTGATAACGGCCACGACAGGGTCAGCGGCGTACGCGATGTTTAGACGTAAGGTGATGTAACTTCTTATCTTTCGCCAGCAAAGACACCACCGCCGGGCCGGCAAGGATTGCCAGCCCTGCAATTGCCAGCAAAAAGTTGTTTTCCAGTACGCGGGACAACAGCCACAGAACAATCAGCGCTGCGCCAAAATACCAGGTCGTGGTCAGCTCTTCCAGCACGTCTGCCACCTCACGCCAGCGTTGCTCGGGGTGGCGCTGAAACACCAGCATCATCACTACCGTGACACAATACAGTGCGCATAATCCTACGCCGACGTGAACCAGAGTTTTACTCATCCAGCCCACCACCAGCAGCGCCACTACCAGTAAATGCAACATAATCTGCCAGCAACTTAGGCCAGTTGCGACACGAACACGTTGTTGCCACTTCATGGCTTCTCTCCTGAAGAATTTATCTCTACTTATTCAGAGTACCGAACTTTACGGAAAATTCCGTAAGACCGCACCTTTTTGTGACGCCGACTACACTATTTCAATGAGATAAGAGGCAAAGACAGGAAAATTATGCCCGATCAAACACAACAATTTTCGTTCAAGGTGCTCACCATCAATATTCACAAAGGCTTTACCGCGTTTAACCGACGCTTCATTTTGCCGGAACTTCGCGACGCCGTGCGTACCGTCAGCGCCGATATTGTTTGCCTGCAGGAAGTGATGGGCGCGCACGAAGTTCATCCGCTGCATGTGGAAAACTGGCCCGATACCTCGCACTACGAGTTTCTCGCCGACACCATGTGGAGCGATTTCGCCTACGGTCGCAATGCCGTATACCCGGAAGGACATCACGGTAACGCCGTTCTTTCACGTTATCCCATTGAACATTATGAGAATCGTGATGTTTCGGTCGATGGTGCGGAAAAGCGCGGCGTGCTCTACTGCCGCATTGTGCCGCCGATGACCGGGAAAGCGATTCATGTGATGTGCGTACATCTGGGCCTGCGTGAGGCGCACCGTCAGGCGCAGCTTGCGATGCTCGCCGAATGGGTGAATGAGCTACCGGACGGCGAACCGGTATTGGTAGCGGGTGATTTCAACGACTGGCGGCAAAAAGCTAATCATCCGTTAAAAGTGCAGGCCGGGCTGGATGAGATTTTTACCCGCGCCCACGGACGCCCGGCGCGCACGTTTCCGGTGCAATTTCCTCTACTACGACTGGACAGGATCTACGTCAAAAATGCCAGCGCCAGCGCGCCAACCGCGTTGCCGCTGCGGACATGGCGACACCTTTCTGATCATGCCCCTTTAAGTGCGGAGATTCATTTATGAAATGTAGCTGGCGCGAAGGCAATAAGATCCAGTTGCTGGAAAACGGCGAGCAATATTATCCCGCGGTGTTTAAGGCGATTGGCGAGGCACAAGAACGCATCATTCTTGAAACGTTTATCTGGTTTGAGGATGACGTCGGCAAACAGCTGCATGCGGCGCTACTGGCAGCAGCGCAACGCGGGGTGAAAGCGGAAGTCTTGCTGGATGGCTACGGTTCGCCGGATCTCAGCGATGAGTTTGTCAATGAACTGACGGCAGCTGGCGTGGTGTTCCGCTACTACGATCCCCGCCCTCGCCTTTTTGGTATGCGCACCAATGTGTTTCGCCGGATGCATCGCAAAATTGTGGTGATCGACGCGCATATCGCCTTTATTGGCGGGCTGAATTACTCCGCCGAGCATATGTCCAGCTACGGCCCGGAGGCCAAACAGGATTACGCGGTTCGCCTCGAAGGGCCGATTGTCGAAGATATTCTCCAGTTTGAGCTGGAAAACCTGCCAGGACAGAGCGCGGCGCGACGCTGGTGGCGACGTCATCATAAAGCGGAAGAGAACCGCCAGCCGGGAGAAGCGCAGGTATTGCTGGTCTGGCGCGATAACGAAGAACATCGCGATGATATCGAACGTCACTATCTGAAAATGCTCACTCAGGCGCGGCGGGAAGTGATTATCGCCAACGCCTACTTCTTCCCCGGCTATCGTTTTTTACACGCCTTGCGTAAAGCGGCACGGCGCGGGGTGCGGATCAAACTGATCATTCAGGGCGAACCGGATATGCCGATTGTCAGAGTCGGCGCACGTTTGCTGTATAACTATCTGGTTAAAGGCGGCGTTCAGGTGTTTGAGTACCGCCGCCGCCCGCTCCACGGCAAAGTGGCATTGATGGACGATCACTGGGCGACAGTAGGGTCCAGTAATCTCGATCCGCTCAGTTTGTCACTGAATCTCGAAGCAAATGTCATCATCCACGATCGTAATTTTAACCAGACGCTGCGCGATAATCTGAACGGCATTATCGCCGCAGATTGTCAGCAGGTCGATGAGACCATGCTGCCGAAACGCACCTGGTGGAACCTGACCAAAAGCGTGCTGGCGTTCCACTTTCTACGCCACTTCCCGGCGCTGGTGGGCTGGCTTCCGGCGCACACGCCACGTCTGGCGCAGGTTGATCCCCCCGCACAACCGACAATGGAAACGCAGGATCGGGTAGAAACTGAAAACACGGGGGTAAAACCCTGATGAGTAAATCACACCCGCGCTGGCGCTTAGCAAAGAAGATCCTCACCTGGCTGTTTTTTATCGCGGTGATTGTGTTGCTGGTGGTCTACGCCAAAAAAGTGGACTGGGAAGAGGTCTGGAAGGTCATCCGCGACTACAATCGCGTTGCGCTGCTTAGTGCGGTCGGGCTGGTGGTCGTCAGTTATCTGATTTACGGTTGCTACGACCTGCTCGCCCGTTTCTACTGCGGTCACAAACTGGCGAAGCGCCAGGTGATGCTGGTGTCGTTTATCTGCTACGCCTTCAACCTGACACTCAGTACCTGGGTCGGCGGCATTGGTATGCGCTATCGTTTGTACTCCCGACTGGGGTTACCGGGCAGCACTATTACGCGGATTTTTTCGCTCAGTATTACCACCAACTGGCTAGGCTATATTTTGCTAGCGGGGGTTATCTTTACCGCAGGCGTGGTGGAGTTGCCGGATCACTGGTATGTCGATCAAACTACGCTGCGTATTCTCGGTATTGGCTTACTGATGATTATCGCGGTTTATTTGTGGTTTTGCGCTTTCGCGAAGCACCGCCATATGACCATCAAAGGGCAAAAGCTGGTGCTGCCTTCGTGGAAATTCGCCCTCGCCCAGATGCTGATTTCCAGCGTTAACTGGATGGTAATGGGAGCGATTATCTGGCTGTTACTTGGTCAAAGCGTGAACTATTTCTTTGTACTGGGCGTGTTGCTGGTTAGTAGTATTGCTGGCGTCATCGTGCATATTCCGGCGGGAATTGGTGTGCTGGAAGCGGTGTTTATCACGCTACTGGCTGGGGAGCATACCTCCAAAGGCACAATTATCGCCGCCCTGCTCGCTTACCGTGTGCTGTATTACTTTATCCCACTGCTGCTGGCGCTGATCTGTTACCTGTTGCTGGAAAGCCAGGCGAAGAAGCTACGGGCGAAAAATGAAGCGGCGATGTGAAGTATAGTTAAGTTCTTTAGTATGTGCATTTACGGCTAATGAAAAAACCGCGTATGCCTTTGCCAGACAAGCGTTATAGCTATAGCGGCAAGAATCCCAAAGAAGCCGATAAAATAGTAATAGAGTGTTAATGCACCTACAAAAGCACAACGAACCGGACTCCATAATTCTTCACTATGGCTTTTTCCTGTCAGTTCAAGGAGCTTATTTCGTCCATGCGAGATAATGCCTGACCATAAGACAATCATTAAGCAACTTATTACCCAAATGGGTCGTTCACTCATTAATGTGGCATTCACGATGATTACCAGGGCCAACCCTGTCAACGTCATCATAATGATAAAACGGTGAGAACCAGGATCAAATTTAAACAATAGACCTGCCAGCATACTGATTAAAAACATCGATCCCGCAGTGCTGAACACGACGATAATGGCAGATACAGGCGCTAAACTCGCAACGACAATCGCCACCAAAGAGATTAAAAACAAATATATTACGCCCGCGATGGCGGTATTTATCTTGTTGATATCTTTACTTAAGCCATACATAGAAAGTAATAATAATCCTATAGCAACATACATTTGCGGTGAATCATATTTTGTTGCCGTAATTTCGAGATACTTAGCGCCCCAGGCCAGTCCTGCGGTTGTCACCAAACCCAAAGCGGTAATGAGCCATATGCCGTTTAATATCCTGGCTTCGTGCTGAAAATCTAATTTATTGCTATTTTGCGAGTATGATTCCATTCTTTTAGTTGTCCTTAGAAAAAACATTAATATTCACCATCAATAAATTTAAAACCACGCATACAAAATACTTTTGCATTTATGGATACAGAAAACGCTTCCGCTCGTCCATAAGGCATATTTTATACCTGGTACTTGTTAAGTGTCGTTTTTAATAAGAAAAAAATCCCGACACATGGCCGGGATATTGATGATGAAAAAGAATTAACGGCGGTTGCCGAAGATCCGCAGCAACATCAGGAACAGGTTGATGAAGTCCAGATACAAGGTTAACGCGCCAAGAATGGAATATTTACGCAGGTTCGACGTGTCGCGAGTATCAATCTGCTCACCCATATTTTTCAGTTTCTGGGTGTCATACGCCGTCAATCCGACAAAGACAATCACGCCGATGTAGGTGACTGCCCACATCAATGCTTCGCTTTTCAGCCAGAAGTTAACCAGCGATGCCAGCACAATGCCGATTAACGCCATAAACAGCATATTGCCAAAGCCGCTTAGATCGCGCTTCGTGGTGTAACCGTACAGGCTCATTGCGCCGAACATCCCGGCAGTAACGACGAAAGTACTGGCGATAGAAGCAGCGGTATAGACAATGAAAATACTGGAAAGCGTAAGACCCGTCAGCGCCGAATAAAGCATAAAGAGCATCGTCGTTACACCTGCGCTCAGCTTTTGAATCATCGCTGATAACACAATAACCAATGCTAATTGCGCGATGATCAGACCGATTAAAAAGACACGGTTAGTAAACAACAGCTCCATCACGGCCGCGGAATTAGCCGCATACCAGGCAACAAATGCTGTCAGCAACAAGCCAACGGTCATCCAGCCATAGACTTGCGCCATATAAGTTTGCAAGCCAGCCCGGGGTTGTACGATTGAATCAGAACGTGGGAATCTGTCCATGACTTTCTCCTGAAGATATAAGGAATATCTTAAGGATACTGCAAAATGATGAGGCTGTGCATCGACGCAGCGTAAACGTATGTACTGAGCGGTGAAATTGCCGGACGCAGCGGTGCCTTATCCGGCTAACAATAAACTACCAGCGTTTTGCCGCCTGCTGATCGCTCTCCCGAGCTTCGACCCAGCGGTCGCCTTCCGGCGTGGCTTCGCGCTTCCAGAACGGTGCGCGGGTTTTGAGATAATCCATAATAAACTGCCCGGCTTCAAACGCACTGCTGCGATGCGCACTGGTAACACCGACAAAAACAATTTCATCGCCCGGCCATAATTCACCAATGCGGTGAATTACCGTGACGCGCCCCAGCGGCCAGCGGTTACGCGCTTCATCAACGATTTCTGCCAGTGCTTTTTCTGTCATTCCCGGATAGTGTTCGAGGGTTAATGCTTTGACGCTGTCGCCCAGGTTATGGTTGCGCACCTTACCGGTAAAGGTGACTACCGCACCGTCTTCGTCACGCTCAGCCAGCCACGGGTACTCTTCTCCTACGCTGAACGGCTGCGGGCCGACAACAATTTTGGTTTCTGCCATCTTAACCTCCGGTTACCGGCGGGAAGAAAGCCACTTCGTCGCCGTCAGTCAGCGAATGGTCAAAACTCACCAGCGTCTGGTTGACAGCTGCCAGCAATTTGCCATCTTCCAGCGCCAGCGCCCAGCGATCGCTCTGCGCAGCCAGATGCTGGCGTAACGCTTCAACGGTTGGGAAATCCGCAGCCACTTCGGTTGCATCTGTTCCCACCAACTCGCGCACCTGGGCGAAAAAAAGAACGTTAATCATCCGCTTCCACCTTAAAGTCACCCGACTTGCCGCCGCTCTTCGCCAGCAAACGTACCGGACCAATCACCATATCTTTTTGCACCGCTTTGCACATGTCATAAATGGTCAGCGCCGCCACGGAGGCCGCGGTTAACGCTTCCATTTCGACACCGGTTTTCCCGGTCAGGCGGCATAAGGTTTCTATACGTACCCGATTGTGCTCCGGCTCGGCCTGTAAATTGACTTCAACTTTGCTGAGCATCAGCGGGTGACACAGCGGGATCAGATCCCAGGTGCGTTTTGCCGCCTGAATACCGGCGATACGCGCAGTGGCAAATACGTCGCCTTTGTGGTGGCGACCATCAATAATCATCGCCAGCGTCTCGCTGCGCATGGTGACAAAGGCTTCGGCGCGCGCTTCACGCACGGTTTCCGCTTTGGCGGAGACATCCACCATGTGCGCTTCGCCAGCGGCGTTGATATGGGTCAGTTGCGACATACTTATTTCTTCAAATGTGGATGGAAATTACACGGACGCGTACGGGCATCCAGCTGTGGCGCAATGATATTTTCCCATGCGGTACGGCACGCTTTGGTCGAACCCGGCATGGCGAAAATCAGCGTTTTGTTAGCGACGCCCGCTACCGCACGAGATTGCAACGTGGAAGTGCCAATCTCTTCGAACGACAACATCCGGAACACTTCACCAAAACCTTCAACTTCACGGTCGAACAACGGCAGCAGCGCTTCGGGAGCCTGATCTCCTTCCGTCAGGCCAGTACCACCCGTAATCAACACCACTTGTACATCGTCGCTGGCGATCCACGCAGATACCTGAGCGCGAATAGCGTAGCGGTTTTCTTTCACAATGGCTTTATCGACAACGTGATGGCCCGCTTCTTGCGCCGAGTCGCGCAGATAGTGACCGGAGGTATCGTCTTCTTCACCGCGACGATTAGAAACCGTAAGAATAGCAATACGGGTCGGGATAAATTCAGTGCTTACCTGACTCATCTGATCTCTCCTTTTGACGTTTTAGCCGCCAATGTACGATAAGTTTTGCGTAATACCGGTGTTGTTTTGATGCAGGAAATGGGTCTGTTTCTTCTCCCGCAGCGCCGCTGAAATACGCGCTTCCAGCGCCTGTTGCTGGGTATCGTCTTCCAGCAGATCGCGCAGGTTAACGCCGCCTTCACCAAACAGGCAGAGATGGAGTTTACCAATGGAGGAAACGCGCAGGCGGTTGCAAGTGGCGCAGAAGTCTTTTTCATACGGCATGATAAGGCCAATCTCTCCGGCGTAATCCGGATGACAAAAGACTTGCGCGGGACCGTCGCTGCGTTGACGTAATTGGTGGATCCAGCCGCGACGCAGTAGCTCGTCACGCAGAACCTGACCAGAGATGTGATGCTTACGGAAGAGCTCGCTGCCCTCGCCCGTTTCCATCAATTCGATGAAACGCAGCTGGATAGGGCGATGCTGGATCCAGTTCAGAAAGGTGTCGAGCTGATGATGATTAACATCACGCATCAGCACGGTATTGACTTTGACCTTCTCAAAACCGGCCTCAAATGCAGCATCGATCCCTGCCATGACCTGGTTGAATTTATCCTGCCCGGTAATGGCATGAAACTGGCGAGCGTCAAGGCTATCAACGCTGACGTTGATGCCAGTAAGTCCAGCATCGCGCCAGTTCGCCACATCGCGTTCCAGACGGTAACCATTGGTGGTGACCGCAATCTGGCGGATAGTGTTGTTTTCCCGCACAGCGGCGATGATATCGGTAAAGTCGCGGCGTAAAGATGGCTCACCGCCCGTCAGACGGACTTTTTCGGTGCCAAGACTGGCGAAGGCGCGCGTAACCCGGCGAATTTCATCGACGGTAAGAAAGCCTTTATTGGTGACGCCGCTCGGTTTGTAGCCATCCGGCAGGCAGTAGGTGCAACGAAAGTTACACACATCGGTAATCGACAGGCGCAAGTAGTAAAACTTACGCGCAAATGCATCAGTCAGTTGTGAAGCCATGTACACCTTTCCAGATACGGGAGGCGAAGTCATTTCTTCCTTCGCCCTGGTGGCAATCTTTACAAGCATTGTCACGGCCAAAGCACCGTATCAGTTGACCCAGGTGCAGAGGCTAGAGTGTTTAGTGGTTAAGCCGATACTAGCGTGTAAATGAGATTTTTACCATCCACACTTTCGCTATGTAATCATGTATATAGCGTCATGATCGTGCTATTTCGCTACAGAATAAGGGAAAATGACGGTTTTACTTTGATATACATCATCAGGGAGGCATAGCGTGCATCGTCCTTTAGAGGTAGAAGAAAATAGTTTGTATCCTCAATATTGGCAGGTTAATTGCTGTTTCCTCGCAATTTGCGCTACTGTAGCGCGGATAATCTGACTCCAGGAAACTATATGCGCAATCGTACGCTAGCTGACCTTGATCGTGTCGTTGCTCTCGGCGGAGGGCATGGACTGGGACGCGTTCTCTCATCACTTTCGTCTTTGGGTTCTCGTTTAACGGGTATCGTCACCACCACCGATAACGGTGGCTCGACGGGGCGTATTCGCCGCTCAGAAGGCGGCATTGCCTGGGGCGATATGCGCAACTGCCTCAACCAGCTGATAACTGAACCCAGCGTCGCTTCCGCAATGTTTGAATATCGTTTCGGCGGTAATGGCGAACTTTCCGGGCACAACCTTGGAAACCTGATGTTAAAGGCACTGGATCACCTTAGCGTGCGACCTCTTGAAGCGATCAATCTGATTCGAAATCTGCTGAAAGTGGACGCACATTTGATTCCGATGTCGGAGCATCCTGTTGATCTGATGGCGATTGACGATCAGGGGCATGAAGTATACGGCGAGGTCAATATCGACCAGTTAACTGCGCCGATTCAAGAGTTATTGTTAACGCCGAATGTACCCGCAACGCGTGAGGCGGTTCACGCTATCAGTGAAGCGGATCTCATCATTATTGGGCCTGGCAGTTTTTACACCAGCCTGATGCCAATTCTGCTGCTGAAGGAAATCGCACAGGCATTACGCCGCACGCCAGCGCCGATGGTCTATATCGGCAATCTGGGGCGTGAGTTGAGTTTACCTGCGGCTAATCTGAAGCTGGAAAGCAAGCTGGCAATTATGGAGCAGTATGTTGGTAAAAAGGTAATTGATGCGGTCATCGTCGGGCCAAAAGAGGATGTCTCGGCGGTGAAAGAGCGGATTGTGATTCAGGAAGTGCTGGAGGCCAGCGATATTCCGTATCGTCATGACCGCCAGTTGTTGCATAGCGCGCTGGAAAAGGCATTACAGGCTTTAGGTTAACACGAAGCCGGAAGAATATTCCGGCTTCGTCATCTTGTCACGACGCGGCAATAAACAGCTCACGCAACTGATGCAACTGGTCACGAATTTGCGCCGCTTCTTCGAACTCCAGATTCTGCGCGTGTTGCATCATCAACCCTTCCAGTTCATGGATCTTCTGCTGTAACGCTTTAGGCGACATATCCATCGGCACATTATCCGGCTCAACAATCGGGCGCGATTTTCCTCTGCCCTTCGCTTTGGTTTTGGCAATGTTCTGCCCCAGCGCCAGGATATCGACCACTTTCTTGTTCAAGCCTTGCGGCGTAATGCCGTGTTCCTCGTTGTACTTCTGCTGTTTCTCGCGGCGACGTTCGGTTTCGCCAATCGCTTTCGCCATTGATGGGGTGATCTTATCGCCGTAGAGAATCGCTTTACCGTTAACGTTACGTGCCGCACGACCAATGGTCTGGATCAACGAACGTTCGGAACGCAGGAAGCCTTCTTTGTCAGCGTCGAGGATCGCCACCAGCGAAACTTCCGGCATATCCAGACCTTCGCGCAGTAAGTTGATCCCTACCAATACGTCGAACTCACCCAGACGCAAGTCGCGGATAATCTCCATACGTTCGACGGTGTCGATATCTGAGTGAAGATAACGCACGCGCTCACCGTGTTCTTCGAGATATTCAGTGAGATCTTCCGCCATCCGCTTGGTCAGAGTTGTAACTAGTACGCGTTCGTTAATTGCCGCTCGCTGACGAATCTCCGAAAGAAGATCATCCACCTGTGTTGCCACTGGCCGCACTTCGATAATCGGGTCGAGTAAGCCTGTTGGACGCACCACCTGATCCACCACATCGCCACCGGATTTTTCCAGCTCGTAATTACCCGGCGTCGCCGAAACATAGATGGTTTGCGGCGCTAATGCTTCGAACTCTTCAAATTTCAGCGGACGGTTATCCAGCGCTGATGGCAGGCGGAAGCCGTACTCCACCAGTGTCTCTTTACGCGCCCGGTCACCGCGATACATGCCGCCAATTTGTGGAATGGTAACGTGAGATTCATCGACCACCAGCAGCCCATCAGCAGGCAGGTAATCAAACAGCGTCGGCGGTGGCTCACCCGGTCCACGACCGGAGAGGAAGCGCGAGTAGTTCTCAATCCCCGAACAGTAGCCTAGCTCGTTCATCATCTCCAGATCAAACTGGGTACGCTGGGTCAGCCGCTGATCTTCCAGCAGTTTGTTGTTTTCCAATAGCACTTTACGTCTGGCGGCCAGCTCTTCTTTGATCTCCTCCATCGCCTGGACGATGCGCTCGCGTGGCGTGACGTAGTGCGTTTTCGGGTAGATGGTAAAACGTGGAATAGTGGAAACAATCTGCCCGGTCAGCGGGTCAAATAACGACAATCGTTCCACTTCCTCGTCAAACAGCTCCACGCGAAGTGCAATGTCATCCGATTCTGCCGGGAAGATATCAATCACCTCGCCACGAACACGGAAAGTACCACGCTGGAAGGCTTGATCATTACGAGCATATTGCAGCTCCGCCAGTCGGCGCAGGATCGCGCGCTGATCGATAATCATACCGACCGTGAGATGGAGCATCATCTTGAGATATAAATCAGGATCGCCCAGACCATAAATCGCGGAAACAGACGCCACCACAACCACATCACGCCGCTCCAGCATCGCTTTGGTGGCGGACAAACGCATCTGTTCGATATGTTCGTTTACCGAGGCATCTTTCTCAATGAAGGTGTCGGAACTCGGTACATAGGCCTCCGGCTGATAGTAGTCGTAGTAGGAGACGAAATATTCCACCGCGTTTTCCGGGAAGAATTCTTTCATTTCGCCATACAGCTGGGCCGCCAGCGTTTTGTTGGGCGCAAGTACCATGGTTGGGCGCTGAAGGTCAGCAATGACATTGGCAATGGTGAAGGTTTTCCCGGAGCCAGTCACGCCAAGTAACGTCTGGTGCGCCAGGCCATCTTCCAGCCCCTCTTCGAGACGTCGAATCGCCTCCGGCTGATCGCCAGAAGGTTTAAAAGCGGAATTCAGTTTGAACGGTTTACTCATGAGTCGCTACCTGAAGGAGTTGGGCGGGCAGGTATGTAATTTTACTCGTCGTACTTAATTATGCCAACAAATTATACTGGATAAAAAAACAGTTCATCACCATAATATTTCTGTTACAGCGTAAACTCCGCTGTCAATCATGAGCAAAATTTACTCTGCGGCGAGATAAAACTCCGGCCTTACCGGGTTATCCCCAAAGCAACGGCTTTTTTAACATTTGTCAAGATGATTGATGACAGTTTTATGGCAAGAGATGCCTGTTCAGTGACTGCCATTGCAATTATCTAACCTGTTAAAAAATAAAAGATATTTCTTTGAGCCGTCTTTAACGCCAATTCGCGTGCAAGCCGCGTATTCTCTCGCTTGCCTCGTGTTTTCTAACTCTAATACACATGGTTATCCACAGGAATAGTGGATAACTGTCTGCAGCCCCTATCCCCCGCCGCCTGGGCAATTCCCACATTCACCGCATGATGCGGAGGTAAAATTTTTTTCGTGATTTTTTTAGAATTTAATTGGTTAAATTGTAGTCAATCGGAGACGCAATCTCGCTCACAATTTAACCAAGCACAGGATGACTACATTAAGGCAAGATTGATGTACTTTCCGGTTGCCGCATTTTCTGGATTTTCTGCAAGCCAGGGAATTTCGCCTAGCAGCGGCGCGGGAATCATGCGGGTGAGCGTGGTCATATATTCAGCGTGACGTTTTCCCGGAGGCGTGACATCGTTCGCCACCCACCCCGCCAGAGTCAGTCCGGCGTGTTGTATTGCCTGCGCAGTCAACATCGCGTGATTAATACAGCCGAGTTTCACACCAACTACCAGTATCACCGGCAGTTGTTCCTGTGTTACCCAATCCGCAAAAGTGAAAGTGTCAGAAAGCGGCGTAAACCAGCCGCCAGCACCTTCCACTAACACCCAGTCAGCCTGTTGTTCAAGCGCGCGTAATCCGGCGCTCATTACCGATGATTCTATCGGCCTGCCCTCTTGCGCGCTGACGATGTGCGGCGAGGTGGGTTCTGCGAAGGTGTAAGGATTTACCGTTGCGTAATCCAGCTGCAGGCTACTGTTGCGCTGTAACGCCAGCGCGTCACTATTACGTAAGCCTTTCGGGGTCTTTTCGCTGCCAGAGGCCACCGGTTTATAACCTGCCGTCCGGTAGCCTGCTGCCTTTGCGGCTTGTAAAAGCGCGCAGCTGGCGACAGTTTTCCCCACTTCGGTATCCGTTCCGGTGACAAAATAACATTTACTCACGAGCAATCACTCCCAAAAAAAGATGATACGTCAGAGGATATCGCCCCTGTTGTTGCGGCCAGGCCAGTTGCAATCGCTGCAACTGCGAACGCGTTAATATTCGCGGGTCGCGCCCTTCATGAAGATGCGTGGCACCGATGCCTTTCAGCGAACGCATGGCACTGAGCGCATCATCAAACCACAGCGTGATGGGCTGAATATAATGTTGATAATGCACGGCGTTTAGCGACTGTTCGATTTTATCTGGCGGTAAAAAGCGATTAGCATGCGGGCGCTCGTCCACCGCCTGCCACGCCTGATGCAGTTCGGGTAACGATCCCTGCACCAGCGTGGTAAACGCGACCACGCCTCCGGGGCGCACCACCCGATACAGCTCGCGAAGTGCCGTGGATAAATTACCGCACCACTGCACCGCGAGATTGCTCCATGCAAGATCGAACGTTGCAGTCGCTAACGGCAGGGATTCGATATCTCCCGCCAGATAATGGTCTGCGGCATCCTTCTGGCGTGCCTGAACAAGCATTGGCGGAGAGAGATCTAACGCAGTCACCTGCGCGTGACGCTCTCGCCAGCGGCGGCTCATCCAGCCTGGTCCACAACCCGCATCCAGTACGTGGGTGTATTTACGCTGTGGGAGCATTGCCAGTAAGGCGTCAGCACTCTGGCGCTGTAGATCGGCGTGTTGCTCATAGTGTGCGGCTGCCCGTCCAAATGCCGCAGCAATGGCTTGTTTATTAACCGTTGCCATGCAGCACCTCCAGCAGACGGTCGATATCCTGCATTTCATGCGCTGCGGTTAGCGTTAAGCGCAGTCGCGCAGTACCAGCGGGTACGGTTGGTGGGCGAATTGCCGTGACCCAACAGCCTTGCTGGCGCAGTTTTTCTGCCAGTTGTAACGCACGGCTGTTATCACCGACGATCAATGGCTGGATGGCGCTCCATGAATCAGCAAGCGTAAACGGCAAATCCTGCACTCCGGCACGAAAACGAGTAATGAGTGCCGCCAGTTTTTCGCGCCGTGCATCACCCTCATCACTGCGAATGACCGCCAGCGACGCACGTAATGCCTGCGCCTGAGCGGGCGGCATACTGGTGCTGTAGATAAGATGGCGGGCGAATTGCAGCAGATAATCCGCCACCGTATTGGAGCAAAGCACCGCTGCCCCGCTGACGCCAAATCCTTTGCCAAAAGTCACCACCAGCAATTCTGGTTTTACCTTTTGCAGCCAGCAGCTGCCACGCCCCTGCTCCCCGATAACGCCCGTGCCGTGGGCGTCATCGACCATCAACCAGCCATCGTGCTGTTGCGTTACCTGCTGGATTTCCTCCAGTGGCGCACTATCGCCGTCCATGCTGAACACACCTTCTGTCACTACCAGTTGCTGCCCCGGACAGGGGGAAGCAAGCAGTCGCGCCAGATGAGTGACATCGTTATGAGCAAAACGGCGAAGCGGCGACGGGCTTAAACTTGCAGCCTCCAGCAATGAGGCATGGCTAAGCCGGTCGGCAACAATACGGTCCTCTTTCGCCATCATCGCGGCAATGACTGCCTGATTAGCCGCAAAACCGGAGATAAACAGCAGCGCCCGCGAATAGCCCAGCCACTCGGCCAGTTCTTCTTCCAGCACCTGATGCGCCACGCTATAACCGCTGACGTGACCGGAACCGCCGCTACCGACACCAAATTGTTCCGCCCCCTGCTGCCAGGCGCGGATAATTTGCGGATGATGGCTTAAACCTAAATAATCGTTACTGGAAAAGTTCAGATACTGGCAATCATCTGCCACCAGCCAGCGTCCGGCTCCTTGTGCCACCGGATAACGGCGACGCAAGGCATCAGCAACACGCCGCGCATCAAGCGCCGCGTCGATTTTCTCCTGCCAGATCATAGTGCTGCCGCGTTGTAATATTCGTCAGTGTCCGGGGTCATCAGCGCCTGCTCCAGACGCTGCTGTTGTTCGTTATCGCCCGCCAGCACGGCAGTTTGCTGCGGATTTAGCCCCAGTTTGCGGAACAGTTGCAGGTCTTTATCTTCTTCCGGATTCGGCGTGGTCAGCAGTTTGCAACCGTAGAAAATCGAGTTTGCGCCAGCCATAAAGCACATCGCCTGAGTCTGTTCGTTCATCTGCTCGCGTCCGGCAGAAAGGCGTACGTAAGAGGTCGGCATCATGATCCGCGCTACGGCAATGGTACGGATAAAATCAAAGGCATCGACATCATCGTTATCAGCAAGCGGCGTGCCTTTCACCTTCACCAGCATGTTGATTGGCACGCTTTCCGGCGGCGTCGGCAAGTTTGTCAGTTGCAGCAATAATCCGGCGCGATCTTTCACCGTTTCGCCTAAGCCCACAATGCCACCTGAACAGACTTTAATCCCAGCTTCTCGCACTTTTTCCAGCGTATCGAGACGTTCCTGATAGGTGCGGGTGGTGATGATATTGCCGTAAAACTCCGGCGAGGTGTCGAGGTTGTGGTTATAGTAATCCAGCCCGGCATTCGCCAGGCGCTGCGCTTGAGATTCACTCAACGTGCCCAGCGTCATACACGCCTCCAGACCCATCGCTTTTACCCCCTGCACCATTTGTTCCAGGTAGGGCATATCGCGTTCGTGGGGATTCTTCCACGCCGCGCCCATACAGAAACGCGTCGATCCCGCCGCTTTCGCTTTGCGCGCCGACTCCAGCACCTGTTCAACTTCCATCAACCGCTCGGCTTCCAGCCCGGTTTTGTAGCGCGAGCTTTGCGGGCAATATTTGCAATCTTCCGGACAAGCTCCGGTCTTAATCGACAGCAAAGTGCTGACCTGCACCTGACGAGGATCGAAATGCTGACGATGCACCTGCTGCGCTTCAAACAGCAGATCCAGCAACGGTTTTTCAAATAATTCTGTGACTTGCGACAATGTCCAGCGTAGGCGGTGAGCCATGGGGCTTCTCCAAAACGTGTTTTTTGTTGTTAATTCGGTGTAGACTCGTAAACCTAAATCTTTTCAATTTGGTTTACAAGTCGATTATGACAACGGACGATCTTACCTTTGACCAACGCCATATCTGGCACCCATACACATCCATGACCTCCCCGCTGCCGGTTTATCCGGTGGCAAGCGCCGAAGGTTGCGAGCTAATTTTGTCTGACGGCAGACGCCTGGTTGACGGTATGTCGTCCTGGTGGGCGGCGATCCACGGTTACAATCACCCGCAGCTTAATGCGGCGATGAAGTCGCAAATTGATGCTATGTCGCATGTGATGTTTGGCGGTATCACCCATGCGCCCGCCATTGAGCTGTGCCGCAAATTGGTAGCAATGACGCCGCAACCGCTGGAGTGCGTTTTTCTCGCGGACTCCGGCTCCGTAGCGGTAGAAGTGGCGATGAAAATGGCGTTGCAGTACTGGCAGGCCAAAGGCGAAGCGCGCCAGCGTTTTCTAACCTTCCGCAATGGTTATCATGGCGATACCTTTGGCGCGATGTCGGTGTGCGATCCGGACAACTCAATGCACAGCCTGTGGAAAGGCTATCTGCCAGAAAACCTGTTTGCTCCCGCCCCGCAAAGCCGCATGGATGGCGAATGGGATGAGCGCGATATGGTGGGCTTTGCCCGCCTGATGGCAGCGCATCGTCATGAAATCGCGGCGGTGATCATTGAACCGATTGTCCAGGGCGCAGGCGGGATGCGCATGTACCATCCGGAATGGTTAAAACGAATCCGCAAAATGTGCGATCGCGAAGGTATCTTGCTGATTGCCGACGAGATCGCCACCGGATTTGGTCGTACCGGCAAACTGTTTGCCTGTGAACATGCAGAAATCGCGCCGGATATTTTGTGTCTCGGTAAAGCCTTAACCGGCGGCACAATGACCCTTTCCGCCACGCTCACCACGCGCGAGGTTGCGGAAACCATCAGTAACGGCGAAGCCGGCTGCTTTATGCATGGGCCAACTTTTATGGGCAATCCGCTGGCCTGCGCAGCAGCAAACGCCAGCCTGGCGATTCTTGAATCTGGCGACTGGCAGCATCAGGTGGCGGCTATTGAAGCGCAGCTACGCGAGCAACTTGCCCCCGCCTGTGACGCCGAAATGGTTGCCGATGTGCGCGTACTGGGGGCAATCGGCGTGGTCGAAACCACTCGTCCGGTGAATATGGCAGCGCTGCAAAAATTCTTTGTCGAACAGGGTGTCTGGATCCGGCCTTTTGGCAAACTGATTTACCTGATGCCGCCCTATATTATTCTCCCGCAACAGTTGCAGCGTCTGACGGCAGCGGTTAACCGTGCGGTGCAGGATGAAACATTTTTTTGCCAATAACGGGAAGTCAGCGTGAGGGTTTCTGGCTACACTTTCTGCAAACTAGAAAGGAGGGTTCATGAAACTCATCAGTAACGATCTGCGCGATGGCGATAAGCTGCCGCATCGTCATGTCTTTAACGGCATGGGTTACGATGGCGATAATATTTCACCGCATCTGGCGTGGGATGATGTTCCTGTGGGAACGAAAAGTTTTGTTGTCACCTGCTACGACCCGGATGCGCCAACCGGCTCCGGCTGGTGGCACTGGGTAGTTGTTAATTTACCCGCTGATACCCGCGTATTACCGCAAGGGTTTGGCTCTGGTCTGGTAGCAATGCCAGACGGCGTTTTGCAGACGCGTACCGACTTTGGTAAAACCGGATACGATGGCGCAGCGCCGCCGAAAGGCGAAACCCATCGCTACATTTTTACCGTTCACGCGCTGGATGTAGAACGTATTGATGTCGATGAAGGTGCCAGCGGCGCGATGGTCGGGTTTAACGTTCATTTCCACTCTCTGGCAAGCGCCTCGATTACTGCGATGTTTAGTTAATCACTCTGCCAGATGGCGCAATACCATCTGGTATCACTTAAAGGTATTAAAAACAACTTTTTGTCTTTTTACCTTCCCGTTTCGCTAAAGTTAGTATAAAAAAGTTGAATGTGAAACAGTAAAAACCATTAATATCAACGTCTTATAATTGACTCAGTCTAAATAATAGACTACAAAATACGACAAAACACAACATACCCAGTCACTATGAATCAACTATTTAGATAGTATTAGTGACCTGAGACAGAGCATTAGCGCAAGGTGATTTTTTGTCCTCTTGCGCTAATTTTTTGTCATCAAACATACAGCCAATCAGAAGAGCATAAAGCTGCCAAGCATTATATGTCTTGGTTTTATGCTCATTTTCATTAAAAATATATATAATAAGACTAATATCAGTATAAAATATTTATAACACTTAGAGTAAAAATGTAATCAGCTTATACAACCAACAATAACTTAAACTATAAAAAAAACAATAACAGAAACATTTATAATTTATTTTAAGTATTCAAGAGATAAACTGGTAAATTTAACAACTTAATTTTGAGATCTAAGTCACATCAATCAAGCATTCAAACAGCTATATATTAAAGCTGTCCACATCGGATATGTGACACTAATAGTATCAATGGATTGATATTATTAATGGATATAAACTATGTAATAAGGATTTATTATGAATGTTCAACCAAATGTGCACACTGGATTAACCCCCCCCTTACATCTTGCACACCCACCACATCCTGCGCCAAATCAGATACCGGAATCAGAATTGCCACCTGGATGTGAGACTGGATTTGTTGTTAATATTCCAGAGGATATACAGCAACACACTCCGGAATGCGGTGAAACAACAGCTCTGTTGGGTTTAATAAGAGATAAAGGTCTGCTCTCAGGGTTAGACGCATATCTTGCTCCTCACCTTGAAGAAGGCTCAGCAGGAAAAAAAGCATTGGATATGTTTGGTTTATTCAATGTTACTCAGATGGCATTAGAAATACCCAGCACCGTTCCTGGTATCTCTGGTAAATATGGTGTTCAGATGAACATTGTAAAACCAGATATTCACCCCACAACCGGGAATTATTTTTTACAGTTATTCCCCCTACATGATGAGGTGGGAATAAACTTCGGTCGCTCCCAGGACCACTCCAGAAGTTTCTCTCTCAAAATCCCAATCCATGGTTTGGAGTAACAGCTCAAGTTGTTCGTAACCACGGCATAGAACTACCTATAGTCAAAACAGATAATGGATGGAAACTAGTTGGAGAAACACCACTTACACCTGAAGGGCCTAAAGCAAATTATACGGAAGAATGGGTCATCAGACCTGGTGAGTTTGACTTAAAGTATGGCAGCACTCCGTTGCAGAGCACTTTAGGTTTAGAATTTGGAGCTCATTTTAAATGGGATTTAGATAATCCTAATACCAAATATGCCGTTCTTACCAATGCACTTGCGAATGCAGCTGGTGCTGCAGGGGGATATACTCTATCTCAATATACAGGAACAGACGCAATGCTGAGCCCCCATGTTGGCTCGATGGCCGGACAGGCTTTGGGGCATGCTGTACAATGCTACACTCCAGGATTAAAGCCAGACACTATTTTATGGTGGGCAGGTACGACTCTGGGGCTGGCAGATTTAAACAAAGCCGAGACAGGTGAAGGCAGATTCACTGACTATCCTCGTATATGGTGGCACGCAAGAGAAGGTGCCATCTTCCCTAATAAAGAAGATATTGCCCGTGCAACAGGGGCTGATATACGAGCTATGGAAGAAGGTATCCCTGTTGGACAGCGGCATCCAAATCCAGAGGATGTGGTAATCGATATCGAAAGCAATGGCTTACCACATCATAATCCATCAAATCATGTTGATATCTTTGATATAATCCAAGAAACAAGAGTCTAAGCTTTAACTTGTTTATTTTAAAATAATAGCTGAAATGGATGGCAGCTATTATTAATAAGGATTAATATATTTTTTCTAAAATACCCCACAAAATAAACACACCATAAAAATTCTAAATACACACACCTAATCTCAAAAAAAACAAACTTACTATTTGACTTGGATTCTGTTTTTAACCCAATATTTTCCGACAGCATCTCCACAGAAAAATGCATTTACGTAAAGACGCCCTCAAGTCATCTGAAACCTGTCAACCACAGGCATACTCTTGTATTCTTGATGCCTGTGGCGTTTTTACAAATTACTGACAGCTAATATTCGCTCAGAGAAAAATATTTTAACTATCTTTTATAACGAAGCTACCCTTACCATGGTCATAAAAACATTTATCAGCACTTACAACCATTGATGCCGTTAGTTTCTCTCGTGTCAGTGGGTGAGGTGATTTTTCACTAACTAACCGAGAAAATGCAGTAACATCAAATAAACTACATACAACTGAATCCCCTGAATTCTTAATAAACACCCCTTCCTCTGGTATCTCCAATGTAATGGGACATTGAGCAGACTCTGGCGGGCACTGAAGTCTCTCTGGACAAACAGAAAACTTATATTGAGATATTTTGCTCTGAATACCCTCTTGCGATTGTGCTTCACCTGAGTCCGAAAGCATACTTAGCATTCTCTCACTAAGGGCTCGAGGACCATTATTAAATCCCAAAATCAATAACTCAGAAAGCAATCCGCCATTACCGCCACTGGATGAAAAGCTCCCATCAGTAGCATCATACACAATACTGACAGTTTCACCACCTACTGTAATATCTCCGCGCCCATTGGCTGCAATTCGGGCACGAAAAACCTCCAGCCCAAGATTAAATGAATGTGATCCAATATCTGAGGTTAATGGCATAACAAAACTCCCTATTTTAATTTGAACTCCAGACTTAAATAGCTGTAACAAACATCTGCCTTATATGGCAACACAAAAACCGGAGCCGGACTCCGTTTTTTGTGTGTCGGGCTGTTCATTCTATCCTTTCAACATTCCGTCTGATTGGCATTTGTAGGTCCAGCAACAGTCAGTCACGATGTTAGTTATCTTGGCAGTGTTCTGGATGCAGCCAAACCTATATACGGAATTAATTACGCATCAAACCCGGCGAAAAGTGCTCGTCCATATCTACTTAAACTTGCTTTGATTGGTAAATCAAACCGTCGTAATCGTAGACCAGCAGTTGATGAACTTGACATGCTCATTGAAGCCCTTCAACAACGATCTACTCATAAATGTTCAAAAATTCCGTTCGTTGATATCCTCAAAAGTTCAGCCTAGGCTATGCTGAACCGGTTTTCCTGAATCATTTTACCGTATGGTTAAATTTTAACGTCATAATACTTATTATTATGTTTACAAATAATTGCAATTTTAACAAAAGCTAACTACATAGTGATTTTATTATCTCAATGTTTTTTTCAATATTATCGGTGTCATACTCAAACAACTGGAAACTAAAATTGTCATGCTTTTGATATTGAATATTTTCCTTTCGTAACATTTTAACATTCCCATCAATATCAAATAACGTTGCAATCTGCTCCAAATCTGTCTTATTTTGAGACATGCAGGAGAAGTAATTACAAATATCATCCAGCAAAATCGGAGTCAATGCTTTATGCGTCATCCAGTCCTCAAATCTTAACTTTCTGGTGACGCCCTCTCCTAAATCTGACTGATACAAGAATGCAGGACGACAAGAGTTTTCTCCTTTGGGAATATCGACAATGTAAGCATGACCAAGCGCACCATCATTAACACGTAATACAAAGCTCTTACATTCAGGCATACAGGACAGGCGTTCCTGAAGCTGCTCGAGCGATAGTGTCTGTTCATTTTCAAAGCAGTAACTGAAGCCATCCTTGTCCAGAAATAGTTTCATAATAGCATTAGCGGTAACTCCGCAGGAGGGTTCCACAATGCCTTTCTCTCGCCCTATAATAACCTCAACCTCCTCAATCGACATCCCCCAGTCTGTTGCCATCTGTTTGATGTTAGAGTCGATATTTTGCATTATTGCAGCAGGATTTTTCTGATGTATAGGTACTTCGTGGTCATCACTATTTAGCAATACATTAGCTTTGAGGTTCTGTGAGCACAGGGAAGCAAAATCTCTTACATGTAAGGCTGAAGTGTGTTGCATGGGAGATAATACAGCTTCAGTATTTACAGATATGGCCCCTGTCAGACAGGACGCGGACGTCGGGGGGGGAAGGGTAATGTCTTTCATATCTCATTCATTCACTCTATGTTTATCTATAAATACAGGCGAGGTGCAAAAGGAACTTCTGGCATGGGCATTATGTCATGTCTGAAATTTTTCTGGTGCCTGTATGCCATTCGCCAGTCTCTCAGCGGCATTGTCCATTTCTGTGACGCGGCCTGGATTGCCAGCCACACCACTTTTTACCAACTCCATCCATGCAACAAATCCACTACACTGGATAAAATTACTAAATTTTACTTAATACCACACTAATAAGATCTTGCTTTCCTCCATGATAAGATTGCATTATTTGATTTTCACTCCATGAACGTTCAGAAATATTATAAGATGATATATCTATTGGATTAAATTCATTTCTCGTGCGATCATATAAGACATTTGTCTCTGTTGTATCGATAAAAAGAATTCCTTTTTGCTCAAGCCTGTCAAACATATCATAAATGGCATGCTCAGCCTGTGCCGGCAAGGACGAAATATTTAAAAGCGATTCTCCATTTATTTTATCCATTCTAATACCAATAATATCGCCATTATCGCCATATATTTTTTCTGCACTCCCGGCACCATAATATTGGTTGAAGCAACGAACTTCGTTTGTTACCTCTTCATTGCTTTGAGATGCAGTAAACATCTTCAGGACTTTTGTTGCATCCTCAGCATCTTCATATACTACAGCGTTACCCCCTTTGCCAATAACATTACCAGGCACAGGCAACCTGTTATAGTCCACACTCGGTAACTCTGGCGGTGCATAATCAACAGGAGGTAAATCAGGTCTATTCGAATGAACAGCACCTCTTTCCATAGTCCTATTCACTGGCGATGAATTCAGCATCACCTCAATTTTCCTGCTAATCTCTCCCTTAGGCCATCCCAGCCTGTGCAACAGATTAGTAAAGCAACCACTATGACTTTCTCTTGTAACGCAAAACTTATTATCAGTGACAACAACACGATATGTTCTGTTGCCCACCTTTACTTGCGCCCCATTATCCGAGCTAGCAGCTGCATCCCTTACAGAGGATAAAATACGACTGTCAGGAGAAGTCAGGTTTCTGGTTAAAGAATTCCATGAACACCCCAAATTTACAGAAGATGGTGATAGCATACATTTCAACCTTCAAAATGAATCAATCTTTACTTTCTTAACAAACATCACCATGACATGACAACAAAAAACTGGAAATTAACTATTGTTTTTGAGTATCTGGCAACTCATTCATCCTTCCAGCATCCCGTCAGACGAACGTTTACGAACTATAAATCAGGTATTACTGGCCCTCGAAATCTGGAGATACTGACGTATCAACACGGTTCAGTAACACCCGATACCTCTTCCAGACTGTCAACAACGATGTCTCTTCATCCGTTGCGATCTGCAGCATCCTGAATATGAATGCCATAGCTTACGGCATCACGAAAAGTTTATGAGCGGCTCAAAGCATCAAGTATAGTATTATTAATCATATCGACCGTATGCTGATCAATGAGTCTGCCACGACTGTCATGGACGGCACGAATTACACTTTCGTATACGTTGCTTAAATCTGCTGCGGAAAGTGGTATTCGCTTGCCTATATCCAAAACGTAATCCGCATAGGCATTTTCAGCACGATTAGGAGCAATGGGAGCAGAGTATCCTGCCGGGGCGGAAAAGTTGAAGTTGGACTGTAATGAGGGAATTTTCATGTTGATACCTAATACCATGCAAATCATTTATTACAACAGAATAAACTTTATCAAATTCATTTACCATGAACTGCATGTATACTGACTTGTGTTCATGATCATATTAGGGTGTTTAAACTCAATAAAGTCACAAAAATGATTATAATTATGTAATGGTGTAAAGTTAAAATATTTCTTAACTCCTTTCCCCAAACCATCATAATATGGATGAGCATCTACTTTACTATGCATAAAAGAAAGTCCCTCAAGTAGAGCAGGATGATTACTACGGTTAACAATTATTGCACTATTTTCAATATTTACACTATCATTACGACGATCCACATGCATTGAAATTCCATCAGGAGCATATATTGTACCAAGCTTACCTGTAAGTATCATATCCATATCAAGATAGATACACCCCTCCCCGAATGAAATACCGTGATTCTTTGTATTATATGTGCACCTGAATATCTCTCCTGCTTTTAATAAGGCTAAATTTCTGAAGAAATCAAACCATGCATGATTTCTTTTCTTTGCATACATAGAAATCAAAGAATCCTGCTCCTTTGAAATTTCCCTCAGCTCTTTCTCTAACAGATTCAACAAGTATTCATCTCTTTTGTCTTCAGTTCGTAACCTTTGTTCACATATAATATCATGATAAATATCTGATAGTTTTCTGTCATACATACTGAAATCAACATCTTCCCGATAGATTATCATTACATTTTCAAAATCTCGTTCCAATTTTGAAAAAGCAGTCTTTTGGTTGACTGAAAAATCGCCATCAACAAAAATACCTATCATACGATCACTCTCTATCCTTGCCGCATTTGTGACATTATCTAAATAGGGATGCTGCTTAGTATTAACTATTGGAACCTCATCTTTCTTATATCGTTCAGGATTAGGTTCAAACCACTGAAAAAGAATAGGCGTTTTTTCATCAATGACCTTTAACTCATATTCCTTTCCGGCAAAAGAAACCGTTTGACAGGGTGAACTCTGCACTATATTTGCTGAGTTATGGAAAGTTGTCCTTATCGGTGAAAGCATTCGTCGTCCTGTTTATCCATATTTTCTTCACAACTAACTCTTTAATCTATTAATTATATTGGCATACTCAACCACAAAACCTCCAGCAGTTTTGCCACCTTTGCTTTCCTAACAAACATCACCATGGCATGCCAACAAAAACCGGAGCCGGACTCCGGTTTTGTGAAGCTGTCGGGTTACTTCATCCCGCCAATATTTTCCCACGTCCCGTCAGCACGCAGAATTTGCAGCGGTCTTACCACGCACTGTATCTGCTTTTTATCCGCATCCAGTATCACCACCTGTGTGATTACCCTGTCCTGCTCCGGAATAATGCCATTCTCATCTGACTCCAGAATGTCTGCCGGTCCCAGTCGCAGTTGTGCTGTAAGCGACTGCACGTGTTCACGGCCATCATGCTTTCCGCAACCACACAGACGCTGCATAAGTTTTTTTAGTATATTCATGTCATTCTCCTGTTCTGCCTGTATCACTGCCCACTTCATTCAGCCCCTTAACATCCTGCCACGGCCCGTCACCAAACCTGACCTGCAAATGCTGAAACAGCCCCTGAACCTGTGTGGCATCTTTGGGGTCAAGAAAGGTCAGTCCGGTGATGAGTGCGCCATCTGTATCCGGGAACCAGCCATTGCTGTTTGTCTCAATAATGCTCGCCGGCCCCAGACGAAAACGGATTTGTGTCTCCCCCGGGTCGCCCTTCGGTCCCTGAGGTCCGGTTGCCCCCACCGGGCCAGCCGCACCTGTTTCTCCTTTCGGTCCCTGTGGGCCTGCCGGGCCTGCCGCACCGGTATCTCCCTTTGGACCCTGTGGACCTGCATTTCCCGTCAGACCGGTCTCTCCCCGCTCTCCCCTGTCACCTTTCGGCCCCTGCGGGCCTGCCGGACCAGCATCACCTGCCGGTCCCCGTTCGCCGGTTGCCCCGACAGGGCCGGTGTCACCGCGCTCTCCCTTATCACCCTTCGGCCCCTGAGGACCCGCGGGCCCCTGTTCCCCCTTTGGCCCGGGAGGTCCCACCACGGTGGGGATTCGGTTTACGGCCTCTTCCGCCGCTATCCTGCTTTGTTCCGCTGACTGTGCGCTTTCTGCTGACTCCCGGGCTTTTTCTGTTGCGGTCGTTGCATCCCTGGCTGCATTACCGGCTGCACTTTCTGCCATCTTTTTTGACAACTCAGCATCTGTTGCACTTTGTAATGACTCACTGGCTTTTTGAGCGGCCGCAGAGGCCGAGGACGAGGACGCATCCTCTGACTGCTTTGCTGAGGCTGCACTTTCTGCCGCCTGCCGGGCTGACTCCGATGCATCCCCTGCTGAAGTGTCAGCATTTGCAGCGCTCTCTTCTGCCTGACTGGCTGATATGCCAGCATTCCTCGCGGACGTCTCCGCCTCTCCGGCATTCTTCTTCGCCTCCTCAGCGTGACGCGCCGCTTCTTCCACCATCAGTTCAAAACGACGCAGTGCCTCCGGCCGGACGTCATCCTCCGACATGGCACCGAGAAAATCATTCAGCGTCCCCGGTTGAGAATCTTCATACACGGTGATGGTCCCGGCATGTGACGGCGGGAATCCTTCCACCA